>Ga0315910_10000799_pt1 | contig 30340 bp, 26 predicted proteins | sample EdamamesoilMG_FD_204470 | JGI IMG/M metagenome (GOLD analysis project Ga0315910, IMG submission 204470) | Garden soil microbial communities collected in Santa Monica, California, United States - Edamame soil | ecosystem: Environmental > Terrestrial > Soil > Garden | place: USA: California... | reverse complement strand
GCTTGAGGTCGCTCTGCACCAGCGCGCCCAGGTTGCCGAGCGCGATCGTGACCAGCGCCAGGACCGTGACCAGCGTCGCGCCGCTCGCCGGCAAGAGCGGCGTGATGCGCACGATCAGGAAGCCGAACGCGGCCGCCTTCGTGCCGGTGGCCATCAGGCCCGTGATCGGCGTGGGGCTGCCCTGGTAGACGTCGGGCGCCCACAGGTGGAAGGGGAACACCGCCACCTTGAAGAACAGGCTGGCCGCGATGAGCGCCAGGCCGACCACGGAGAGCGACGAGGAGAGGTCGCGTGCGGTGAGCTCGGTCAGGGAGAGCGTGCCCGTGGCCGCGTACAGGAGCGCTGCCCCGTACAGGAACAGCGCGCTCGAGAACGAGCCCAGGAGGAAGTACTTGAGGCCGGCCTCGACGCTCTCGGCGCGCGAGCGGCGGAAGGCGCACAGCGCGTACAGCGGGATGGAGAGCAGCTCCAGCCCCACGAAGAACACGATCAGGTCGCCGGCGCCGACCATGAGCATCATGCCCACGGGCGCGGTCAGGAGCAGCGCGTCGTGCTCGGGCTTGAACGGGCGGTTCTCGCGGTAGTAGCCGTGGGCGAACACCCACGCCAGCCCCGCCGCGCCCAGGAAGAGCAGCCCCCACAGCGCGGTCGAGCGGTCGGCGATCAGCGTCCCGTCCAGCACCCAGCCGGGGGCCGAGCCCAGGATGCGCAGCTCGGTCCAGGCCGCGACGACCAGCGTCAGCGCGAACACGGGCGCGCGCACGCTGCGCAGCGCGTCGATGACGTCGCACAGGAGGAAGAGGACGATGCCCGTAGCCAGGGCCAGCATGGGCGCCGTCGCCATGCGCGCGCCCTCGCTGTACAGGCCCTGGAACGTGGCGCCGAGGTCGTGCGGGTTCATCGCGCCTCCTCGATGTCGTGCACCCCGTCGACGGGGTGCGTGAGCCCGGCCTCGTGCTCCTTGACGTGCTCCAGGATGCGGTCCAGGGCGGGCGCGCACTTCCCGATCAGGGCGTTGGGCTGCACGCCCAGCCACACGACCAGCGCGCACAGCGGCACGAGGATCGTGATCTCGCGCGCGGAGAGGTCGCGCAGCGAGCGGTTCTCGGCGTGCGTCACCGGCCCGAAGAGCATGCGCCGCGTGGCCATGAGCAGGTAGATCGCGCCCAGCACGACGCCGGTCACGCTCAGGGCCGTCCAGGGCATCGAGGTCTCGAACGTCCCGGCCAGGATCAGGTATTCGCCCACGAAGCCGTTCAGGCCGGGCAGGCCCGCGCTCGAGAGCACCGTGAACACGAAGAAGGCCGCGAAGACGGGCATGACCGCGGCGATGCCGCCGTAGCGCTCGAGGGCGCGTGTGTGCGTGCGCTCGTAGATCATGCCGACCAGGAGGAACAGCAGGCCGGTCGAGAGCCCGTGGTTGACCATCTGCAGCACGGCGCCGCGCAGCGCCGGCGCCTGGAAGGCGAACAGGCCCAGCACGACGAAGCCGAGGTGGCTCACGGACGAGCAGGCGATCAGGCGCTTCAGGTCGTTCTGTGCCCAGGCCAGGAGCGCCCCGTACACGATGCCGATGGCGCCCAGCGCCAGGAACAGCGGCGCCGCGCGCACGGCCGCGGCGGGGAAGAGCTGGATGCCGAAGCGCAGGAGGCCGTAGGTGCCCATCTTGAGCAGCACGCCCGCCAGCAGCACCGAGCCCGACGTGGGCGCCTCGGTGTGCGCGTCGGCCAGCCAGGTGTGGAAGGGCAGGATCGGCACCTTGACCGCGAAGGCCAGCGCGAAGGCGGCGAAGAGCCACATCTGCGTGCTCGCGTCGAGCGCCAGCGCGCGCTCGAACAGCACGGGCACGTCGGTCGTGCCCGTCTCCCACACCAGCGCGATCACGCCCACGAGCATCACCAGGCTGCCGGCCACGGTGTAGAGGAAGAACTTGAGCGTGGCGTACAGGCGCCGCTCGCCGCCCCAGATGCCGACCAGGAAGTACAGCGGAACGAGGCTGACCTCCCAGAAGAAGTAGAACAGCACCAGGTCCAGGCTGACGAACACGCCCAGCATCCCGGTCTCCATGACCAGGAGCCAGATCAGGAACTCCTTCACGCGCTCGTGCACGTGCCCGTAGGAGCTGAGCACGACCAGCGGCATGAGCACGACGGTCAGCGCCACGAGCAGCAGCGACACGCCGTCGAGCCCGATGTGGAAGGCGACCGGGATGGGCGCGTCCGCGCCGCCCACAGTGAACCACGGGAACTGGAGCCCGTGCTGGAAGCCCGGCTCGCGTCCGTCGAAGCTGGCGAAAAGCGTCAGGCCCAGGACGGCCACGGCGAGCGTGACCAGCAGCGCGATGCCGCGCAGGAGGCCCGCGTTCTTGCCCGGCGCGAGGCCGACCAGGAGCGCCCCGACCAGGGGCAGGAAGGTGATCAGGGCCAGCATGGTCAGCTGAGGATCCAGGTGAGGGCGAGGCCGGCGGCGCCGGCGCCCATCCACAGGGCGTAGTTCTTCACCTGACCGTCGGCCAGCCGGCGCAGGCGCGTGCCCAGGCCGGACGCGAGCGCGCCGACGCCGTTCACCAGCCCGTCGATCGTGAGCTGGTCCACGAGCGAGGCCAGCAGGAACGAGCCCAGGCGCAGCGGCTGCACGATGCGCTCCTGGTAGGCGCGGTCGAACTGCCAGGCGCCCTCGAGGAAGCGCGCCAGCTCCGGCCGCCGCGCGCGCACGAGCGCGTCGCGCTCGACGCCGCGCCGGTAGGCGTGGAAGCCGCGGTGCGCGAAGACGAGCGCGATGGCCGCGCCCGCGGCGAGCAGGAGCCACTCGGTGCCGGCGGCGAGGTGGGGGGCATGGCCGCCCTCGGCCCCGTGCCCGCGCCAGAGCAGCGCGTCGCCCGCGCGCGTCACGGGCTCGAGCCAGTGCTCGAGCACGCCCGCTCCCGGCAGGACGTGCGGCAGGTTCAGGAGTCCGCCCACGAGCGCGAGCACCGCCAGCACGACGAGCGGCACGGTCATCGAGCTCGGCGACTCGTGCGGGTGGACATGGTGCGTGTCGTAGCGCGGCTCGCCGAAGAACGTGAGCGCCACCATGCGCCAGGTGTAGAAGGCCGTCAGCGCGGCCGTGGCCACGCCCACGAGCCACAGCGGCCAGTGCGCGACGCCCAGCGCGAAGTTGCGCGCCAGGATCTCGTCCTTCGAGAAGAAGCCCGAGAGCAGGGGCAGCCCCGAGAGCGCGGCCGCGCCGCAGAAGAAGGTGACGAACGTGCGCGGCATGGCGCGCCGCAGGCCGCCCATCTTGTGCATGTCCTGCTCCTCGTGCATGCCGTGGATCACGGAGCCCGAGCCCAGGAACAAGAGGCCCTTGAAGAAGGCGTGCGTCACCAGGTGGAACAGCGCCGCCGACCAGGCCCCGGCCGAGAGGCCGAGGAACATGTAGCCGAGCTGGCTCACGGTCGAGTAGGCCAGCACCTTCTTGATGTCGCGCTGCACGAGCGCCGTGCTCGCGCCGATGAGCGCCGTGAGCGCACCCACGCAGCCGATCACGTACAGCACCCAGGGCACGGCCGCGTACAGCGGGTTCAGGCGCAGAACCAGGTACACGCCGGCCGTGACCATCGTGGCCGCGTGGATCAGGGCCGAGACCGGCGTGGGGCCGGCCATGGCGTCGGGCAACCACACGAAGAGCGGCACCTGGGCCGACTTGCCGCACGCGCCCAGGAAGAGCAGCAGCGCCGCGGCCGCGATCCAGCCGGCCCGATCGCCCAGGTGGTGGAAGTCGCCGCCCGCGATGTCGGACAGGTCGAGCGTGCGGAACAGGCCCAGCAGGACGAAGCTCCCCAGCAGGAAGCACGCGTCGCCGATGCGGTTGACGACGAAGGCCTTCTGGGCCGCCTCGGCCGGCCAGCCCTTCTCGTACCAGAAGCCGATCAGGAGGTACGAGCACAGGCCCACGCCCTCCCAGCCCACGAACAGGCCGAGCAGGTTGGAGGACAGGACCAGCATCAGCATCGCGAACACGAACAGGTTCAGGTACGCGAAGAACTTGGCCTTGCCCGGATCGGCGTGCATGTAGCCGGTCGAGTAGACGTGGATCAGCAGGCCCACGCCCGTGATCACGAGCAGCATCACGGAGGACAGCCGGTCGGCCACGAGCGCGACCTCGATCGTGAAGCGCCCGGCCGAGATCCAGGGCCAGGCCGAGCTCTCCAGGGCCGTGGCGGCGCCGCTCTTCAGCGTCCACCAGGCCGAGAGCGAGAGCGCCAGCGACACGGCGATGGCGGCCGTGCCCGTCCAGCCGGCCAGCGCGCGCAGGCCGTGGTCGTCGGCGCCGGCCCGGCGCCGGGCCAGGGCGGTGAAGTGCAGCGCGCCGCACAGGACGGCTCCGACGAGCGGCGCGAAGAGGAGCATCCACAGCATGCGTCAGCCCTTCAGCTCGCTGGCCGTGTCGAGCGCCACGGTCTGCTTCAACCGGTAGAGCGCGATCACGAGCGCGAGCCCGACCGCGGCCTCGGCCGCGGCCACCAGGATCACGAAGATCGCGAAGATCGGGCCCTGGTCCCAGTGGCCCTGTTCGGCCAGGGACGCGCGCGCCCAGTGCCGGCTGGCGGCCAGGAACGAGAGATTGGCCGCGTTGAGCATGAGCTCGATCGAGGCCAGCACGATGATCACGTTGCGGCGCGCGAGGAAGCCCAGCACGCCCAGGGCGAACAGGAGCGCCGCCAGGACCAGCAGGTGTTCGGTGGGGACGTTCACGGCGCGCTTTCCTGGGGAACGGCGAGCTCTGCGGTCTCGCGCGCGCGCACGGCCTCGACGCGCGCGCCGCGCTGGCGCTTGGCCAGCACGATCACGCCCACCATCGTGGCCAGGAGGAGCAGCGAGGCCGCCTCGAAGGGCAGCGCGTAGCGGCTGAAGAGCACGGTGGCCAGGTGGTCGAGGTCGTCGAGCGCGCGCCCCTGCACGGCCGGCTCGTCGGCGAAGCTCGCGCCGCCCAGGTCGGCCGCGAACAGGCCCACCAGGCCGAGCACGCCGGCCGAGACGCCGGCCACGAGCAGGCGTCGCCCGGAGAGCGTCGGCCCGGCGTGGCGCTCGATCTCGGCCGCGTCGCCCAGGTTGAGCAGCATGATCACGAACAGGAACAGCACCATGATCGCGCCGGCGTAGACCAGGAGCTGCGTCGCGGCCAGGAACGGGAAGCCGCACAGGAGGTAGATCGCGGCCAGGCAGAAGAACGAGCCCAGCAGCGAGAGCACGCTGAAGAGCGGCATGCGCGCGCGCACGACGCCCACGGCGAACACCAGCGCCAGGCCGCCTAGGAAGTAGAAGAGCGCTTCCGCCACCGGTCGTTGGCTCCGTAGAAGTAGTCGATGCGCGCCTGCAGCGCGGCCTTCGGACGCTTGAGCTTCTCGATGTCGTACACGAGCGCGGCGCGCGAGAAGTCGGCCAGCTCGACCTCGTCGCTCATGAAGATGGCGTCCTTGGGGCAGGCCTCCTCGCAGAAGCCGCACAGGATGCAGCGCAGCATGTCGATCTCGAAGCGCACCGGCTCGCGCTCGATGAAGCGCTCGGTGGCGCCCCCGTCGATCGTGATGGCGTAGGCCGGGCAGGCCACCTCGCACAGGCCGCACGACACGCAGGCCAGGTGCTCGTTGTCCTCCAGCAGCACCAGGCGCGGCTGGCCGCGCATCACGGCCGTCTTGGGCAGCGGCTCCTCGGGGTACTGGCGCGTGACCTTGGGCTTGAACAGCGCGCGGAAGCTGTACGAGAGCGCGCGCGCGATCTCGGGCAGGTACAGCCGCTCGAGCAGCGAGAGTTCCTTGCGCTTGACGATGACCATGGGATCAGGAGAGCGAGACCACCATGCCCGTGACGAACACGTTCGCCAGGGCGAGCGGCAGCATGACCTTCCAGCCCAGGTGCATGAGCTGGTCGAAGCGGAAGCGCGGCAGCGTCCAGCGCACCCACAGGAAGAGGAACAGGAAGAAGCCCGTCTTGGCCAGGAAGGCGGCGAGCTGCGCGAACCAGGGCGCCTCGGGCCAGTACGGCACCTCGGGCCCGCCCAGGAACAGCGTGGCCGTCATCGAGGCCATGACGATCATGGCGCAGTATTCGCCCAGGAAGAACAGGGCGAACTTCATCGACGAGTACTCGGTGTGGAAGCCGCCCACGAGCTCGGGCTCGCACTCGGCGAAGTCGAACGGGTGGCGGTTGGTCTCGGCGAAGGTGGCCACCACGAAGAGCAGGAACGCCAGCGGCTGGCGCCCGATGTTCCACTGGAAGATGCTGCCGCTCTGGTCGGCCACGATGGCGCGCAGGTCGAGACTGCCGGCCAGCACGACCACCGAGAGCATGGCCAGGATGAGCGAGAGCTCGTAGCTCACCATCTGCGCCGAGGCGCGCAGGCCGCCCAGCAGCGAGTACTTCGAGTTCGAGCTCCAGCCGCCCAGGATCACGCCGTACACGCCCATGCCGCCGATCGCGACCACGTACAGGGCCGAGATGGGGATGTCCGCGATCGAGAGCGTGGTGGACACGCCGAAGAGCGTGATCTCGCCCGCGAAGGGGATGACCGCCATGGCCAGCATGGCCGGCGCGGCGGCCAGCATCGGGGCCAGGCGGAACAGGACCGGGTTCGCGCCCTCGGGCACGAGCTCTTCCTTGAAGATGAACTTGAGGCCGTCGGCCAGCGGCTGCAGCGTGCCCCACGGGCCGACGCGGTTCGGGCCGATGCGCCACTGGATCCAGGCCGCGACCTTGCGCTCGGCGAGCGTCATGCCCGCGGCCAGGGTCAGCACGCCGCCGTAGATCAGCACGGCCTTGAGGATCCACACCCAGATCGGGCTCATCGCGCGCGTCCCGGGGTGGGGGAGGTGGGCGCGCCGGCCTCGACGCGCCGCACGAGCTCGTCCAGCGTGCGGGTGAGCGGCGGGACGCCCGGCGGCGCCGAGCGCGCGATGCCGAGCGCGCCGCGGTGGCCGTCGACGTTGAGCCACGTGCCCGTGCGCTCGGAGGCGTCGGGCGCGCCGAGCTCGAGGCGGGCCGCGCGCGCGTCGAGCGGGTGCGTGTCGACCAGCACGAGGCGCAGCGCGGCCGGCAGGGCGGCCAGGGCTTCCTCGCCCACGAGCTCGGCCACGCGCTCGCCGATAAGAAGCGCGCTCTCGGCTCCGGCCAGGCGCGCGATCACGTCGGCGGCAGGGGCGGCCGTGAATCCGAGCTCGGTCAGGCCGCGCCGGTTCGGGCACGGATCGCCCGTGTGCAGGAAGTCGTCCGCGAGCGGGCTCGGCTCGGGCGAGACGAACAGGCACTCGGAGCCCAGCGCGCGCCCGAGGGCGAGCAGGCGCTGGCCCTCCTCGAGCGTGAGCCAGGGCGAGGCCACGACCAGCGGCCGCCCGTGCACGCGGAACAGGTCCGCGGCCTCGTCGAGCGCGTCCTCGAGCTCGCACGGCTCGAGCCCGTTCGCGCCGCGCGCCAGGGCACCGGCCAGGCGTCCGCCCTCGTTCAGGCGCGGGAAGGCGAAGCGCCCGTGGTCGCACATCCACCAGTCGTTGACCTCGGGCTCGTGGCGCGGGCGCACGCGCTTGATCTCGCCCTTGCGCAGCACCTCGACCGAGATCGCGCAGCCGCGGCTGCACTCGCCGCAGGTCGAAGGCGCCTTGGAGAGGTTCCACACGCGCGCCTGGAAGCGGAAGGCCTGCAGCGTGAGCGCGCCCACCGGGCAGATGTCGGCCACGTTGCCCTGGTAGTTGCCCGTCAGCGGGCGGTCGCCGAAGGTGGCGATGACCGAGCGCGAGCCCAGGCCGGCCACGGTCAGCTGCGGCTTCTCGGTCACCTCCTCGAAGAAGCGCACGCAGCGGCTGCACAGGATGCAGCGCTCCTGGTCGAGCACGATCACCTCGCCCAGGGGCTTCCTCTTCTCGAGCTTGCGGCGCGGCTCGACCGAGCGGCCCTCGCCCTGGTTCTCCTGGAAGGCGTAGTCCTGCAGGTCGCACTCGCCGGCCTTGTCGCAGATGGGGCAGTCGAGCGGGTGGTTCTTGAGCAGGAACTCCAGGCACTGGCGGCGCGCCTCGTGCGCCTTGGGCGCCTCGGTGTTCACGATCATGCCCTCGGCCACGGGCGTGCGGCAGGCGACGACCACGCGCGCGGGCATCTCGCCCTGCTTGACCTCGACCTGGCAGATGCGGCACGAGCCCACGGGCGAGAGCCCGGGGTGGTAGCAGTACATGGGCACGTGCGAGGCGTGCTCGTGGCAGGCCGCGATGAGCGGCTTCTTGGGGTCGACCTCGACCTCGCGCCCGTTGAGGATGATCTTCGTCACGCGTGGGCTTCCTCGAGTTCGTGCGTCGCGGGGGCACCCGGCGCCAGGAGCGGGCAGCGCCCGAGGCGCACGTGCTCCTCCATCTCGGCGCGGAAGTGCTTGACGGCCGCGTGCGTGGGGATGGCGGCCGCGTCGGAGAGTGCGCAGATGGTCTTGCCGGGCGCCATGCCGTTGGCGAGCGAGCTCAGGAGCTCGATGTCCTGCATGCGCCCCTGGCCGCGCTCGAGGCGCGCGAAGATCTGCGCCAGCCACTGCGTGCCCTCGCGGCACTGGCTGCACTGGCCGCAGCTCTCGTGGTCGTAGAAGCGCGCGATCACCTGCATGGCGCGCACGGTGCAGGCCGTCTCGTCCAGCATGACCATGGCGCCCGTGCCCAGCATCGAGCCCGCCTCGCGGATCGAGTCGTGGTCCATGGCCACGTCGATGGCCGAGCCCGGCAGGAAGCCGGTGGACGAGCCGCCCGGCAGCCAGGCCTTGAGCTTCTTCCCGTGCCACACGCCGCCCGCGGACTCCTCCAGCACGGTGCGCGCGGAGATGCCGAGCGGCAGCTCGTACACGCCCGGGCGCGCCACGTGCCCGGAGATCCCGATCAGGATGTTGCCCGGGCTCTTGGGCGTGCCCAGTGATTTGAACCAGTCGGCGCCGCGCTCGAGGATGAAGGGCACGTTGGCCAGCGTCTCGACGTTGTTCACCGTCGTGGGCTGGCCCCACAGGCCGAAGCCGGCCGGGAACGGGGGCTTGGGGCGCGGGTGGCCGCGTTTGCCCTCCAGGCTCTCCATGAGCCCGGTCTCCTCGCCGCAGATGTAGGCGCCCGCGCCCTGGTGCATCCAGATGTCGCAGGCGAAGTCGGTGCCCAGGATCTTCTCGCCCACGAGACCCGCCGCGCGCGCCTCGGCGATGGCCGCGGCCACGCGCGCGTAGGAGGCGCGGTACTCGCCGCGCACGTACACGTAGGCCGTGCGCACGCGCATGGCGAAGCACGCGATCAGGATGCCCTCGACCAGCCCGTGAGGATCCTTCTCCATCAGCACGCGGTCCTTGCACGTGCCGGGCTCGGACTCGTCGGCGTTCACGGCCAGGTAGCGCGGGCGCGGGTCCTTGGCCGGGTCGGGCATGAAGCTCCACTTGAGGCCGGTGGAGAAGCCCGCGCCGCCGCGCCCGCGCAGGCCCGAGTCCTTGACGAGCTGCGTCACCTGCTGGGGCGTGAAGCCGCCGGTCAGCACCTTCTCGAGCGCCTTGTAGCCGCCGCTGGCGCGGTACGCGGCCAGCGTGTGCGAGTCCTTGGTTCCGATGCGCGAGAGCAGGTAGACCTCGCGCTTCAGGGGCGCCGGGCTCATCGCGCACCTCCCAGCACGCGCGCCACGTCGGGGACGCCCAGGTTCTCGTGGAAGACACCGTCGAGCACGAGCATGGGCGCCGCCGTGCACGCGCCCTGGCACTCGACGCGCTCGACCGTGAAGCGCCCGTCGGCCGAGACGCCGCCCGGCCGGCAGCCGGTCACGCGGCAGGCCTCGGCCAGCACCTCCTCGGCGCCGCGCAGGGCGCACGAGATGTTGTGGCACACCGACACGAGGTGCTTGCCCACCGGCCGCAGCTTGAACATGGGGTAGAAGGAGGCCACGCCGAACACCTCGACCGGCTCGAGCCGGAAGAACTCGGCGCAGGCCTCGAGCGTCTCGGGCGTGAGCCAGCCGCCCAGCTCCTCCTGGCAGCGGTGCAGGGCCGGGATGAGCGCGGCGCGGCGCTCGGGGTAGTGACGCACGAGCTCCTCGAACTCGCGCACGAGCGTCTCGGGCAGCGCGCTCACCGGTCCACCTCGCCCATGACGAAGTCGAGGCTGCCGATCAGGGCCACCATGTCCGAGAGCAGCCGTCCCTCGGCCAGGAGCGGGATGGCCTGCACGTTGAGCAGCCCGGGCGAGCGGATGTGGCAGCGCACGGGCCGGCTCGTGCCGTCCGAGACGACGAAGAAGCCGAGCTCGCCCTTGGAGGACTCGATGGCGTGGTAGGCCTCGCCGGCCGGCAGGCGCAGGTCGGTCACGATCTTGAACTGGAAGATCAGCTCCTCCATCGAGGTGTGCACGCGGTCCTTGGGCGGCAGCACGTAGCGCCGGTCCTCGGCCAGGAACTCGCCGCCGCGCGTCTGGCCCAGGCGCTCGAGGGCTTGCAGCGCGATGCGCACCGACTGGCGCATCTCCTCGACGCGCACGAGGTAGCGGTCGTAGCAGTCGCCCACCGTGCCGACCGGCACGTCGAACTCGTACTGCTCGTAGCCCGAGTAGGGCTCGGCCTTGCGCAGGTCGTGCTCGACGCCGGAGCCGCGCAGGTTGGGGCCGGTCAGCGCCCAGGCCAGGGCCTGTTCGCGCGAGAGCACGCCCACGTTGCGGTTGCGGTCGTACCAGATGCGGTTGCCGGAGAGCAGCGCTTCCCAGCCGTCGATCTCGCGCGGCATGCGCGCCAGGAACGTGCGCACGAGCGCCTCCACCGACTCGTCCACGTCGGCGAACACGCCGCCGATGCGCACGTAGGTGTTGTTCATCCGGTGCCCGGTGTAGGCATCCAGGATGGTGTAGATGTTCTCGCGCTCCTTGAACGTGTTGAAGAAGATCGAGACCGCGCCCAGGTCGATGGCCGTCGTGCCCAGGTAGATCAGGTGCGCGGCGATGCGCGAGAGCTCCATCAGGAGCACGCGGATGATCTGTCCACGCTCGGGCACGGAGAGGCCCGCCAGGCGCTCCAGCGCCAGCGCGTAGCCGACGTTGTTCATCAGCGGCTGCACGTAGTCGAGCCGGTCCGTGTGCGGGAAGAACTTGGCCCAGCCCAGGGACTCGCAGGTCTTCTCCTTGCCGCGGTGCAGGTAGCCGACCTCGGGCTCGACCGAGCGGATGTTCTCGCCGTCGAGCTCCATCTTGAGACGCAGCACGCCGTGCGTGGCCGGGTGCTGCGGGCCCATGTTGAGCTGCATGACCTCGCCGTGCAGCGGATCGTCGGCGTCGGTCGGAGCGCCGGGCGCGTACTCGAAGGTCTGCGGGCTCATCGCGCGTCGACCTCCGGGTGCCACTCCGCGCGCCGCTTGCGGTCCCACTCGCGGTACAGGCGGTCGGGCTCGATGCCCTGGTGCGGGAAGTCCTTGCGCAGCGGGTGGTAGGCGTAGTCCTCGGGCATGAGCAGGCGCTTCAGCCCGGCGTGGCCGGCGAAGACGATGCCGAACATGTCGAAGCACTCGCGCTCCATGTACGCCGCGCCCGGCCACAAGTCGACCGAGGTCGCGACGCTCTCGCCCTCGGCGAGCGGCGTGTGCAGGCGCAGGCGGTCGTTGTGCGCCAGCGAGTGCAGCTGGTGCACGACCTCGAAGCGCGGCGTCTTGCCCAGGCGGTCGACGCCCGTGACCAGGGTCATGCTCTCGAAGCCGGCGCGCTGCTTCAGGCGCTCGAGGGCGGCGCGCAGCACGGCCGGCGCCAGCGTGAGGCTCGCCATGCCGTCGCGCACCGGGAGCCAGGCGTGCTCGAGGCCGGCCAGCGCGGCGCGCACGCGCTCGATCGTCGCGCTGCCGGGCGTCGGGTTGCCCGGCGTCGCGGGGGGGGTGGCCGGAGCGGCCGTGGGGGCGGAATCCATCGCGGAGGCCGAAGGGGGGAAGAGCGCTACTTCCGCGGCGCGCTCGCGGCGCGCGGATCGTGGGGGTGGAGATCGGTCAGGCCGCGCGGCACGGCCCCGTTGGGCTGGTAGGTCAGGCGCCCGGTGCCGCCCTCGTCGCCCACCTGCGTGCCGGCCATGAGGCGCGCCACCGGGTGCTCGCGCTCGATCTTCTTCTGCAGCTTCAGGATGGCGTCGATGACCGCGTCCGGCCGCGGCGGGCAGCCGGGCACGTATACGTCCACCGGCAGGATCGAGTCGACGCCCTGCACGACGGCGTAGGAGTCGTACATGCCGCCGCTGGACGAGCACACGCCCATGGCGATCACCCACTTCGGGTCGGGCATCTGGTCGTAGACGGTGCGGCAGGCCGAGGCCATCTTCCAGGTCAGCGTGCCGGCCACGATCAGGAGGTCGCACTGGCGCGGGCTGAAGCGCGCCGCCTCGGCGCCGAAGCGCGAGATGTCGAACTTGGGCCCGATCATGGCCATGAGCTCGATCCCGCAGCACGAGAGCCCGAGCGGCATGGGCCACAGGCTGTTCTTGCGCCCCCAGTTGATCAGCGCGTCCAGGCGCGTCGACAGGAAGCCGCCGCCGTCGGAGTCCTCGACCGGTCTCAGCGATCCCACTCGAGGCCTCCCTTGCGCCACACGAAGGCGAGCCCCACGGCCAGCACGGCCACGAAGCCCACCACCTCCGCGAACACGATCGCGCCCGCGCCCTGTGCGGCCAGGTGCTTGGCCGCCACCGCCCAGGGGATCAGCAGCAGCGACTCGACGTCGAACAGGATGAAGAGCACCGCCACCAGGTAGAAGTGGATCGAGAGCCGCAGGCGCGCGTTGCCGATCGCGCCCATGCCGCACTCGTAGGCCGCGCTCTTGCCGATCGAGATGCGCCGGCTGCCGAGCAGCTCGCTCAGGACGACGTTCCCGACGGCGAACAGCGCCACCAGGACGAACAGGACGAGGATGGGAGCGTAGGCGGTCAGCATGGACGGTGGCGGGCCGCCGTGGAGCTCCCGAGCGCGCGCTCGCGGAGCCCCGGACGCCCCGGGAGTAGACGCGACGGGAGTCTAGCGCTGCCCCACCCCCGGGAGGAAGCGCGAAGCCCTACCTTCCCTTGGCTCCGGGGACGGCCGGCGAGTCGCCCCGGACCGCGCGCCGCTCGCGCGCGCCGTCCTCCTTGCGCCGCACCTCGAACTCGAGCCGCTGCGCCTCGACCGGGGAGAGCTCGAAGGTGCCCGGGACGATCTCGAACCCCCGCGGCCCGTTGAAGAAGCGGTAGCGCCCGGCGGCGAGCGGCCGCAGGCGCGCGCGGCCGAGCTCGTCGAGGCGCACGCCCTGGGCGTCGCGCACCTCTTCCTGGAAGAAGGCACCGCCGTGCGGGCGCTCGTGCCACTGCTGGTCGCTGGCGATCGCCGGGCGCGAGCGGCGCAGCTCGTCGAGCCAGGCCGGCTCGGCCGCGCGGAAGGCGAGCTCGAGCTCGAGGCCGTGCTCCATGCGCACGGTCAGGGGCGTCGCCCGCCCGCCGGGAGCGAGCTCGATCGCGCGCACCAGGGCGGCGACGTAGCCCTGGCTGCGGGCGCTGACGGCGAGGTCCAGGCGCACGGCGGGCAGCTCGGCCACGAAGTCGCCCGCCGGGCCGGGCGAGAAGCGCCGTCCGCCCTGGCGCAGGCGTTCCCAGCGCCCGCCCTCGACGGCGCGCCAGTAGAGCTGGTAGCCCGCGATCGGCGCGCGGCTGTCGGCGTCCTCGACGCGCAGGGCGAGGCGTCCGAGGGCCGGCAGCACGAGCTCGAGTCCCTGGGCGCCGGCGACGACGTCGACGAGCTCGGCCGTGCGCGGGCCGCTGGCGACGTGCACGCGGAAGCTCACCCCCAGGAGGTCGGGCACCGCCAGCGCGAAGGCGCCGTCGGCGCCGCTCTCGCCCTCGCCCTGGAACTCGAGGCCGTCGGGCGAATGCTCCTCGTCCACCTCGACGCGCACCTCGGCCCCGGCCACGGGCGCGCCCAGGGTATCCAGCACGCGCCCGGTGATGCGCGCGCGGTAGCCCTCGAGCTCGAGGTCGCAGCGCGCCTCGGCGCCGTCCTCGACCACCAACGTGCGGTCCTCCGGGCGCTCGTCGTCCTCCTCGCCCTCCAGGCGCGCGCCCACGGTCACCTCGCCGGCCGGGATGCCCGTGCAGCGGAAGTCGCCGCGCTCGTCGGCGCGCGTCTCGCCGTCGGCGCGTTCCGCGCGCCAGAAGACGCGCAGCGGCGCGGGCTCGCCGTCGACGAGGACGCGTCCGACGATCGTGACGCCGCGCGCGAGGCGCACGTCGACCTCGGCCGTCAGGCCCAGCTGGTCGAAGGGGAAGGGCTCGGACTGGCCGCGCGGGTGGCGCGGGTGACGCGCGCGCAGCTCGCAGGGCTCGGGCCGGGGCGGCAGGCCCACGAGCTCGAAGCGGCCCTCGGCGTCGCTGCGCGCGTTGCCGCGCGGGGGATTGAGGGTGAAGCCGGTCGGGAGGCCGAGCTCGAGGGCGCCGCCGCCGCGGAAGCTCACCTCGGCGTCGGCCACGGGCGCGTCGTCGGCGTCGAGCACGCGTCCGTGCACGCGCCCGCCGCGCGTCACGGGCACGCGCACGACGCTCGGCGCTCCGGCCAGCGCGACGCGCCCCTGCGTCACGCAGCCGCCGGGCAGCGCGAGCGCGAGGCGCAGGCTCTCGTCCACCGCCGGCGCGCGCGCCGGGCGCGCGTAGGCCAGGCGCCCGCGCGCGTCGGTGCGCACGCGTGCGTCGTCCAGCAGGAGCTCGGTGTCGGCCAGCGGCGTGCCGCCCGCGAGGTCGACCACCTCGAGCTCGAAGGCCGGCTCGTCGGCGAGCAGGAGCTCGTAGCCGTCGCCGCCCTCGGCCTCGACCTGGAACTCGCGCCGCTCGGTCAGGAAGCCGGGGCGCAGCACGAGGAACTCCTCCATGCCGGGCTCGGCCCAGGGGAGCTGCCAGCGGCCCTGCTCGTCGCTCGTGCTCGCCACCAGGGCCTGGAAGCGCTCGCCGTCCCAGTGCGCGCGCTCGAGCGCGACGGTGACGCCTACCAGGGGAACGCGCGTCGCCGCGGCGAGCACGCGCCCGCCGACGCTCGCGGCCGGCGCGAGCGTGATCACGAGCGTGCGCCCCGGGTAGGCCGCCTCGTCCTCGGGCAGGAAGCCCTCGACCTCGGCGTGGACCGTGTAGCGCGCGCCCGGCTCGAGGCGCGCGAAGCGGAAGCGGCCCTCCTCGTCCGAGCGCGCGCGCGCGACCGGGGCGCGGAGCGCGCGCCGGTCGAGCTCGCCCGCGAAGAGCAGGAGCTCGACGAGTGCGACGGGCCCGTCCTTCGCGCGCACGCTCCCGATCAGGACGGCGGGATCGAAGGCGCCGTCGTCGGCCGCGTCGGCCTCGTCCGTCGCGCCCGTCGAAACGGGGGCGGGCACGGCCGAGCGTTCGGCCTCGGCGCCGTCGGCGGCGCTCGGCCCCGGTAGTGCCGCCTCGGCCGCGGTCTCGCCCGCGGGTGACGCCGCCGGCGCGCGTGCGGAAGCGCTCGCGGTGCGTGCGGGGCCCGAACGCAGGCCCCACAGGACGAGCCCGGTCAGGGCCAGGATCCCGAGCAGGGCCGCGAAGAGCGGGCGCTGTGCTCTACGGATGGGCTTCATCGGGCGCGGCCATTCTCCTGCGCGGTCCGCGGAGGAGGGCGTGAAGCCTCCGTTTTCGGAAGCAGGCTCGCTATCGTGTTCGGTCCTCGCCCGTCCGTGAACCCTTCCCTCACATCATGAGCGTCGCCCGTCCCCCCGTCCGTTCCCTGGTCGCGTCCCTGCTCCTCCTCGCCCTGGCCGGCTGCGGCAGCGACAGCGGGGGCGGGGGCTTCGAGCTGCGCACGACCGATCGCGCCGCCTCGCCCAGCGCGGCCATCGAGGTCAAGGGCCAGTGGATGGTCTACCTGGCCAGCGAGGGCTTCACCGGCCCGGTGGGCACGGACCTGAACGGCGACGGCGACACCCTGGACGAGGTGGCCGTGGTCGTCAACCTGTCCTCGACCGACACGGACGAGCTCGGCGTGGCCGCCGACCGCGCCGTGGTCCAGGGCAACGAAATCTACCTCGTGGTCGACGAGGCCGAGGACGGCACCGACTGGAACGGGGTCAACGGGGCGACCGACCTCGTGCTCCTGCACTGGTCGAACACGGCCGGCGTCGTGGCCTTCGTCGACACCCTGGGGAGCGGCGGCTCGCCGCTGCTCTTCGCGGTCGAGGACCGCCTCTACTACGAGTCGGACACGAGCCCCGTGGGGCCGGACGACACGAGCCTGCGCTACCTCGCCAACGCCGCGCCGCTCGTGCCGGTGCTGATCGAGAGCGCGGTCGGCGCCGGGCAGTTCGAGCCCGAGCTCCTGGCCGAGGACGACGGCCTGCTCTTCCTGGGGCTGGACGAGGACGGCGTCTCCGACTTCAACGGCGACGGCGACCAGGGCGACCAGCACGTGCTGGCCCTGCTGGACGGCACCGATCCGGCCGCGCGCGTGCTGAACACCGAGCTCGCCATGATCGACGGCAGCGCGCCCGTCGCGGCCCTCGTGCTGGGCGCGAGCGACTGGCTGGTGGCCTTCCTCGTTGACGAGCTCGGCCAGGGCGGCGTGAACCTGAACGACCAGGCGCTCTTCAGCCAGCCGCTCCTGCCCGAGGCGTGCCTGGGCACGCCCGACCTGGACACGGACGACCAGGTGCTGCACTACCTCGACTTCTCCGACTTCGCGGCCGGCACGACGACGCCCGTGAACACGGGCCTGGTGGGCAGCGACCGCGTGCTGGCCCTCACGAACTTCGTGGTCACGATCGCGTCGGAATCGGACTCGAACTGCGACCTGAATGCCGACGGCGACACGAGCGACGACATCGCGCGCTGGGTGCGTACCACCCTGCCCGTGACGCCCGACCGCGACGCCAACCGCATGCACGCCCTGGCGAGCGCCCTGCCCGGCGGTGCGCGCGGCCTGGCCGTGCTCGACAACCGCCTGGTGGGCGTGATCGACGAGGTGCAGGACAACAACGGCGACGCGCCGCACAACCACGACGGCAAGCTGATCGACCACCAGCTCGTGGCCTGGATCGATCCGGCCGTGAGCAACCCCACCTGGCGCTTCACGCACCAGAACTCGGGCAACCCGAACTTCGGCACGGGCGTGTTCGACGACGACGGCGACTCCGAGCCCTTCGCGGGCACGAGCTGGATGGCGCCCGAGGCCGTCGACGGCCGCCTGGGCCTGACCTTCCTCGAGGAGGTGCCCGGCACGAACCCCGACGTGGGCTCGCTCAACACGAACCTCGACTGCTCGCTGGTCGCCAAGGACACGGACAAGACCGACGGCCTGCCGGTGTGGGCCGACTTCGAGACCGGGCCGACGCTGGACTTCGACGGCGTGGGCTACGCCGTCGACAAGATCAACGCCGGCATCGAGATCGCGGGCGCCTTCGCCTTCTTCCGTGTGTCGGAGGTCGACGACAACCGCGATTACAACAACGACGGCGTGGCCAACGACGTCGTGCTCATGCGCAACCCGCTGACCACCTGCGGGCCGGTGCCCATGGCCACGTCGAGCGCGGTCGCATCGCAGGTGATCGTCACCGACCGCGACCGCGGGGCGGCCTTCCTTTCCTCCGAGACGCAGGCCGGCGTCGACTTCAACGGCGACGGCGACACGAACGACCTGGTCGTGCGCTACTTCCTGTTCTAGTCGGCCGCAGGCCGGCTAGGACCAATGCGGAGCGCCGCGCTCGGAGGGCGGCGACTCCATCCCGCTCAGGAAGGGCGCCGCGGCCTCCTCGGACTCGCGCGCGCGCACGCTGCTCGACGCGAAGCGGCGCAGGCCGCGCTTGCGGAGCTGCCAGGCCGCTTCCTGCGCGCCCTTGCCGTTCGTGTCCAGGTGCAGGAGCGTCTCCAGGCCCTCCGGCCGCAGGGCCAGGCGGATGCGACCCACGGCGGCGCGCCGGAAGAGCTCGAGGAAGCCCTCCTCCAGAGGCGCGCCCGCGAACTCGTGCAGGCGCTCCACGCCCCCGCGCCAGCGGTCGCGCTCGCTGATCAGGAGCACGTGGTTGAAGAGCAGCTTGTTCGTGCGCATGGACAGGGCCTTGCGCGGGACGCTGCGGTTCACGAGCTCGTCCAGCGCGTCCAGGCCGCGGTCGGCCTTGAGCTCGGTCACGAGCCGCCAGCAGGCCTCGGGCACGAAGCGGTCGGCGCGCATCTCCCAGTAGAGGTGCCCCAGGCCCTTCGAGCGCGCGTAGCGCGCCAGGTGGTAGGGCACGTAGTGGTTGTGCGCGATCGTGTCGGCCGCCAGGTGCGAGAGGTAGCCGAGCGCGAAGGCCTCCTCGGCCGGCGACGCGGCGCGCGCGCGCATCTCGCTCACGATCGTCCAGCGGTGGCAGTGGTTGTAGTGCCCGCCGAAGCCCTTGAAGTTGATGATGTCGGCCGCGATGTTGCCGTACAGGTAGGCCGAGCGCTGCTCGCGCAGCAGGCGCGCCGTCGAGGCGGGCAGGAGCTTGCGGCGCGCGCGGTACACGCGCAGCGCGAACTCGAGGTGGTTGCCCGGACCCCAGGGCAGGGCCAGGGCGGGCAGCAGGAACAGGAGCAGGATGAGCAGCACGGCGGCGGACACGGGGAAGCTCTTTCGGCCACCGGCTACGGCCGGCGGTAGAGGCAGGCGAGCGTGTGGGCGTACAGATTGCGATAGCGCTGGCGGTCGGGGGTGAACAGGTTGCGAGCCGCCCGCACCAGGGCCGGGCGCGGCTTCTCGAGCGCGCGCAGCTCGCGGATCTCCAGGCCGTGACGCGCCGCCTGGCCGCGCAGGAACTCCTCGGCCTCCGAGAAGCTGAAGAACCAGCGGTGGCGGTCGACCGGCCTCTCCAGCGGCAGCCCGTAATGCGCGATGGCGCCGCGCCCGCGCCGCAGGCGCTGGCGGGCCGAGTTCCAGTTGTTGGGCAGGGTGATCAGGAGATGCGTGCGCGTCACGCGCACGCACTCGTCGAACACCTGGTGCAGGTTCTCCAGGTGCTCGAGCACGTCCGTGCAGGTGACCGTGTCGAAGGAGCGGTCGGGGAAGGGCAGCGTCCCGTCGGCCTGCAGGTCCTGGCGCACGTCGGCCTCGGGCGAGAGGTCGATGCCGACGTAGCTCCCCGGCGGACAGAATTCGCGCAGCACGGCCTTGTCGCAGCCCACGTCGAGGACGCGCACGGGCGCGCCCGCCGGCCGCAGGGCCTCGGCGTAGCACTGGGCCAGGAAGCGCGGCCGGTCCTGGCGCGTCTCGAAGCGCACGTAGGAGGTCGAGAGCGCCCCGGTCGGGGGGGCCGTGGTGGGGGCGGCGGGGCTCATGAAGCGTTCCCCAGCGTACGCTCGCGCGTGGCGCGCAGCGCGAGTTCGCGCGCCAGGACGCGCGTCCAGTCGACCTCGACCGGCAGGCCCCCGAGCTCGTGCCCGCGCTCGGCCACGCGCCGGAAGAGTCGCTCCACGCGCTCGCGTCCCTCGAGGTGCACGAGGAAGCGCGCCCACTGGCCCTCGAGGACGCGCTTCCAGTCGTGGAGACCGTGGCGCAGGCCGTCGGGGTCGAGCAGCACCCACTCGCCGCTCCACAGGAGGTTGCGCGGGTGCAGATCGCCGTGGAACAGTCCCTGGCGGTTCATGCGCGCGAGGAACAGGGCCAGGTCCTCGTCGGCGCGCTCGCTCTCGGCCCACACCTCGGCCAGGAGGGCGCCCGCGACGTACTCGCGCACGAGCAGGCTCGCGCTGCCGATCCCGGCGGCGAAGGCGGCCAGCGGTCGCGGCGTGCGCACGGGCAGGCAGTCGAAGTAGCGCTCGGCCGAGCGCTGCGAGCGCGGCTTGCGCAGGAGGCCGAACACCGAGGGCGGAGGGAAGAGCTTGACGATCAGGCCGCCCAGGCGGTGCACGAAGGGGGGCTTGAGCGGCGTCCCCTCGCGCACCCCGCCCTCGGCGAGCCAGCGCGCCAGCGCGCCCGCGAGCTCGGGCGCGAGCGTGGCGTAGCGCGTGGCCGTGCCGCCCGGGACGCGCTCGCTCCGCCCCGGGCCGAAGGAGCCGTCCTCGGGGAACTGCGGGCCCGGGCTCACGGTCGCGGGGGCGAGGTGGGTTTGCGCGCGCACAGGATGGCCGTCCGGGCCGTCAGCATGCCAATCCCGCCCAGCGCGGTCAGCAGCCCGCGGTTCTGCTCGCGCACCTCGCGCTGCTTCCGCGCCAGGCGCGCCGTGTGCACGGCGCGCGCGGAGAGCAGCGCCGGCGCGAGCACGGCGCCCCAGGCCAGGGCCGAGCGCTTGCGCCGGTCACCGTGCAGCGCGGGCTCGACCAGGCCGGCGCGCAACGCGGCGAAGGCCAGGTAGTACGGGCTGATCGGATGGATGTGGCCCGAGAGGAAGCGCACGTCGCCGTCCTTCAGCGGCAGCGGGTCGAAGAGCTCGGGGAAGCCCCACAGCAGGCTCCTCACGCGCGAGGAGAGCGAGAGCACGTTGGGCGTGGTGACGATCACGGGCGCGCCCGGGCGCGCGATGCGCGCCAGCTCGCGCAGGAAGGCGAACTGGTCCTCGACGTGCTCGACCACCTCGATGCTGACCACGGCGTCGCAGGAGGCGTCGGCGTGGGGCAGGCGCCCGTCGGCCGCGATGGGCGCGCACTCGAGGCCCGCGCACTGGAACGTCTCCGGCAGGAGGTCGCTCGGGAACAGGTGCGCGCGCGGCTCGAGCCCGCGCGCGCGCAGGCGCTCGCCCAGGACGGCGCAGAAGTGTCCGCGCCCCGCGCCCACGTCGGCCACGCGCGCGCGCGGCCAGTCGAGGCCGTCGAGCAGGGCCAGCACGGCCTCGGTGGTCCGGGGGTTGGAGAGCCCTTTGGTCTTTCCGGGGGTCTTTCCGGGGACGGGGCTGCTCGCCGCGGCCGGGATCGGGAGGGCGGAGCTCATGGCGCCTTGTGGAAGGTCATCACCAGCCGGTGCCCGCGCCCGGCCGCGCCGGCCAGGGTCGAGATCGGGCCCTGGGCGGCCTTGAGCAGCGGCTTCCACCAGCGCCCGCGCAGCTCCTCGGCCTCGCGGAAGGCGAAGCCGCGCGTGCGGCACTCGACGCGCGCGAAGCCGGCCGCGCGCGCCAGGGCGGCGGCGGCGGGGGGCGAGTAGAAGCGGATGTGCAGGTGTCCGCCGAAGCGGTAGTAGGACCAGGCGCCGCCGCGCCAGCGCGCGGCCCAGCTCCCGGCGTTGCCCGTGCCCAGCACGGCCACGCCGCCCGGGCGCAGCACGCGCGCCACCTCGCGCATGAGCGCCACCGGCTCGACCACGTGCTCGATCACCTCGCTCATCGTGACCACGTCGAAGCGCTCGCGCTCGAAGCCAGCCCGGGCGAGCTCGCCGGCGAACACCTCCAGGCCGCGCGAGCGCGCCATCTCGACCACGGGCACGAGCACGTCCACGCCCTGGGCGTGCCAGCCCGCGCGCGCGGCGTGCTCGAGGAACAGGCCCTGGCCGCAGCCGACCTCGAGCAGGCGCCCGAGCTTGCGGTGCGGCTCGAGCGTGCGCAGGAAGGCCGCGATCTTGCGCGCCTTCTTGCCCTCGGCGCGCGCGAGCGCGCCGAAGGAGTAGGTCTCCTCCAGGTGCCCCGTGTCCTCGGCGTACTCGGGGTAGATGTCATGCACGAACACGAGCTCGCAGGCGCGGCAGCGCCAGAACCACTTGCCCGAGCGCTGGAACAGGCGCTCGAAGGCCGTGCTCGCGCACAGGAGACAGGCGCGCGGCTCGCGCCCGAGCTCGGCCACGGTGCGCGCCATGTCGGCCGGCGCCAGCAGGCGCGCCAGCTCGTCGGGCGCCGGGCTCACGCGCGCGCCTCGCCGGGGACGCGCGCGCCGTCGAGCCGGGTCAGCGGGGCCGGCTTGCGCGCCACCACCACGAGCTTCTTGCGGAAGAGCACGGCGGGCGAGCAGGCGAGCCCCGCGAGCTCGCGCTCCAGGCCCGCGTCGGGCGCGCGCCGTCCGGCCCGCTGCAGGCGCCGGCGCGAGGCCTGCGTGGCCACCCAGGTCGCCAGGTGGATCAGGGGCACGAGCGGCGCCAGCAGGACCGAGCCCCGCGACAGCGTCGTGCCCGAGAGCTCGCACAGCTCCAGCCCGGCCAGGCGCACGAGGTAGCGCAGGCGGAAGGCGTCGATCAGGAAGGCGTGGCCGTGGTACCGGCGCGTGCCCTCGCTCGCTCGCAGCGTGGCCACCTCGTTGATGTAGCCCTGCTGCAGCAGGCGGCCGCCCGTGAAGACGTGCGTCAGGCGCGCGCCCAGGGTGAGGACGTTGGGCGTGGTCAGGAGCAGGTGCCCGCCCGGCCGCAGGACGCGCGCACACTCGTTCAGGAAGGCGGCCTGGTTCTCGAAGTGCTCGATGCCCTCCATCGAGAGCACGACGTCGAAGGCGCCGTCGCGGAAGGGGAAGCGCGCGCAGGCGTCGGCGCGCACGCCGTGCATGCCCCGGCGCGGGAACAGGTCGACCTCGACCACCTCGTAGCCCGACGCGCGCGCGCCCTCGACCACCGGGCCGCCGCCCGAGGGGATGTCGAGCAGGGCGCGCCCATACTCGGCCCGGCGCTCGCGCAGGAGCCCGAGCACCTGGGGGTGGCCGTTGGTCGCGCTCACGCCGACGCCCCCGTGCGCTCCGCCAGGACGGCGCCGAACAGGGCCTCGGCGCGCTCGAAGCCCACGCCCTCGCCATTCCGCTCGGCCAGCGCGCGCGCGGCCGCCGCGGCGGCGCGGCGGCGGGCGGCGTCGGCGAAGTGCGCGAGCTCCGCCGCCAGCGCCTCGGCGGCGTCGGCGCGCGTCACGTCGACCACCGCGCCCTGCGCGCGGGCGGAGAGCAGCTCGCCGCCGCCGTTGTGCGTGCTCGTGATCACGGGCAGCCCGCTCGCCAGGGCCTCGAGCGTCGAGTTGGCGAAGGGGTCGTAGCGCGTGGGCAGGAGGTAGAGGTCGGCGGCCGCGTACAGCGCCTCCGGGTCGGCGCGGCCGCCGAGGAAGCGCGTGCGCCCGGAGAGGCCGAGCTCGCGCGCGCGCGCCTCGTAGCCCGGGCGCGCCGAATCGAAGCCGGCCACGACCAGGCGCGCCGCGGGCCAGGCACGGAAGAACGGCACGCAGGCCGCGAGGGCGAGGTCGAGGCCCTTGCGCGCGTAGCCCGTGCCGAGGAAGAGCACGACCAGCTCGTCCGGCGTGAAACCGAATTCACGCCGCAGCTCGGCGCCGCGCGTCGCGCGCAGGCGCGGGTGGAAGCGCTCCAGGTCGACGCCGTTGTGGATCGTGACCACGCGCTCCTCGGGGAGATCGTAGCGCGCGAGCACGTCGCGGCGCACCAGGTCGGAATTGGTGATCACGCGCGCGCACGCGCCCGGCGCGAGTGCGCGCTCCTCGATGCGCACGGCCAGGGAGTGCTTGAGCGCGCCGCCGCCCAGCCAGCGCTCGCGCGGGGTGAGCGTGGCCGCGTGCGCGAGCTCGAGGTACGTGCGCTGGCAGCCGCCGCCCAGGCGCAGGACGTCCTGCGACCAGGTCTTGCCCAGGCCCACGACGAGCTCGTAGCCCGCGCGCGCCACGTGGCGCTCGACCGCCGCCGCGAAGCCCCACAGGCGCCAGGCCCCGCCCACGGCCAGGGGCCGGAGCACGTGGAAGCGCACGGCCGGGTGGGGTGGCTCGGCGTGCGAGCGGCACACGATCACGACCTCGTGCCCGCGCTCGGCCAGGTGGCGGGCCAGGCGGTCGAGGTAGCGCTCCGTGCCGCCGCTCGGCTTGTGGCGCATGTGCACCAGGGCGAGGCGCATCGCGGCCATACGATGCCACGGGGCGGGGCACTATGGCATCCTGGGCCGCCGGATCACCCGCATGGCCCGCGCGCTCGCCATCGCCCACGTGGACGCCGAGACCGGGTTCTCCGGTGGCGAGGTCCAGGTCTTCCTCTTGATGGAGGGGCTGCGCCGGCGCGGGCACCGGAACATCCTGTTCGCGCCCCCGGGCTCGGACAGCGCGGTCGAGGCCCTGCGGCGCGGGCTGGACGCGCGCAGCGTGCCCATGCGCGGCGCCCTCGACGTGGTGGGCGTCCTGCGCCTGAAGCGCGAGCTCGAGCGCGCCGGGGTCGACCTCGTGCACCTGCACACCTCGCGCGCCACCTGGCTCGGGGGCCTGGCGGCGCGCTGGGCCGGGCTGCGCGCGATCACGACCCGGCGCCAGGATCGGGCCGTGCCGCGCTCGGTGCGCACGCGCCTCGTCTACCGCCGGCTCGTGCGCCGCGCCGTCGCCATCTCGCCCGCCGTGGCGCGGCGCCTGGCGGACGGCGGCGTGCCCTCGGTCACGATCCCGAGCGCCGTCGACCCGGTCGCCCTGGCGCCGCGCCGCGGGCGCGCGGCCACGCGCGCCGAGCTCAACGTGGAGGCGAGCGACTTCGCCGTGCTCACCCTGGCCCAGCTCGTGCCGCGCAAGGGCGTCGACGTCCTGCTGCGCGCGCTGGCGCGCCTGGCGGGCGGCCCGTCGCGGCCGGTGCTGCTCGTGGCCGGCGACGGGCCCGAGCGCGCGGGCCTCGCCACCCTGGCGCGCGAGCTCGGGCTCTCGGAGCGCGTGCGCTTCCTGGGCGCGCGCACGGACAAGGGCGACCTGCTCGCGGCCTGCGACGCCTTCGCCCTGGCCTCGCGTGCCGAGGGGCTGGGCGTGGCCGCGCTCGAGGCCATGGCCCTGGCGCGGCCCGTCGTCGCGAGCCGCGTGGGCGGCCTGATGGAGGCGGTGGTCGACGGGCGCACGGGGCTCCTGGTCGAGGTCGACGACGTGGGCGGCTTCGCGGCCGCGCTCGAGCGCCTGCGCGGCGACCCCGAGCTGCGCGCGCGGCTGGGCGCGGCCGGACCGGAGCGCCTGCAGGAGGGCTTCGCAGCCGAGCAGATGGTCACGGCCTACGAGGAGCTCTACCACCAGGTGCTCGAGGAGTCCGCGTGAGGGCGCCGCTCTCCTGCTGCATCATCGCCATGGACGAGGAGGACCGCATCGAGGCCTGCCTCGACTCGGTCGCCTTCTGCGACGAGATCGTGCTGGTCGACTCGCACTCCAGCGACCGCACGCGCGCCCTGGCCGCCGCCCGCGGCGCGCGCGTGATCGAGCGCGACTGGCCCGGCCACGTGGCGCAGAAGGAGTTCACCGTGCGCCAGGCGACGCACGACTGGGTCCTGTGCGTGGACGCCGACGAGCGCGTCTCGCCCGCGCTGCGCGCCGAGATCGAGGCCCTGCGCGAGCAGGGTTTTCCCGGGCACGCGGGCTGGCGCTGTCCGCGCCTGGTGAACTACCTCGGCTCGTGGGTGCGCCACGGCACCTGGTACCCCGACCTGCAGCTGCGCCTCTTCGACCGCCGGCGCGGGCGCTGGGGGGGCCACGATCCCCACGACCGGGTCGAGCTCGACGGCGGCGCCTCGGCCGGCCGCCTGCGCGGCGACCTCTTCCACCATCCGTATCGCAGCTTCGGCGACCACCTGGCGACGATCGAACAGTACACCTCGATCATGGCCAAGGGCATGCAGCAGCGCGGGCGGCGCGCGGGGCTCGGCGACCTCGTCGTGCGGCCGTGGGTGCGCTTCGCGCGCTTCTACCTCCTGAAGCGCGGCTTCCTGCTCGGCTGGCGCGGCCTCGTGCTGGCCTTCCTGGCGGCCCACTACGTGCGCCTGAAGTACATGAAGCTGCTCGTGCTGCAGCGCGGCGAGGCGCTGGAGACCCCGTGATGCGGCAGCTCCCGATCGTGGGCGCGGCCCTCTGGCTCGCGCTCGCTCCGCTGGCCTCGGCCCAGTCCCGGCCCGCCAACGGCGAGAGCTGGGCGCTCTTCCAGGGCCTGCGCGCGAGCCGCCGGATCGAGTTCGTCGCGCCCGCGGGCGTGACCGAGCGCGCCGCCACCCGTCTGGCCCAGGCCGTGCGCCAGCAGAGCGACCTCGGGGCGGCCCTGGCCCAGTCGGCGCCCGACCCCGACGCCGTGCGCGTCCTCGTCGGCGCCGCTTCCGACACGGAGCTCCTGGAGCTCGCCCACCGCTGCGGCGTCGAGCCGCTCTCGGACGGCTTCCAGTGCTTCGGCCGCGAGTACCGCGCCGCGGGCGACGCCCTGTGCGCCGTGTTCGAGGATCCCGAGCATCCCGGCCGGCCGCTGTGCCTCTTCCTCGGCAACGACGTCGAGGCCCTGGCCGAGTACCTGACCGAGGTGCCGCGCCTCTCGCGCCCGCACCTGCGCGTGTGGGCCGACGGCCTGCCGGACTTCGAGTGCCCGCTCGAGCCCTCGGGCTGGCCGCGTTCCGAGGAGGTGAGCGACTACCTGACCGCGCGCGAGGCCTACTTCGGGGGCGGAACGCGGCAGGAGCTCGGGGGCGTCACGCTCGTCCTGCGCGGCGCGGCCGGCGAGAGCAGCGACGCCTACGGCAAGCAGGCGCTCGCGGTGCACGACAAGATCGTCCAGTGGTTCGGCCCGCCGCCCGAGGCGCCGCCCACGGATCCCGAGGCGGCGCCGCCCCCGCCCGCGCCGACCCCGGCGCCGATCGAGGTGTTCGTGTACGAGCACGCCGAGGACCTGCGCGCGTGCACGGGTGCCGAGGCGCTCCTGGTCGTCGATCCGCTGCGCCCGCGCGTGCACGTCCTGGTCGAGCCGGGCGTGCCCGACGACGGCGGCCGCGGCGTCGCGCTGGTGACGGCGCGCGGCCTGGCCGGGCCGCCGGCCGACGCCTGGCTGTGGGACGGCCTGTCGGTGGCCGCGGCCGGGCGCTGGTGGCAGCATCCGCTCACGACCTGGGTGGCGTTCCTCTCGGCCGGGAAGCTCGTGCCGAGCTACGCCGAGCTCACCGGGCCGGCGGGGAAAGAGCCCTGGAGCGAGCACGTGCTCGTGCCCATGCGCGCCTTCCTCTTCCAGCTCCTCGTCGGCCCCAAGGTCGAGCCGGGCAAGCTGCGCGCGCTGTGGAAGGGCGCGCCGATCCCGGCCGCGCGCGCGCGCCAGCTGATGAGCCAGGGCCTGGCCAAGCTCGCCGGCCCGAGGTCGGCGGCGCCGCCGAAGGCCGGGCAGAAGCCCCAGCCCAAACCCGAAGGCGAGAGACCCGCTGCGGGAGCGAAGCCGAAGCCCGGCTCGAAGCCCGGGGCCGCCCGGGCGGGCCGCGCGAGCGCGGACACGCCCGCCTCGCGCGGCAAGCGCCTGGCCGGCGCGCCCCTGCGCCACGGCGTCGCCCTGCTCGAGACGCCGGAGGCCGCCTACGGCTCGCGTGCCGTGGGGGCGGCGCTGGACGCGGCGGTGGAGGCCAAGGCCGACGCCTGCTCGCTCACCGTGCTCGCCAGCGCGCGCCCGCCGGCGCCGCCGCTGGGCACGCTCGCGCTCGCGGCCGTGCACGGCAGCGCCAGCGACGTGGCCCTGGCGAGCGCGGTGGCCGAGGCGCGCGCGCGCAAGCTGCGCATCCTGCTCGCGCTCGAGCCCCTGGGCGCGCCGGGCTCGTGGATCGAGAACGTGTCCGACGTGGGACCCGAGGTGCAGGCCGGCCTGTGGGCCGACTACCGGCGCATGGTCGTGCACTACGGCCTCCTGTGCGAGCTCCTGAAGGTGGAGGTCTTCAGCCTGGGCTCGAGCCTCACCAACCTCTCGCGCACGGACGCACCCGAGGACGAGCCCGTGAGCGCGCTGACGGAGGTCCAGCGCGCGGGCTGGAGGGAGCTCATCCGCGCCGCGCGCGGCGCGTTCCACGGCGGGCTGACGTACACCGCGCGCCTGCCGGGCGAGGCGCACGAGGTGGCCTTCTGGGACCAGCTCGACTTCGTCTCGCTGGCGATCTTCCCCAGCCTGGCGCGCGAGGGCCAGGCGCCCGACGACGGACAGCTCGAGCGCGTCCTGCGCCTGGCCCTGGGCGACGCCCTGGCCCTGGCCCTGCGCTGGAACCAGCCGCTGCTCGTGACCCAGATCGGCCTGCCGGCGCGCGCCGAATCGTGGGCGAAGCCCTCCGTGGCGAGCGGCGCCGAGGATCCCGAGGCCCAGGCGCGCTTCGTGCGCGCCCTGGCGGCCGTGGTCGAGCACGGGATGCCCAACCAATCCGCGCTGCGCGGGCTCTTCCTGTGGAGCTGGCCCGTGAGCGCGGCCGAGCGCCACGACCACTCGCTGCGCGGGCTCGAACCGGCCCTGCTGGCGCGCCTGTTCGCGCGCTAGCCCGAGCATGGCCGTGAGCGCATTGGCGCAGCCGTTGACGGCGCTCCCGGGCGTGGGCCCGGCGCGCGCCGAGCGCCTGGCGCGCCTGGGGCTCGCGAGCGTGCGCGACCTCCTGTTCCTCGTGCCGCGCCGGCTCGAGCGCACGGGCGCGCGCATGAGCGCGGCCGAGGCGGCGGCCGCCGCGGCCGAGCTCGAGGTGGCCGTGCTCGGGCGCCTGCGCGCGCTGCGCCTCTTCCGCGCCGGCCGGCGGCGCTCGGTGCTGTCGCTCGAGCTCGCGGACGAGAGCGGCGCCCTGAAGGCGCTGTTCTTCAACCAGCCCTGGCTGTTCGAGCGCCTGCGCGCGCTCTCGGCCGCGGGCGCGGTGGTCGAGCTCTCCGGCCGCATCGGCACGACCAAGACCGGGCCGGCCCTCCTGGCGCCGCGCCTGACGGTCGATCCGCCGGCCGAAGGCGTGCCGCGGCTGCTGCCCGTGTACCCGCTGACCGAGGGCATCGGGCAGGAGTTCCTGCGCGGGCTCGTGAAGCGCGCCCTGGAGACGCCCCTCGACGAAGAGGAGCGGCTCGCGCCGGCGCTGCTGGAGGAGCTCGCCCTGCCCGGCATGACCGCGGCGCTGCGCGCCGTGCACGCGCCCCAGGACGAGGCCGGGTTCGAGCGCGGGCGCGCGCGCCTGGCCTTCGAGCGCCTGCTCGCGCTGCAGGCGCGCCTGGCGCGCTCGCGCGCCGCGGCGGCGAAGGCGCGCGCGCGGGCGGTGACGCTCGACGCGGAGGCGCGCGCGGAGCTCGTCCTGCGTCTGCCGTTCACGCCCACCGACGGGCAGCGGCGCGTGCTCGACGAGATCCTGGCCGACCTCGCCGGGACGCGCCCGATGCGGCGGCTCCTGCAGGGCGAGGTGGGGGCGGGGAAGACCCTGGTCGCGCTGGCGGCCTGCGCGGCCGTGGCGCGCGCGGGTGGGCAGGCGGCGCTGCTCGCGCCCACCGAGCTCCTGTGCGAGCAGCACCAGCTCGGCCTGCGGCCGGCGCTGGAGCGCTTCGGCCTGACGAGCGTGCTCGTCACGGGCTCGCTGCGCGCCGCCGCGCGCCGCTCGGCCCTGGAGGAGCTTTCCAGTGGAAGTGCCGCCCTGGCCATCGGCACGCAGGCGCTCTTCTCGCCCGAGGTGCGCTTCGCGCGCCTCGACCTCGCGGTCATCGACGAGCAGCAGCGCTTCGGCGTGGCGCAGAAGGGCGCGCTGCTCGACAAGGGCCGCGACGTGCACGCGCTGCTGCTGACCGCGACGCCCATCCCGCGCACGCTGGCGCTGTGCTTCTACGGCGACCTCGACACGAGCCTCCTGCGCGAGCGTCCGCCCGGGCGCGGCCCGGTGACGACGCGCGTGCTCGCGGCCGGCGGACGCGACGAGCTCCTCTCCTTCCTGGTCGAGCGCGCGGCAGCGGAGGAGCGCATCTACTGGGTCTGCCCGCGCATCGTCGAGGAGGCGGACGAGTCCGGGGAGGACGACCTCGGTGGCCAGGAGAGCCGCGCCCAGACCGCCTCGGCCGAGGCCGCCTTCGCCGCCCTGCGCGCCGGGGCGCTGGGCCCCTTCGGGGTCGAGCTCGTGCACGGCCGCATCGCGGCGGCGCGCCGCGCCGCCGCGGTCGAGCGCTTCCGCGCCGGGACGAGCCGGGTGCTCGTGGCCACGTCGATGGTCGAGGTGGGCGTGGACGTGCCCGAGGCGACGGCCATGGTCATCGAGGGCGCCGAGCGCTTCGGCCTGGCCCAGCTGCACCAGCTGCGCGGCCGCGTCGGGCGCTCGCCGCGCGCCTCGTGGTGCTTCCTCGTCGCCGGCGCAGGCGACGACGGGCGCCTCGCCTTCCTCGAGACGTGCACGGATGGCTTCGCCATCGCCGAGGAGGACCTGCGCCGGCGCGGCATGGGCGATCTCGCCGGCCTGCGTCAGGCGGGCGAGAACCTGGAGGGCCTGTCCGACCCCGAGCTCGACTTCGAGCGCGTGCGCCGCGCGCGCGAGCTCGTGCGCTCCGATGCGCGCCTCCTGCGCCACTACCTCGGGCGCGGGACGGGCGCCAGGCTCGTGTGATCGGAGTCGGATCCAGAGGGCGCGCGAACAGCGCGCGCCAGGACGATCCTTCGGGCCGGGGGGGGGTGGCCGGGGGGGTGGGGCCCCGCCCGCGGGCGGCGCGCCCGGGGGGGGGGGGGGCGCCGCGGCCCCAGGGGGGCGCGCGCGGGGGGCC
>Ga0315910_10000798_pt1 | contig 30350 bp, 28 predicted proteins | sample EdamamesoilMG_FD_204470 | JGI IMG/M metagenome (GOLD analysis project Ga0315910, IMG submission 204470) | Garden soil microbial communities collected in Santa Monica, California, United States - Edamame soil | ecosystem: Environmental > Terrestrial > Soil > Garden | place: USA: California... | reverse complement strand
GGTCCGACGAAATTCTCAAACAGGTGGAAGAGATCGTGGCGAACACCCACGGCGTTCGTTCCTCCGTGGGTTTGGCTGGGTTCAATATTCTTAATGGGTTGAACTTTCCCAATGCGGCAATGATGTTCGTGGGCTTGGAACCTTGGGAGGAACGCAAGACTCCCGACTTGCACGCCAGTGCGATCGCGGCCGAATGGACCAGGAAGTTTGCGGCCATTCCCGGGGCGCGCGCCTTTGCGTTCGGACCGCCCCCGTTGCCGGGCTACGGCAACGTCTCCGGCTTCACCATGCAATTGCAGGACCGTTCCGGCGGTTCGATCGAGCAGTTGGCCGGCTACGTCGAGCAACTGAGTGCCGCCGTGGCAAAGCGACCAGAGATTGCCCGCATCAGCACCACCTTCAATCCGGTGACACCGCAGGTGAAGGTGGAGTTGGATCGCGAGAAGGCGCGGACGCTGGGCGTACCGGTGGACAGCGTGTTCCAAACGCTGCAAGCTTACCTGAGCGGGCTCTACGTGAACGACTTTGTCCGCTTTGGCCGTGTCTTCAAAGTGTTCCTGCAGGCCGAACCGCAGTTCACCAGCCAGCCGGATGACATCGGACAATTCTACGTCCGCAACAACGACGGCCAGATGGCGCCGTTGAGCACGCTGGTGAAAGTCACCAAGATGTCCGGCCCGAACTTCGTCAGCCGCTTCAATCTTTACAACGCCGCCGAAATCATGGGTGCGCCGGCGCCCGGCTACAGTTCCGGTCAGGCGATCAAGGCCATTGAAGAAGTCATGAAAACCATGCCCAGCGAAGTGGGCTACGAATGGTCCGGCTTGACGCTTCAGGAAAAGAAGTCCGAGGGGCAGGCCCCGATCATTTTTGGCGCGGCGGTGCTCTTTGTTTTCCTGTTGCTTGCGGCACAATATGAAAGCTGGGGATTGCCCTTCGCGGTGCTGCTGGCCACGCCAACCGTTATCCTGGGGATGATGATCGGCATGTTAGTGCGTGGATTTGAGTTGAACGTGTACGCCCAAATCGGCCTCGTGATGCTGATCGGTTTGGCGGCCAAGAACGCCATTCTCATCATCGAGTTTGCCAAGATGAAGCGCGAAGAGGGCGTGGCTATTCTCGACGCAGCGGTGGAAGGCTCCAGGTTGCGGTTAAGGCCCATTCTCATGACGTCTTTCGCGTTCATCCTGGGTTGCGTGCCGCTAATGCTGGCCACCGGATCTGGTGCCGCGTCGCGGAGCACCATGGGCACGGGCGTGGTGTTTGGCATGACCATCGCCACGGCCGTCGGCCTGTTCATCATTCCGGTCTGCTACGTGTTTGTGCAGAAGCTCGTGGAACGAGGCGGAAAGAAAGTGCCTGTACCCGCCACCGCTCCGGCGGTGGAGAAGGGAGGAGCGCACTGATGAATACAAAAATCAGAACGCAGAGGTCTGAGGTCGGAGCCTCCGTATGGTTGGGCATTTGTCTGGCCACCGCCGTCCTTGCTGGCTGCGCGGTTGGGCCCAACTACCAACGCCCGGCGATGTACAACCCGTCAACGTTTCGCGCTTCTGCGACGGAGACTGTGGACCTCTCGATCCCCGACTCCTTGGGCGACCTCGACTGGTGGCAGGTCATGAACGATCCCCAACTCCAGGCCTACATCACCGAGGCACTGACCAACAGTTGGGATATCCAGATCGCCGCCGCCCGCGTGTTGCAGGCGGAGGCGGTGGCGCGGGTTACGCGCTCACAGTTCATGCCCACGGTGGGTGTCGGCGCTGACTGGGTTACGTCGCGCACTTCCGAGAACGGTCCCGCTGGCGCTTTGACCGACCCTGAAAAGGCTTACACCAGCGCGTATGGGACCATGGCGGCATACGAACTGGATCTCTGGGGACGCATCCGCCGCGCGAACGAGGCAGCTCGCGCCCAACTGCTCGCCACCGAAGCGGCACAGCAGACCGTGCGGCAGACCCTGGTGGCCCAGGTCGCCACCGCCTATCTCAGCCTGCTGGAAGTGGACTACGAACTGGAAATCGCCCAACGCACCTACGGCATTCGAACCAATTCCCTCACGCTCACCAAGGCGCGCCAGGAAGGCGGGGTGGCTTCGATGCAAGATGTGTATCAAGCGAAAATTCTGGTATCCACGGCCGAGGCCTCCATTGCCGACACGCATCGCCGCATTGAACAACAGGAAAACGAACTGTGCATTCTGCTGGGTCGCAATCCCAGTTCACCCCAGCGTGGCGAGGGTTTCGTGCGTCAGAATCTGGACGTCACGGTGCCGCCCGGTTTGCCCTCCGACCTCCTGGAGCGCCGTCCAGACATTCGCACAGCGGAACAACAACTGGTTGCCGCCAACGCCGACGTCGGCCAGGCCAAGGCCGCTTTCTTCCCCAAAGTGACGCTCACCGGCTTGTACGGGGTACAGTCCGTGGCGCTATCCGACCTCTTCACTTCCCCGTCCCAAGCGTGGCAGTTTGGTCCGGCGGTTTCGCTGCCGTTGTTCACCGGCGGCGCGTTGCGGGGAAACTTGAAACTGGCGCAAGCCCGGTTCGATGAGGCCGTGGCGCAGTACCAGAAGACCGTGCAGAATTCATTCCGTGAGGTCTCGGATAACCTCATCGCCTACCGGCGGACGCGGGAGTTTCGCGCGCGTCAGGAAGATCTCACCCAGGCCAATCGCGGCGCCGCCGACCTGGCCAACGTGCGCTACGAGGGCGGTGTGACCAGCTATCTGGAAGTGCTCTACAACGAGCAGGAGCTTTTCAATGCCGAGTTAAACCTGGCCCAAGCGCGCTTGAATGAACTTCTCTCGGTAGTCCAGCTCTACCGCGCGCTGGGTGGCGGTTGGGCGACTCCAACATCCGATCAGGCCAGCCGCTAATTAAGATGAACACCGCCCGCAACCAAAGTTGATTATGAGTAACCTAAACCTCCGCAGCATCACCAATAGCTTTCTCGATGTGCATCTCGTCAGCCTGGCGTCCTGGCCAAAGGCCGTCGAGATCAGCCCGCGCGACCGAAACGGGCCTTACGTGGTCACGCAGACTGGCTATGACCCAAACGACATGAAATTGATCGCTGACGAGTTCGTGCTTGGCCGCTCCGGGAAATGGCTGTCGCTCTCGACCTTCTTCCGACTTCCCGTGGAAGAACGTCGTGCGGAGTTTGTCTTCGGCACGGCTGCAGAAGTCATGCAAACCATGAGCAATCTGCCGTCCAAGGCAGTCATGCTCGGGGCTGCGGCGAAAACGGAAGGCGCCCCGGTAACGCCGGAAACCGACGACATGGCCGCAGCCTTCCAGGCTGGCAAGGACCAAAAGTCCGGGCCTGCAACGTGAGGCCAGGCTCCAAAGGAGTAGTCTATGCAAAACGACGCGCAGTCCCTCACTGGAAAGAAGCTCCAGCGCAAGCAATCTCCCAAACAGGATTCCTCGAAATCGTCTGCTGGAATTGAATTACTCCGGACCCGTGTGGCCACCGCTGAAACACTTCTGAAGCGGGCCCGAGAGCAGGCGAGGCTGGCAAAGCGCCGGCGAAAACTTGCGAAATTGCTGGCCAAACGAACCCGCAAAGTTGCGAAGCTGGCGAAGGCAAATCTGGCCGAAGCGAGAGCAGCTCTGGACCGCGCGGAGGCGCGCCTGATGAAGACACCCAACCAGAGCGCTGTCCGGCAGAAAACCCGCAAGGCCAAAGCCACCCGAACTATATCGGTCTTGAAATCGAAGAAGTCAGCAGCGCCGCGGAAACGCCGAAAACCTTCCCGTACAACGCAGCAGGCTCCCTCCGCATCGCCTGCCAAAACTGCCGGGCTTGGAGAAATCGCCATCTCGCTCGGCACCGGAACGGAGCAACCAGTTGACCCCAAGGCCGAATCCCAAAGCAATGCTGACGAGAGCTTGCTTGCTGAAAACCAATTCAAGAACTAAAACCGAAAACTATGAAAAACTCCGATGACGCCACCCCGCTGAAGCGGAAGCGGTATGAGAAGGAATTACGCAAGCTCCAGAGTGAGTTGTGCCATCTTCAGGAATGGGTCAAGCACAAGGGCCTGCGTGCGATCATTGTCTTTGAGGGTCGCGATGCCGCAGGCAAGGGCGGGACCATTCGTGCCCTGACCGAACGGGTGAGCCCGCGCGTATTCCGCGTGGTGGCGCTGCCCGCCCCGTCAGACCGCGAGAAGTCGCAAATGTACATCCAGCGCTACATGAATCATTTTCCGGCGGCTGGGGAAGTCGTGATTTTCGACCGCAGTTGGTACAACCGCGCCGGCGTCGAACACGTAATGGGTTTCTGTACCAAGGAGCAGCACCGGGAGTTTCTCAAGCTGTGTCCCGAAGTGGAAAAATACATCACGAACGCCGGCATCCATCTCATCAAGATCTGGCTCGAGTCCAGTGACAAGGAGCAGAAACGCCGGTTCGAGGCGCGCATGGAGGACCCGTTGCGTCAGTGGAAGCTCAGTCCGATGGACCTGCCTTCGCGCAGCAAATGGTTCGACTATTCGCGCGCCCGCGATCTGATGTTGGACGCCACGGACACCAAATGGGCGCCGTGGCACATCCTGCGCTCGGATGACAAAAAGCGCGCCCGGCTTAACTGCATCCGCCATATCCTGAGTCTGATTCCGTACAAGAAAGCACCGCGCGAGAAGGTAAAGTTGCCCAAACGCTCGATGAAGAACGCCTACGATGACCAGGCTTCCCTCGAAGGCAGGAAATTCGTGCCGGAAAAATACTGAAATTGAATCTCCAATCAAACCAGCCAATCAAACATAACTAGAGAGTAATGCGACAATAAACCCAGACCCCCCAGACTCCAAAGCCAGTTCACATGAATCAAACGCCGGACCAATCGTTTCCCGTGCTCGATAGCGTGCTGTTCGCCTCGGATTTTTCCGCAGGCAGTCTGGTGGCTTTCCATCATGCCCTCAAGGCGGCACTCATGGCTCGGTCCAAGTTTACCATCCTGCATCTGTCGCCGGGAGTGGCTGCGGCTTGGACGGAGTTTCCCGGCGTGCGGGAGACATTGGAACGTTGGGGTTTCTTGCCTCCGGATAGCCCGAGGAGTGCGGTGCCGAAATTGGGTATCGATGTCCGCAAGGTAGTGGCTCACAGCCCCAGCCCGGTGCAATCTGTGCTCCGCTATCTCGAGTCCCACCCGGCGGACTTGATCGTGCTGGCTACGCACGCCGACGATGGCCGCGCCGGCTGGATGAAGGATTCCGTGACCGACCCGCTCGCGCGCAAAGCCGGACAAATGACACTTTGCATTCCGGATGGCGTGGAGGGATTCGTATCCGCGAGTGATGGTTCGGTCTCCCTGGAGCGTATTCTAATTCCGATCGCTTCCCAGCCGAATCCACAAACCGCTGTGGCTGCTGCGGCCCGATTGGTCATCCGTTTGCAGCGGCCGCACGGCACTTTCACGCTGCTCCACGTCGGGGATGCGAACGCCATGCCAGTGGTGGAGTGTCCGACCGTGCCCGGCTGGGAGTGGAAAAAAGTTACGTGCACTGGTGACGTGATTCAGGGTATTCTTGAATCTGCGCGAAAGGAGTCCACCGATCTCATCGTCATGTCCACCGATGGCCGCAATGGATTCCTGGATGCGTTGCACGGCAGCCACAGCGAGCGAGTGTTGCGGAGTGCAACGTGTCCGCTGTTGACGATTCCGGATGGGTCTTTGGCGGGAGTCGCCTTTAGTGAAGCGTGACGGGAAAAATTTGCCGTCCTTCCGAGCCCGGAAAGACCGGAGTTGGGGGACGGTAACGACGGCAAAACTGTTAAACTAAAACTAAAACTAAAACTAAAACTGAAAAAAACACTGAACCATATGAAAAAACAAACCCTGTTATTAATCGGTCTCGTGACCCTGCTGGCTTCGGCCACGCAGGCCAGTCAGGAGCAACTCGCCAGAAGCATCGGTGACGCCCACCTCGAAACGACCCGGACGTCCGATCAGCTTAAAGCCACGCTTGAGGCCATCAATGCGCTCACGAAACAGACGAAGGGTGACCTCCGTCCGACCTACAACGCCTACTGCTCCGAAGTGGCCAAAACGGAATCGGCGGCAATCTACACCAAGACTCGGAGCCAATGGATGGCCAGCGATGGTCGGAAGTACTTCCAAGACTGGCAGGGTGCCGTCAACGGCATCGCTAACGAGTCCCTGCGGAAAAAATCGCAGAAACGTCTCGACGCCGTCCAGAAGAGCTATGACAAGGTGGAAGCGTCGTTCAAACTCGCCGCCGAGAAGTTCAAGCCGTTTCTTTCCGACCTTGCGGACATCCAGAAAGCCCTCGCTGCCGACGTAACCCCCGGAGGCGTAAAGGCGATCAAGAGCACGGTCAAGAGCGCCAATTGGAATCACCAGTTCGTTGACAAGGCCATCACTTCGGCCCTCAAGGAAATGGCAAAGATGAAGAAGGCGCTGTCCCCGGAGGCAAACTGAATCCTGGACCGGCACTGACCGCAAACGACAGACCGCGAGGTCAGCGCATCAGTGCCGGCATCCTATTAAGCGGTTCGATTTGCCAGGCCAATCAACCGCCTGAACCATCATCTAACTATGAAACGTCTGCTTCTATGCACCCTTTTTGGGAGCGCGATCCTCATCACAGGTTTGGGTTTCGCTTTCGCAGCTGAGGAGAAATCTCCCGCTGCCAATACGCGACTGGCCAGGGAGGAGACGGTGCTGGTCACCGTGACCGCTTCTGTCGAAGCCATTGATCACACCACGCGTGAAATCACTTTGAAAGGCCCGCTGGGCAATACCGTAACGTTCACCGTGGATCAACGGGTCAAACGGCTAAACGAATTCAAGGTCGGCGACCTCATCCAGGCCGACTACTACTTGTCCCTTGCCGCGGAGCTTCGCCCGCCCACGCCGGAAGAAGCAAAGACTCCGCTAGTCATGCTTGACGCCGCAGGCAAAGCGCCCCCCGGAACTTCGCCCGCCGCCGGCGGCCTGCGCCGCTTCAAAGTCGTGACAACCATCGAAGGTTTGGATCGCCCGACCGAAACCATCACGATCAAGGGCCCGCGCGGGAACTATCTGACCGCCCGTGTGGCGGATCCATCGCGCCTGACGCAAATGCGCATCGGCGAAACCATCGTCGTAACCTACACCGAGGCGCTGGCGATCTCGCTGGAGAAAGTGAGCAAGAAAAGTCCGGAGTAAATGATCCAACGCGCTGGACCGGAACTCCGCGGAACAATGTACGCCATGAGAACTCAATCCCTCACCAAACCGCATCATCGTGTTTCCGGAGTTGCCGGCCTGTGGAAGAGTTGCTCCGTCCTGCTGTTGGGTGTCTCGCTCGCCGTCGCCACCGATACGCCAGCGCTTCCGCCGCTGACCACGGTATCTGGCAGCCCGCGTTTGCCCGGCAAGTTCGTCTGGGCCGATCTTGTCACCGACGACGTTCTCGCGGCCCAGAAATTCTACACCGCGCTGTTCGGTTGGCAGTTTTACGACTACGGCGGCTACCTCATCGGGAGGAACGATGACCGCCCCATGTGCGGCATGTTTCAACGGCCACGTCCGGCGGACCCCAGCGCCAAACCGCGCTGGCTCGGCTACCTTTCGGTCGCCAATGTTGAACGGGCCAAGGAGGCGGTGACCAAAGCGGGCGGGCGCGTGCTGGCGCCGCCGCAGAAAATGCCCCGGCGCGGCGAACAAGCGGTGTTTGCCGATCCCGAAGGCGCGCTGTTCGGCGTGGTCAAATCCAGTTCCGGCGACCCGGAGGATTTTCTCGCGGAACCCGGCGACTGGATCTGGATCCAACTCTTGAGCCGCGATGCGCGCAAGGCGGCGGAGTTCTATCGCAACGTCGGCGGTTACTCGATCCAGGAGAACACCAAGCCTGGCAAGTTGAGCGACTACGTGCTGACCAGCGAGGGCTACGCGCGCGCCACGGTGGGCACGATCCGATCAGCGGACGAGAAAATCCGCCCGACCTGGCTGCTGTTTGTCCGGGTGCGTAATGTGAGTGAGTCGGTGGCGAAGGCGAAGCAACTTGGCGGCAAGGGACTAATCGAGCCGAAGCCCGAACTCTTCGAAGGTAAGGTGGCCGTGGTGGCGGATCCGACGGGCGCGGCCATTGGTCTTTTGGAGTGGAGCGCGGAGTCGGCGAAAGGAGATCGGACACCATGAGCACGATGAAAAAAGCACTGCGCTTCGCCGCGGTATTTCTTGCGTTCGGCGTGTTCACAGGTTGCGAGAGCACCGATGGCGGCGGCAGCGCCAGTGGCAGCGTCTATTATGGCGTGGGAATTTACGACCCGTGGTATTACGGTGGATACGACGATATTGACATCGACATCAATCCGCCTGACCGACCGGACCGGCCCCCGCGTCCCGAGCATCCGATCGCGAGGCCCACGCCCTCGCCTTCGCCCCGGCCGACGTCGTCCATTCCCTCCACACCGCGCCCCATGCCGCGCGGTGGCGGTGGCCGGAGGTGACAAGTTCATGGGCGCGAAACCACCAAACCCGGGCCGCGATGCGCCGCTGATCACCATGAAGCCACTTCGCACCAAACTCGAACTGATCCAGGTCGAAATTGGTGCGTCTTTACGGGTATGCAGGTGGGAGGAACTCCATGAACCCCGTTGAAACCCAGGCCACTCCCAACTCGCCGGTTTGGAAACGTTGGCTGCCGGCACTGGGTTGGCTGCGATCCTACGATCGAACCTGGTTACGGGGTGACGTAGTCGCCGGCATCACGCTCGCCGCCTACTTGCTGCCGGCCGGGCTGGGGGATGCCTCGCTCGCCAATCTTCCGCCTGAGGCTGGATTGTACGCGTGCCTGTTTGGCGGGCTGGTCTTCTGGTTGTTTTGCAGCTCGCGGCATACAGCCATCACCGTCACTTCCGCCATTTCCCTGCTCGTCGGCGCGTCATTGGGCGAGATTGCAGGCGGCGACACGACGCGCTTTGGCGCGCTCGCCGCGGGCACCGCGTTGCTCGTGGCGCTCATCGCCTTCGTCGCGTGGCTCGCCAAGGCGGGCTCCATCGTCAATTTCATTTCCGAGAGTGTGATGGTCGGGTTCAAGTGCGGTGTGGCGCTGTTCCTCGCCAGCACGCAGTTACCCAAGTTGTTCGGCATCCACGGGGCTCATGGAAATTTTTGGCAGAACAGTGGCCACTTCCTGAAGCATCTGTCCGAGACCAACTACACCTCCCTGACCGTCGGTGGAATTGCCCTGACCGTGCTCGTGCTTGGAAAGGTTTTTCTCAAGCACAAACCCGTCGCGTTGTTTGTGGTGGTTGGCGGCATCGCGGTTTCGGCGCTGCTGGGTCTCGAAGCGCGAGGGGTAAAGCTGCTGGGAGACGTGCCGCAAGGGTTGCCGGCCATTGGCTTCCCGGCGATCCACTGGGCCGACTTGAACGAATTGCTGCCGCTGGCCATTGCGTGCTTTTTGCTCGGCGCCGTGGAGACGGCTGCCATTGGCCGTACTTTCGCCGCGAAGCATGGCGGGCGGCTGGACGCCAATCAGGAGTTTCTCGCGCTCGCTGCTTCCAATCTCGCCGCCGGATTGGGCCGCGGTTTTCCGGTGAGCGGCGGCATGTCGCAATCGCTGGTTAACGAAGGCGGGGGTGCGCGCACGCCGTTATCGGGCGCTTTTGCCGCGGGAATTATCCTGGTGGTGGTGCTGTTCTTCTCGAGTCTGCTGGCCGCGTTGCCTCAGCCGGTGTTGGCGGCGATCGTCCTGGTGGCCGTCACCGGCTTGTTCAAGGTCTCCACGCTGAACCAACTCCGCAACACCAATTACACCGAGTATGTCGTGGCCGTGGCCGCTTTGGTGGGCGTGCTCAGTTCCGGCCTGCTCCGGGGCGTAATGATCGGCGCGATCATCTCGCTGGTGCTGTTGATCCGTCGCGCGTCGCGACCGCACGTGGCCTTTCTCGGCCGGATCGCTGGCACGCGGCGCTTCTCCGATCGCGAGCGGCATCCGGACAACGAACTGATTCCCGACGTGCTGATTTTCCGGCCGGAGTCGCCCTTGCTCTATTTCAACATGGATCACGTGCAGGACACGATTGCGGAGCGCCTGAGCGTCGAGGTCCCGCCTCCGAAGCTTGTCGTGTTGGACCTCTCCGCCTCGCCCCACGTGGACATGCACGCCGCGCATATGCTCGCGGGTCTGGCCGGGCAACTCAACGCGGCGGGCGTCCGGATGCAGGTCGTGGAGGCCCGCGCCGCGGTGCGTGAGCGGTTGCGTGACGAAGGCGTTGACGCGAAACTCGGCGCGGTCAACCGGTTTACTTCCGTGGCTGACGCGGTGGAGTCATTCCAAAGTCAGACCTCGACCGAACCTTCGTGATGAATCAACGCACCTTGAATTCCATGAATCATCACGCCTCAACATTCTGCAACGCCCACGCCCTCGGGGAATCCGAGCGGCAAGGGCAACCGCGTGACAGCAAGGTCAGCACGTCCGGTTTCGCCAATCTCAACCGCGGTGCAGCTTTGCTGGCATTGATCGCGGTGGTCGGGAGCGGCTGCAGCGGAATTCACGCAACCAAATCGATTTCTCCGTTGGATTTTATCCTGCCCGGCCTCTTGCACTACGCGCCTCCGTTGCCGATGAATCGCAATTCTGCACTTGAACTGGCTCCGGTCGGCCCTGATTTACCCTTGGCACAAACTCAACCCCGTTATTCATCATGAAAGCACCTGGTCTATTGTTCCTGTTCATCTGGTCCGCCGCCGCCTTCGCTGCGGACGCGCAAACTGCAGCCGCTCCTGCCGCGGCCCCGCCTGCCGCCAGCCCCGCTCCGCCGCCCGCGGCCCCGGTTAAGCGCAGCGCGGCCGATCTGGAAAAACTCGTCGCGCCCATAGCCCTCTATCCCGACCCGCTCCTTGCGACCGTGCTGCCGGCGTCGGTCTATCCCTTGGAAATTGTCCAGGCGGCGCGCTTTGTGGCGGACACCAACAACCTCGCCAAGCTGGACGCGCAGCCCTGGGACGACAGCGTGAAAGCCGTGGCGCGCGTGCCGGAGGCAATCAAGAAACTGAATGAGGACATCGCTTGGACGATTGAACTCGGCGACGCCTTCCTCGCCCAGGACAAGGACTTGATGGACGCCATCCAGTCCATGCGAGGCAAAGCTCAAAAAGCGGGCACGCTTCAGACGACACCACAACAAGTTGTCGTGGTCACCAATGTGATCGTCGAGAAGACGGTCGAACAGCAGGTTGTGGTTGTGACCAACACCGTCGTTCAGATCCAACCATCCAGTACCACAACCGTCTATGTGCCGACCTACAATCCCTACACGGTTTATTACCCGCCTCCGGCCTATTACGCCAACCCTTACCCGCTGATGACTTTTGGCGCGGGCATGGCCATGGGGGCCATCATCGCCAACAACTGCGACTGGCACCATGGCGGTTGTTATTACGGCAACGTGGATATTGACATTGACCGCAACGTCAACCGGAACGTCAACCGAAACTCGAACGTCAATCGGACCGGCACCGGGGTCAACCAGACCGGCCAGAAGAAATGGCAGCCCGACCAGAGCCGGTTGAGCAAGAGCGGATCACCGAGTGCCTCGACCCGCAGCGCAGAAGCGCGGGGTTATGGTTCTGGCAGCGCCAGACCATCGACCGGCAGCGTCGGGGCGCGGCCTTCCACTGGAACTGCTGGCGCTCGGCCTTCGACCGGTACTGCCGCGGCACGACCTTCCACTGGAACTGCCAGCGCCCGGCCCACTACCGGATCTGCCGCCGCGCGCCCCTCCACCGGCGGCGCCGGGGCGGGGACCACCTCCACGTTTCAGCAACCGGCGGCGTCCCGCTCGACCGCATCACCCAGCGCTTCGCAAAGCCGGGCCAATACTTCAGCCAGCCGTCCATCATCGTCGGGCAGCGCGTTCAGCGGTGCGAGTAGCGGTGCAAGCGCACGAGATTACAGCAGCCGTGGTTCCTCCAGTCGCAGCAGCGGTGGATATAGTGGCGGCGGCGCACGCGGCGGTGGTGGCCGGGGTGGCGGGGGACGGCGATGAACTCCGAGGCCAAAAACTCAATCCTTTTACGCAATAATATGAAAACTTTCACACGACAGGTTCCCATCGCCTTTCTGAAACGATTCTTTAGCGCGATCGTCAATCCCACCCTGACGTTGGCATTGGTCCTCGCCGCGCCCGGCGCCGTGAACGCGGCGGACATCGGCAAGACCTTCGCGACACCCGAGGAAGCGGTTGCGGCCCTTGCGGCGGCCGCCAGTGCGGAAGACACCAACGCCTTCCGGGCCATCTTCGGTACTGCGGCGGCGGATTTGGAGAATCCGGATCGCGTCCAGGCCGTGAACGAACTCAAAGAGTTCACCACGGCCTACAACCAAGCCCAGCGGATCGTACGCGAGTCGGATTCCAGGTGCGTGCTCGAAGTGGGCGACAACCTCTGGCCGTTCCCGGTTCCGCTTGTGAAGCAGAATGGCCAGTGGTTCTTCGACACCGAAGCGGGCAAGGACGAGTTGCTCAACCGCCGCATCGGCCGGAATGAAATTTCCACGCTCCAGTCCGTGCGCGCCTACGTCGAAGCCCAACGCGAATACGCCGCGAAGGATCGCGATGGCGACGAGGTGCTCGAGTTTGCACCCAAGTTCAACAGCACTCCCGGAACCAAGGACGGACTTTACTGGCCAGAGGATCTCGACGGCGAGATCAGTCCACTCGGTCCGTTCGTCGCCCAGGCCCAGGAGGAAGGTTACGGCCGAAAATCCAGGCCGGAGAGCGAAGCACCGGCGCCGTTCCACGGTTATTTCTTCAAGGTGCTCACTCGCCAGGCGAAGTCCGCGCCCGGAGGCAAATACAATTATCTCATCAACGGAAACATGATCGCAGGTTTCGGGCTCGTGGCGTGGCCCGCCGAATATGGCGAGAGTGGCATCATGACTTTCATCGTCAACCAGCAGGGCCGGGTTTACCAAAAGGACCTGGGATCAAAGACCTCCAAGAACGCAGCGGCACTCAAGGAATACAACCCGGACAAGACATGGACCATCTCGCGCGAATGACCGCCATTCCCATGCGGCCCGCTACAGAGGACGCATGATCAAACCCCTCCCTCGCAACAAGACGAAGATCGTTGCCACCATCGGCCCGGCTTCGGATTCGCCAGAGATGTTGGAGCGCCTCATTCGCGCCGGCGTGAACGTGGCGCGGCTTAACTTCTCGCACGGCGATTTCGCCGGCCATGCCGAACGCATCGCCCGTATCCGTGCTGCCGCAAGTGCCACGGGCCGTCGCGTTGCGATCATGGCCGATCTGCCCGGGCCAAAGATGCGTCTCGGCAGAATTGATCCGGAGCCGATCCAGCTGGCGCCGGGCGATCTGTTCACCTTGACCAGCGAAGACATCGTCGGCAACGCGCAGCGGGTCTCGATGAGCTTCGACCGATTGCCCAAGGTGGTGAAAGCCGGCGACCGGCTCTTTCTCAACGACGGCCTGGTGCAGTTGATCGTTGAGCGCGTTACGGGCAACGACGTTGGCTGCAAGGTTGCCGTCGGCGGCGAGCTCCGTTCCAAGAAGGGCCTCAATCTGCCTGGCATTGATCTCGGCATGAGTGCATTCACCGATCATGACCGGGCTTGCCTGGAATTTGCACTCAAGAACGGCGTGGATGCCGTGAGCCAGTCCTTCGTGGAATCGGCGGCGGATATCGAGGCCGTGCGGGCCGCCGCCCGGGCCGTTGGCAAACAACCCTTCGTGATCGCGAAGATCGAGCGCCTGGACGCGCTCACGCATTTTGAGGAGATTCTGAAAGCCGCTGACGGCATCATGGTGGCTCGTGGCGATCTCGGAGTGGAAGTGCCGATTGAACAAATCGCCGTGATCCAGAAGCAACTCGTGGCCCGGGCCAGCCTTGTGGGGAAGCCGGTCATCATCGCCACCCAAATGTTGGAGTCCATGACCTCCAGCCGTCTGCCCACGCGGGCCGAAGCAACCGACGTGGCCAACGCGATTCTCGACGGCACCGATTGCATCATGCTCTCCGGCGAATCGGCAATGGGCAAATTTCCAGAAGAAGCGGTAGCCATGCTGGCAACGATTGCCGCCTACAACGAGGCGCACCGCGAGACATCAGCACCGCAGAAATATCGAGCCGATGAGCATTCCGTGCGTTCAGCGACCGCGGCTGAGGCAATTGGTAAACTCGTCGAACACGCTTTGGACACGGTTCCCTGCGCCGCGGTTTTCGTCCCCACGCGAACCGGCACGACGGCGCGGATGATCTCCCGATTCAACCCGGCAGTGTGGGTGGTTGCGTTGAGCCGCGACGCCACGGTTTGCCAGGGACTGGCATTCTCGTACGGTGTGCAGGCCATACAATTGACGAACGATCCGGAGAACTGGCGTGACTTCGCCCGGAACTGGTTGTGTGAACATCAGGTGGCTGGCGAAATCGCGATGCTGGTGGCGGGTCCGTCCACGCACAATCCCGACGCCAATCATCGTCTTGAATTCCTGCGTGTCCGAGACAACCCGACCGTCCCTCACTCATGAAGGCAGTATGAATTTGAAAGAAACCTGTGGAAACGACCGGCGCGCCTCAACCAACGCCAGCGAGGTCCGATTGCACGCCGACATTGCTGATAATTCTCTGCGCTTTGATTTCGCACCATGATTAATGACTAACGGGCCGCCAGAGCCATTGGGTCAGCACGAAGCATCAACACAAAACATTCCCGCATGAAACCATCCTCCAAATCCAAACTTCCTGGTTTCCCCGCAGCCAACGCCTGGGAGAAAGCGTGGCAGAAACACTGGAGCAAAGTCGGCCTGCCCGGCTACGAACTACCCGTCGGGGGCCGGGATGGCGACGACCGCGAATTCCTCGCTCAGGCGCGCACACCGGAAAAGGAACGCGCGCGACTCAAGCGCATCAACGACGAGTTTGTCCGCGGCTTCAGAGGTTTGTTCCATGTCGGCCCGGCGGTGACGGTGTTCGGCTCGGCGCGGTTCAAGCCAGCGCATCCCTATTACAAACTGGCGCGAGCGACGGGCGCGGAATTGGCGAAGGCGGGCCTGGCCACGCTCACGGGTGGCGGGCCGGGCATCATGGAGGCGGCCAACCGCGGTGCCCACGAGGCCGGTGGCGCAAGCTACGGGCTCAACATCATTCTGCCCCACGAGCAAAGCGAGAATCCGTACGTCGATAAGAGCATTGAGTTTCAATACTTCTTCACGCGCAAAGTCTGCCTGGTGAAATACTCCTGCGCCTTCATCGTGATGCCCGGCGGATTGGGCACGCTCGATGAATTGTTCGAGGCAGCCACGTTGATCCAGTGTCGGAAGATCGGCCCGTTCCCGCTCATCCTCATGGGCGCCAAGTTCTGGAATGGGATGCGCGAATGGGGGCAGGAGATGATGAAGGAAGGCGTGTTTGCCCGCGATGAAATCGGGTTCGGTTACGTCACCGATTCACCGAAGGAAGCGGTGGAACTGATCGTGCGCAGCTTGCCAGCCGCCGTGCGCGCCCGCTTGAAACCACGCGAATGATTCAGAGTGCAACCAACTTAAACTCCTCAAACCATGAACATCAAAATCCTCGGCGCCGCGGGCGGCGAAGTCACCGGCTCGGCCTATTACGTTCAAACCAAACAGGCGAGCGTGCTCGTAGACTGCGGTCTGTTCCAAGGCGGCAAAAAGGCCGAGGCACTGAACCGCCCACCCACCACGCCGAAGCAAAAGCTGGATGCGGTGCTGCTCACACACGGACATCTCGACCATACCGGGCGACTGCCGCTGCTGGCCAATCGCGGCCACAAGATGCCGGTCTTCGCCACACCTGCGACCATTGAGATGGCCGCGCTCATCATGCGCGACTCAGCGCGCATCCAGGTATCGGACAACGAACGCAAAAACCGCAAGCGCGCCCGCGCCGGCGAACCGCCGCAGGAGCCGCTTTACACTCCCGAGGACGCAGAGAAAATCATTCAACAACTCCGGCCCGCGCCCTACCAGAAGCCGTTCCAAGTGGCACCCGGAATCCAGGCCATCTGGGCGGAATCCGGCCACATGCTGGGATCCGCCAGTATCCAACTGATCGTCGAGGAAGACGGCCAGACCAAGCGCGTCGTTTTCTCCGGGGACCTGGGCCCGAAAGGCGCGCTGATCTTGAAAGACTTTGAACCGTTCCAGCACGCCGACCTCGTCTTCTTGGAATCCACCTACGGCGACCATGACCACCGGCCCTTCACGGAAACCGTCGAGGAATTCGTCCGCATTGTGAAAGACACCGTGGAACGGCGCGGGAAGATTCTCGTGCCGACGTTCGCTGTGGGCCGCGCGCAGTTGTTGACTGGGCTGCTCGCCTGGATGTTCCGCACGAAGAAGGTTCGACCGTTCCCCATTTTCCTCGACAGTCCCATGGCGATTGAGGCGACGAACATCTATGGTCGCCACCGGGAATTGTTCGATGAAGGCATGACTAAATTCATCGCCGAGAAGCCTCTCAAAGCCGATTTGAAGACGCTGAAACTCTGCGCCACCGCCGAGGACTCCATGAAGATCAACGACCAGTCCGGCCCCTGTCTGGTCATGGCCGGCGCGGGCATGTGCAATGCCGGTCGCATTCTGCATCATCTCAAGGCCAACCTGTGGCAACCCGAAACTCACGTCCTGATCGTCGGCTATCAGGCCGACGGTTCGCTGGGACGCCGCCTCGTCAACGGCGAGAAAATGGTCAGCATCCACGGGGAGAAGATCGCGGTGAAGGCGCAGGTCCATACATTGGGCGGGTTCAGCGCCCACGCCGGCCAGACCGACCTGCTCTCCTGGTTTGGCGCCATCGCCCCATGCAAACCCCGCGTCGTCCTCACGCATGGTGAAGACGGCCCGCGCGAGGTGCTGGCACAGAAGATTCATCAACGCTTCAAACTCAAGTCCACCCTGCCAGGAATGGGTGACGTGATTGAGCTGTAATCAGATGATCGCTTGAATCCCAAACCAAGCTGCCGCTCTGAAAACGAGGAAGAATGGAGGCGTTCCTATTCCAGCGGTTTCGACCGAGTTGAAACCAACGACAGTGCCAGTAAGTTGAACAACAGAAACCATGACAGTAGCCAAACAGCCGTCGTCGAAGGGCCGGAACATCCCCTTGCTTCTGGCCGGGCTGACGACGTTGACCTTGGCGCTGTCGGTGCCGGTATCCCTGCAGTACGCTCGCGAACACGACGGATTCTATCTGGTTTCCAGCGCGTTCTTCGCGGACATCCCAGAGCGACTCACCGGCCCCGGACGCTTTCGTTTCATTTTGCAGCCCGTGATCGCAATCCTGCTGGGGCTTCGCGCCGGTCTGGCCGACGCGCGGGCCGGCCTGCCACCGTACCTCGCCGCGGTGCTGTTTCATGGCAATCTGCGGCGTGGGATGATGAAGAGCGGATTCCTCACCGTCGTGAACCTCCTGCTGATGGGGATCTTGATGGATTCCGTGTGTCAATGGCTTATCCTGGGGATCTCGTATCCCGGCGCGGCGCTGGTCGTCGGATCATTGCTCATCGTGGGGCCGTACAGCCTCTCTCGCTCACTTACCAATCGGTTTGTACGGCGGCGCGACGAAACTTGAACCTTCATTGAGCTAAACATGATGAACACGCCCACACTCGGCGCACCGCGCTTCGCTTCCACCCGGAGTCACACCGTCAGCGACGACCTCCGCATCCCGGAGCGGATTGAGGTTGGCGCCGAGCCAGGCCTGCAATTCGAGCTGGCCGGCCCGCGCGCGAAACTCTTCTTCGACGCGAAGCAAACGCGCGCCGGCATTGTCACCTGCGGCGGTTTGTGCCCCGGCCTCAATAACGTCATTCGCTCGCTCGTTCTCGAACTGCACTATGGCTACGGCGTGAGCGAGGTGCTCGGCTTTCGCGGCGGTTACAGCGGGCTGGATCCCGCGTGCGGCGTGGAGCCAATGCAACTAACGCCGGCGCGGGTGGATGACATTCATAAAAAGGGCGGCACAGTCCTCGGAACTTCCCGCGGACCCGTGGACATGGCCGAGGCCGTGGATAATCTTATCGCCCGCGGCGTGAACATGCTTTTTACCCTCGGTGGTGATGGCACGCAACGCGGCGCGAATGACCTCTACCAGGAAGCCCGCCGCCGGGGTCACGCACTTTCCGTCGTGGGCGTGCCAAAGACCATTGATAACGATGTCGGTTTCGTTTCGCGCACCTTCGGCTTTTTCAGCGCCGTCGAGGAAGCGGTACGGGTACTGGATTGTGCGCACACCGAAGCGCGCAGCGTCGCCGGCGGCATCGGCCTCGTGAAGCTCATGGGCCGGCACGCCGGTTTCATCACTGCCGGAGCCACGGTCGCCAGCCAGGACGTGAACTTTGCCCTCATCCCCGAGGTGCCCTTTGCGCTCGATCCATTCCTTGCCGCCTTGAAGCAGCGGATGCTCAACAAATCGCACGCCGTCATCGCGGTTGCCGAAGGGGCCGGCCAGGATCTGCTCGCGGCTACCCCGGGCGAGCGCGATGCTTCCGGCAACGCCAAGCTCCAGGACATTGGTCCATTCCTGCGCGAGCGCATCGAGGTCTATTTCAAGGCGGAGGGCATCCCGGTCGTCCTGCGTTACTTCGATCCGAGCTACCAGATCCGCAGCTCGGCGGCGAACAGTGAAGATGCCATCGTCTGCGACCTGTTTGCCCGCCACGCGGTTCATGCCGCCATGGCCGGCAAGACCGGTCTCGTTATCGGCTTCCTCCACGAACGATTTATCCACGTGCCCATCGAGCTCCTGGCCGGCCACACCAAGCGCCTTGATCCCGCCAGTGGATGGTGGCGCTCGGTTCTCGCTGCCACCGGTCAACCAGAGCGCTTTGCATAGACCTAAAATCGATTCAAAGAAATCCGCGTCATGTCGCCAAGAACTCAAACCAAAGCCGATGCCTCCTCGTTGCGCACGGCCGCAGAACCCGCGCACCATGGCAGAGATAGTACGGCCGGCAAGAGCCATCCGTTAGGCGCCACACTGTGCGGCACGGGCGCGAACTTCAGCTTGTTCTCGCGCGCGGCCACGGGTGTGGAGCTGCTGTTCTTCGATCGGGCGGACGACATGCGGCCCAGCCGGATTGTTGAATTGGATCCGCGCTTCAGCCGCACTTATCACTACTGGCATGTATTCGTGCCGGGCGTGAAGGCCGGACAGCTTTACGGTTATCGCGTGCAGGGACCATCAGATCCGGCGCTTGGTTTGCGTTTCGATCCCACCAAGGTGCTATTGGATCCTTATGGCCGCGGCGTGGTGGTGCCTCCGAATTATAGCCGCCAGGCCGCCGCGCAGCCCGGCCACAATGCCGCCACCGCCATGAAGAGCGTCGTGGCCGACACGGCGGCTTACGATTGGGAAGGCGACACTCCGCTACGCCGCTCCTCGGCACGGACCATCATCTACGAAATGCACGTTCGCGGCTTCACCCGGCATCCGAGTTCCGGTGTCGCGGAGGCCAGGCGCGGTAGCTACGCGGGATTGATCGAGAAGATTCCGTATCTCCAGGAACTCGGCATTACCGCCGTGGAACTTCTGCCCGTATTTCAGTTCGACGCCCAGGACGCGCCAATGGGACGCGCCAACTACTGGGGCTATGCACCAATCTCCTTTTTCGCGCCGCACGCGGCGTACAGCTCACGCCGGGACCCACTCGGGCCGCTCGATGAATTTCGGGACATGGTGAAGGCGCTGCATCGGGCCGGCATCGAGGTAATCCTCGACGTGGTGTTCAACCACACCGCCGAAGGCAATGAGCACGGTCCGACGCTCTGCTATCGTGGTCTGGCGAATGACCTTTACTACATCCTCGAACCGGATCGCACCTACTATTCGAACTACACCGGCACCGGGAATACTCTCAACGCCAACAATCCGATCGTACGCCGGATGATTTTGGACAGTCTCCGCTATTGGGTGAGCGAGATGCACGTGGACGGTTTCCGGTTTGACTTGGCGTCCATTCTTACCCGCGATGCCAAAGGCCATGTGTTACCCAACCCGCCCGTGCTTTGGGACATTGAATCGGACCCCTTGCTGGCGGGCACGAAACTGATCGCGGAGGCGTGGGACGCCGCCGGGCTTTACCAGGTGGGCAGCTTCGTCGGCGATAGCTGGAAGGAGTGGAACGGACGCTTCCGCGACGATGTCCGCGACTTCTTCCGTGGCGCCGAAGGTTCGGTGAAGCGATTTGCCGACCGGCTGATTGGCAGCCCGGAGGTTTACGGCCACAAGGAACGAGAGCCGGAGCAGAGCATCAACTTTGTCACCTGCCACGATGGTTTCACCCTCAACGATCTGGTTTCCTACAACGAGAAACACAACGAGGCCAACGGCGAGGAGAATCACGACGGCGCCAACGACAATCGGAGTTGGAATTGCGGAGTCGAAGGACCTAGCGATGATCCCGCCATCGAGAAGCTCCGCAATCAACAGGTAAAAAACTTCCTCACCGTCACGTTGCTTTCACTGGGCGTACCGATGATCCTGATGGGCGACGAAGTCCGTCACACCCAGGGCGGCAACAACAATGCCTATTGCCAGGACAACGAAATCAGTTGGTTTGATTGGACACGGCTCCAGAAGCACGCCGATGTGCATCGCTTTCTGCAATTGCTCAACGCCCGCCGGTTGCTGCGCGGCACCGAGCATGAGCACCAGCGGATGAGCCTGAATCGCCTGATTCAACAAGCGAACAAAACCTGGCACGGCGTCCGTCTGAATCAACCGGACTGGAGCGACCACTCGTGCTGCCTCGCGTTCACCGCGGAGCTCCGCAGGGAAAAGCTCCTGCTGCACTTGATACTCAATGCCTATTGGGAACCTTTGGATTTTGAACTGCCGCCGATTGGCAACGGTGGGGCAAACGCGTGGCGACGGTGGATTGATACCTCCCGGGAAACGCCGGATGACATCGTCCCCTGGGACAGATCTCTGGCGGTTCCAGGATTGAAATACCGGGCCGAGGCGCGTTCGGTCGTCGTACTTCACGCCCCCGTGACCGGACCGTAACCGAAGCCCTGCAAGTGCGATAAAATGAAAATGCAAACCACGAACCCATGATCCTCGTGGGCACTGGAGAACCAAACTTATGAAAATCGGAATTGTCGGATGCGGGATGGTCGGCTCAGTCTCGGCCTACGCGTTGGTAATGAGCGGCGTGGGCCGGGAAATCGTGCTCGTGGACTTGAATCGAGCGCGTGCCGAAGCCGAGGCCAATGACATTCATCATGCGGTTCCGTTCGCGCATCCGCTCACGGTTCGAGCTGGCGATTACCCGGATCTCGTGGGGGCCAAGGTGGTGGTCATCGCCGGCGGAGTTGCGCAGAAGCCGGGCGAAACCCGCCTCCAGCTTCTGCAACGCAACGCCGATGTGTTCGGGCAAATCGTCCCGTCCATTCTCCGGCACGCGCCCGGGACGGTGCTGCTCGTGGTCACCAATCCGGTGGACATCATGACGCATCTGGCGGCGCGTTTCGCCGCTGACTTCGGAGTGCCTCCGACCCGGGTCATTGGATCGGGTACGACGCTCGACACCGCACGGTTTCGCGCGCTGCTGGGACGCCACTTCGATGTGGACCCACAGCACGTGCATGGCTACGTCATCGGCGAGCACGGGGACTCGGAAGTTTTGGTCTGGTCGCAGGCCACTATTGCGGGATTGAATCTGGACGAATTCGCGAAGGTCCACGGCAGGCCGCTCACGGCAGCTGACCGGTTGCAAGTGGACGAGAATGTCCGGCGCGCAGCGTATCACATCATCGCCGGCAAGGGCGCGACGTATTTCGGCATCGGCAGCGCGGTGGCGCGGATCGTGGATGTATTGCTGCACGACCAGCGCGCGATCCTTACAATCTGCGCGCGCATCACCGGGCTGCCGGACTGCGAGGACGTCACTCTGGCATTGCCGCATCTGGTGGGCGGCGAAGGTGTGCTTGGGACTATCCCCCTGCCGCTCGATGGAGTGGAACGGGATGGTCTCCGTCGCAGCGCGGGCATTCTCCGCGAGGCAATCCAATCGCTGAATCTAAAATGAACCGGTTACACCAAATTGGGCGGCCGTGCTTTCTCTTGACGTTGTGCGTCGCTGCATTGCTGGCCGCGGGCTGCGCGACGTCCGGAACTGGCGCCAACACGGCACGCCCCGGCGACGGACTCAGGGAATACCAACGGCTGGTGACGGACTTGCGCCAGGACGTTAATCTGACGACGCAGGCGGTCGAGGCGCTGGCCGCAGCAACTCAGCAGAATTCCGGCGTCTCGTTTGAGCGGTTCGACAAAGCGCTGCAACGACTGGAAGTAGTTTCGATAAAAGCCCGGTCGCGAGTGGATGCGATGGAACAACGAGGTGAGGCTTACTTCGAGGAATGGACGGAAGAAATCTCCGGCACTACGGACGAAGCGGCGCGCCATGCAGCCAGGAAACGGTTGGCAGAATTGCACGGGCATTTTGTGGCCATCCTGAAAGACACGGGGCTGGTACGTCAGGCGTTCCGACCGTTCCTCGAAGCGACTCGTCGGCTGCGCACTGCGCTTGGGCCGGAGCCGCGATTTGAAGCCATCGAGCAGGTAAGACCTCCTTACGCTCAGATTCTCGCGGACGGTCAGCAGGCCGGAGCAGCGATGGATCAACTGTTAAGAACTTTGAAAGTGGCGGAGGGGGAGGTTATGTCCGGATCGTTTCCGCCGGCAAAACTAGGAGGCAAGTCATGAACCGCTTTATGTCCTTGGTCTGGATTTCCGGGATGGTCGCGTTGGGGTTGACGATTGCGCCTTCGCGCGGGACCGCCCAAGCAGTTTCGCCCTGGCCCGTGGGCATGCCGCCACCGTTCCTGCAGGGACCGACTCTGCGCGACACATTGCGCAACGGAGCGCAGGCTGCCAGTGACCAGGCTGGTGTCACCGCCCAGTTTGCCCGGGAGATGGCGGGTCGTGCGCGGAGTGCCGCGTACCAGATGCAAAATCTGTGGACCGACTATCAAAACCTGGCCTACAAGTTCCAACATCTTCGAGTTACCTTCAGCGCGCTTGGAGAACTGGCACTGCAACTTCAAAGCCCCCGGGCCGCGAACGCTGCCGCGGAACTGCACGCAGGTCTGAACATCATAGCTGAGGCATTCGATCCGGTTCAGAGGGAAATGGAGGCGGCGACGCTCAACCGCGACACGGTTCTGCGCATGTGCCAGGTTCTCAACGAGGCGCTGTTGGAGTGGCAGAAGGAACTCAAACGATGCAGCGCCCGATTGGGAACGATCCGATGAAATCAATCTGTCAACTTTCTCGCCCGGGAACGTTCGAATGAAACGAGACGAACTGACACAAACAACCGCCGCAATCAATTTCAGCTCAAACCTCAACCGAAACTCACTATGGCCAAGATCAAGCAAAACTCCCTGCGCCAATCGTCCGAACTGTCTCCCGCGGCCGGTACCCGCTGCGGGCTGGGTGTCGCGGACCTCAAACAATCTTTCCTCGACAATCTGCTTTGTGCGTTGGGTCGTGTGCCGCTGGCGGCGACACCCCACGACTTCTACGCGGCGCTGGCGCTGACCGTCCGCGACCGTGTGCTCCAGCACAGCGTGCGCACGATGGAGCACTACGCCGCTCAGGACGCCCGCGTGGTGGCGTATTTGTCCGCTGAGTTTCTGCCCGGACCACATCTGGCTAACAATCTCCTCAACCTCGGCATCACCGAGCCGGCCCGAAAAGCGCTGGCAGAACTCGACATCAATCTCGACGAAGTGATCGAGCAGGAGGAAGAACCCGGGCTGGGCAACGGCGGCTTGGGGCGGTTGGCGTCGTGTTATCTGGATTCGCTCGCGTCGGTGGAAGTGCCCGCGGTCGGTTACGGCATCCGCTATGAGTTCGGCATTTTTGATCAGACCATCAAGGACGGCTGGCAGGTCGAAATCACCGACAAATGGCTGCGCTACGGCAACCCCTGGGAAATCGCCCGGCCCGAAATCGCGTATGAGGTGAAGTTTGGCGGGCGCACCGAAACCCTGACCGACGAGCAGGGACGCTTCCGTGTGCGTTGGATTCCCGCCACGGAGGTCAAAGGTGTCGCCTATGACACACCCATCCTGGGTTACCGCGTGAGCACCTGCAACCCGCTCCGTCTGTGGAAAGCCGAGGCGATCGAGTCGTTTGATTTCGCAGCATTCAACCAGGGCGATTACTACCAGGCCGTCGAAAACAAGATGCAGTCGGAAAACATCACCAAAGTCCTTTACCCGAACGACGAGGTGATTCAGGGCAAAAATCTCCGGCTGCAACAGCAGTTCTTTTTCGTGAGTTGCTCGCTGCAGGACATGATTCGCGTGCATCAACTGCTGAAACGACCGCTCGACAAATTCCACGAAAAGTGGGTCGTGCAACTTAACGACACGCACCCAGCAATCGCCGTGGCGGAGTTGATGCGCCTGTTGGTGGATGATCACGCGATGGACTGGGACACTGCCTGGCGGGTCACGCAAAATACCTTGGCGTACACCAACCACACGCTGCTGCCCGAAGCGCTGGAGAAATGGCCGGTCGGGCTGTTCGGCAAACTGCTGCCGCGCCACCTCGAAATTATTTACGAAATCAACCGGCGTTTCCTCGACGAAGTTCGGGCGAAGTTCCCGGGGGATGACGCGCGACTCGCACGGATGTCGTTGATTGATGAAGGCGGCGAACGTTACGTACGCATGGCCAATCTGGCCACGGTGGGCAGTCATCACGTCAACGGCGTGGCGCAACTTCATTCGGACCTCCTGGTCAAAACGGTCATGCACGACTTTGCCGAGCTGTGGCCGAAGAAGTTTCTCAATGTCACGAATGGGGTCACCCCGCGCCGCTTCGTAGCCGTGAGCAATCCGCCGCTCGCGCGGCTTATCACCCAGCGCATCGGCGATGGCTGGCTACGCGACCTCGATCAGCTTCACAAATTGGAGCCGCTGGCGGATCATGAGGCATTCCAAAAAGAGTGGCGCGCCGTCAAACTCACCGCCAAGCGCGCCCTGGCAGCGCTTATCGAACTGCGCACCGGCATCAAGGTGAATGCCGAATCGCTCTTCGATATCCAGATCAAGCGCCTCCACGAGTACAAACGGCAACACCTGAATGTGCTGCATATTCTCTCGCTCTACCTGCGGCTGAAACGTGACCCCCAGGCCGACGTGCCGCCTCGCACATTCATCTTTGGCGCCAAAGCCGCGCCGGGTTACACCCTGGCCAAGCTGATTATCAAACTCATCAACTCCGTGGCCGCCGTCATCAACCATGACCCTGCCGTGCGTGATCGACTCAAGGTTGTATTCTTTCCGGACTACAACGTGAAGAACGCCCAGCACATCTTCCCTGCCGCCGACTTGAGCGAGCAGATTTCCACCGCCGGCAAGGAAGCCTCGGGCACGGGCAACATGAAGTTCGCCCTGAACGGCGCATTGACCATCGGCACGCTCGACGGGGCGAACGTCGAAATTCGCGAGGAAGTCGGGGCGGAGAACTTCTTCCTTTTCGGGCTCAACGCGGAACAGGTGACAGCGTTGAAATCCGGTGGCTACCGCCCGCGCGATTTCTACGAACAGAATTCCGACTTGAGGGACGTGCTCGACTTGATCGCCAGCGGCGCGCTGGCCAACGGCGATGCTGATCTCTTCCGTCCGCTCGTGGAAAACTTGCTCGATCGTGATCCGTTCCTCGTGCTTGCCGATTATCAGGCTTACATCGAGAGCCAACAAATGGTCAGCACCCTTTGGCGCGACCCACAGGCCTGGACGCGGCAATCGATCCTGAACGCGGCGCGCATGGGCAAATTCTCCTCCGACCGCTCCATCCGTGACTACTGTTCGCAGGTGTGGAACATCCAACCGGCCTCCGAGCGCAGTGTTCCCAAATGACCACAGCCTGCTTGAACATTTTCGCGGTGGTTTCTTTCCCGAGGGAAAAGACCGGCCTATTTCGCAGTCTCTATGCTGAACCCCTCTTGGATGTGGCCGTCAGCAGAGTTTCCCACCAAACCCGATGAAACCGCAAGTCAAGACTGACGCCGTACCTGCGCACCTTCTGAACGAGGACGGCAGGCTCAAGCGATTGAGTCATCAAGTCTTGAAACCGGGAAGCCGGATGAGTGCTGAAGTCTATTTGGTTTCCGTGGAGTCTGATCAATGGGTGCTGAAAGACTTCAGCGAAACGAACTGGCTGGTCCGCCACACCTTCGGACGCCTGATGGTGTGCCGTGAATGGAAGACCTTGTGCCGGCTCCAGGGCCTGACAGGCATTCCTGTTGAGCCGTTCCTGATCCGACCGTTCGCCTTCGGTTACCGATTCATTGCCGGCGAGACCTTATCATCGCTGAGGAGTCGGCAGGCGCCCCTCGGTCAAAAATTCTTTCTGGCGCTGGAGCAGTTGGTGGCGCAATTGCATTCGCGAGGTTTTGTCCACCTTGATCTGAGAAATGGCAAAAACATCCTGGTCGCGGCGGACCAGTGTCCCCATCTGCTCGATTTTCAATCCGGATTGTGGCTCAACCATTGTCCCCAGCGTTTGAGACGTTCCTTTGAAAACATTGACAGCTCTGGCGTGTATAAATGGTGGATGCGGATCGATCCCGGAAGCATCGACCCAGAGCGCCGGGAAATGCTCCAACTCGTCAACCGCCGACGCCGTCGCTGGTGGCGCTTCAATTATCCTCATTCAAAAGACCGTTTACTGGATTAGCATTTAGACTCAGACTGTTTGCTCTATGAATAACGAGAGTTCCAACTTGATCGTACGACTTTTTAATCATCCGGGCCTTCGTAAGTTCTTGAGACGAATCCGAATCCCCATCGCCCTCCTGGCCGTGGGCTTGCTGGCCTACCATACCCGCCCGGAATGGTTCTGGCCCGGGCTGGCGGTTTCAGCCGTGGGGGAATTGCTCCAGCTCTGGTGCTTTGCCTCGCTTCACAAACAACAAACCCTCGCCACGAATGGGCTCTACAAAGTCGTACGCAATCCCATGTATCTCGCCCGGTTTTTGTTGTTGGCAGGCTGCCTTATGTTTTTGGGAAACTGGGTGCTCCTCGCGATTTTTGTGCCGCTCTATTACTTCTACATGGTCAATCGAGTTGGCCGGGAGGAGGCCCGCCTCCGAGAGATTTTCGGCGAACCTTACGAGGCTTATTGCCGCCGCGTCAGCCGGTTCGTTCCCTTCGTGGGCATCAACAACGACGGCCGCTTCTGGTTCTTCCGTCTCGACTATTTCCTTGAAAATCACGGTCATTGGAACGCTTTGGCCCAGTTGGTCTTTTACGGACTCTGCTACGTGCTGGCGTTTCGTCCCTTCGGATGAGATTGGGAGGAAGCGCATCGGGATTCCTTGCGCCCACTCACTTTCGCTGGTCAGGTGTCAACGCCAGTCGATGGCAATCGCTGAACATGCTCTGGAAAATCTTCATCGCGTGCGTTCTGGTGGCCGCCACCGTGGCCGTACATGCCGTCGGTCTCGCGTTCCTGCTCCGAACCTTTATGAGATCGCACACCCTGCCGCCGACGCGATTCTGGCCCATCACCTGGCTGCTGATCCGGGTGACGTGGTGGCTGATCCTGATTCACCTGCTCGAAATCACCGTCTGGGCATTGTTCTATTCCTGGCAGGGCTGTCTGCCCGATCTCGAGTCCGCGTTCTATTTTGCCGGAGTCACCTACACGACGGTAGGCTACGGCGATCTGGTGTTGCCGAAAGAATGGCGGATGCTCGGCCCGGTCGAGGGCCTGACTGGCATTCTGATGTGCGGATTGTCCGCCGGTCTTTTCTTTGCGGTGGTCAGCAAAATCTACGCATCTCATTTGGAAACAAATCGAAAGTGAGTTTATGCAAGCACTCCTCAAGGAAATCCGACACAACCCGTTGCTCTGGCTGCTGGCCTTTGTGCCCGTCGTGTTTGCGGCCGCGAAGTTCAAGCCCGAAGCGCACACGCTGCTCTTCGTGCTGTCCGTGCTCGCCATCGTCCCCCTGGCGGCGCTCTTGAGTCACGCCACGGAATCCGTAGCCGCCAAGACCGGCGACTCCGTAGGTGGGCTGCTTAACGCCACACTGGGGAATCTGACCGAACTGGTCATTGCACTAACCGCCTTGCGCGCCGGGCAATACATGCTGGTGAAGGCGTCCATCGCCGGTGCCATTGTCACTAATACGCTGTTCATGTTGGGCGCGTCGTTTCTGCTTGGCGGACTCAAGCATCACGTGCAGGAATACAACCGGGTCAGCGCCCGCGTGCAAACCATCCTGCTCTTCCTGGCCACGGTCGCGCTGTTGATTCCATCTGCCATCTCGCAAGCCGACTCCGCAGCAACCACAGCATTCACCCATAAGTTGAGCGTGGGCCTGGCGGTGCTGCTCATCGCGTCCTACGCACTGGGCATGCTGTTCTCGCTCAAGACGCATCGCGAGTTTTTTGCCAGCACGGAACATGGTGAGGCTGGCGAAGCGCCTTGGCCTGTCGGTCTGGCGCTGGCCACGCTGGCTGGCGTGACGGTGCTCGTCGCGCTGGTGAGCGAGATTTTTGTCGAGTCAGTGCAGAAAGCGGCGGAATCCTTCGGGATGTCGCAGGCGTTTGTCGGATTTATCGTCGTCGCGCTTGTGGGCGGGGCTGCGGAAATGGCGTCGGCCTTTTCTGGGGCGCGCAAGAATCGACTGGACTTGAGCGTGGGTATCGCCTTGGGCAGCGCTTCCCAGATCGCGCTCTTTGTCGCGCCGGTGCTGGTACTCTTGAGCTATTTTATCGGGCCGACGCCGATGGATCTGCAGTTTTGGCCGGGCGCGGTGGTGATGATGCTCATCGCCACTCTCACCGCCGCGCTGGTGACGAACAGCGGTCGGTCGGCTTGGTTCGTCGGGGTGTTGGTGCTGATGGTTTATCTGATTTTCGCGATGACTCTTTACCTTTTGCCGCCCCGGGCGCAATGACTCCACTTTTTCAACTAAGATGGCAACAACCAACACCCTGACTCCTATGTCTGATGAATCCATCAAGTCCTCCAAGCGGGTGCTCGAACCCAACGATCGCATCTCCGAAGTCCTTTTCGGTTTGATCATGGTCCTCACCTTCACCGGCTCCCTCAGTGTGGCGGAGGCCGGACGCGAGGATGTGCGCCTGATGCTCATCGGTGCGCTGGGATGCAATCTGGCCTGGGGCATCATTGATGGCATCCTCTATCTCATGGGCTGTCTCGCCGAGAAGGGCCGCAATCTAGCCACGCTCCGGGCCGTACGCAAGGCGACCGATCCGCAGAAAGCTCAGCGCCTCATTGCGGGTGCGCTGCCGGCGCTGGTGGCGTCCGTCATGCAGCCGGCGGAACTGGAGACGCTGCGCCAGCGGTTGCAGCAACTGCCCGAGCCGCCGGAGCGGGCGCGCCTGCAAGTCGCGGATTGGCTGGGTGCCTGGGGTGTATTTCTGCTGGTGTTCCTGTCCACGCTGCCCGTTGCCTTGCCGTTTGTCTTCATGCAGAACACCGTGCTGGCCATGCGGGTTTCCAATGCCATCGCCATCGTGATGTTGCTGGGGACTGGAATCGCCTATGGACGATGCGTCGGCCGGTCGCCGTGGGGATTTGGCATTGGAATGGTGGTCTTGGGCGCCATTCTGGTTGCCATCACAATCATGTTGGGGGGTTAAGAATATGCGTACCATTGCCACCATCCTACCGGCCCTGGCCTTGTTCACTTCGCAGACGTGGAGCCAGAGCCTGACGACCAATGTCGTGCCGGCGACTAATTCTCCTCCACCGACTGTGGAAGCCGAGAACGAGAAGACCTGGTCCGCTTCTGTCTCTGTTTACACCTACTTTATTCCGGACGACGATGATTACGCGCAGCCCACCGTCACCTTTGACCACGAGTGGCTGCATCTCGAAGCGCGTTACAACTATGAGGATCTGGAGACCGGCTCGGCGTGGGTCGGCTACAATTTCAGCGGGGGTGACAAACTGGCCTGGGAATTCACCCCGATGCTTGGTGGCGTCTTCGGTGACACCACCGGCATCGCACCTGGTTACAAAGGCCTACTCAGTTGGTGGAAGCTCGAACTCTACAGCGAGGGCGAGTATCTGTTCGATACCGACGATTCATCGGAAAGTTTCTTTTACAACTGGTCGGAGTTGACCCTTGCTCCAGTTGACTGGTTTCGCTTTGGCCTGGTGACGCAGCGCACGCGAGTGCACGAGACCGACCGTGAAATCCAGCGCGGCTTGTTGGCCGGCTTCTCCTACCAGGCGTTGGATTTAACGATCTACGTCTTCAACCCGGATGACAGCAAGCCGACGGTGGTGGTCGGCGTCGTCCTCACTTTCTGACACATGAACACAGCTCGCTTTTCCGCACACTGCCC
>Ga0315910_10000797_pt1 | contig 30421 bp, 10 predicted proteins | sample EdamamesoilMG_FD_204470 | JGI IMG/M metagenome (GOLD analysis project Ga0315910, IMG submission 204470) | Garden soil microbial communities collected in Santa Monica, California, United States - Edamame soil | ecosystem: Environmental > Terrestrial > Soil > Garden | place: USA: California... | reverse complement strand
TGTTGCTCCTTACAGAGCATGAGGAGGCCCTTCTTCACGAGGCCGAAATCGCCAATCCCGGAGCGCCGGTCTCCGACCCGGCTTGTCTCAGTTGGGGATTCGGAACACGCCGAGGCGGTGCTCGGCGCTCCGGCCAATTCCTCGAAACATTTCCGGCTTTCGAGCGAGAGATCGCGAATCAACGGCGCGGAGCGCCGGACGTGTTCGGCATTGGCTGCGCGCCAGAATTTCCACCCCCAATCCAGCAGGTCGGCATCGAGTCGCGGCTTGATGAAGAGCGGCGAGGCGGGATTCCACATCCACTTGAGGCCGAGTGCCACCATGCCCGGCGCGGCGAGCGGGATGAAGTGGCTTGGGACGATCATGCCGGCGTTGCCGAAAGAGCAGCCGTCGCGCTTTGCTGCTTTGCGTTCGATAACCGTGACGGAGAAGCCACGCCGTGCGCAGTAGTAGGCCGTAGAAAGGCCGATGACGCCCGCACCGATGATAGCGACGCGTTTGCTCATAAAACCCTCACCTCACCCCGGCCCTCTCTCCCCTCCCGAAGGGAGCGGAGAGGGAGAATTGTTCGCAGCGCCTCGACAGAATGGGCACACTTGATTGCCGCGAGTTCATGTTCGGATGCCCCAGCAGAATGGGTCCTGCTCGTCCAACAGCAATGTCGCTTCCGAATTCACGAAGGCTGTGCCAGTGATGATGGGGGAAACTTTTCCGGCGGCACGATCGAGCCAGCGGAAGGTTCCGGTAAATCTGCTGCCGATGATGCTTTCCTGAATCCACGTTTCACCTTCGGCTAGTTTTCCATCGGCGGCGAGGCAGGCGAGTTTCGCGCTCGTGCCGGTGCCGCAGGGTGAACGGTCATAGGCTTTGCCGGGGCATTGGACAAAGTTTCGTGAGTGCGCCCCGGCAATCGTCGGTGCGCCGAAAAGTTCCACGTGATCCACTTCGGGTAAACCCTGCGCGTTCACCGCCTGCCGAACGCGCCAGCAGTAGTCGGTTAGTGCGTCGGCATGTTTCAGTGTGAGTTCCTGCCTATGTTGTGAGACGAGGTAGAACCAGTTGCCACCCCACGCCACGTCGCCCGTCACTTTGCCGATGCCGGGCACGTCCGTGACAAAATCCTTCTTCGCGCGCCAGCTTGGGACGTTGGCAACGGACACCTGGCCGTTCGGATGAAGGGTGGCGGTGATTACGCCGACGGGCGTTTCGATGCGATGCTCGCCGGGCTTGATCCGTCCCATGTGTGCAAGCGTGACGGCGAGGCCAATCGTGCCGTGGCCGCACATGCCCAGGTAGCCGACGTTGTTGAAGAAGATGACGCCACAAGCGCAGGATTTGTCCTCGGGTTCAACGAGCAGCGCGCCGACAATGACATCTGAGCCGCGCGGCTCATTGACAATGGCCGAACGGAAACGGTCGAAATCGCGTTCCAATCTCTCGCGGCGCTTGTCAAGCGGGCCGCTGCCGAGTTCCGGTCCACCGGCAACAACGAGGCGCGTCGGTTCGCCGCCCGTATGCGAGTCAACGATGGTGATGCGGTGCATGGGGCGACATTCTGCCTTGCTGCTGAGGCCGCGTCTTGTCCATTTTGCCAGTAACGACTGCGATTTCAGCACAACGCCGCCAGCATGATGTCCACCCAACTGCAAACTGAACTGTTCAGTCAGTTGGCCGAACCGTTCACGGGCGAGGCGTTGTTCGATTCGTTGGCGGATGTGGTGTTCTTTCTCAAGAACCGCCGTTGCGAATACGTGGTGGTGAACCGGACGCTGGTGGAACGTTGTGGGTTGCGGGACAAGCGCGGGTTGATTGGCAGGCGTGCGGACGAAGTTTTCGCGCCGCCACTGGGGGAGAGTTATCGCGCTCAGGACGAGCGAGTGATCGAGAGCGGCAAGCCCATTCTCAACCAACTGGAACTTCACAGTTACCCTGCGGGTGGACGCGGTTGGTGTTTGACGAACAAGTTTCCGTTGCGCTGCCGCGATGGCCGCGTGGTTGGCCTGCATGGTATCTCAAAAGACATCCAGTTGCCGAACGAGCGGAGCGAAGACTACGCGAAAGTGGCGGAGGCGGTGCGCCAGATTCAATCGCACCATGACCAGCCATTGCGAGTGAAGAACCTCGCACGTCGGGCGGGGCTTTCGGCGTATCAATTTGAGCAGCGCATCCGGAAGATTTTCCAACTCACCGCCGGCCAGTTGATTCAAAAGACGCGCATGGAGGCGGCGGTGCAGCGGTTGCGCGAGACGGATGATGGTATTGCGTCGGTCGCGCTGGACTGTGGTTATTCAGATCAAAGCGCGTTCACGCGGCAGTTCCGGCAGACTATCGGTATGTCCCCCTCTGAGTATCGGCGGGCGTTCCGGCGAAAGTGTTGAACTGCTGATTCGCGCCCATTCTTTCCGTCAGGGCCTTCAACACAGGTCAGCGGTTATACTTTGAACCTGCCTCGACTTTGGTTACGCTGGCAAACATGAGCAAATCCAAAATCCCCGCAACCGGCGAAGGCTATCTCGGCGAAATCATGGTTCACCGGCTTACGCGCGCCGTCGGCGTGGTGGAAGGCGTGACGGAAGCCAAAGCCGGTTGGCCGCCACAAATCGCGCTCAAGCTCGCGGATGGCTCCGTCAAAAAGGGTAAGCTCAGCGATTTCCGCGAACCCAGTAGCGCCGAGCGCGAGAAGTTTTCTCCAGTGCAATAGTGTCCGTCCAGCTCGCTTTCGCTTTGCTGGCCATTTACATCCTTCGTGCGCGCTGCACCTGGTTGCGGCGTGTTTCTTCCCGATTCTGCGCGTCATAGTACTCGGCCGGGTTGAAGTCATCCGTCAGCACCCGGCCGTCTTCGGTCGCCGTGTTGACCACGCGGCTGAATACTGATTCCGCTCCAAACCGCACGGCGGGATGGAATCCTTGCCACTCCGGCCGCCGCACAAATTCAGGTTCGGGCCGGTCGGTGGCGACGAAGTAATTTTGATCACCGTCGCTGTGAATCCGCACGCCCGTGAACACGGATTGCAACGTCTGGTTTAGAGAGGCTGCGAAGAAATTGCGGTTGGCTTCCAGCTGGCAAAAGGCATTGATGACGAGCGTGCCGCCGGGGCGCAACACGCGGCGCATGGCAGTGAACGCTTCGCGCGTCATCAGGTGCGAAGGGGAGGAGTCGCCCAGAAACGCATCGAGTACGATCACGTCGTATTGCTTGCGGCAGCGATTCAGAAAATGACGCGCGTCGTCCACAGTGATCTCCAGTTTATCCGGCTCCAGGTCAAAGTAGCGGACCGCCACCGGGACTACGGCCGGATTGATCTCCACCACATCCACGCGTGCGCCCGCGCGGGCAAAGTCCATCGGCACGATGCCCACCCCCAGCCCGATGCAGAGGACCTCGCTGAGGTTCGTGGTGTAGGCGCGTGCCAGCCCCGCCAACATGTGGGTGAACATGGACACGCTTTGCTTGCGAACCGGGTCGTAAGTGTTTTGGATGAGGTTGTCGTTGGAAAGCAGTCGGAGATTGCCGTCACGCCGGTCGAGCACCTGAAGGTCCCCGAAATGCGAGTTGCCGCGAAAGCGTTCGATGAAATCCGTGTAGTGGTGCGCCGGATCACGGCCCACCAGCAAGGCGATGCCGATGGCTAGCGACGCCGCGGCCGCGAGCGGCAGGCGGGATTTGCGGTTGAAGCAGGCGAAGTAACCCGTGCTGACCAAGATCAACAGCGCCGCGGTTAAATACATGGAAATGGAATTTGGCAGCAGCGGCAGCATCACATAACCAACGCACATCGTGCCGACAAAACTGCCCAGCGTGCCAATGGCCGTCATCCGGCCCGCCGTGCCGCCGACGCCGGCCACGGAGGAAGCGACCACGCGGATCAGAAACGGCCCCGTCATGGCCAGCAACGCCAATGGCACAAAAAACAGAATCGCCGATGCCAGCAGCGAACCGATCGCGAGTTTGAAATCAAGACACCAATACGCCACCGGTTCGCAAATCAGTACCGTCAATACGAGATAACCGGCAGCGGCCAGAATCGCTCCGTAAAGCCGGGCCGGATTCTGCGAACGGTCACCCCACCGTCCCCCGAGGTAGTAGCCACAGGCCAGCGCCACCATCGTCACCGCGATCTGCGCGGTCCATACGAAATGCGAAAGACCCACAAAGGGAGACAGCATTTTCGCGCCGAGAATCTGCGCGATCATGATTGCCGCTCCGGTCACGGCGGCGGTCAGGTGAAGGTAACGGTTCAGGCTTTTCGACACAGCAGGCGGGGTGGACACGACGGACGCGACGGGTGGCCGGATGGGCTTTTTCACGGGCGCGATTCTAGGGACGGTTTGCTTTCGGGCAATGTTTTCCGCAACCGTCGTCCATCCGCAACCGTGGAATACTGGCCCGGCGCGAAGTCTTCAGCCAAGGCACTTCCGGCCGATCCAAGCCGATGACGCGAATGCGCCCGTAATTGCGGTGGTGCTTTCTGCAATCTCTGGGGTCGGGGGAAAGGTCAATTGCCGCGACGACTGTCAGTGTGACGGCGGCGAGTTGTCCGAACGTCCGTTGGAATGATGGGTCAGCAATGGAACGTGAGACGCATGTCTTCGCACGATTTCTTTGTGGAGCGGCGGCCTGTCGGACTCCTAGCCGCACCTCCGAATGAAAAAAGGGACCGGAGTTGCCTCCAGTCCCTTTGTAGTTATCAGTCGAAGGTTCGGATTACTGCTTGATTCGGTAGAACGCGGCGGCGTCAGTCGTTGGAACGATCTGCGGATTGCTCTGGCTCGTCGATGTGGTCCACGGCCCGGTCACCGCACCAGCTTGTTCCAACGTGCCCGTGCCGGTCCATTCAAGCCGCAGGCCACCGGCTTCACGGCGGACATTGATGAATTGGGCGGGGGTGGTAGTGGCGGGCGGCACGGAAGTCACCGCGGACAATTCCGCCCCAAAGACGACGTCGGAACTGGTCGCACTGTTCTGATGCACCTCCACCGCCATCACGTTCGTACCCACAACTAGATTCGTCACCACGATGAGGAATGGTCCATCATAGTGATCTCTGCCCTCGTGATCGGGATTGGCGAGCGTCGTATAGGTCACGGGGCCGCTCGGCATGTTGGAACTGCGATGCACTTCCACGCCGTTGATGTAAAAGACGGCTGCGTCATCCACCAAATACCGCAACTGCAGCCGGCCCCCGAAGGGTATCGTCGCCAGAGTGAACCGTGTACGGAAGTAGTCAGTGATGATATCCAGCGTCCCGTCACCGTTCGCATCCCGGACCAAGGTGGTTCGAATCGGTTCGATCGTCGCACCGGTTTCCGCCGCCAGCACCGCTGGGCCTTCCAGCCAGGCAGTGTCGTTGAAATCCTTTGTCTGCCAGGCCGTGCCCTGATCCGTGCCATCATTGATGTAGCGCCATAGCTTCGTGTCGTCGATGACTAACAACGGGCTCGAAGTAATCGTTGTGGTGAAGGTGTATTCCACAGTTCTTGTATTAGGCGGAGTGGCGTTATCGCCATATTCGATGCGGACGGTATAGGGTGTCTCCGGGACAAGATCTCCGGGCGGATCGAAGGTAACCGTGGTGATGTTGGTCCCGGGTGGCCGGTTGATCGCTGGTGTAACACTCACCCCGTTGAGCCAAAGTTTGATGGAACTGGTCTGGACCGTGTAGGCGCTTCCATCCGCCAGAGTGGCGTCAATGGTGGTCGAAAACGGAACGTTCGCGGTACCGGGCATTGGATTGAGCGACTCGATAAAAGGGCTCAGGGTTTCCCGATACGCCCTCAAACCGCCGTTGGCGGTGTCGTTGACCAGCACATTCGTGCCGTTTTGGACGGTAAACCACTCGAGACTTGCCCCACCAGTGGACTCCTCCCAAACGGTGCGCATGGCGTAGATGCCGGGCTGGGTCACCGCATAAGTGAAAATGCGTTCCCCACTGCTGACGATTTCACCCAGCATGTCCCCTTGCGGGAGCGCCCAGGGATTCACGGCCGTGGTGCGGAATCCATCGTCACTGCTGACGCCCATGGTTAGTATGCCCGCCGGCAGTTCCAGATAGGTGATAAGCTCCCCGGCTATTCCCTGCAAGTCAAAGGGGATGCCCGGCATCGCCTCGTCGTTGGGGAAGTTCCGGTTGTTTTCGCCGGCCGTCTGGCTCATGTTGATGACGTTGGTGATGTCGAATCTCAACGGGGTCCAAACAGGATCGGCGGGGTTCGCCGGCGCCAGGGCGACGCCTTGGAAGGTGGGATCCGCCTCGTTGGCGTATGGCAAAGTTGTGTTGGGATCAATCAGCTTCCCATCCAGTTGATCCAAGGGGCGTTGGTTGTTATTCGCGGTGAGCAGAGTGTTCTGGTGAACCCGCCACCTGAACCCCGGCTTGTTCGTTGCAATGTCCGCCACCGTCAAGGCATACGATGCGGGTATGGTCGCATAGGTCACCACTTGGAACGGAAGATCCGTGGCCAACAGCTTGGGCGGCGTGCTCAGGTCGCTGAAAGTGATGTTAGCCAGATGGGTTGATCCGGAAACAAACCAGGTCGGAGCGGTGTAGGTAACGGTAATGTTGTTGCCCGCTTGGACGACCACACAGGCGGCGGTAATATCAAAGCTGTCCAGCTTGACTACGATGGTGTTCGTATTGATGGCCGCTTGTCCGGCGCCATCTGTGATCTGAATCCTGAAGCCGGTTGGCGTGGCGGTGATCCCTTCCACTACAGCGGCACCCGCTTCACCCCAAGTAATGCTCAGCTTGGGACGGAGGGAAACCGTGGCGGCTTCCGAGGACGAAATGTCCATGCCATCGTCGCCGGTTGGGACCAATGCCCAACCGTAATTCGTCGCGGTGCCATCCGCCCAAGCTTGGATTGTGGCAACTGGGAGGTCTATGTCATGAACACCCACTGCTGCCGGGTCAAAGGAGGCGTCGGGAGTGAATACCGCTTCCGTGTCGTCAGCGCTTCGAGCGAAGTAAGATCCGGCTAAGACTCCATCAAGGGATACCGGATCAAACTGGTTCCAAGTGTTGGTCGCTTCCCACGCCTTGTTCACACGATGCAGATTGATAAGAGTGCCATCGCCCGTAAGGTCCAAAGTGAGAGTGGCCTTGAGTATCGTCTTTCCGAGCGGAATCTGGGCTAGGCCCGGGCCGAAAATGTTGTCAAACCGGAGCAAGCAATGGACCTCGCCTCCATCGGAGCCGTCTGGATTCAGGACCGTGACGGTGCTGAAATCTGTGTCCGGCGATCCGCCCCGGATTTCTGTATCCGCGGCACCGGTATAGCCGTTAACGCCTTGCTGAAAAGAGAGGTCCTTGGGGCGCGTTGGAACGGCGCGCCAGTTATCTATGGTGTAGGCGGGTTCCGGATTGATGGAACCATTGTCATCCACCCAGAGGAGATACAGCAGGGCATTCGTGGCCCAAGCGCCCAGAGACACCGTGCCGCTCACCGGGCCCGCCGTGCTACCCGAAAGAGCCGCCACCACCGCCCAGGAACCGGTCGCTCCCGTCAGGCTGTAATACACCCGGTGTCCGGGGATCTCCTCAACACCGGTCACGCCTGCTGCCGGCAGGTTAGTCCCGAGGTCGTATGAAACATCCACCCCGATCAGGTCGGTGCCTGAGTTGTTTTGCAACGTGGCCATGAGCACGACGTACTTGGAGGTGGAAGCGGACGGGAGGGTCGCCAGGTAGTTGGAGGTGGTATTGCGCCGTGCGGAGACACTCGTGCTGATTGGCTGCGTGGAAGACGTGGGCAATGCGTTAGTGAAGTAGGCGGCATCCATCTTGGCGTTAACGTCTGCATCCAGGGCCGCGACGGTCGTGATGTCGCCATTGACACCCAAGGCGTTGGTTGTTGTGGTGGACCAATCGGCGACCGCTGGGGTCGCATCAAACGTATTGGTTCCGGTGCCGCCGGGGAGGGAGCCAACCGAAATGGCGGCTTCCACCCGCGCGGTAAGGCAAGTGAAGCCGGCCAGGAGGCAGAGCAAGGCGGACTTTCGGAGCAGGGTTGATGACGGTGGTTGGGTTTTGTGTCTTGATGGTTGCATACCGGGTCCTTCCGTTTGTGTTTCCTGACGTTTGTTTCTTTGTCGTTGCTTGATTTGCGGTCGTTTCTGGTTCTAATCTTCGTTTTTCAGGCGGTGGCTCGAGGTAGGTCCGATTCGAAATCGCGATTTGTGGCGGATATGGTTGGGGATCAGGTTGATCAATCCGATGGCCGCTTCGTCGCGTCGCGGCCCATTTACACCGTAAGTCCACACCAAGAAAGCAATGTTCATGCGCTAACCGGGGAAGTTCTGATTTTGAAACCCTAATCACCCTGCTTTTGGCCTGTCAATTACTTTTTCAACTCAAGCTTTCCGCAACCGTCGTCAATCCGCGAACGCGGTGAACAGCGCCCGCATTTCCTCTTCGACCTGGGCGGGGTCGGAAATCGTCTGGCGGACTTCGTCGCGCAACAACTCGCGGTAACGTCCCCGCAGCCGATGGACCGCCACGCGAACAGCGCCTTCCGTCAGCTTCATTGAGTCGGCGGCCTGCGCATAAGGGATGGCGCTTTTGCCGACGCTCAGATACGGTTTCAACTGACCAAACAAATCAGCCTTGCCTTCGGTTGCGCTCTCGTCACGCAGACGGGCGAGGACGCGTTCCAGCACTGTGACCGCCCATGCGCGATCGTAAAGTTTGTCCGGGCTCAAATTGTCCGGCGGATCAATTTGATAACGCGTATCGGCGTTCTGCCAGTCGAGCGGGACGACGGCCACGCCACCCCCGCGCTTCTGGCGGTTGGCGCGGTCCCATTCGTTGGCGAGGAAATGTTTCAGCGCGGCGAGCAGGAAGGCGCGAAAGCGTCCGCGTTCGCTGTTGAGTCCGGCGAGGTAATTCTTCTCCAGAAAGCGCGCGAAGAAAGCCTGCGTGAGGTCCTCGGCATCCTCGCGTGTGGGCGTTTGCCGGCGGACGTAAACGTAAAGCGGATACCAGTACGTGCGGCACAACTCCTCCAACGCCATGTCCGCCTGTTGTGAACCGCCCCCGCCCGCCGTAAGCACGACGGTCCAATGCGTCGTGGCGAAGACATCGGCGCGGGTTGCGGTGGTTTGGGCTGCAGGCTCGGTACTCAATCGGGTATTGGCACAGCGAATCAGCGGGCCAGCTCGGAAAGAGCCAGATCACGGGTTGAATTGCTGGAAATGGTTTTGGCTATTTCCACGGCTTGCAGTTTGAGGCCGAGTCTGGCCAACTGCCGAACCGAATCAAGTGCCGCTTGATCTCGTTCCGTGGTGCCGCGGATCTCTTGCAGGGTTGCTTTCACGAGTTCGGCTTCGCCTGCTTTGGCTGCGTCCCTTGCCAGTCTGGCCAAGGCCGCATCTCGTTCCGTGTTACCGCTGATGATTGAAGCCGCCTTCAAACGCGCGGCGAGGGCTTCCCGGAAAGGAGAGTCCGACTTCACCAGCTGGTAGCGAATCTTCACCGTATTGGGGGCGTTGGATTCCATGATCTGGAGCACGCCGTTGGCGCCTTCGCGGGTTTTGAAGAACCAGAGTTCCGATTGCTCGCGGGTCAGGAGATTCACCAGCGGCCCGCCTCCAATTTGAGAATCGAGCTGGAAGGCCGAGTTGATGATGCCGCCGGTGACCGGGCCCGGTGGTGCCGGTTGACCGAAGCTGCGGGCTTCCGTTGCGCGTCGGAACCAATCCAACACATTTACGGCCTCGCGCGTCTGCTCCGGGCTCAGGCTGTCCCAGTCATTCCAATTGGTCGAGTTGTCACCATGCGCGAGGGCAAAGACACCGTCGAAGCCGATGATCTTTCCATCGCCGGCAAACATCAGGTCCGCGCCGCTTTCGCGCAACCAGGCGATGTATCGGAAGCGACTCGAATCGGTCGGAATATCCAGTGCCTGCCACAAACGATTTTCATCCTCACCTGGTTGCGCGGCAAGAATGCTGGCAATCTCGGGCGCTGGCGTCAGCAACGTTCCCGTGTCGAGGTCGAGGAATTGGTTGGTGCCCGCTGCACGCGCTTGAATGGTCTGTTCGATTGTCGGGCCGAACGCAAGTTGCCTCGAAGCCGCAACTCGCCTGGCCTCCTCGACCTGCTGGATTGCGACTGCTCTTTCGTGATTGGCGCGGTCCCGGGCTTTCATGTTTGAGATTCCAATGGCCAGGAGAATCGCTCCGATTGAAGTAGCAAGAATGAGCAGGACGGTCACAATGATGAGGGCGGCGACTTTCCAGCCCCCGCTCCCGGATCCAGACGGATTTGCCGCCGCGCCCGGCAACACCGCCGTGCCATGCGGGCCGACACCCGTCGTCCGTGCCGCCACGCCGAAAATGTCTTCGTAGGCGTAAGCCGCTGCCGCCATGCTGATGGGCACGGTGAAGAAGAGCCCGAGTCCGCAGAAGACCAGGAATCCCGCCAGGTTGAGCAGGAAGGCGAGGAGGCCGAACGCCAGGAATTTCCACCAATGTCTGGTGACAATCCGGCGGCTCAATTCCATCGCCGGCCAGAACTCAAGTCGCTTGTCCGCGATCAGTGGCAGTGTGAACTTCCACGCGATCAGCAGATAAATGCCGGGCAGGATCAGGCAAAGAAATCCCAGAAACATAAGCAGGTTGGCGACGAGCCACGCAAGCATGAGCGGCGCGAAGGCGATGCTGAATCCGGAAAAGGCCGTCTCGATACCGGGCTTTTCTCCTCGCGACTTCTTCAGGAAGTATAACCACAAACCGCCCATGAGGGGGCCATTGACGATAATGCCGATCAACGTGGAACTTGCTGCGGAACAGAGCAGCGAGATTAGCGCCGCAACGCCGATGGTCGCCCAAAAATCGCCGCTCACCAAAGTCCAGGCGCGGTTGAAGCAACTCCCGATGTCCAAAACATAATCCCGCGCCAGAATTTCCTGCGCCAACGCTTCCGCATCTGGGGGCGGCGCAGCAGCGGCGGCGCTGGCGATGGTTTCCACCGCCGTCTTAACCTGGCTCGCCTGTTGATAGCGGCGCTGCGGCTCTTTCTCCAACGCGCGTAGCACCACCTCGTCCAGTCGCACATCCACCTCCACCCGTCCTGACGAAGGCGGCGCGAATTTTCCCAGCGGCAGTTCGCCGGTCAGCATCTCGTAGAACACCACGCCCAGCGCAAAGATGTCCGCACGATGATCCACTGTCTCCGGTTTCTCCACCTGCTCGGGCGCCATGTAATTCGGCGTGCCGATGACGCCCTTCGTTTCCGTCAAGTCCGCTTCCGTCTCGCGGCCCATGAGCTTGGCGATGCCGAAGTCGGCGATCTTCACGCGGCCTTTTTTGTCGACCAGAATGTTCTCGGGTTTGATGTCGCGATGGACGATGCCTTCATCGTGGGCGAATTGCAGTGCCTCGCAAATCTGCGGCACAATCTGTAACGCCTCGCGTGCGGAAAGTTTCCGCGTTCGTTCCAGTTGCCGCAGGTTCAGTCCGTCCACGAATTCCATGATGAAGAACGGCAGACCATTGACCTGGCCGAATTCGTGAACCGCCACAATATTGGGATGACTCAGCCGGGCCAGGGCGCGGGCCTCGCGATTGAATCGCTCGGCGAAGCCCGGGCCGCTCGCCGCCTGCGGCGGAAGAATCTTCAGGGCGACAATGCGATCCAGTTCCGGCTGGCGCGCTTTATAAACGGCACCCATGCCGCCTTTGCCGATGAACGCCTGGATTTCCAATTGGGGAAACAGTCGTGCCACTTCCTCCACTGTTGGCGGCTGAAATGGCGTGCCTTCGGGGCCGGTTTCCGCTGAAACTCCTTGCGCCAGCAGGCACGCCGGGCAAAGCCCGTCCAGCGCATCCGCTGGCAGGGAACGCCCGCACTGGGGACATTTCTTTGGCATGTTTGGATTGCTCGAATCTGTTGCGTTCTGATTCATACAGCCTTCTCAGAAGCAAAAACGAGCAAACGTTACAGGAAAAATGCGGAAAAGTGGTGGCCGGGCTCGCCCAGCGACTCCACGAACCGAAGTTCGCGATTCACGCAGTTGTAACGGCGGCGGACAGGATCGCGGAGTCATCATCCTCGGAAAGAAACTTTGGGAGAAAACAGTAGCCACTTGGCCGACTAACCTGCTAGTAAGTTACCAACGTCTCCAACTGTGGAAACCACCGCTTGAGTGCGCCGCTACGCAAATGCTCAATTATCTTCAGGATAGCCGATAGCTGTGCATTTGGGTCATTGCAGCCTGCAAGGGAGGTGGTTTGCTAACGACTAACAGAAACATACTCATGAAGCAAAACAATCAACTGGCGCGGCTTTGCGCAATTCTCCTCGCAGGCCTCACATCAGCGCAGGGAGCCATATCGGTCGGTCCCACCGGAACGGGAGTCCTCACCTTTGACGCGACTCCAGTTGCGGCCGACTGGTCCACCGCCAGTGCGGCCGGAGGAGCCACCGGCTTTGGGACGGCGCTCGACATGGACACCGACATCATCGGTATCACCGAAGCGACCACGATAACGACGACCTTGCCCACCTCCGGCACGGTTCCGCCCAGTGCCAATGCGCTGGCCCGTCGCAATACCACGGGGAACTACCTTCAAACTCCTCCCACCGGTAACGCCTATACGATTCTGATGGCGACTTTGCAGAACGACACCGGCGGGACCAAGGCGTTTCTCAACGTGTCTTATGACTTGAATGTTCTGAACACACCCAACGAGCAGATTCCGGGCTGGCGGGTTTTTTGGAGCATGACCGGCGCGGCGGGCACCTGGCAGCCGATCCCGAGTTTGTCCGGGGCGCTGCCGGCTGGCCGGGTATCCGCGAGTATTCAACTGGATTCGTGGGCGGTTGGAGGGACGGTTTATCTCCTCTGGGGTGACGATAACGCCGACGGTGGGACGGAAGGTCTTTATACGCTGGACAATTTTGAAGCCACGGCGACGGCGGGACGCGACCCGGCGTTGACGGCCTTCTTAGGCACGGCCACACAGTTCTCGGCTCGTTTTCTGGACGGCATACCGACGTCCCTGACGATTAAAACAAGCACCGTGACGGCGACGCTCGATAGCACCGCGATCCCAGCCTCGAACGTCACGGTCAGCAGCGCAGACGGGTTCGTAACCATCCAGGCCACTTACCCGGCTTTGGCTGTTTCCACAGGCCATATTGCGGTGATTAACTTCACGGACAACGCAACAGTGGCGAAGGCATATTCCATTACGCAGAACTTCAATGTCGGACCGTTTCAAGTGATTCCGGCGGCCTTGGCGGTGACGGGTGTGGATACTGGCAGCAACGGCTTCAAAGCGTTCATCCATCAACTGGCCGGGCCGCGCCTGGCTCCGGATGGAACCGTTGGCGGCACGTTCGACCAGAACACGATTCCCGCCGCGGAACGACAACTGGCCAACCACTATCTTGATCCGAACACGGGCGTGATTTCGGTCAACCACGCCATTCCCAACGCCGAGGCAATGGACGGCTTGTACCCATTCCCAGTGATCAACTGGAACCAGGGCGCCCCGGTTCCGCCGGCGGCTGAAACGGGCAATTTCCATGTTGGCAGTGTTCCGCCGAATGAAGACGCCCCGATCCCGGGCTTGAGTTTGACGCCAGACTATATCGTCTCGGAAATCTTTGCTTTCGTGGAATTGAAAGCCGGTCGGCTGTACCGGATGGGTGTGAACAGCGATGACGGTTTCAGAGTCACGGTGGGACCGAATGCGCGCGACGTTTTCGTGATGACGCTCGGAAGCTTCAATGGCGGTCGCGGTGCGGCCGACACCTTGTTCGACTTCATGGTCGAGGCGGATGGATTCTATCCCATGCGTCTGCTCTGGTTTGAAGGCAGCGGCGGCGCGAATGTGGAATGGTTCACCGTCAATGATATTGGCGAAAAAGTGCTGCTGAACGATCAGTCGGTCGCCACGCACGTCAAGACTTATGCGGCGGGCCCGGCGTTTCCCCCCTACGTGAAGGCCGTCTGGCCGCCGGCAGGCACCACGAATGCGCCTGGAAACTTCGTGCTCCAGATCGACTTGAGCGATGGCGCGACCACGGTCCAAACCGGTACCATCCGATTGTGGGTTAACAACGTGGACGTGACCAGCAGCGCCACCATTAACAAACCCGTGGGCAGCGCCGACACCTCGGTCACCTTTGATCCACCTGGTACGCTGGCGCCGGAAACTGAATTAGCGGTGCGCTTGATTTATGGCGACAGCGCCGCGGTTTCGCGGACGAACGACTTCACGATCGAAGTGCATCCGCGCCTTCTGTTTGATGTCAATGCGACGCAGATTTGGAGCTACAATGACCTCGGGGCTGATCTTGGCATTGCATGGCGGGCCAGGAACTATAATGACGCCCTCTGGCTGACCGGCCCGGCGGTGATTGGGTTTGATACTCCAACCGTCGAGCCGGTGCGAACGGCAGCGAATCGTTACAAGGAGGATGGAATTACCCAGGTGACCACGTTCTACTTCCGCACGCACTTCAACTTCACCGGGGGGCCAGCGGGGGTGAATCTGTTCCTGCGCCATGTCATTGATGACGGCGCCGTGTTTTACCTGAATGGCGAGGAAATCCATCGCTTTGGCCTGGCGGCGGGCGCCGTCTATGACGCGAGCACGTTTTTCGCCGACAACGAGAACGCCTGGCGCGGGCCCTTCTCGGTTCCCAAATCAGCCCTCGTCACTGGAGACAACGTCCTCGCGGTCGAAGTCCATCAAACATCGGCGACCAGTTCAGACATGATCATGGGCGCGCAATTGTTTGCCGTCGTTGATCCAACGGTCGGCCCGGCGCATGTGGCGTCCTTCACGCCGCTCGCTAATTCGACCAATCATCCGGCTGCCTCTCCCATCGTATTCCTCTTGGAAGATGGGACCACGGTGGTGAATCCGGCCACCATTCAACTCACCGTCAATGGCTCGGTGGTGACTCCGGTGGTCAACAAACCAGCGGGCGGCATTTTGACGACGGTGTCCTACCTGCCCGTGGGCGGTTTTGCCCATGACACGGCATACACTGCTAAAATCCAATTCAACGACGACGCCACGCCGGCGGCGACGGTAATCCAGGAATTCTCGTTCCGAACCGCGCTGCAGTCATTGGTGGATTTCACCGCGAACACGCTCTGGCGGTATGACCGTAGCGCCGCCGATCTCGGAACGGCGTGGCGTGAGCGTGTCTATGACGATGCGTTGTGGCCGCAAGGCGCTCCGCTTATTGCCGACGAGACGGGTGCCATGCCGATTCCGATTCGCACGCCCATCAGCCGGTTCAATGACGAAGGAACTCACGTTACGACGTTGTATTTCCGCACTCATTTCGACTTCACGGGCAATCCCGCTGCAGCGCGATTGTTTCTCCGGCATGTCATTGACGACGGCGCGGTCTTTTATCTCAACGGGCAGGAAATCTACCGGTTAGGCGTCCCGCTTGGCCAAAACTACCAGACGTTCGCCACGGGCCACGAGGGTGCGTTGGAAGGACCATTCCTGGTGCCGAACTCCGCGTTGCGCGTCGGCGACAATGTGATCGCGGTGGAAGTTCATCAACCCGATACCACCAGTTCCGACGTCGTTTTCGGGGCCGAGTTAACCGTCGGCGTCAACCCAGATGTGGGGCCGGCCCGAGTCGCTTCAGCGACTCCTGCGGCAGGCAGTGTGAATCAGTCCGATACGAGTCCGATTGTGATTGTTTTGGAAGACGGTTTGACCCAGGTCGCGCCGGCGTCCATCAAGCTGACCGTGAACGGGACTCAAGAGACTCCAGCCGTCACCAAACCCGAAGGCGGGATCATGACGACCGTCGCCTACACATCCGCGGTTCCGTACATTGCCGAATCCATCGTCAACGTGAAACTGGAATTCAATGACAACGGTAATCCGGTCAACTCGACCGTCCACCAGTTCTCTTTCCAGGTCTATCCCGGATTGCAGACCCTCTTCAACGTGCTTACACAGAGCTGGCGTTATTCAAACGAAGGGCTGGATCTTGGGACGGCGTGGAGGGAAAAGAACTACGTTGATACAGCCTGGCCGGAAGGGCTCCCGCTGTTCCTGGCGAGTGAGACCGGCGCCACCATTGAAGTAGCCCAGACGCCCGCGTTAAGCCGGTTTGGTCCGGATGGAACGACTCCGGTCATCACGGATTACTTCCGCACCCATTTTAACTTTGCGGGCGACCCGGCGACCACCCGCCTGGCACTTCGTTATATCGTGGATGATGGTGCGGTCGTTTACCTCAACGGCCAAGAAGTTCACCGTTTCTATATGGCCGCAGGACCAGTCACGGCGGCAACCCTCGCTGGGGAGGGCTTTACGCCAACGGACCATGAAGGGCGCGATCATTATGATGGTCCGTTCATCATTCCCGGCTCCGGCCTGGTGGTGGGAGACAACGTCATCGCGGTGGAAGTACACCAGAATAGTGCCACCAGTTCGGACATGGTGTTCGGCTTGGAGTTGTCGCGGGTGACTTCGACCGCGCCGATCAGTACGGAGACTCGCTTCTCGTCAATCACGTTGGAGAACGGCTCGATCCGCATCGAATGGACCGGCCCCGGGATGCTCCAAGCAACCCCGGACTTCGGCACCGCCTGGACGAATCTGCCGACCGCAACCAGTCCATACATCGCGCCGGCCACCGGCGCGTCGAAGTTCTACCGGATCATCCAGTAATCCGGTCCCACTCTCAGGGGCTCCCCGGCCAAGGGGAGCCCCCTTTGCTAGTGGTGGTGGGTAAACTTTCTGGCGACAAAAGGCGCGACCTCAAGTAGCATCATTTGCAGTGATGGCCCACTTTCACGTGGCGAAACAAGAGTGTGAGTGGACCGGCGCCCGCTCCGTAAAATGCTATTGGCGGTGACCTGACTTATGACTCGACTTTCCTGGCGTTCTTTTTTCCTGTTCCTGTTCCTCACCGTGGGTGTGCTGTGTGCGCGCAGCGAAGTCAAATTGATTACGCCGGCTGGCTATCTCCCCGGTGTCCCTTTTCTCGTCCGCGTCGAAGTCCGCAATGCCGCCGGCAGCCGCGATTGGAACCTCTGGGATGCTGAAGCGGTGCTCTCCTCCAATCAGCCCGGCGTGACGTTATCCACCAACCGCATCCCGCTAAAAAACGGCCTCGGAACGGCCCTGCTTACACTTACCGGAACCGGCAACTTCAATCTCACTGCGCAAGTCGGTCTGGAACAAGCCTCCAAATCCGTCGCCAATCGTTCCGCCCAGGCGGTCACGACGGTCAGCGGCGTTTTGCCAGGCACAAGCAGCATATGGAGCGGCGTGGTGAATGTCACCGGAACCGTGACCGTTCCCGTGGGACATACCCTGACGATCAGTCCAGGCACCATCATCCGCATCAATGGCGTCGCCTCCGGAACGGCTGGCATCAACATCGTGGTGAATGGAACCCTCCGTTCCCTCGGTACGGAAGCCGACCCCGTTACCATCACCTGTTCCGACGCCAATCTGAACTGGGGACAAATCCGCCACGATTCCGCCCAGCCCTCGACCTATCAGTACACATTCATTTCCAAAGCCACCCGTACCGCCGGCGAAGGCCACACGGGAACCGGCCCGGCGATTCGCGTCACCAATTCAACCATCGACTTCGATGGCGCCGTGCTATCCGACATGACCGCCTCCGGGGCGTCGCTCGGAAAAATCATGATGGCCACCGGGTCCGCATTGACTTTCCGCGACAGCGTGCTGGCGCGGGCGCGCATGGGGCCGGAAATCGCCAGCACCAGCCTGCTGTTCACCAACAGCTGCATCATGGACATGCGCGGGCCGGACGATGCGGATGGAATCTACCTGCACGATGCCGGCGCTCTCGCCCTGGTCCTGACGGGCTCGGTGTTCGCGGGTGGAGACGACGACGCGGTGGATACGCTGGATTCAAACGTCCGCATCGAAAATTGCATTCTGCGCGACTGGCCAAATCCGAACGAGGACGCGAAGGGCGTGAGCGGTTTTCACGGCGAAATCACTTTGCGCCGTTGTTTGATCGTGAATTGCTTCGTGGGGCTTTCCACCAAGAGCAGCGGACCGCTGGCCGTCATGCGCATTGATCATTGCACCGTCGTCGGGCTGGAGAGAGGGGTCAGCGCCGCGACGAAAGCGAACGCGACGACGGGGAACATCAACATCTACATGACCAATTCGATCATCCGCTCGGTGGATGCGATTCATTCTGATTTCAGCCCGGAGAAATTTGTTTCGGTGACGTATTGCGATGCCTCCGAACCGTGGCCAGGGGTGGGAAACATCACCGCGGATCCACTTTTCATGAACGCCGCCGCCGGGAATTACCGCCTGCAACCCGGTTCGCCCGCGATTGATTCCGGCGACCCAGTCTTCCCGCTTGATTCGGATGGGAGCCGCACCGACCTGGGCTTTTTTCAAGGCGACTCCAACGGTAGTTTCTTTGTGGCCATCACGCAGCCGGCTTCGGGAGCCATTTTCCGCGCTCCCACAAACTTGACCGTTGCGGCGACCGCGGCCTCGTCCACCGGCGCCGTGGTGCGTGTCCAGTTTTACGAGAACATCACCAAGATTGGCGAAGACGCAACCGCGCCGTACAGCATCACCTGGTCCAACGTGCCCCTCGGCAGTCGCTCCATTTTCGCGGTGGCGACGGACTCCGGTGGGCTGAATACCACTTCGGCTCCAGTCAACTTTTCGGTCACTGCCACCGAAGGGCCTTCCACCAATTCTTTCATCGTGCGCGGCAGCGTCTGGAAATACCGGGACAACGGCACGGACCAGGGAACGGCGTGGAGACCGCTGGCGTTTAATGACAGTTCGTGGCCGACGAATCGCGCGGAGTTCGGTTACGGTGACGGCGACGAGACCACCATTCTCAGTTTCGGCCCGAACGCGAATAATAAATATGTTACTTACTATTTCCGCAGAACCTTCGTCGTGGAGGACGTCTCCCGGGTGGAAAGTCTGACCTTGGAATTGTTGCGCGACGATGGGGCGGTCGTTTACTTGAACGGGCAGGAAGCCTTCCGCACCAATATGCCGACGGGGACCATCGGTTACCAGACTTATGCCGTCGGAGCGCAGGAGTATGGCTGGGAACTCAACGACCTTAACAAGGGCTTGCTGAACAATGGCACGAATATCGTCGCCGTCGAGATCCACCAAGGGACCGCCAGCAGCAGTGATTTGAGCTTTGATCTCGCCATGATCGGGATCATTGCCGCCCCGACGAACGCCCGTCCCTTCGTGTTTATCTCCACCCCGACGGACGGAGTCTCCTTCGCCGCCCCGGCCTCCTTCACGATGACTGCGAGCGCCTTCGATCTCGACGGCTCGGTGACCAATGTTTCGTTTTACGCAAATGGCGTGAAGATCGGTTCGGCCACTTCGGAGCCGTTTGCGGCCGCGTGGAACAATGTCCCCGCCGGCAATTATAATCTGACCGCCGAGGCCTTTGATAATTGGGGGCTCTCCGCTACTTCCGCCGTGGTGCAGATCACCGTAAGCGCGGATGTGGCGCCGCCGACGATCGTTTCACGGACGCCCGCACCCGGCACCGTGGTCAACTTGAGCGAGGTGACCGTCACCTTCAGCAAAGCCGTGATGGGCGTGGGCGCGGGCGATCTGTTGATTAACGGAACGCCGGCCGCAAGCGTCGCCGGAAGCGGAGCCACCTTCACCTTCGAATTCGCCGCTTTACCTCCGGGTGTGTTAAATGTGACGTGGTCAACGAACCATGGCATCACCGACACTTTCGTCCCGCCACATCCGTTCAACGCCACCGGCCCCGGTGCCACGTGGCAATACCAGGCCACGGATACGGTGGCTCCGATCTCCGTGCAGACGTTTCCGGCCCCGCTCGCCACTATCGCTGATTTGACCACCATCGCCATCACGTTCAGCGAGGCGGTTACGGGAGTAGGCGCTTCCGACCTTTTGATCAATTCGGTGCCCGCCGCGAACGTCGTGGGAACCGGCGCCGGCCCCTACACGTTCAGCTTCCCGCAACCGGTTGCCGGTACGGTTCTGTTAAACTGGGCGTTGGCGCACGGCATCAGCGATCTGGCCAGCAATCCGTTCACGGGCGGGAGCTGGAGTTACTTCCTGGACCCCAACCAGATTCCCGTCGTGATCAATGAGATCATGTATCATCCCTCTTCCGAAAACCCGCTGGAGGAATATATCGAGCTCCACAATCACGGCTCCTCCTCGGTCAACTTAACGGGCTGGGAATTCTCCTCCGGCGTCCGTTTCACATTTCCGAATATCTCGATTCCTGCGGGTGGCTATTTGGCAGTAGCGGCGAATGTCGCGGCCTTTCAAGCAAAATATCCGGGCGTCACCAACGTCATCGGCGGCTGGACCGGCACGCTGAGCAACAGCCGTGAAGATCTGGACCTGGACGATGCCAGCGGAGATCGGGTGGACAGCGTCCAATTTGCCGATGAAGGTGATTGGGCGGTCCGGCAGCGTGGCCGCAATGATCGCGGGTACCGCGGTTGGGACTGGTTCGCCGAGCACGATGGCCGGGGGAAATCCCTCGAATTGATCAATCCGAATTTCTCGAACAACAATGGGCAGAATTGGGCTTCGTCCATCGCCGCGCAAGGCACTCCTGGACAAGCGAACTCAGTTTTGCAGTACCGAATCGCGCCCGTGATCGAGAATCTCACGCATTTCCCGCTCGTCCCCAAATCGACCAATCCGGTTCTGGTGACCGCCCAAGTCGCCTCCGACGCTGGTTTGAATCTGGCCGTCACGTTGCATCATCGCCTGGATGCGGTGACCCCGGGCGTGTTCAGCCCCGCCGCAATGAATGATGCCGGCCTGAATGGCGACGCCGCTGCCGGAGATGGGGTTTTTAGCACCACACTTCCAGCCCAGGCGCACAACTCCATCGTGGAGTTTTATGTCAGCGCGACAGACGCCGAAGCATTGACGCGCACCTGGCCGGCTCCAGCCATCGCCGCGGAGGACGGTGTGGGGCCGGTCGGTCAGGTGGTGAATGTATTGTACCAGGTGGATGATTCCGATTACACCGGCCCGCGCCCCTTTTACAAAGCGATTATGACGGCGCGGGAGCGCGCGGAGTTGCAGGCCATTCAAGACAACGTGAGCGGTGCCGCCAACAGCGACGCGACCATGAATGCAACCTTCATCGCTTTCGATGGGACCGGCTCGCAGTTGCGTTACCTCGCCGGCCTGCGCAATCGCGGCCACGGCAGCCGCGCCGCCAAGCCGAACAATTTCCGCGTCAATTTTCGCAGCGACGAAGATTGGAAAGGCCTGAACGCGCTCAACATGAACGCGCAGTTTTCCTGGTTGCAGGTTCTGGGCGCGGCCTTGAATTTGCGATCCGGCGTCCCGGGGGCCTACTCGCGCGCCGTGGAGTTTCGCGTCAACAATGCGAATCTCGTGGGCACCGGCGGCATCGATCGCACCTACGGTTTGTATGCGGCGAACGAACCGATCAATTCCGATTGGGCCGAGCTCCATTATCCCAATGATAGCGAGGGCAACATCTACCGCGCCATTCGCGATCTCATTCCTCCGGATTTCGATTACCGCACGCAGACGGCCTACCCGGGCTTGTTTGACGCCGAAAACAAGAATTCCTACACCAATACCTGGTTCAAGGAGAGCAATTCCAGCGAGGATGACTGGACCGATCTGATCGGCATGCTCCGCGTCATGGGGACCAACGGGACCGATTCCTTCAACGACGACAACATTTCCCGGGTGATCAATATTCCGCAATGGCTGCGGCATCTCGCGGTCATGAACCTCCTGGGCAGTTCTGAAACCGGCCTCAATACCGGCCACAACGACGATTACTTCATGTATCGCGGCGTGAACGATCCGCGCTTCGTCCTGGTGTATTACGACCTGGATCAAATCCTCGGTTTCGGTGGCTCGTTTGCCTCCGGCGCTCCCCTGTTCTCCGCCGCGAATAACAACGGTTCTGGCGCAGCCATCGGCAGGTTTATGCGCGATGCTGCCTACGAACCGATGTACTATGAACATCTCCGCCAATTGGTCGACGGTGCTTTCTCCGAATCGCAATTCAATGCCCTGGTGGATCAAACCCTCGGCGACTGGGTTCCGGATACCCAGCGAACCGCGATCAAGTCGTGGATGGCCGCGCGGCGAAATTATGTCCGCTCTTTATTGCCACCGCCGGCCGTCGTGGGTCCCCCGCGCGCGACGATCACTGGGGGACCGCGTTCACCCACACCCCGGACCACCGCCACCTTCACGGTCGGCGGCGCAGGGCTCACGCACTATCGCTATTTTCTCAATGGCGTCTTGAGCCCGGACATCCCCATGGGAACCCCGCTCGCCCTGACCGGCCTGACCAGTGGAACCCAGACCGTCTCGGTCATCGGCAAGAACGCCGCCGGCTTTTATCAATCCACGCTCGGCGCCGAAAGCATTTCCTGGATCGTGAACACTTCCATGAAACCGATCCGCCTCAACGAAGTCATCGCCAGTCGCAGCGGTCAATTGCGCGACTTCATCGAAATCCACAACGAAGGCTCCAGCACCGTGACGTTGACAGGCATGGGGCTCACCGACGATGCCGGCAATCCCCATAAGTTTACTTTCGGCGTCCGATCCTTGGCCGCCGGCGCCTCCCTGGCGCTGGAGTCCAACGAACTCGGCTTCTCCCTCGCCGCCGGCGGCGAATCCGTTTACCTGTTCGACAGTGTCGCAAACGGCGGCGCCATGCTCGATTCGGTCGTCTTCGGCCGTCAACTCACTGATCTCTCCATCGGCCGCTTTGGCGACAGCGCGGCCTGGCTCCTGTGCCAGCCGACTCCCGGGGCTACAAACATAACGCAACCGCTTGGCGATCCCACAGCCGTTCGCATCAACGAGTGGCTCGCCTCCGGAATCAGTCCCTATCCGGATGACTTTGTCGAGTTGTTCAACCCCGGAACGTTGCCAGTGAATGTCGGCAGCTGGTTCCTCACCGACCAGCCCGTCGGCGCCCCGCAACAAAGCCCGATCGTGCCGCTGACCTTCATCGCGCCGCGTGGCTTTATCCAGTTCACCTCCGGCAACGGAAACCAGGCCGATGAGATCAATTTCGGGCTGGCCGCCGAGCAAGGTGAAATCGCCCTGCTCGATGCCAGGCTCGCCTTGGTTGATTCGGTCGTTTACGGACCGCAACAAACCGGCATCTCCAGCGGTCGCTGCCCTGACGGCGATTTCGCGATCAAAGCTCTGCAATCACCCACTCCCGGCGGCCCCAATGCATGCCCCTTCGCCCCCCCTGCGCCGCAAGTGATTCCGCTGATTCCATTTGACCATGTCTGGAAATACAACGGCAGCGGTTCGAATCTGGGGACGGCTTGGAAGGAAACTGTCTATGGCGATTCTTCATGGGGTTCCGGCCCGGGTGCGCTCGGCTTCGAGTCAGATCCGATTGCCGAGCCAATCCGCACCACGTTGTCCGAACGCGTCACCACCTTTTATTTCCGCACGACCTTCAACGTCAGTGCCGCGGCCCTAAACGCCACCAGCGTCCGCCTGACCCACCTGATTGATGACGGCGCGGCCTTCTACTTGAACGGGCAGGACCTCGGCAATCGCATCAACCTCGCTGCCAACGCCACCTATCAGACCTTTGCGCTGGCGAATACCGGAGACGCCGTTCTTGGCAGCTTCGACATCCCCGTTGCGGGATTGCAACCCGGCGTCAATACCTTCGCCGTCGAAGTCCATCAGCTCAACGCCGGCAGCAGTGACCTCGTCTTCGGTATGAAGCTGGAGGCCGTGATCGTGACTAATTCCGCAGCAGCGTCCGGCGTGGTTATCAACGAAGTCTTCGCCGATAACGTCACGCTGGTTGAAAGTGACGGCCGCAACCCGGATTGGATCGAGCTGTATAATCCTTCCGACAACAACGTCACGCTGGTGGGCATGAGCCTCACCGATACGCTGACGCTGCCAACGCGCTGGGTTTTCCCCAGCGGCGCCATCATCCCCGCGCGCGGATTTTTCAAGGTGCGTTGCGACGGTGGAATTCCCTCTTCCAATGACAACACCGGCTTTGGCCTTAAGGACAATGGCGGCGCGGTCTATCTCTTCAGCAAACCTGCTGATGGTGCCGGCCTTGTGAGTTCCGTCACCTACGGCTTGCAGGCGTCCGACAGGTCCATTGGACGCGTGCCGGACGGCGGCACCAATTGGACCCTCACCGTCCCCAGCCTCGGCATCGCGAACACGGCGGTCACGCTCGGCAATCCTGCGGTCCTGCGCATCAACGAATGGATGGCGGAGCCCGCCTCCGGTCCCGATTGGTTCGAACTGTTCAACCCCAATCCCGAACCCGTGGACATCAGTCGCTACTGGCTCTCGGACAGCGTCACGTCCCGCCAAAAATATGCGATCCCCGCGCTCTCGTTCATCGGCGTCGGCGCCCGGGCGTTCCGCCGCTTTGATGCGGATGAAAATACAACTCTGGGCGGCGACCACACGTCCTTCCAACTGAGTGGCGAAGGCGAGGCGCTGGCGATTTCCACCCCCGCGGGCGCGCTCCTTCACGGTTTTACCTTCGGCCCGCAATCCGTCGGCGTTTCCGAAGGCCGCCTGCCCGATGGCGCCGCCAGCCTGGTGCGGTTCATCGGAACGGCCTCCCCGGGCAGCGCGAACTTCCTGCCCTTGGAATCGGTTTTCGTCAACGAACTCCTCAGCCACACCGATCCCCCGCTCATGGACGCCGTGGAACTGTATAATCCCACCGGCGACGCCGTGAACATCAGTGGCTGGTTCCTCAGTGATTCCACTTTGAACCTCGGCAAATATCAGATTCCCAACAGCACGATCATCCCGCCGAACGGACATGTGGTGCTCTATGAAGATGACTTCAATGGCGATCCCGCGGCGGATCCGTTCTCCTTCAGTTCGGCGCAAGGCGACGAGGTTTTCCTCTCGCAAACCGTCACCGGCGCCGTCACCGGTTTCCGCGCTTCCGCGAGTTTTGGTGCCTCCGAAAACGGGGTCTCCTTCGGACGTTTTCTGACCAGCCAGGGACCTCACTTCGTACCGATGGCCGCGCGAACCTTTGGGCGCGACAATCCTTCCAGTACGAATGAATTCAAGCTTGGGACCGGTGCCGTTAACAGTTACGCCAAAGTCGGCCCCGTCGTCATCAACGAAATCATGTACCATCCGCTTGGCTCGAATCTGGAGTTCATCGAACTGCGCAACCTCACGCTTGACGACCTGCTTCTCTACGACATCGCAAACCCGACCAACACCTGGCGCCTGCGCAAAGGCGTGGATTTCGATTTCTCACCGGGAACCACAATCCCCGCGGGCGGTTATCTGGTCGTCGTGAACTTCAATCCACAAACCGACCCCCTCAACTTGAGCGCATTTCAGGCGGCGTATGGCCCCGGGGCAACCTTGGTCGGGCCTTACAACGGAGCCCTTGATAACGCCGGCGAAACGGTCGAATTGCAAAAGCCCGACCCACCGCAAGCAAACGGCGACGTGCCCTATATCGTCGTTGATCGCATTGATTACGACGACGTCCCGCCGTGGCCGGCCACCGCCGATGGAGCCGGCCCTTCCCTGCAACGAGCCAACGCGTCCCTTTACGGCAACGACCCCATCAACTGGCTCGCTGTCTCCGCCACTCCGGGCCGGGGACATCTCCAGGACAATGACGGCGATGGCATGCCCAACGATTGGGAAACCGCCAACGGCCTTGATCCGGAGACGCCCGACGCTGCCGGAGATCTGGACAACGACGGCCTTTTCAACCTTCACGAATTCCTAAATGGAACCAAGCCAAACGACGGCTCCGACCCCGTGCGCATTCGCACCGTCATCGCCACCACCACCGGCGTCACCCTCCAATTCTGGGCGGGAGCCGGCCGGAACTACCAAGTCCTCGTCAGCGACGGCGCGCCCCAGGGAAGCTGGAGCCTCTGGCGCGAAATTCCCGCACCCGCCTCCACGACTCTCATCCAACTGACCGACGCACCCGTCCCCGTCAAAGTCCGCTTCTATCGCATTGTGGCCCTGGATTAGGCGCTTTCGTTTTCCTTCAATTAGGCTGTAAAGCGACTTTAGGAAATGAACCGGACGCCCTTGGTCAGCAGGACCGTTTGGATGCACAGGTCAGACCGGTAGCCCAGAACTGATTCGAACCGGGGAGGAGGGAATTCCTTTTCCAAGTATTGCTGCGAATCATTGGTACCTTGCGGCTGGTTTACCGGCTGCGAATCTGCTTCCGATATTGCAGGGGTGTGACTTTCATGTTTTCGCGGAACAAGTAGGCGAGGTATTCCGGAGAGCCAAAGCCGGCGGCTTCGGCCACGTCTGGGATGGGGAGATCGGTTTCGGCGAGCAATTCCTTGGCGCGCTCAAAGTGTAGCCGCCGGATTTCTTCGGCAGGGGTGCGGCCCAATTGCTCCGCAAAACGCCGCTCCAGCACGCGCCGGGAAACGCCGGCTTCGCGGGCCACGTCGTTCACCTGAATTTCCCGGGCCACGTTGGCACGGATGTAACTCAAGGCTTTCACGAGCGCGCGGTCCGGCATGGCGAGGGTGTCCGTGGAATGTCGCGTAACCACGTTGAGCGAAGGGAACAGAGTTGGTTCTTTGGGCGCTTTCCCGCCGCGCATCAGGCGGTGGAGCAAGCGGGCGGCTTCATGGCCAATCTGCTCGGCGGCCACCATGATGCCGGACATGGGGATCTGCAAAACTTCGCAGAGCAAATCGTCGTCCGAGGCGCTGAGAACCGCGACTTCCTCCGGGACGAGCAAGCCGGCCACCTGACAGGCAAAGATGACTTCGCGCCCGCTGCTCTGATTCCAAGTGAGCACGCCAACGGGTTTCGGCAGCGTGCGCAGCCATTCACCCAGTTGGGCCAGATCGGCGTTCCAATCCATCTCCGCACCGTGCCGGGGCATTTCAGTATGGATGGCGCATTGAACTCCCGCGGACTGTACGGCGCGAACGAAGGCTTCTTGCAGCGCGGCGACGTAAGACAGGCCGCTGAGACTGAAAAAGGCGAAATGCTTGAACCCACGGTTGAGAAAATGATCAGCCGCGAGTCTGGCCGAGGCGTTGAGATCCGTGGTGACGCGTGGAAAGGCCACGCCCGGTAACTGGATGCCGGATACGTTGATCACGGGGATGCGCAGGGCTTTGAGGCCGGCGGCCATTTCGGGATTGCCGATCCGGGCTATCACACCGTCTCCCTGCCAGCCGGGCGGAACACTCCAGTTCTCTTCCATCCCGCGCGCTTCGATAAACAACTGCCAGCGCCCGCTTTTGCGGATGTAATTGTGGATGCCCGTGACGATGCGGCGTCCCCAGCTTGTGGAAGTGTCCACCAGCACAGCAACGCGCGGGATGCTGTGCTTTCCTTTGGGGTGCGATTTTCCGCGAGCTGCCATGTCTGCCGCAAATTCTTAGGCGAAAGACGCACCGCTGCCTATTCAAAAAACGCTCAAATGCCTATAGTGCGGTGAGTGATCATGAGAAATCGCCCTCCGGTGCAGATCGAGTCCTTGGCAACCCGTGTTCTATGCTGAAGGCGGCTCCAACCCATCAACGGCAGCTCAAGACGGTGGCACTCGGCGCTGATTTCGTCGTCGTCGGTGGCGGTCTGGCTGGCTGCTGTTGTGCTATCATCGCGGCGCGGGCGGGTTTGAAGGTCGTCCTCGTTCAGGATCGTCCCGTGCTGGGCGGCAATGCTTCGAGTGAGGTGCGGTTGTGGATTCTGGGCGCGACGTCTCACCTGGGTAACAACAACCGTTGGGCGCGCGAAGGCGGCGTGATTGACGAGATTCTGGTCGAAAACATCTTCCGCAATCCCGAGGGCAATCCCCTCATCCTGGACACGATCATCCTGGAAAAAATTGTCAATGAACCCAACCTCACGCTGCTGCTCAACACGGCGGTTCACGATCTCGAAAAGAGCGACGCTGACACGATCAAATCGGTTCGCGCCTTTTGCTCGCAGAATTCCACCGCCTACGAAATCACGGCGCCGCTCTTCTGCGACGCCAGTGGCGATGGCATCGTGGGTTTCCTTTCGGGCGCGGCGTTCCGGATGGGTGCGGAAGCCAGCAGCGAGTTCGGCGAAAAATTCGCACCCCGGCAACCGACTAATGAACTGCTCGGTCACTCCATTTATTTTTATTCGAAAAACACGGGTCGCCAGGTCAGGTTCGTTCCCCCAAGCTTTGCGCTGAAGGACATCACCAAGATTCCGCGCTATCGCGATTTCAATGCAACCGAAGACGGCTGCCGGCTTTGGTGGATTGAGTGGGGCGGCGACCTAGACACCGTTCACGAAACCGAGACCATCAAGTGGGAACTTTGGAAGGTGGCCTACGGCGTCTGGGATTACATCAAGAACTCCGGCAAGTTTCCCGAAGCTGCGAATCTCACGCTCGAATGGGTCGGCACGATTCCGGGCAAGCGCGAAAGCCGCCGGTTCGAGGGCGATCACATTTTGATCCAGCAGGACATCGTCGAACAACGCACCCATCCCGACGCGGTTTCCTTCGGCGGCTGGGCGATTGACCTGCATCCCAGCGACGGCGTGTTCAGCGAGAAGCCGGGCTGCCAGCAGTGGCACTCGAAAGGCATTTATCAAATTCCGTATCGCTGTCTCTACAGCCGGAACATCCGGAACCTCTTTCTCGCGGGCCGCATCATCAGTGCGTCGCACATTGCGTTCGGTTCGACGCGCGTGATGGCCACGTGTGCGCATAGTGCTCAGGCCGTGGGAATGGCGGCCGTTTTGTGCAAGCACCATGGTCTGCGACCACGCCACATTGGGGGACGACCCTTCATCCAAGAACTTCAACAGCGGTTGCTGGATTCCGGCCAATACATTCCGGGTGCGGTGCGAACTGATCCTGGCGACCTCGCTCTGCATGCTTCGCTCACGGCCAGCAGTGAGCTGCGTCTGGCGCAACTCCCACCCAGCGGCGAAACCCGGCTGCTCGATTTCGCTTGGGGCATGATGCTGCCGGTGAAGCCCGGCCCGATGCCGCGGGTGACCTGTTTGGTGGATGTCACCGAGCCAACCGAACTGGTGGCGGACCTTCGCCTCAGCAGCAAGCCGGACAATTACACGCCCGACCTGACGCTGCGACGACTCGTGTTCCAGCTCAAACCGGGGCAGGCGCAGGAAGTCCAACTCGATTTCGGTGCGACGATTGATCAGCCGCGTTACGCCTTGGTCTGCCTGATGGAGAATCCGAAGATCTCCGTCCACTTAAGCGAGCAACGGCTCACCGGCGTGTTGTCCGTTTCACAGAAGTTCAATCGCGCGGTCGCCAAATCGCCGCGGCAGGAACCGCCGCCGGACAGTGGCCTGGACAGTCTGGAATTCTGGCTGCCCGAGCGGCGGCCCGGCGGGAAGAATCTGGCGATCAAGATCGAACCGCCGCTGGAAGTCTTCGGCGTCAACAACCTCACGAACGGCTTCGCCCGCCCGACCCGGCAGCCCAACGCCTGGGTGGCCGCGTTCGAGGACGAGCAACCTTTCGTCCGCCTGACCTGGCCCACGCTGCGGACCATCTCGATTGTCGAACTGATGTTCGATACGGATCATGACCACCCGATGGAATCCGTGCTCCTCGGTCATCCTGAACGCGTGATGCCGTTCTGCGTGCCGAACGTGGTGGTATGGAATGCGCGGGAAGTGCGCGACCACAAAGCTCCTCAGCCGGTTGTAGCGGCGGTCAAGTCGGTTGGTGCGAGCGCGCCCGCCACCGAATCGCTTCATAACGAAAATGGAAACAGTCACTGTGCTGAAGCGGGTTGCGGTGGACCAGCTACTCAAGTTCCCGGATTGCTCGCCCAGTTGGTGAACAATCACGAAACGCGGCGCGTGCTGCGTTTCGATCAGCCGGTCACCACCGACTGCCTGGAGATTCATCTCACCGCACCCTCGGATTGCGTGCCGGCAGCCCTGTTCGAGGTGCGGTGTTACGGCTGAACCCAGTCGGCGAGATTCCTCAACGGATATGCGCGGGACCGCTTTCGATGAACCGCCGCCCGGAGCGCGGACAGCTTTGTCCGCGCGAACCCCAGACATTGAACTCGCGGACTCGGCGGTCCGCGCTCCTGACAACTGCCGGTTCATGTCCCATGATGCCCGATTCTCACATTGTGAAGCTCTCATGCCCACCAATCAACCATGACATCAAACCATCCGAAGTTCCTCCTCCTGCTCCTGCTGGCATGCTTGGGCCTGAACTTAAGTGCCCAACCAGCCACGGTCTCCACCAACCTGGCTTTTCGCAGGACGGTCATTGCGAGCAGCGCGCTGCCGCAATATCCGGCGGCGAATGCAGTGGATGGAAGCATTGAAGACAGCGCGCGCTGGCTCAGTGTTTCCGGCAAGGGACCGCATTGGTTGGTCATCGAACTCGGCCAGTCAGTCACCTTGCGCCAGGCGCACATTTATTCCG
>Ga0315910_10000796_pt1 | contig 30447 bp, 30 predicted proteins | sample EdamamesoilMG_FD_204470 | JGI IMG/M metagenome (GOLD analysis project Ga0315910, IMG submission 204470) | Garden soil microbial communities collected in Santa Monica, California, United States - Edamame soil | ecosystem: Environmental > Terrestrial > Soil > Garden | place: USA: California... | reverse complement strand
CCGGCCGCCTTCAAGAAAACGCTGGGCTGACCTCCACGCACGATTCCGAGCCGCGCGCATCCCGCCGTCGCTGATCGGTCACTCGGCGCAGAATCTGCGTGACCAGTGTCAGACACCCCGGTTCACGCGCACGAAAAAAAAAGAGAGTCTTAGCGAGCTTGGCGTCTTGGCGGTTAATAGAAACCTAACAGGTTGATCAGACGCGCTGGACACGCGACGGCGCTGACGGTCGGAACCACCTCCCACATTCCCCCGGTGGGCGGGGTCGACGGCGAGTGGGCGGCAATCAGCGGGTGGATTTGGTTTTGGCGGCTTTGGCCGAGGCCGCGGGCGTGGGTGCAGGCGAGGTGTAGTGCTTGAGGGCGTTCTTGAGCTCGTTGCGGACGCGCTCGACGAGCTCGGGGGGCTCGACCACGCGCGCGCGCTCGCCCCACTCGAGCACCCAGGACGTGAGCGAGTTCAGGTTGCCGACGGTCATGGTGAGGCGCACGCCACCATTGCCGATGCCCGCGAGTTTCTGCGAAGGGTGGACCTTGCGCATGCGCACGTATTCGGCCGCCTGCGCGTCGAAATCGATCACGACTTTGTGGCGCTCTGACCCCTTGAACACGCCGAAAGCCCCTTGAAAGTAGTCGTCGACGCTGAAGTCCGTTGGTAGCTCGAAGCGTTCGGAAACGGAGCACTCGGTATCGCGCATGCGATCGAGCACGAACGTCCGGATCTCACCGCGACCCGTGTGGAACCCGACGCAGTAGATCGAATCCTTGTGCAGCACCATCGCGTACGGATGAATCACGATCTTTTCTTCGGAATCCTTCGCGGCGCTCTTGTACGAGAGGCTGAGCGGTCGCAAGTCCGAGACCGCTTGGAACAAGTCGTCGAGCGCTTCGGTCTTCTCCGCGTAGTTCTTGGGGACGTGGGGCAGGTAGAGGAAGCGATCTTCGAGGCGCGCATCGGCGAGGCCGGCGTTGGGACCGCGACCCGGCCGCTGTGCGAACTGCAGCAGCTTGTTGATGGCGAGGTCGATCTCTTCGTACAGCGCGGAGCCCGCCATAGGCTTGAACAAACGCCGGGCAGCCAGAATGGCGTAGGCTTGGGTACGCCTGAGTTCGACCTTTCGGGGAACCTCGCCGGGCCGGATACGCCACAACCTGGGACCGCCGCCCTTGGGTTGGGTGCTGACCAGATCGAACTCGCGCTCGACCTCTTTCAGGTAGCGCCGCATGGTGCGCGAAGTGACTCCGAGCGCATCGGCCAGCTCGTAGAGCGTCAAGCCTCGCGGGTGTCGCGCCAGAATCTCGCGCAGTTTGTCGAGCCGACGATACTGGGTGAAGCGTCCCGGTGGTCGCCCCAACGCGTTGTCACTCATCGGGTCCTGTTCTACCAGATCGCGGGGCCAGATCGTAGTGCCCGGCGAGCGGAAGGCGGCAGGGCTCGGTTCAGTGAACTCGCTGCCCTGGCTTCGCTCCGGTATCGGGCGCGAGCAGGAATACCTCTTGCTTGCCCGGCCCAGCGGCGATCACCATACCTTCGCTGGTTCCGAATTTCATGCGCCGAGGCGCCAGGTTCGCCACGACCACCACCAAGCGACCCACGAGCGCGTCGGGCTGATACGCAGCCTTGATGCCGGCAAACACGGTGCGGCGCTCAGCGCCCCCCAAGCTGAGCGTGAGCTGTAGCAACTTGTTGGCTTCGGGGACTTCGGCGGCAGCCACGATACGCGCCACCCGAAGGTCGACCTTCGCGAAGTCGTCGATGCTGCACTCCGCGGCGAGCGGCTCCGCGCGGAGCGGCTCATCGCTGTCGGCAAGCGCGGGTTCTGGTTCGGGGCTCACCCGGGCGGGCGCCGGTTCTGCGCTCAGGGTCTCGTCCACCATCTTCGTGACCGCCTGCATGTCCACGCGCGCCATCAAATGCTGAAACTTCCCCACGGGCTTGCCGACCAGAGGAGCGCTTGCAGCGTTCCATTGGGACAGGTCATCGTGCAGCAGCTCGGCGCTCTGTGCTCGGAGCTTCGGGAGCACGGGCGCGAGGTAGATCGCCAGTTGGCGATACAGGTTGAGCGCGACAGTGCACACGTCGCGCATCGTATCGGCTGCTGCGGGGTCCTTCTTGAGCTTCCACGGCTCCTTGCGATCGACGTACTCGTTGGCGCGATCTGCTAGCGACATGATGAGGCGCATCGCGCGAGCGAAGTCGCAAGCGTCGTACGCGGCCGCGATGTCGTCACCCAATTGGGCAGCCGCTGCGAAGAGCCCCTCGTCGTCGGGGTAGCGCTCGCTCAAGTGGTCGACGAAGCGCGCGGTTCGGCTCGCGAGGTTTACGACTTTACCCACCAAGTCGGCGTTGACCTTGGTCGCGAACTCTTCCAGATTGAGATCGATGTCGTCGACCTTGGGCGTGAGCTTACTGGCATAAAAGTAGCGCAGATAGGCCGGGTCGAGGTGGCGCAGGTAGGTGGACGCCATCACGAAGGTCCCCTTGCTCTTCGACATCTTCTCGCCGTTTACAGTGAGGAAGCCGTGTACGTGCACGCGCGTCGGCAACGAATAGCCCGCCACCTTCAACATTGCCGGCCAGAACAGCGTGTGAAAATAGGTGATGTCTTTGCCGATGAAATGATGGATCTCGACGTCCTCCGAGCGCCACCAGTCGTCGAGCTGCTCGCCCTTGGCGCGACACCACTCGGCTGTAGACGCCAGATAGCCAATGGGCGCATCGAACCAGACGTACCAGTAGTTGCCGGGAGCATCCGGCAGCTCGAAGCCGAAGTAGGGACCCGGGCGTGACACGTCCCAGTCGCGCAGAGGCTCGGCCAAGAAATGGCCTTTGAGGTAGTTGGCGATTTCGGGCTGCAGCGCCGCGCCGCCCTGCGTCCACTGTTCGAGAAACCCGTGCAGCTGCTCGATCTCTACGAAGTAGTGACGTGAAGAGCGCACCTCGGGCTTGGCGCCGCTCAATGTGCTGTAGGGATCGACGAGGTCGATAGCCGAGTAGGCAGCGCCGCACTTTTCACAGCTGTCTCCGTATTGATCGGGCGCCCCGCACTTGGGGCACTTGCCCTTGACGAAGCGATCCGCCAGAAATACCGACTCGAGCGGGTCATACAGCTGAGTCACGTCGCGTTCGACAATCAACCCTTGCTGGCGCAAGGCTGCCCAAAAGCGCCCGCAGAGCTCGCGATTGTCGGACGAGTTGGTGCTGCCGTAGTTGTCGAACTCGATCTGAAAACCCCGAAAGTCGGTTTGATGCGCCGCCTGCATGTCCGCGATCAGCGCTTCTTCGCTGCGTCCCTCTTGGCGCGCGCGAATCATGATCGCGGTGCCGTGCGTGTCGTCCGCGCACACGTAGACAGCGCGGTTCCCGCGCATGCGCTGAAACCGCACCCAAATGTCCGTCATTAGATACTCGACCAGATGGCCGATATGGATGTGACCGTTGGCGTAGGGCAGCGCGCTCGTCACGAGAATTCTTCGGGTCATGTTAGTGTCGGGCAATCTATGATTCGCTCCCTGATTAGGCAACGCTTTCGTGCCGCGCGCGTTTTCCGGGGCAGCGTGAAGCTCGGGCTCTGGCCGTCGCTGGTCGCCCTCAGCGCCCTCGGGTCGAGCCTGACTTGTGCTCGGCCCGCTGCCGCCAGCGATACCGCCGCAGCAGACCCGTGGTGGGGGCGCGACAAGGCACTCCACCTCGGCGTCTCGACAGGGCTCGCGGCGACGGGCTACGGCGTCAGCAGCCTCTGGCTGGATCGATCCTGGCAACGGGCCAGCGCCGGCGCCGCGTTTTCCCTGACGCTCGGCGTCGGCAAAGAGCTCGCCGATTGGGCGGGCTACGGAACGCCGTCGTACAAAGACCTGCTGTACGACGTGGCAGGCACCGCGCTTGGCGTCACGCTCGCCTATCTCGTGGATCTGGCGACGGGAACGGGCTCGGAGCCCGCACGGGCGGAAGATCAGGGGCTCCGCCAGGCCCGTCCACTCTTGCAGTTCTGAAAACACTGCGTTCTCCGACACCTGTGGTCCTGAGGCACTCGTGTTTCGCGTGCCCCGCACCCCGAGCCAGCGCGCCATTCGCGTGTTCGGGCGGACGAAAGCGTGGTAGCTCGAAGCCGCCATGGGACTTCTCACCGACCGAACCGTCGTAATCACAGGCGCAGGACACGGCATCGGACGCGCGACCGCGCTGCTCTTCGCGAACGAAGGGGCTCGGCTGGTCGTCAATGACAGCGGCAGCGCCCGGGATGGCAGCGGTTCGAGCCAAGGGCCTGCCGACGAAGTCGTCGAACTCATAAAAAACGACGGCGGCATCGCAGTACCCAACTACGACGACATCGCCAGCGAGTCCGGGGCGCGCGGGCTCTGCGCGCAAGCGGTGAGCGAATACGGCGGGCTCGACGTGCTCGTCAACAACGCGGGCATCATCCGAGACAAGACGTTGCTGAAGCTGAGTCTCGACAACTGGGACGAGGTGCTCAGGGTGCACCTGACAGGCGCATTTTTGTGCACGCAAGCGGCCGCCCAACAGATGAAGCAGCAAGGCCGTGGGGGGCGCATCGTACACACCACCAGCATTTCCGGCATGCTCGGTAACTTCGGGCAGGCGAACTACGCCGCAGCCAAAGCCGGAATCTACGGGCTGATGCGCACGGCTTCGATCGAACTGCAGCGCCACGAAATCTTCGTGAACGCCGTGGCGCCGCTCGCGAAGACACGCCTCACCGAAGATCTGCCCATGTTCGAGAAGATCGAAGGTTCCATGACGCCTGGCCACGTCGCGCCAGCGCATCTGTTCTTCGCCAGCCACCTGAGCGGCAAGCGGACCGGCTACGTGCTCAGCGTGACCGGCGGCAAGATGAGTCTGTACAAGGTGGTCGAAACCGCGGGACGCTTCAAAGAAGCCGACAACGGCGTCTGGACCGCGGAAGAGATCGCAGAACACTTCGAGAGCCTGCAGAAGCTCTAGTGTGGTGAATCTCGGGATTCGCCCACTCGCTCGGACGTGGCACCACCAGAAATCGCAGGCTTAAGCTACGCCGGATTGCTGGTCTCGGGGCCGGGTGTTAGGTTTGAGGACGGGGCTGCCTAGACAACCCGGCACCCACGCCTCTGGTACGCTTCACCCGCCCCGTCAATGCCGCGCGAATCCCAGATACCCCTGTTCCTTTGGATCGCCACGGCGCTGCTCGTGCACTTGATCTGGGGCGGCGGTGCCGAACACGCCGTCGAGCAGATCGAGCAAACTGTCGACATCGGTCGCTTCGCGCGCTCGGTACGGCGGCATGTCCGCTTCACGAATCAAACGCTGGAGGTGGGCACCTTCGACGAAACCTCCGATGAGCAGACCGAGCCCGAGCCAGGACCAGCGCCGGAGCTCGAGAAGAAGCCACCGGAACGGGAACCCGAAAAGGAAACCCCAACACCGATCAAGGCGCCCGAAACCAAAAAGCCGGAGCCCAAACCGCTGCCTCCTCCGATCGAGAAGAAACCGGAAGAGGTAAAGCCGCCAGAACCGAAGAAGGAAGAGAAGAAGCCGGAGGAAAAGAAGAAGGAAGAAGAGAAGAAAAAAGAGGAAGAGCCGAAGCCCTTGCCGGAGCCAGAGCGCAAGGTTGCCGTGCGCCAGAACGTCGAAGACAAGAATCAAAAGGACAATCCCGACGCCAAGTTCCTGGGTGAACACGCCAATCGCGTGAAGGAAGAAACCCAGGCCCGCATCACGTCGACGGAAGAGAACGACGCGAAGCCGACGCCCGGCGGTCACCATGCAGGGCCGGACAAGAACCCCGGCAATTCGGAGCGCACGAAGATCGCGCAGATGGACGACCGCGAGGGTGATCCCGATCGTCCCCCCTCGGCCACGTCGACGGAAAAAGACAACACTGCCCCGAAACCGGTGGCGGCGGTCGCGCCGCGTGCCGGGGCGCCACAACAGCAGCCCAACCAAACCCACGTAGCCGCTCAGGAAGGCCAAAAGGCTCAGGCCGCCATCAAGGCCGCGGAGGCGGTGGCGCCGACGCTCAACGCACCTGGCGGCAGCTTCAGCATGTCTCCCCAGCAGCAGGCCGTAGCGGAACAAAAAGCGCAGAAGGCGCGCCAGCGAATCATCGGGCGCCAAGCTCAACAAGACCCGACCGCGCTGCTCGGCTTGGGCGCCCAGGGCCTCACCGAGAACGGCATCAACCTGAATCTCAATCCAACCACGGCGGTCGCGGTGATCGGACAAAGACAGCTAACGGCTGAGCGCGCGCGCGATGGCGAACGTCGACGCAGCGAACACCAAGGCTCCTGGAAGGACCAGAGCTTCCAGAAGTTCCGGAGCTCCATCGAAAACTACGTCGCCGGCGTGAAGCCCGGCAATACCACGGCGCTCAACACTGCCCACTCACCATTCGCCAACTACCTCAACGCGATCCACCAGCGCCTACATCCCATTTTTGCCGACCGCTTCCTGACCTCGCTCACGCGACTGCCCAGCGACCATGCCCTGAACGACATGGAAATGTTCACGAACCTCGAGATCGTCCTGAGCCCTGACGACGGGCGTATCGTGCGCATGGGCGTGACCAAACCGAGTGGCGTTACCGCCTTCGACATCGGTGCGCTCGATTCCGTGCGCAAGGCATCGCCCTTCGGGGCAGCACCGTCGGCCATCGTTTCTCCCGATGGCAACGTGTACTTACACTGGGGTTTCTACAGGAAGCCGGACTACGCTTGTTCGACCTACAATGCTCGCCCCTATATGCTGAAAGCCAAGCCGAAGTCGGCCCCTCCCGAGGTGCCGCCGCCCACGAAGCCCGAAGAGAGCGAACCAGGGCAACAGGGCAGCCTGCCCGTGATTGACGACGCGGACGAGAACGCGGTACGTACCGCCAAGTCCGATTGAGGGCCGAGGCTAGTCGCCCGGGAGACTTTCGATTCACCGCGTGGCACCACACGACGACAGAGCGCCCGGGCCGGAGGAACGAGAGAGTCTCTCGCTGGCTCTGGTGACTGGTCTGTCGGTAGTGTCCAGCATCCTCGGGCGCGCACTCGCTCCCGCTTTACCTGGGTCGGTGGCAGGTATCACGGGGTGGATCAAAGCCTTCGATCGGGTGAGCGGATTTCTGGCGCAGCTGTTTGCGATCGCAGGCATTCTCATAGCCACGCGCATGGTAACCAGCGCCTTGCGTTCGAACGCTTACGACCTGTTGTTCAAGGTCGTTGCGGTACCCGTCACCATTCTGGTGGGCTTGCTGGTGATGATGCGCATGCGCATCGACTATTCCGAGCCACGGGGTTCCCTCGCGCTGGCGCTCGCCAGTGGCGCGCTGGCCCTGGCTGCCACGCCACGTCTGGTGCAGTCGGCACGAACGCGGGCCGTTGGTTTGGTGTTGGCTCTGACGGGGCTCGGAGGCTTGTTGCACGCGGTGGGCCAGGGGCTCGCGCTCTCGGCCAACCTCGAGGCGCTGCCGGATCGATTCGTGGCCGCGCGGGTATTCGAAACAGCAAGCTTCGCGCTGGGGGTGCTGGCAGCCGGCTGTGCGGCGGCCTGGCTGTTCGGCAAGGGGAGCACGAGCTGGCTGAAACTGCTCGCGCTAGTGCTCGCAGCAACCCTCTTCAGTCATGCCGCAGTGCTCGGGTCCGGACCCAATGCGCGCCTGTACGAAGTGCTTGCCTCGCGGTCCTTGGGCTACCTGCTCCGGCAACCGGCACCCTATCTGCCCGGCCTGCTCTCGGGAATCATCATCCTGTTGCAATTCATTCTGGCGGCCTGGCTGGTTTTGGCGCGGCGACCATCGAGCGTGCGCCTGGTGCTGAGCTTGTGCCTGATCAGTGCTGGCGCCACCGACATTCCGCTGCTGGCGCTGGCGCTCACGCTGGCCGCCCTGACGGCACGAGCTCCGCTCGGCAGCGAAGCCCCCACGCGCGGACCGCAACCCTCCACGGTCTCACCCGGAGCCCTGCCCCGTGCCACTCCTTGAACCTGGGCAAGCTCCGGCACGCTGGTGCGGCGCTCGGCGGTGCTCGCTAGCGCTGTGGGCGCTGGCGCTGTGGGCGCCGGCGCTGTGCCTCATGGGCGTCGGTTGCGCGCGCGAACCCAAACCCCCGCTCGAACGCGGCGCGGGTGTCTTTCAGCGATCGTGCGCCAGCTGTCATGGCGTCGGTCGCGAGCAAAAGGTGGCCCTCGGGTTCAAGGTGGCTCCTCCCGACTTGGCGGATGCTGCCCTTCAAAAGCGGCTGACGGATGCCGACTTCCGGCACGTAATCCGCGAAGGTAAAGGCCAGATGCCCCCGTTCGGAAAAATGCTCGACGACGAAGAGGTCAACGACCTCTTGGGGTACCTGCGTAGCCTCGCTCGAAATAGCCCTCCGGCGCGTTGAGGACACGGCCCTGCGCTGGGCGCTGCGCTTTACCAGTGAAAGTACCCCGCCGTGCAGCGCGCTGGTGCGCTCGATTCTGCTTCTCGAACTCCTTCACGCGGCGCACGTACCAGCGGATCGCGAAACCGATGAGCAAGAGCGGCAACACCGTTAGAAACCCGGTCATCAGCATGAACGCCGTCCGGTTCTCGTCGTTGGCCGACTGGAAACACACCGGACAAGCAGCGGCGGACTCTGCCGCGAGCAGCACGCCGAACACGGCAGCGGCTCGGAGCAAGTACGCCACGCCTGAAGCAGTGAGCGAGCAGCCAGCCTGCGGCTTCACAGGTACACCTTCCAGTACAGAATCGGCCACATGATCACCACCCAGTACCAGAAGATCGCCGCGCCCCCGAACAAGCCCGCTCCGAGTTTCCCGGTGGAGAGGCCCCGATACACGAAATAGAGAGCCACCAGCGCGGCAAGCGCGTGCATCCCATGAGCGCCAACGATGAGGTAGAAAAAGCCGCCGTGCGTGCTGGACGTCAGCGTCAACCCCTCGCCGATCAGCTGAACCCACTCGTAGCCCTGAAACGCTACGAAGAACGTCCCAAGCGCGATGGCCGCCGTTAGCGGCAGCTTCACCTTGAAGCGCAGACCGCGCAGAAAGTGGCGGTGCGCCACTCCGAGCAGGCCCCCGCTCACCAAGAGCGCACAGGTGTTGATGAGTGTAGCCTCGGCGGGGAGCCGCGGCTGACCCGGCGGTGGCCAAGCGGTGAGTGAGGATGTTTCTGCAATGGTGTGAGCGCTGATGAGCCCACCGAAGAACATCGACTCGCAAAGCACGAAGATCACCATCGCAAAGACGCCGTGGGGCACCACCTGCTGGCGTTCGGGATGGGCTGTACGGGCGCGCGTGGTCATCGACAGACCGCTACCTTAGCAGGCCCCCTGCGGCGATCGAGCCCTCTCGCAATCGCCCCCTCTTCCTCATCGCCCCTCTCCTCATCGCCCCTCTCCTCATCGCCCCTCTCCTCATCGCCCCTCTCCTCATCGCCCCTCTCCTCATCGCCCCTCTCACTCTCTCACTGTTCTGCGTTGCGCACAGGCGCCTCGCGTAACTGCCGCGTGGTTCAGACCTGCACCGATAGTTTAACCGCCAAGACGCCAAGAACGCCAAGAACGCCAAGATTTCATTCAATTTTCTCCGGGGCGCGCCGACGCGTTCGTGGCTAGGCGCGGCGCGCGCCGACGGATCGCGTTCTCCATTCACCGAGGATCGGAGCGACGGAAGACGCTCAGGGACGCGGCCTGATCCTTCTCTAATTCTTGCTCCATCGGCGAAGCACGCTCGTAGCGAGGAGCACCGACGCCCGCGGCGCGCGTAAGAAAAAAGAAACCTTGGCGACCTTGGCGCTCTTTGGCGTCTTGGCGGCGAAAGAAGCGTTGCAGTACGCGAAAGCCTGATCGACTACGGAGAGCGCTGATGCGCAGCGGGGCCTTCGAGCGAAGGCGCGGAAGGGCTAGTGATCGGAGGAGGTTTCGTCTTCGGCGTCGCCGTGATGACCGTGGGGGTGCTCTTGGATGTACTTCAGGGCGCGTTCGGTTTCTTGCTTGGCGGCGACGTTCGACCAGTTGCGGCCGGTGTGATTCATCACGTCACCAGAAACGCCAGCGTAGAACAGGAACATGAAGATGAGCGCCGTGCCGACGAAGTAGGCCACGAACTTCCGCTCGACCGGCAAATGCATGAAATGCTTGATCACCAAGTAGGCCTTCACCACGGCGATCCCGAAGGCGGTGAGCAAGGTCACCACCTTGATGCCGAACATGGGACCCACCACGCTGGCGACGAGCAGCATGACCAGGTACTTCCAAATCGTGATGTAGTCGGTGTGGCCGTGCTCACCGTGTCCGCCATGTCCGTGCTCGGCGGGGCCGTGCTCGTGCCCCTTCTTCGACTTCGGGGACTTGACGCTCTGCTTCTTCGTCTTGTTGTGCGTAGCCATCGGAGGGCCTTTACTTCGCAATATGCGATTACTTGGCAATATAGAGCAACGGAAACAGGAAGATCCAAACCACGTCCACGAAGTGCCAGTAGATGCCGACCAGCTCGACGCGCTGGAGCTCTTTGCCCTGCCGCGCGTCGACCGCCACGAACGCCATGATGATGGCGCCGGCGATGACGTGGAGCGCATGCAGCCCGGCCGCGGTGTAGTAGAATGACCAGAACGCGTTGGTCGTGATCGTGAAGCCGCTCGTGATCTCGATGGTCCACTCGACGGACTTCACCATGACGAAGGTGAGCGCCCCGCCGATAGTGCACATCAAGAGCTGAAACGCCTTTTCTCCGTCCTTGTTCTCGGCAGCCTGGTGCGCGAGCACCGCGGTGAGACTCGAGGTGAGCAGCACCAGTGTGTTGAAGGCACCGATCCAGGTGTTGGTGTGCGAGGCGTAGTCACCGAACTCGGGATGGCCGAGCCGGTGCATGATGTACGAGCCGAGCAGGCCGCCGAAGATGACGATTTCCGAGGCGATCACCCACCAGACGGCGAGGCGCCCGGTGGGAGTTCCGGAAGCGCTACGAGTGGTTGCAACAGGCTTCATGTCGACTGATGTTTCCGTAGGTTGTGGGTCAAGAGGGAGCGTCTTGCGGCCAGTAGTCCTTGTCGCGACCGGGGACGCTGTACTCGTATGGTCCGCGATACACGGTGGGCAATGTCGCGAAGTTGCCGTGCGGTGGCGGCGACGGCGCCGTCCACTCGAGCGTGTTCGCTTGCCAGGGGTTGCGACCCGCCTTGGGCCCGGACATGAGGCTCTTGATGAAGTTGTAGAAGAACACCAGCTGGAAGCTGAGCATCACCAGCATGCTGATCGTCGCTAGCACGCGCAGGTCTTGCAGCTCGGGTCGAGCCAGCTCCGGGAAGTTCTCGTAGCTCCAGATGCGGCGGTGATCGCCGGCGGCACCGAGCACGAAGAGTGGAATGAAGATCATGTTGAAAGGGATGATCGTGCCCCAGAAGTGAATCTTGCCCAGCCGCTCGTCCATCATGCGTCCGAACATCTTCGGGAACCAGAAGGTCACGGCAGCGAAGGTTCCAATGATGGCGATCGGAACGAACGTGTAGTGGAAGTGCGCCAGCACGAAGTAGGTGTCGTGGAAGTAGATGTCGGTGCCGCTGGCGCCGAGGAAGATCCCGGTGACGCCACCGACCAAAAACTCACCCACGAACGACAGCGCCCAGAGCATGGGTGTGGTGAGGCGGATGGAACCACCCCACAGGGTCGCGATGTAGACGAACATCATTTCGGCGATCGGCACCGAAATCAGCACCGTGGTCACCGTGAAGATGTTGGCCATACGCGGGTCTATACCGGCGATGAACTGGTGATGCGCCCACACGAAGAAGCTCAAGATGCCGGTGGCGAACACGGTGTACAGCACCACCGGGTAAGCAAACAGCTTCTTGCGGGCGAACACGGTCATGATCTCGCCAGTGATGCCGACGGCGGGCAAGAGCACGACGTACACCTCGGGGTGCCCGAAGAACCAAAACAGGTGCTGCCACAGGATCGGGTCGCCGCCACGCTTCGGGTCGAAGAACCCCGTACCCACCGTCTGGTCGAACACCAACATGACGGCGCCGGCCACGAGCGGACCGACCGATGCCATGAACAGGATGCTCGCCACCACGATCATCCACACCACGATGGGGATGTCGTACATCTTCATGCCGGGGGCTCGCGAGTTCATCGCGGTGGTGATGAAGTTGATACCACCGAGCAAGAACGCGACGAACTCGAGGGCAACGGCGATCACCCACAAGGTCGCGCCGAGCGGGGTCAGGCTGTACTGGGGATTGGCCGAAAGTGGCGGATAGGCCGTCCAGGCACCGCCAAAACCGCCGCCTTCGACGAAGAAGGAGCAGATGAGCACGACCGAGCTCAGCAGGAAGATCTGGTACGACAGGCGGTTGATGCGCGGGAACACCATGTCGTCGCAGCCGCACATCAACGGAATCAGGTAGTTACCGAAAGCGGCGATCAACACGGGCATCGCTACCCAGAAGATCATGATGGCGCCGTGGTTGGTCACCAAGGCGTTGTATTCGGCGGGAGACACGGTGCCGAAGCCGGGCACGCTCATGCCCGGGAACGCCAACTGCATGCGGAACACGTACACCATGAACGCACCGATCAGCGCCATGGCCATACCGGTGAACAGGTACTGCATCGCGATCATCTTGTGGTCGGTCGACCACAGGTACTTCATGAAGAAGGACTGTGGATGCTCGCCGTGCCCACCATGTCCGCCGTGCCCACCATGTTCATCGGGCTCATGGGCGTCGGGTTCGTGGGGTGATTCTTCCGGCTCGTGCGCGGGCGCTGGCTCGGCCTGGGCGCGCGTCGGTCCGGATTCAGGAACGCTGGCGCCAGGCTGGGAGTCGGCGCCTTGCTCGGCACCCTCTTCGCTAGCGCGGTCTGGTTTGAAACTTGAATCGGCCATGGTTCTTCCTGATCACTCGGCGCCTGGCTTCGCCGAAAGCGAAGCAACTTTGTGCTGCGATTGTTCAGCCACCCAGGCGGCATGCTGAGCTGCGTCCTCGATCACGACGCGCGCGGGCATCAGCCCGTGCCCGATACCGCACATCTCGGCGCATTGGATGTCGAAGGTCCCCGTCTTGATCGGCTTGAACCATCCGACAATCTCGCGTCCTGGAATGGCGTCTTGCTTGAGCCGAAACACGGGAACCGAAAAGCTGTGGAGCACGTCTCGAGCAGAGAGTCGAAAGTGATAGGTCTTGTTCACCTCGAGGCGCAGCTCATCGACGGTTTCGATGTCGTCGGCGGTGTCGATCTTACCGTCGGGGCCGGGATGCGCGAACGACCAAGCCCACTGCTGCCCGATCACGCGCACGGTGGCGTCTGCTTCCGGCAGCTCTTGCTTCACGTTCATCCAAACCTTGACGGCCATGACGACGATGGCCACGTCGCAGGCGAGCACCAGATAGTGCGGCCACGAGATCCAGCGCATCTCGCTCTTCTTTTCGCCCGTGATGTACTCACCCTTCACGCCCTGCTTCGCGCGAAAGCGGAAGATCAGATAGAAGAACACACCTTCGGCGAGCACGAACCAGAAGCCGACGAGCCAGAACATAAAGTCGAACAGGCCGTCGATGTCCTTCGCATAGCTCGAAGCTGCGACGACATAATGCTCAATCATGGTGCTCGATCTCCGTGGGGTTGTGATACCCGTTCGGGGTGCCGACGTCTTCGACAGCGGCGCCGATGACGCCGAAGTAGGCGGCGGCGATGTATGCGAACGCCATCAGTGACATGATCACGAAGGCACGCTTCGCGTATTCTTCAGAGCCAAGCCTTTTTGCCATCCAATCCTCGATTAGCGGTACCAGGGTAACGTCGCGATGTACGCGACGACGTCTTTCATGCCCTGCTCGTCGAGCGCTTCGGCGAAGGGTCTCATCTGCGCGCCTGTTTCGTCCTGCGGATCGCGTGCACGCACGCCAGTCTTGAAATGCTCGAGCTGGGTCAGCAGGTACCAATCTTGGAGACCGGCCAGGGGGGGCGCCTTGGTGCTGGCGTTACCCTTCGCCGACGGTCCGTGACAGGCGACGCAAGGCGCGAACAGCGCCCGACCTCGCTCGGGATCGCCACCGACCACGCTCGGCTTCGTCTTCTTCTTCGGTAGGTGAGAGACGTGCTCTGCGACCACTTTCATGTCTTCGGGCCCGGGCAGCGCGAGCGCCATCGGACGCATGCGCATGCCGGCGATGTCTTTGGGATGTGTTCCGCGAAAGCCACGCTCGAACTTGTAGAGTTGAGCATCGACGTACCACGCAGGCAGCCCCGCGATCGCCGGAGCGCCCACGTCGGCACGCCCCAAACCATCGGCGCCATGACACTGCGCGCAGAGTTGGTAGAGTTGCTGCTCGGAGGTAATGCCATCTTCGGAAGCGGACGCTTTGTCGCACCCGGTGAGAGGCAGCACCGCGAGGCTCAGCAGAGCTGCAGCGAACGTAAGTGTTGAGTTTTGCATCACGATTTTTTGAACCCGGGGCCGAGTGCCCGCGGCAACTTTTTCACGATCGACGGGGCGTTATCAAGGACCGCGAACAGCTTCTCGGTCCAAACGTGCACTACGGTCTGGCTGCACCATGCCCTGATGCTTGGACGCCATGGACGGCGGCGCCGGGATGCATGGCGGAGCATCCCCGCAAAAATTTCGCCGGACTCCGAACACTGCCGGACTCCTGCTGCGTGAGGTCGTCATCGTCCTTAGCGCCCGTCACATTGCGCTCGCCACGAACGCGGCGAAGAGCAGCACCAAATGCGGCATGGACGCCAGAAAAAGCGAACGTGCCCAGGGGACCGTTTCCTTCACGCGCGAGCCGTAGGTACCCCAGACCAAAAACGCGAGCCCGCTGACCCCAGCGATGACTCCGTAGACGAGCCCCGCAACTCCCAACAGCACCGGCGCCAAGCTGACGAGCAGCAGCACGACGGAATAGAAGCCAATCGCGCGCTTGGTCCGGGCCAAGCCGACAGCAACCGGAAACACACGCAGGCCAGCGGCCTGGTAGTCAGCGCGACGAAAGATCGCGATGGCCATGAAGTGGGGTAGCTGCCAAACGAGCAGGATCAGAAACAGCAAGAAGCCGGTGGTATCGATCTGACCCGCCACGGCTGCGTAGCCGATCAACGGGGGAATGGCTCCGGGCACCGCACCCACATGCAAAGCGTAATGGGTGGTACGCTTCAGCGGCGTGTAGACCAGGACGTAGCTGAGCAGGGCCAAACCAGCGAGTGTGGCGGCCACGAGGTTCACCAGGCTCACCAGCAGAGCAATGCCCAGGCCGGAAACACAGATGCCGAACCACAGAGCTAGGTCGGGCGAGATGCGCCCTGCGGGAATGGGACGGAGCCGCGTGCGTTCCATCTTGGCGTCGACGTCGCGCTCCAACACCATGTTCAACGCGTTCGCGCCCGCCACGACGAGCGCGGTGGCAAACAGCGCAATCAAAAGAGTGAGCGTTTGGATGCGCTCGGGCGCCACCAGGGCTCCGCACACGGCGGTCACCATCACGAGGCGGGTAACCCCAGGCTTACTGAGTTGCAGCAGCGCTGCGACCAGGCCAGAGGACCGAGTCTCGCTGACGACAGGAGTCTCGCTAACGACGGAGGGTGCCGTGGTGCTCATAGTCGAGAGTGCCAAAGGGGGACCTGAGGTGCCTCAGGCGTCTTTCTTGACGAGCGCGGGGATCGCGATTTGCCAGGGTCCGAAGGACATCTAGAAACACATTCCAAGGCGTTGGGCAGCAGCGTGTTATCACCGGCGGCCGAAACAAGCAACGGACACCCTCAAAAGCTTCTTCCTACGGAATTTCTCGGAATATCTGCGCCTGCTTGCTGCTCGGCGCGCGCCTCAGCCCCTCTACTCGACTCGGGGGCCGAACCTGACCCTACTCCACTCCGAGCACCTCCGCCGGGCAACACCGCGTGGTGTCGAGAGGGTCTCAGCGCTGACGCGCGTGGAGTCGTCGCACCAGCGGGGCGATGAGCAAGGGCGCGCAAGCCACGCTCAAGCCGAGGGCCAATACGCTCATCGCAGCACCGAATGCGCCCGTCGTGAGCGGCACGTGCAAGACGCGCAGACTCATGACGCCGGCGAAACCGGCGATGCTGCCGGCGAAGACCAACTGCGACAGGCCAAGTTTCAGCACCACGAACACGCTGGCGAGCCCGAGGAGCAGCACGCTGATTCCGATGAGACCTGCTCGCTCTATCGGTGTGAGGGGCGCCGACTGACCCCACGCCGGCAACCCGGTGACTGCCGCGACCTTCGCCCGAACGCCGACGCGAAACTTGGAGGCCGTGGGCTGGCTGCCCACGAACACGTCCTCGGCACGAAACGCAGTGAAGTCGTCGCTCACGTCGATCGCGCGAGCGCTGAACCAGGCGCGATTGTGCGAATTGGGAACAGGGCCCGTCAGACGCGGAGGTGCCTTGCCGAAGCAGAGCCAGGTGACGCCCACGATCGGGACCGAAACGCTGCGCGGCCCCGCGTCGACGCAGCCTTCCCGCGCATGCTCGACGAGCGCTCGGGCGAAGCGCCCCGGATGCTCGGTGTTGGCCTGCCACAGGCTGCTCGTCGCGAAGGCCAGCGCTCCCGCCAGGATCAAGAGCGGTGTGCACTGCATCGCGAGCGACAGTGGCGAAGCACCCTGACAATGCAGCGCCCGCGCTTCGCCGCGTTCGACGAACACCGCTGCGCCGAGCGCGCAGCCCGCGGGTACACCAACGAAGAACGCCGCCTCGAAAGCAACGGCCAGGAGTGCTTTGGCGAATGGCACGGCCACCGGCAGCGGAACCTCGGGAGAGAGCAACCAAGGCAGCAGTCGGACGAGCGCCGCCCCCACTGCAAGCACCAGAACGACGGCCACGCTCCATCCCGCCGCACGTGCGCAGTGTTTGGTGAGCGCTACCACGCAGCCACGTTAGCTCGGATCACGATGCGGCCAGCGTGGTGGGGAAGGAAGGCGCAGGAAACCGGCCCACCGACCTATCTGCGACTTATAGCTAGCTAGTTGAATTTGGGCAGGCGGTGTTATGCTCGCGCTCGTGGTTGCGCGCGGAACAACCGCCGGAGGAGTTCAAGATGCCATCGTTTCGTTCGGTCTCGGCCTTCACAATTCTAGCTACCCTGACATTCGCTGGGCAGGCCTCCGCAACGGGAGTCGAGCAGGCTTCGGAGAAGGGTAAGGGGATTGTCGGGGGAGCGTTGCTCGGCGCCGAAGCCGTCATGCTCACCGAAGCTGCGATCGGCGTGAAGCCGCGTTGGGCGTACGCGGTCGGCGGCGGTGCCGGTGCCATCGCCGGCGGCGTGGGCGGCTATTTCATGGAACAGAACTTCAGCGCGAAGACCAACATGTTCTTGCTGTCTGCGGGCATGGTGCTGGCGATCCCGACCGCGATCGCCATGCTCGCGGCCACGCAGTACGAGCCACCCGCCAACTACGTGCAAGACCAGGCGCCCAGCGACGAGCCCATCGCCGATCCGCCGCAAGGCGCCTCCCGCGAACAGGCTCCTCAAAAGCATCGCCGCGTTGCCATTCACCGGACGAGCCCGGTCGAAGCGAGCCTGTACTATCATCTGCCCCCAGCGTTGGTTGGCTTGAACGAGGGCGACTTCCAGCTGTCGGTACCGGCGCTGGCGCTGGGACAGATGTACACGCCACGGCAGATGGCTGAGTTCGGCGTCAAGCAGCGGACCGAGCTCAGCATGCCGGTCTTCAATTGGGTCTTCTGAACCCGTCATCGTGGGCGCATGCTCGCTGCTTTCCTCGAGCGTAGAACCACCTACGTCGGGTCCGAGCAGGTGCGAAGCACCGGAAGCAGCGGCCGGTTGCTCGCCCGACTAGCCGCCCCGAAGTGCTGAGCTAGCCAGCCGCCAGCGCGCCGAAGCCCGCTCGAAAACGGGCGTGTGCTCGCTGAGAGAACCAAGCGTGGCTTCGCAGAGCACGAGCAAAGCCGCAAAACCCAGCTAGCACTCGGGAAAAACGCAGGGGCTCGCGGAATGCCAGCTGCACGCTGCTGCGCGCAATGTCGCACTTGGTAGTACCTAAACGGCTGCGCCGCGGCGCCCGCGAGCAGCGCGGGCAAACGCGGAGTAATGCGGCGTTTGTGGCTGTTTCTCCTACGCGAGTACCGTGACTTGGCCTCTTTGCGACGCACCCAGCATGCCCTAACATGTTGTTTTGCGTATATCGGCCCGCACACTGCCGGCCGTAGTCGAATCACGAGGAAGATGGCACAGCCTGCGCCGAATAGGTCTAGAGGGAAACGAGGCGATGATCCCGCACTGGGGAAAGTCATAGCGGGTCGGTACCGGCTCGAAGCACGCATCGGAGAAGGAGGGATGGGCATCGTCTATCGAGCCCGTCACGTCCTCATCGACCGTGTGGTCGCGGTCAAATTGATCCGACCCGATCTGCGCGGCGAAACGCACCTGCGGGCGTGGATGCTCCGGGAAGCTCGCGCGGCCAACCGCGTCGACCACGCTCACATCATCGACATCCACGACATCGGCGAAACGGACGAGGGTGAACTGTATCTCGTCATGGAATACTTGGTGGGTACGCCGCTGTCCTCGGAGCTCGCGCGCGGCCCCATGCCCATCAACCGAGCCGTTGACATCATCGAGCAAATGGGCGCCGCGCTGTCACGCGCCCACGACCTCGGTGTCGTGCACCGCGACCTGAAGAGCGACAACATCTTGCTGACAGCGCGCGGCGGTCGCAAAGACTTCGTGAAGATCCTGGACTTCGGCCTCGCGGCGTTGGCTCACGACCCGCGCCTCGCCCCCAAAGGCGCGGTGTTCGGAACGCCCGAGTACATGTCTCCCGAACAGGCGCGCGGTGAACAAGCCGGGCCTCAATCGGACCTGTACGCCCTCGGCGTGCTGTTCTTCGAGATGATGACCGGTCAGCTGCCGTTTCGAGCGGGCGATCGCGACGGCCTGCTCGAGATGCAGCGCACCGCGCAGGCGCCGCGCCCGACCAGCATCCGCAAAGACTGCCACCCGGTGGCGGAAAAGATCGTGCTCCGCCTCCTCGAAAAGGAACAGCGTCAGCGCTACCGCGACGGCCACCATCTGCTCGAAGAACTGAAGGCGCTCCAGCGTTCGCTGCCGAGCACCTGGGAGAAAGAAGGCGGTACGGGAGAAGCCGCGCCTCAGGCCCCTCCCCCAGCGCCTCCTCCCCGCTCGCCTGGCGTGATCGAATGGGCACATCGCGCAGGACTGTTTTCGCGCATGGTGTCCCGTGCGCACCCGAGCGGCAAAGTCCCCGAAGACGTCGCGCAAGCGCTGGTCAGCGTGTGGGACTTGGCGGCGAAGGCCAACGGGCTCGAAGGTGAAGTCGCAAGCGACACACGCAAGCTCGAAGCCCTCGAGCGACGTGGGCGCGCACTGCGCGCCGAGATCGGGCGGAAGGTGGAAGAGCTCGCTCACGAAGAATCGCGTGCGCTCCGCGAAGCCGCCGCTTATGGCGAAGAGGGCGAGCAGGCGCGGCGTGAGCTGGCGCAGGCCGAACACGCGGCGCGCGAACACATCGCCCTGGCTGACCGGGCCGAAGCCAGCGGGCAAGGGTCACGTGCCATCTACGAGAAGGCAGGCGCGGCTCGTGGCATGGTCGACGCCAAGGCGAACTGGATGAAAACGCGCGACGTGCGCAAGAAGGGGCGCGAAGACGTTGCGCGCGATCTGCGCCGTCAGATCGAGGACCTGAGAGCACAACTGGGACGCTACGCGGAAGCCTTGGAGGAAGACTTGTCCGCGGGTCGAGAGAAGGTAGCTGCCCGCGCTCGCGAGGGCCTCAACTACGAAAAGCAGTTTCAGGATGCGTCGAATGTGCTCATCAACAATCTGAAGGGCCGCCCAGAGTGCCGGGACTTGATGAACAAGCTCACGAGCGGCGCGCTGGTCAGCACGCCGGACAACAACAACGGGGGCCCGGTCCCCGATCGCCGCACTGGGATCTGAGAAGCAGCGCTCGGGGCGGTCCTAGCTCGACAGCCCCGAGAGCTTGGTGCCTAGAAACGAGCGCAGCTTCACCAGGTTCTTCTCGTCGTGTTCGAAGCTGGGCGTGACGTACTGCCCCGCCCAAGCATTCAGCTCGCCGAAGAACTCCTGGCGCACGGAAGCGTCGCTCGCGATGCTGGCAGAGCTGCGTCCGCGCACGACGAGCGCGAGCAGCCCAGAAACGTAGCTCTCGAGGCGGGCATAGTCGGCCTGCATGAACTCGCGCACCAGCGCGGCGTCCGCTCGCAGCCGCTCGAGTTCGGCACGCTTCTTCTCGTCGCTGACGGTGTCGACATCGATCGCGGCCGCGGCCACTCGCAGCACGAAAGCGTCGTCGACGTAGCCCAAATCTTCGATGCCATCCGCGATCAGGTCCACCGATTTGAACAGGTAGTTCAAAGCCGCCGCCAAAGTTTCGCGAGCCGCGTCACCCACCTCGGGGTCTTCAACGACGCTCGCCAGCACACGCACGTCGGCTGGCAGGGTTCTGAGCCAACTCGGGAAAGCCTCCAGGCTTCGGCGGTTCAGGTCGGTGTTGGGGTCGCTCATGTCGGATCTCCTCGATGCCTTGCCGGAGCAGGGCGCCAGGTTGTCGGGCGCCGCCTCTTTTACAGGCGCGGACACAGGACGCGAAGCGCATTCTTGTAGAAAATCTGCTCGATCTCGCGTTCGGTGAGGCCGTCCGCTCGGAGCGCCTCGGCCAAATTCTGCAACTCTGCGATATTTCCGAGTCCAGGTACCGGGCGAATCCCCCCCTCGAAGTCCGTGCCGAGCGCCAAGTGCTCGACGCCTACGAGTCGCTTGATGTGTCGGACCTGCCTGAGCACGTCAGCGACCTCCGCCGTGGCGCCGCGTCCCGCGAGGAATCGCTGATGCAAATTGAGCCCCACCACGCCACCGGTCGACGCAATGGCCAGAATCTGCGCATCGGTGAGGTTGCGCGGGTGAGGCGCTAGCGCCCGTGCGTTCGAATGCGAGGCGACCACCGGGACGCCGCTCTTGCGACCGAGCTCGATCAACTCGTCCGCCGATCGATCGGAGGCGTGCGAGACGTCGAGCACACCACCGAGTTGAACGATGCGCTGCGCCAGCGTTCGCCCCGCCACCGACAGGCCCCGCCGCTGACTCTTGGGCTCTCCGGACGAACCCGCAAGCGCGTTGTCGTAGCTGTGAACGAGCCCGAACAGCCGAACTCCGCGCGCCACCCAAAGCGCAACGTCGTCGGGGCGCGCAGCGAGCGGAGCGGCCCCCTCGAAGGACAGCCACGTGCTGACCTTCCCTGCCGGCGTCGCACAGCCCGGCAAGGCGTAGGGCGGCGTGGTGAGCAGCGCGCCAAACACGCTGGCGTAGGAGTGCTCGAGATCTTGCACGCGGGGCCCGTCGGGCGAGACATCGCGCGGGACGTAGAGCGGCAGAACGACACCTCGCACCCCGGCGCGCTCGAGGTCCGCGGCCGGGAACTCACCGGTGGCCGACGCGAACGGTTTGCCCTGGTAGTTGTACTGGTACGACAGGTCGACGTGAAGATCGATGATGGGTACGCGCGCCGCGCTTGCTTCGAGCGACGGAGGACGCAAGAGCGCGAACGCGCCGAGTGCGCACCAGCAAACACGCCGCCATTTCATGGCGCGACGAGGTAGCCCAGGACGAACCCAACGAGCCCGGTGAACGCCGCCGCGACGAACACCCAGCGCAGAGCGAGCGCGCGACGCGGAGCTTCTACGATGCGCACGTCGGGTACCGGCGCGCTCGGAACACGTCCGACGACGGGTGACACCGCAGTGGACTCACCCCCGAATCGGCGCTCACCGAACTGCCCCCCGGTCGCGACGGAGCTGAGCGCTTCGCCCATTTCTACGGCGCTCTGAAAACGCAGCGCCGGTTCACGCTCGAGCGCCTTCGCGAAGAACAGCTTCCAATGAGCAAACTGCGGGGCCACCTGTTCGATCGGTCTCGCGTCGCCGAAGAGCACCGCCATCATGCGCTCGTACTCCGTGTGACCCTCGAAGGCGCGGCGGCCCGTGATGAGCTCGTAGAACAACACACCGATGCTGAACAGATCCGAGCGGTGGTCGGCGTCTTTGCTGTTCTTGACCTGCTCGGGGCTCATGTAGCCCGGGGTTCCGAGCAACATCCCCGTTTTGGTCTTGCGCGCCGAGCCTCCTGCCGCTTCGATCGCACGCGAAATCCCGAAGTCGAGCAAGCGCACCATGCGATCTTGCCCGGGACACAGAAACACGTTGTCCGGCTTGAGATCTCGGTGCACCACGCCGACCGCGTGCGCGGCCGCCAGCGTGTCCAAGAGCGCGCTGGCAATCTGAACGGCCTGATCGACGGGAACCGGACCGTGATTCATCGTGGCGCTGAGCGGATGGCCCACGCAAAGCTCGCTGACCAGGTAGGGTGTGCCATCTTCTGCACGAAAAGCGCCAAATACCCGTACCACGCCCGGGTGCTGGATGCGCTCAGCGAGCACGGCTTCAGCCAAGAAACGATCGACGACCTCGTGATCGCTCTTGAACTCTGCCTTGAGTATCTTGATGGCAACCGCAGGTGCGCCATCGTTCGGCTCACCACGAAAGACGCTGGCGAGCCCTCCCTCGCCCAGCACTGCGGTGAGCCGGTAACGCTGATTCAGAACGGCACCGACGAGTGCCGTCGCCTCTTCGGAGAGATTCATGTGCACGGGTCGTTCAGGCGGGCGCCATCCCGAGCTTCCACTTGATGTTGCAGCCGACGCCCGGCTTCTGGTCCTCATCGGGCAGCTCGCCGTCGAGCAGCGCTGCGACCGCCGCGCGCACGTCGGCGCCGGTCACCGGTGTCGGCCGGCTGGGCCGAGCATCGTCGAACTGGCCGCGGTAGGCGAGCTTGCCTGCCGCATCGAACACGTAGAACTCGGGCGTGCAACGAGCGTCGAACGCGCGCGCAACGCGCTGGGATTCGTCGAACAGGTACGGAAACACGTACGCCTGCCGCCGAGCATCCTCCGCCATCGCAGCAGGGCCGTCCATGGGGTGCGTCGTCACGTCGTTCGCGCTGATCGCCACCAACGGCACCCCACGTTCTTTGCAATGGCGCCCAAAGTCACTCAAAGCGGGCTTGATGTGCACGACGAAGGGGCAATGGTTGCAGATGAAAGCAACCACGGCGACGGACCCGGCGAGCGACGCCGAGCTCACCGTTCGACCGGACACGGCATCTACCAGCGCAAAGTCTGGTAGCGGAGTGCCCAAGGGCAACATGCTGGACGGGGTGACTGCCATGGCGAATCCTTGCTTCGAGAGCCACGTCGAACCGCCGCTTACGGCGAGACCTTGAGCGGCAACGTCATGGCGGTTTCGGCGAACTCCGGCTCGTAGAGTACCGCGTAGGTCGCCCGGCTCGCCAGTACGCGTTTCGTGTAGCGGCGAGTTTCCCGGATCGGAATCTGCTCGACCCATACGTCGAAGTCGACGTGCGGACGTTCTCTGAGCCAGCGTGCCGGACGCCCGGGCCCGGCGTTGTAGCCAGGAATCGCCAGCAGCGGATTCGTAGTGAACTGCCGAGTCAGGCTCGACAGCGCGCGCGCGCCGAGCGCGATGTTGATCGCCGGTCGCTTGAGCGAGCGGGCGTCGTACGGCAACCCCAAGGGCTTGGCGTAAATGCGTGCGGTCGGCACGATGAGCTGCATCAAGCCGTGCGCATTCGCATGGCTGACGGCGTTCACGTCGAACTCGGACTCTTCGCGCATCACGCCGTAGATCAACGACTCGGGCAACTGATTCTTTTTCGCCTCGCGTTCGACGATGGCGAGGTAGGGCTGGGGGAACGCGATTTGCCACGCTTGTGCCCATTGTCCGGCAGGCCAGCGACCGAGCCAGTCGGTGAGCAACCCCTTCGCTAGCGAGTGCGAGAGCTTGACCGCGCCGGCCTTGGCGTAGAGCAGCGCGACCCCCCACAACAGCTTCGAGTTGGCATTGCCGTCGAAGAGCCCGAGCGAGCTCAACTCTTGGCGCGCGGAATCGAGGTCACCGACCCGCAAAAGCTCCATCCCGCGAACGAACTCGGGCGTCGAAAACTCCGGCCGATTTTCGAACGAGAACGGTTGAGTGTCGGCGAGGGCGCCCGCGCGCGCGAGCGCGGCGCGCGCGCGTTCCTGATTCGCCCGCTTGAGGCGTGAGTAGGCGTGCAGCATGTAGTACGAGAGCGGCAGTTCGCTGACCATCGCCTCGTACTCGTCGAGCGCCTTCGCTTGGTGTTTCATCTCTTCCCAAGAACGCGCTAGAAAATAGCGCTCGCGACCCGAGTACTCCTGGCCACGTGCGCTGTCGTTGCCAGCGGTCAACTGCCGGCCGAGTTCGAGCACCGACGCGGCGCCCGACCAGTCGCTGCGGTCGATACGGCGCAAGGCCAGCGCGAAGACGCCATCCATCACCATATCGCCCTTGGGGTAGTCCCGAGGCATGTTGCTCAAGAGCTCGGTGAAGCGCGCTTCGACGCCGAGTTCCAAATAGCTCTGTGCCGCGTAGAGCCGCGCGTCGTCGGCCAACCGGTGCGCGGGCACCTCACGCTCGAGCTGTTCGAAACGCTGAATCGCCTGCATGTCTCGCCCGTCGGAGCGAGCGTACTTGCCACACAAGAACAGCACCCGCGCGCGAAAATCCGGGTCGCCTTTACAGCGCGCAATGACGTCACCCAGGGAGTCCGCCGCCTTACCGAACTCATCGGCGATGGCGAGCGCCTTGGCACGCTGGAGCCGCGCTTCACAGCCGATGGCACCGAAGCTCTCCGTCTTCCCGAGGCTCTTCAAGAGCTCGTCCGCGACCTCGACGGCCAAGGTATCCTGACGGGCTTCCACCAGCGCGGTCAGCCGGTACAGCTCTTCTTCTGCCTGAGGCGCCTGGAAACGCTGGCGCACCGACGGCGGCATGCTGAACAGCACCTGTTCGATGGTACGCTGTGCAGAGTCTCGCGATTTGGGATCGCGCGCAAAGTCGGCGGCGGCGTTGCGCGCGTGCTTCAGCGCCAAGAGCAGGTCGGTGGCGGGCTCTTCCGGTGAGCTCGCAGTCTTGGCAGCCACGGCAGGTGTCCCGGAGCCGACAGGCTTCGCAGACTCGGCGGCGGCCGCCCGGTGGCGCGCGAGCAATGCCTGACTCAGCCGCAGCGACACCAGGCCGTGGTCGTTCGAGGGCCCACCTTTCAGCTGTCGTTCCCAGGCGGCGATGGCCAGGTCGTACTGACCTTCGAGCGACGCTGCCTCGGCCTCGAGCAGGAGAGCGGGCGGCGCGATGGCTCCAGCCTTCTCGACACGCCCGAGGTGAGCAAGCGCGCGATCGGCCCGCCCACGTCGGAGCTCGACACGCGCAGCACCGAGGCGCGCGTAATCGCGAAGCGGCCACGCCGTCGCCGCCGCCAGATCGTACGAGGCAGCGGCGCCTTCGAGCTCTTGCGCCTGCTCCCGCAAGCGCGCCAACAAGAACTGCCAACGTATGACGTCGGCGGCGGCGGGCGGCGCTTCAGCCATGATGGTCTCGAGCAAGCGCGCTGCGGCCGTGGGGTTGTCCTCTTCCAGCGCGGTTGCCACTCGCGACAACTCCGGCTTCGCCAACAACGGCGTGAAGCGCTCGAGCGAGAAGGTGTCGGGGCTCTGCGTGGCGTTCGACGAGGCAGCGCTGGGCGCCGCCTTCGGGGCTGGCGACGCAGCGCTCTCTCGAGCCGCTTGCCCCTTCCCCACTTGCTGCTGACCCGAACAGGCTAGCAGCACCAGCCAAACGAAAGCGCTCGCGGCCCGCCTCACGAACGCCCCTCGCGCGCTCCGTGGCGGTGGAGGTCGAGGGCGTCGTCCTCGGCTTCCCGTTCGGCGGCCCGCGCCTGAGCGAGCTCGAAGCGCTCGTGATGGCGACCGAGAGCACTCTGCTTCGCCTGCGCGCGGGCGAGCTCGGCCCGAGCCTCACGCTCTGCCGTTTCGGCAGCGTGCTCCACGCGACGCGCGGCTGCGAGCGCTTGCTTCCGTTCGTCTTCGCGCCGTCGCGCGCCGTGTTCGAACTCATGCGAGCGCGCCAGGTCTGCCGCGCGCGCGCCCCCCGAAGCCAAGTGGTCGCGCTCCTCCGCCAGCGTACGTTCGGTGCACGCTTGCTCGGCGGCCAGGCTGCCCTCTTCGGCGGCCCGCAGCTGGGCGCTGTGTCGCACCTTCTCCGCCCGCGAGGCCAGCTCCCGCTCTCGCGCGTCGACCTCGAGCTGGCGCACGCGCCGGAGCGACTCGAGCGGGTAGCGCGGTCTCATACTGGGACCCTACCGCACCTCATTCGGCCGCGCGACTTCCGAGCACCGATTTGGAGGCCCCGCCGAGAACGCGCGAAAAACCACCCGCTCTTGGAATAGCCTCGACACCGCCGACGGGTCCAGCAGGGTCCCGGCGCACCGACATCGCCCCAAGGCGCGCGCTGTGGACCGAGCAGCGCTGTTGGGGCGAAGCGGGGTGCTTTCCGGCGACGCAACGTGCATTAAACCGGCACGCGCCACCCGACCCGCTCGGGGCCTGAGCCGTGTAGGTCTTCTCGGCATGCCGACCACAGCGCCCGAGGTTTCGTTATACATTTGCGAGGGGTGCTTTTGAGACTACTGAATTCAGCAGCGCGAACCGTTATTCTTTGAAGTTCATGCGTCGTCGCCTGCCCAAGTTTCTGGTCCAGCTAGCAACGTCTACCGTCCTGCTCTTGGGTGCTGGGCACACGAGCTTCCCCGCAGCAAGCCCGCACCTGGCGCAAGCCGCGGTGAGTCGCGCGAGCGCGACCGAGCCCCGGCGCTCGGCACCAGCGAAGGCGACCGCAGCGCTGACGGCCCCCGCCCAAGTCGAGGCTGAAGCTCCCAAGGTCGTACTGACGCGTTCTGCGAGCTGGTTCGTCTATCCCAAGGGTTGCCAAGGCGTCGCCCGTGGGTTCGACCTCGTGATCCACTTTCACGGCGCGCACACCACCGTGATCCCGCGCTACCTGAAGAGCAACCTCGACGCTGTGCTCGTGATCGTGAACAAGGGCATTGGTTCGGGTGCCTACAGCGATGCGCTGGCGCTGCCGACCGACGTCGATGGCCTCGTCGATCGCATCGAAAAGACCGTGGCGGAAGCATGCGGGTTTCAGCCCGTCGCCCCGCGCAAGCTAGCCTTGAGCTCGTGGTCGGCAGGCTACGGGGCGGTGCAGCAGTTCTTGCGATTCCGGCCGGCACAGGTCGATGCAGTGTTGCTCTCGGACGGCCTGCACGTCGGGTTCACGGACGAACGCCAGCGCAAAGTCCGCGTGAGTCAGATGGACGAGTTCGTGACCTTCGCCAAACGCGCCGCGCGAGGCGAAAGGTTGATGGCCATCGCACACTCCGCGATCACTCCGAGCGAATATGCAGGCTCCGGCGAAACCGCCCTGGCCCTGGCCGAGCAAGCCCACGCTCCGTCGTGGCCGGTCATGAAAGAGCGCTATGGAATGACGCAGCTCACGGCGGCCCGGCGCGGTCAGTTCTTCGTCGATGGTTTTGCCGGTACCGACAAGGCCGCCCACGCCCGACACCTGTATTCGATCGATCACACGTCGTTCGCGCGGCTGCGCGAATACTGGAAGCGCTAAAGACAAGGGGCAAAGCCGAGGTGCGACTTCGACCTTCATCGGATCCAGAATCCCCCGGGTAAAGGTTCATCTCGACCTGCCGTGATCAGGGGCAGGGCCGAGCGAAGTTCGAGCTCGAAGAGGCATCGACCATGTTCAGATCCAAGAGCACGAAGACCACCACCATCGTCGCCCGCGAAGCGCAATTCGAGGGCGCCCTCGAACTCGCCGCTGGCGCGCACATCGAAGGCTCCTTCCGCGGAACGCTCACTGCCCAGGGTGAGCTTTCCATTGGTCCGGACGGCTCCGTCGAGGGCCGCCTCAGCGCCAAGTCGCTGGTCATCGCGGGCCATGTCCAAGGCACTATCGTCGTCCACGAGACCCTGCGCGTCCTCGCCACGGGCAAGATCGAAGGGCAAGTGTATTACGGGTCGCTGGAAGTGGCTCATGGCGGCGCCGTGACCGGTCAGCTCCATCACGGCGCTCCCCCCGAAGGCCAAGCCCAAGCGCACGACGAACACGAAGAGCAGAGCGGCATCGCGGCGGCCGCACCGCGCTTCCCGCCACAGGACAGCGAGACCCAAAGAGCCGTCGGCCAGCGGTGAGTCGCGGGATCCGTCTGCTCATTCTCGGCGACGCGGGTGGCCGAGTCCGTGAACTCCAAGTTCCGCGCGCGCTGCTGTTCGGCCTGGTGGGTGCAGCGCTCGCTGGCGCTGCAGCGCTCGGCGTCGGGGGTTTCGTGGTCGCCACGCACGTCACCCGCGCGGCGCCACACAGCGTGCCGGCCGCGTCCTTGGCAGCTCAACTGAAGCGCCCCGCCGCGACTCCGCCGGCAGCAACTGTACCCGCAACGCCCTGCCCCGCAGGCATGCTGCTGATCGACGGCAACTATTGCCCGAACGTGCAGCAGAGCTGCGTGAAACACGTCGATCCCGAAGGCAGCGTGCTCCAATCGTTGCGCTGCGCCGAGTACGCGGATCCGAGCGTCTGCGCCAGCGCGGAGCGAACGTCGATGCGCTACTGCATCGATCGCGAGGAGTACAGCGTAGCCCCCCGCGCCAAGGCATCGAACAATCAGACGATCGCCGGCGCAGAGGCCGCCTGCGAAGCACTTGGCAAACGCCTCTGCTCCGAGAGCGAATGGACCTTCGCCTGTGAGGGTGAGGCGATGCTGCCCTACCCCTACGGCTTCGAGCGCGACGGCGCGCGCTGCAACACGGACCAGACCGACCTGGTCACCGTCGCAGGCGGGCTCAAGGATCTCAGAGCAGAGCCCGGCGCTTTCGCCGAATGCGTGAGCCCCTTCGGCGTCCACAACCTCTCGGGCAATGTCGAAGAGTACGTGCGCGCTAGCGATGGCAGCGCCCTCAGGAAGGGCGCCTACTGGCAACCTGGCGCCGCCCAGTGCCGGGCCAGCCAGACGCACGCCGACAGCAGCTATTCAGGCGTCGAAACCGGCTTTCGCTGTTGCGCCGACGCCCGTCAGCGCTGAGCAACAGCGTCAGCGCCGACCCCGAACCGCGTCGCGCTCTCAGTGCGCGGGCGCTGCTGCCGAGGCCGCCGGTGCGGCGTGGGACTGGATCTTGAGCGGGTTGTTCTCTTCGAAGGTGTCGATCTGCGCTTGGTACTCGTTGCGATCGGTGATCGCCAGCGACAAGAACAGGAGCACGAACAGGAAGGCGCTCAGAAACACCGTCAAGTTGAACTTCTTGTCCCACACCAAGTGCATGAAGAAGGCCATCACCAGACCAGCCTTGATGGTGGCGATGATCATGGCGACCACGAAGTTGCCTTGCGAGCCGAGGTCGACCGAAGTGACCAGCACCGTGAACACCGTCAAGACCGTGAGCGCCCCGAACACGCCCAACAGCAGCTTCACCGGGGTGATGTGCGCAAGTCCGTGATCGTGCGCCTCGGCCGCGCGTGAAGCAGCTCGCTCGACGGCGCCCGCGCGTGGAGCGCGCGAAGCCGCCGCGGGAGCGTGAGCGAGGGCCACGGTCTCGTCGTCATCCGCGTCGCTTTCGCCGTCGTCGGCGTCTTCGTCAGCGTCGGACTTGGGCGCGTCACTCGCAGCGTGGCCGTTACCGTCGCTCGCCTCGTCGAGGTCCTCGTCGTCGGAGCGCTTCTTCACGTCGTTGTCGTCGTTGTCCACCATGGGAAGTCTTCTCGGATCCGAAGGTTAGCGGTTCTGGGCAGGGGCCACGCTTCAGTGAATCAAGTACAAGAGCGGGAACAAGTAGATCCAGATCAGATCCACCAAGTGCCAGTACAGGGCCGCGAAGTCGATCGGGCCGAAGTAGAGCGGACCGAACTGACCCTTCATCGCCCTCAGCAGCAGCCACACCCACACGATGATGCCGATGAGCACATGCAAGCCGTGCAAGCCGGTCATGAAGAAGTAGATGCTGAAAAACATGTGTGCGCGCGCCGGACGCTCGAGTTGCGGCCCGTCCGCGGGGTGAATCTTGACGATACCGGCGTCCAGCAGCGGCTTCAGCTCGCGCTCGCTCAGCTTGCGGATCTCGGACGTCAGATAGATGTCTTCGCTCACTGGCATCTTCACCGCGGGTGGAACGGGTGCGGCAACGGCAACGGGCGCTGGAGCCGGCATTGCGGCGGGGGCTGGCTCGGCGCCCGCGACGGCAGCGTCGCCTTCAGGAGCCAGCTCGCCAGCCGGGGCTTTCGCGGCGCCCTCGCCCTTGTCGGCGCCCTCAGGCGCTACCGCGGCTGCATCTGCTTTGGGCTCGGCCGCTGCCTTGTCAGTCTTCTTCTTGGCCTTCTCACCAGCTTGGGCCTTCTTCGCGGCATCCTTGGCGGGCTGGGCGTCCTTCTTCTCGGCGCCTTCCGCTTTTGCTGCGCCCTCGGTTGCGGGCGCGGCGGCAGATGCTTCCGCTGCAGCAGCGGCAGGTGCAGCGGCGGCAGGTGCTCCCGCTGAGGC
>Ga0315910_10000795_pt1 | contig 30451 bp, 25 predicted proteins | sample EdamamesoilMG_FD_204470 | JGI IMG/M metagenome (GOLD analysis project Ga0315910, IMG submission 204470) | Garden soil microbial communities collected in Santa Monica, California, United States - Edamame soil | ecosystem: Environmental > Terrestrial > Soil > Garden | place: USA: California... | reverse complement strand
TTCGCCACGATCGTCGCGGGTTCGGCCGTGGGTTCGGAGACGACGGCGGTGAAACCGCAGGCCACGCGCGACCAACCGTTCATCGTCGTCTGCACCGTGCGCATCGCTCGCTCGCGTGCCTCGGCCGCGGGCTGGTGCGCGGCGTCCGGCGGCTTGCGGTAGCTGACATTGATGAAGGTGTAGCCGGCGATGTAAGCGACGATCGCCAGCACGATCCACTTCATCGGCCAGGGTTTCTTCGCAGGGAGCGTCGGTGCGGGCGGTTGGTCCATCGGAGCGAGTCGCAGCATAGCGCGACGCCCGGTCCGGTCTTCAATCTTTCTCTTGGGTCAAGATCGTGCGGGTTTGTCGGAGGCCGCCTGCTCGTGGGCGCCGGTGTGGCGTGCGTTCCTCCAGCAGGCGCCCGCGAGCGGGCAGCCTGCATCGATCAGCCGGGGAAATCCGCCTTGCGGGTCCCCGCGCCCGCTGGCACACCCGAACCTTTCCATTCGCGGATGAAACTCTGGTCGACCACGTACATACCCACTCTCAAGGAAAGCCCGGCCGAGGCCGAGATCGCCTCCCACCAGCTCCTGCTGCGCGCCGGCCTCGTGCGCAAGCTCGGCGGCGGCATCTACACGTTCCTCCCGCTCGGCCTGCGCGTGCTCGAGAAGGTGAAGCAGATCTGCCGCGAGGAAATGGAGGCCGGCGGCGCGATCGAGGTGCTCATGCCGCACATCCACCCGGTGGAGTTCTGGCAGAAGGGTCCGCGCTGGAACGCCGTGCGCGAGGTGATGTTTTCCGCCGGGAGCGCGTCGGCCTCGGTGAAGCAGGGCGGCGAGATCCAGTACGTGCTCGGCCCGACACACGAGGAGGTCATCACGCCGCTCGTCGCCGCCGAGCTGACCAGCTACCGCGACCTGCCGCGTAATTTCTTCCAGATCCAGACGAAGTTCCGCAACGAGATCCGCCCGCGCTACGGGCTGATGCGCGCGCGCGAGTTCGTCATGAAGGATGGATACAGCTTTGACGCGACCGACGAGGCCGCCAACGAGAGCTACCACCGGATGGAGGCCGCCTACCGGCGCTTCTTCTCGCGCGTGGGCGTGCGCTACATCGCCGTCGAAGCCGACACCGGCGTGATGGGCGGCAGCTTCTCGCACGAGTTCATGGTCCCCGCCGAGATCGGCGACGACGACGTGGTCTATTGCGAGCAGAGTGGCTACGCCGCCAACCGCGAAAAAGCCACCAGCGGCCTCGTGCCGAAGGACCTCGCGGACGCGGCGCCGGCCGGCGCGATCGAGGAGTTTGCCACGCCCGGCGTGGTCACGATCGCCGCGCTCGAGCAGGCGCCGTATTCAGTGCCTGCGGACCGGCAGTTCAAGACGCTCCTCTTCGTCGGCGACGACAAGCCCTTCGCCGTCGTCCTGCGCGGCTGCGACGAGCTCGAGGAGGCCAAGCTCGGCTCGCTCGGCTTTCAGCTCTTCCGCCCGGCCACGCCGGAGGAGATCGAGCCCGTCATGGGGGCGCGCCCGGGCAGCCTCGGCGCGGTCAAGGGCACGATCAAGAACCCGTCGGCCCTCGCCGGCATCTTCGTCGACCACGCCGTGCGCCTGATCGGCAACGGCACGACCGGCGCGAACCGGGACGGTTTCCATCTCCGCAACGTGAACGTCGCGCGCGACCTCGCGGTGACGCGCTTTGGCGACTTCCGCCGCGTGCGCGAGGGCGAGCCCTGCCCGCGCTCCGGCCAGCCGCTCAAGATCGCGCGCGGCATCGAGGTCGGCCACGTCTTCAAGCTCGGCACCAAGTACTCCGACGCCTTCGGCGCGATGTACATGGACGACAAGAAGCAGAAGCACCCGATGATCATGGGCTGCTACGGCATCGGCATCAGCCGCACGCTGCAGGCCGTGATCGAGCAATGCCACGACAAGGACGGCATCGTCTGGCCGTGGTCGGTCGCGCCCTACCACGTGCTCATCTGCGTGCTCGACCCGCAGCTCGAGGCAGCGATGGAGACGGCGAAGAAACTCGCCGCCGCCGCCGGGGCCGCCGGAGCCGACGTGCTCGTCGACGACCGCGCCGAGCGCCCGGGCGTGAAGTTCAAGGACGCCGACCTGATCGGCATCCCGCTGCGCGTCACCGTGAGCAGCCGCGGCCTGGCCGAGGGCATGGTCGAGCTGAAGTGGCGCACGGAAAAGGAGTTCACGAAAGTCCCGGTCGCGGAAGCCGAGGCGCGCCTCACCGAGGCCGTGCAGCGCGGCGCCGCCGGCCGGCCGAGCGCATGAGCGATCCCGCCTCCGGCACCGAGACCGTTCTCGAGAGGAAACCCGAGACCGTCCTCGCGCTCGAGGGCCAGTGGAACGTCGTTGTCCTGAGCGACCCGGTCAACCTCGCCTCCTACGTCGTGCTCGTCTTCCGGCGCGTGCTCGGTTTCGACGAGGCCACGGCGCACCGTCACATGCTCGAGGCCCACGAGAAGGGCCGCTCCATCGTCTGGCGCGGCACGCGCGAAAAGGCCGAGGCCTACGTCTACTCCCTTCAGGAGTGGCACCTCTCGGCCATCCTCGAGAAAGATGCGCAGCATTGAGGTCACGCTCAACGTCGGGGTGGTCGCGCCGCTGCTCGACTTCATCAAGCCCGTGCTCGCGCGGCTCGAGAGCGAGACGGCCTTCGCCGCCGACATGGCGCAGGCCGACCGCGAGCTCGAGAACGTCTGGCGCGACGGGCTCATCCACACGCAGATGAGCGACTGCAAGGCGCTGGTCGGGCTCTTCGGCCGCGAGTTCCTCGACTCCGGCAAGATCGAGCTCAACGACGACAACGCCGATGCTGTGCTCCGCGCGGCCGCCGCGATCCGCCTGAAGCTGCGGCAGACCGCGCTGAAGAACCTCGCCGACGAGGTGCTCGCCACCGAGAAGGTCGACGTCGATGTGATCACGCGCGAGGAGCGCCTCGGTTTCGAGGCCTTCCTTTTCCTCGAGCGTATCCAGGAAGTCATTCTCCGGCACCTGGCCTGAGCCGATCCGGGGTCAACCACGGATGGACACGGATGAACACGGATACGGAGTGGAAGGCATGGAGCCCGGGAGAACGTTCAGGGCTTCACTGTCGGCTGTTCTGTCCGGGGATCTCCGATGCGCCGGGTTCTCATCGGTGTCCATCCGTGTTTATCCGTGGTCGAACCGGATCGCTCCGGCCTAGAGTTCTCTCCGCGTTTTCCTGACAGCATGCAGAAAGTCGCGTGCAGCTTCTGCGGTCTGCCGTTCTCCGTTTATCGCGCGGAGCCGGGCGTGGATTACTTCTGCTGCTCGGGCTGCGCGCTCGCGAGTCGCATCCCGCTCGGCACGCGCGGACAGTTTCCCGTCAGTGCCGGACTGATCGTCGCGCTCGCCTTCGCCTTCGGGCTGTTCAACCAGTTTCTCTTCGGCGTGCTCGGCAGCGCGGTCATCGACGAGGGACGCGTCGAGGTGGGCGCGCGGTTGCAGCTCGTGGCGATCATCCTCGGCGGCGCGATTGTGCTTGTGGGCACGGCCTTCGCCTTGGTGTCGCGCGGTCGCAGCGGCGGCGACGCGATCATCGCCCCGCTCGTGCTCGTGATCTGCGGCTGGTTCGCGTGGGTCGCGTGGCGCCTCGGCCCCGGGCTGGTCACGGCGCCGTTCTTCGCGACCAACCTCGTGCTCGCGCTCTGGCTCGCGCGCGGCTGGTTCTGGCGCGCGTATGCGAAGCGTCGGCGCTCGTGAGACTTCCGGATACGACCGGCCCGCACGCCTGCGCCACTCCGGCCGACATTCCTGTCTTCAGATTTGACCGGGGGTGGTCGATACGTACGGTCGATCTGCACCCTGCAGTGTTCGAGGTGCTCACAAATCGCTCTTTGCCTACTTTTCCACAACGGGAGCTGCCCCGGGCAGTTTGATGCTATGCCGCACACCGGAAAGCAGAGGGCTGTCAGGAGGTTCCCACCTGTAACACATCAGGACCAAGAGCCCGTAGGCATACGGCACAACGTGGGGTGCGATCTCATTTTCCCGCAACTCGAGGCGCCGGTCGGCACACGCTGACCGGCGCTTCGCATTTTTTCGGGTTGTCCGCGGCGAAGGCGGCCGGCAGGTTCGCGCGCCATGAGCCCGCTCTTCTATCAGATCCTGCACGTCCTCAGCGCCATCCTGCTCGTCGGCTACGTGATCTCGGCGTGCGCGGATCCGCGGCCCGAGCGCAAGAAGTCGATCATGATCATCACGGGCGTGCTCAGCCTGCTCGTGCTCGCCGGTGGCTTCGGTCTGGCCGTAAAGATCCACGGCATCGCGAATCCGCTCAAGTTCACCGGCTGGATGGTGGCCAAGGTCGTCGTCTGGCTGCTGCTCTCGGGCATGGCGGGCATGGCGTTTCGCCGCTCAAACATCGCGGGTGTGCTCACGATCGTGACGATCGCACTCGCCGGCGCGGCCGTGTATCTGGTCTACGCGCGTCCGGTGATTTTCGGGATCTGAGCAACTCCGTCTGCGGGGAGGGCGCGGACTCCGCTCCGCGCCGCAACCCAGCGTTAATTGAGGAGCGAGCGATTTGCCGGAGACACAGCGGGGAACGGAGTCCCCGCCCTACCGCCCGTACTCAACCCGCGAGCAACTCCTCGGCGTGCGCGAGGGCGGACTTGGCGGCGCGGTCGCCGAGCATGCGCGCGAGCTCGCCGATACGCCCCTTGCGATCGCCGTGGATCGCGCGGATGTGCACGATGGCGCGGTCGCCGCGCTGGTCCTTCTCGACCACGAGGTGCTGCGCGCCGAGCGAGGCGACCTGCGGCAGGTGGGTGACGCAAAACACCTGGTGCCGCCGCGCGATGGCCGCCATCTTCTCGCCCACGACGCGGCCGATCTCGCCGCCGACGTTGGCGTCGACCTCGTCGAAGATCAGCACCGGGATGTCGTCGACCTCTGCGAGCACGGTCTTAAGCGCGAGCATCACGCGTGCGAGTTCGCCACTGGAGGCGATCCGCGCGAGCGGGAGCGGCGCCTCGCCGACATTGGGCGCGAAGAGCATCTCGGGGCGCGCGTCGCCGTAGGGCTTGAGCTCGGTCTCGCTGTTGAAGGCGACGCGCAGCTCCGTCTTCTTGAAGCCGAGCTGGGTGAGGATCTTCGCCGCGCGCTGGGTGAACGACTTGCCTGCCATCTCGCGCGCGAGGCGCAGCTCCTTGGCCAGCTCGCGGCAGCGCCGCTCGCGCTCGGCCGCCTCGGCGCGCAGGCGTGTGAGCGTGCCCTCGATGTCGCCCTGGTCCTCGATGCGCCGGGCCATCTCCTCGCGCGCCTTGCGGATCGCGGCGGCCTCCTGGCCGTACTTGCGGCGCAGCTCGAGCAGCGCGGTCATGCGCTCATGGATACTGCCGGCCGCCTGCGGGTCGAAGTCGAGCGAGGCGCCGAGGGCCTCGAACTCGCTGCCGAGGTCCTCGACCTCGACGGCGATCGACTCCAGCCGGCTGACGAGCGCCTGGCTGGACGGGTCGATCGAGGCAAGCTGGCGCGCGGCGCGCACGAGCGGACCGAGCGTGCGCAGCACGCCGGCGTCGTCGCCGTGCAGGCCGCCTGCGATCTGCTCGGTGAGCGTGGCGAGTTCCTGGGCGCGGTTGAGGCGGATGTAGTCGCGCTCGAGCGCCTCGACGGACTCGGGATCGAGGTCGGCCTGGTCGATGCGCTTGATCTGCTCGCGCAGGAAATCGAGCTGGTTCTCGTCGAGCTGGGTCTCGCGGGAGAGGCGGTCGATGTCGGCGAGCGCGGTGCGCCACGCGTCGTATTCGGCGCGATACGCAGCCGACTGGCGTGCGAGCTGGCCGAAGAGATCGAGCAGCTCGATCTGGCACTCGGTCTTGAGCAGCCGGCGCGGTTCGCCCGGACCGTGGAAATCGATCCACAGCTCGCCGAGGGCCTGGAGGTTGGCGAGCGTGGCCATGCTGCCGTTGACCTGGATGCGCGGCGCCTTCTCGCGCGGGAGCGTGCGCTTGAGCACGAGCAGGCCGTCCTCGCAGGGGGGCAGGCCGAAGGCCTCGAGCGCGGCGTTGATGCGCCGCGGATCGGCGAAGTGCAGGCCGGCCTCGATCTCGCACGCCTCCGCGCCCTGGCGGATCACGGTGCGGTCGGCGCGCGAGCCGGCGAGCAGGCCGAGGGCGCCGAGGAGGATGCTCTTGCCGGCGCCCGTCTCGCCGGTCACGGCCGTGAACCCCGGCTCGAACTCGAGTTCGATCGACTCGAGGAGGGCGAGGTTGCGGATGCGGAGGAACTGGAGCATGGGAGGACCGGCGGCGGTGGAGCGGGGCGTGCGGCGGAGGCGGGAAACGGCGCCGGTTTTCAGGAAACAGGTATCAGGGATCAAGTGCCAACGGGTCGCGGGGCGGGGAATCGCAGGGATTTGAAGCCGCGAAATTCGGACTTGCTCCAGTGCCGGGCGGTGATCTTTCATCGGCCCCTTCGCGTTTCCCGGGTCGGTCGAGAGGCCGGTCGACGGGGTGCGTGATTGCCTGGGGGATTAGCTCAGTTGGTTAGAGCGCTTGCATGACACGCAAGAGGTCCCGAGTTCGAGTCTCGGATCTCCCACCATCCTTCGCTCCGGCGAGGCCACGGGCCGTGGATCAGCCCGCACGGGACCCGGCGAACCGCTGGCAGACCGCGGAGGGACGGGTGGGCGCCGAGAGATCCGGATTGCCTGTGGGGCCGGCCTCGGCATCGTTCCGGCTTCTTCAATCCATCGTGCCGATGAACACCGCTTGATATGTGAGCCATGGGAGCGCCGGTTTTTGATCTTCAGACCAAAAACCCCAACTACCCCTCACTCGATACCGCGACGCCGGAAACGGTCGGTCGGTATCTCTCAAGCCGCAATTTCCTGAGTCCCGACGAGCGCGTGCTGCGTGTCGTCCCGCTCGGCACCGGGGCCCGCAATCGCCTCGCGCGCATCTCCACCTCGGCGCGGACGTTTGTCATCAAGCAGTTTCGCGCCTGGCCGGAGGAGGGCCGGCCCGCGCCGTCGGCCGAGGACCGCTTCCGCGCCGAGACGCAATTCTACCGCTCGGCGCGCATCGCCGACTGCGCCCGCGCGGTGCTGCCGGAGGTGCTGCACCAGGACGCGCAGGCCGGGTGTATCCTGTTCGAGGATGCAGGCGAGGCGTTGCCGCTCGCGGGCCGGGCGATCACGGCGGAGGCGGCGGCCCGGCTCGGGTGGTTTCTCGTGTCACTGCACCACCACAGTCGCAGCGTGCCCGCGTGCGCGCACTACCGCAACGAGCAGGTCGTCGGCTGGCAGATGGCGCGTTTGTTCGCCGCGCCGCGCCGCGCGGGCGCCGTCGTGCGCGACCGCGGCGCCTGGCTCGCGCGCTGGCGCGATTCCGGAGTGCAGGTCGGCTACGCGCTCGAGGATGCGCTCGGTGCACTCGAGCGGGGCGGCACCAGTCTCGTGCACGGGGACTTCACGCCGACCAACTGGGTGCAGAACGGGCACGGCCCGCGCGTGATCGACGGCGAGTTTTCCTTTTTCGGCCCGCCCGAATACGATGTCGGCTCCTATCTGGCGGGCCTGTGGCTCGGCCGGCAACCGGCCGACGTCCTCAGCGCCGCCATCGAGGTGATCGCGCAGAGTTGTTTCCGCTACGACCTGCGCCTGGTGGCCACGTACGCCGGAGTGCATGTATGTGACGGGCTCACGCGGCGGACGGGCGGCACGGACCTCGACGTGGGGCTGCGGGGTCCGGCGGCCCATGGGCTCCTGCGGCGCCTGCACCACACGATCGAAACGCGCACCCTCGACGGCCTCGTGCCGCGGGTCTGAGTCGCGTTTGTCCACACGACGGTCGGGGTGGTGACGGCGTCGGAAAACAGCTTGGCGCCGGGCATCGGAGTGCATTGGCTGCGCGCCGCTCCCTTCCCCCATGACGTTTGTCTCGACCGCGCTCGCGATCGCGAGCGTGCTGTTCGGTCTCGGTGCTCCCTGCGCGCTGCTGTGCCTGCCGCCGCGCTGGCGGATGCATTGGCCGGTGGTGGCGCCGCTCGCCGGGGTCGCGTGGATCTCGCTGGTCACGTGGATCGCGATCACCGCGGGACAGCCCATCGCGGCCACGGTCGTGTGGGGGACGAGTGCCGGCGCGCTGGGCCTGATGGCGGTCGCGGTGCGCGTTGAGCGCGAGCGGATCGTGCGTCTCATCATCGGTGGACTCCGCCGGCATGCCGGTGTGCTTGCCCTCGCCATCCTCGCGCTCGTCGCCATCGCGTGGCCGGCGACGCAGGCGCGGCTCGGGCTGACCACCGTGTCGCTCGGCAGCTGCGACGCGCCGGACTACGCGGCCGGCGCGGCCTTGATGCGCGACATCCCTCCGGGCGACCTGTCGGGTTTCAACGGGCAGACCGAGACGGTCGCGCTGCGATCGGTCGGGACGTTTCATGAGCATTGGTTGCGGCTCAATCACTTCGCTCCGGCTTCGATGCTCGCGTGGTTTTCGGTCCTGTTCGGCCTGCCGCTCTTCAAGCTCGTGACGGCTCTCGCCATCGCGCTGCACGCGGCGGCGGTGCCGGCCGTCTTCTGGGTGGCCCGTTCCGGCCTGCGGCTCGACGCCTGGAGCGCCGTCGCCGTGGCCGCGGCCTGGGCGTGCAGTGCCCCGGCCGTCTATGGCGTGGCGCAGGTCGCGCTCGGCCAGATCATGGTCGTGCCGGCGGTCGCATGGCTCACGTGGGCGGGTCTCAAGGCCCAGGATGAGGGCGGGAGCTGGCGCGGCGCGTTGCGCTGGGCGCCGCTGGCCGCGGCGGGATTTGTTGTCCTGATCGCCGCGTACACCTTCGCGCTGGTCTTCGTGCTGGCGCCGCTGGCGGTGGCGCTCGGCTGGCGCGCGTGGAGTGGACGTGCGTGGGCACGCCTTGCGCGAGCGGCCGCAAGCGGAGCCGTCGCGCTCGCTGGCGTCGCGCTCGTCCTGCGCGAGCGCATGGCCGGGCTGGCGGACCGGTTCTCGCTCTTCGAGGCGATCGACTTCGGGTGGCCGATCCCGGTGCTGACGCCGGAACGCTGGCTCGGGTGGTTCGGCGACGCGCATCTTGCGGGTGGAGGCGTGGGGCTCGCCCGGGTGCTCGTGCTCGCGACCGTGACGGCTTGGGTCGCCTATGCGCTGTGGGCGTGGCGCCGCGACCGGCGCCAACTCGGGACCGCGGCGGCGTGGCTCGCGACCGCGGCCGGCGGATACAGCCTGCTCGCGCTCAAGGGCGTGCAGGAGGGCAGCAACGAACTCTACAACGCCTACAAGGTCTTCGCCCTCCTCCAGCCGCTTTCACTCGCGGCCATCGTGGTGCCCCTGCGTGGAGCCCATCGGGCCGGGCATGCGGGCCGGGCCCTCGGCGCGTTCGCCGTGGCGGGCCTGCTCACGGTGCACTGGATCGGCGCGGCCCCGGTGCGCGAGGCCCTGCGGCGGCCGACGCTCTGGGTGGATAAGCCCTTGCAGTCAATCGAAGCCGTGGCGGCAAGGGACGACGTGGAGTCGGTCAACATGGTGCTCGAGCCGATGTGGCCGCGCCTGTGGGCGAACAGCATGCTGCTGGGCAAACGCCAGTATTTCCGCACCGAGACCTACGAGGGCCGGCGGGCCACGCCGCTGCGGGGGGACTGGGACCTGCGCGACGGCCTGCTCGGCGTCGACCTGGGCGCGGCGGATACGATCCGGCTCGGCGGTGGCTATCATCTCGTGCGGCGCGCCGGCGCCCTGCAGCCCGAGCTCGGGCCGGGCTGGCACGCTCCCGAGGGCGGCGGCGCCGGCCGCTGGGTCTGGAGCGCCGGACAGGAGGCGGTGGTGCACATCGACCATCCCTGCCAGGAGCGCGCGCGCGTCCGCCTCGAGTTCGGGTTGCAAGGGCACGGTACACGGACGGTGACGGTCGCACTCGACGGCGGCGTCGAGCCGGCCTGGTCGGGGACGCTCACCGCGTCGATCACACCGGTCGTGATCGACGACCTCCTGCTCCCGCCGGGCCGGACGTCGTTGCGTATCCGTTCCGTGGAGCCGGCCACGGCCCCGCCCGGGGATGCGCGCCCTCTGGGCTTTGCCCTGCACGACTTGACGATCTTCCTGCATGAAAGAAGCGCCTGCCATGAATGAACCCGGCTCTGTCTCCGTCCCCGAGGTGACGGTCGTGATCCCGCTCTACCGGAGCGCCGGGAGCATCGAACGCGTCGTCGCGGAGATCGAGGAGGTCGCGCGCACCATCGATCTCGAGATCGTCCTCGTCAACGATGCGAGCCCCGACGACACCTTGAGCGTGTGCCGCGGGATCGCGACCCGCTGCCGTGTGCCGCTCACGATCGTCGACCTCGCGCGCAACTTCGGCGAGCACAACGCCGTCATGGCAGGCTACCGCCACGCGCGCGGCCGCTGGATCGTCAACCTCGACGACGACGGCCAGAATCCGCCCGCCGAGATCCCGCGGCTGGTCGAGGCGGCGCGCGGTGGCGGGCTCGACGTCGTCTTCGGCCGCTACCGCACCAAGCAGCATTCGCTCGGGCGCAACCTCGGCAGCTGGTTCGCCAACAAGGTCGCGGAGTGGACCCTCGACAAGCCGCGCGGGCTCTACCTCTCGAGTTTCCGCTGCGTGAGTGCGTTCGTGGCCCGCGAGGTGACGCGCTACGAAGGACCGTATCCGTACATCGATGGCCTGATCCTCCAGGTCACCAATCGCATCGGATCGATCGACGTCGAGCACCGCGTGCGCGACACCGGGGCGAGCGGCTACACCCTGCGCAAGCTCGTGCGGCTGTGGATGAACATGTTCGTCAACTTCTCCGTGCAGCCGCTGCGCCTCGCGATGTGGCTCGGCCTGGCCATGGGCGTGGCGGGCGCGTGCGGCGTCGTGTGGGTGTTCGTCCTGTGGTGGCGGGGCGAGGGACCGCCGTTCGGCTGGGGTTCGCTCATGACGGCGCTGCTTCTCTTCTCGGGCGCGCAGATGGTCCTGCTCGGCATGATCGGCGAGTATCTGGGTCGCACCTACCTGAGCACGAATCGCCGGCCGCAGTCGACGGTGCGCGACGTGCAGCGGGTCGACCCGGCTTCGCGCGGCTGACGCGACGCGGACGCCTCCTTCAGGCGGCGTCGCCGGGTGGCTGGAGCGCGCGCGGCTGCACCTCGATCTGCTTGAGCGGCTCGATCTCGGTCGCCGAGGCCGCCTGCAGTTCGGTGAACTTGCGCGCGGTGACGAGCACGCGGCTCTCGAGGCTGGCAGCGGCGGCGTTGTACGATTCCACGGATTTTTGCAGCGCCTTGCGCAGCGACTCGAAGTGGTCGGCCAGCACGCGGACGCGTTCGTGCAGGGTGCGGCCGAGCTCGCTGATCTCGGCCGCGCTCTCGGCGAGTTTTTCCTGGCGCCAGCCGTAGGCCACGGACCGCAGCAGGGCGATCAGCGTGGTCGGCGTGGCGACGATCACGTCGCTGTCGACGCCGGCCTCGATCAGCCCGGGATCCTGCTGGAGCGCGGCGCTGAAAAACGATTCGCCGGGCAGGAAGAGCACGACGAACTCGGGCGCCGGCTTGAACTGTTCCCAGTAGGCCTTCTCGCCGAGCTGGGCGATGTGCGTGCGCACCTGGCGGGCGTGGCTGGCGAGGTGTTCGGTGCGGGTCGCGTCGTCGGTCGCGGCGAGCGCGTCGAGGTAGGCCTGGAGCGGCGCCTTGGAGTCGACGACCACGCTCTTCCCGCCGGGCAGGCGCACGACCATGTCGGGCCGGAGCCGGCCGGTCTCGGAGGTGACGCTGGCCTGCTGCTCGAAGTCGCAGTATTCGAGCATGCCCGCCATCTCCGCGACGCGGCGCAGCTGGATCTCGCCCCAGCGGCCGCCGGTGGCGGGGGCGCGCAGGGCGCGGACGAGCCCGCCGGTCTCGGCCTGGAGGCGGTTCTGCGTCTCGACGAGCGAGCGCAGCTGCTCCTGGAGCGAGGCATAGGCGCCGGTCCGGACTTTCTCCAATTCCTGGATACGCGTGTCGACCTGGGTGAGCGACTCCTTCAGCGGCTTGACCAGCGCGTCGACCGCCTGGCGGCGCAGCTCGATCGCGGCCTCGCCCTCCTTCTGCGACTTCTCGAGGGTGGTGCGGGCGAGGTCGAGAAAGGTCTGGTTGTTGTGCCGCAGGGCGTCGGCGGAGAGCGCCTTGAAGGTCTCGGTGAGCTGGCGCTGCGCGTCCTGCAGCGTGGCGATCTTTTCCCCGGCGGCGCGGCGCTCGTGCAGCAGCGCCGTGTCGAGCTGCGCGACGCGAGCCTGGGCCTCGGTCAGGGTGGCGCGCGTCTGGGCGTGCGCGGCCTCGGAGGCGCGCAGGCGCGCCTCGGTCTCGGCGGACTGGCGCTCGAAGGCGGCCGCGCGCTCGGTCGCGGTCGCGAGGGCGCGCTCGGCCTCGGCGCGCTGGTGGGCGAGGGCGGCCTCCGTGCGCAACCGGGCTATCCACCAGCCGGCGACGACCCCGGCGGCGAGGGCGCCGAGTATGCCGGCGATCAGCGTCAACGCTTCGCCCACGGCGCGCGGGCGCTCAGGCGCCGGTCGGTGCCACCGCCGGGAAGAAGAGCGTCACGCGGGTGCCGGCGCCCGGCTTGGTCTCGAGGTGGACGAGGCCGTGGCAGTTCTTCATCAGGCGCGACACGATGGAGAGGCCGAGGCCGGTGCCGCCCTGCGGGCCCTTCGTGGTGAAATACGGTTCGAAGATGCGGCTGACCACCGCCTCGTCGATGCCCTTGCCCTGGTCGCTGACCGTGACGGCCACGAGCGGGCCGCGGTTGGCGAAGGTCGACTCGTTGACCACGACGGAGAGGGGGTGACGTGGGAGCGAGGTGAGGTCGAGCGGTTCGTCGTAGCGCCGGGCCGAGACCTCGACGGTCTGCGACTGCGGTGTGCTCTGGAACGCGTTGACCGTGAGATTGAGCAGGATCTGGATCAACTCGGTGCAGTTGATGCAGGCCATCAGGTCGCGCTCGAGGGGCTTGATGAGCAGCTTCGTGGCCTTGGCCGACGGGTGCGACTTGAGCAGCGAGACGAGGTCGGAGAGGACGAGGTTGGTCGAGACCGTCTGGCTGTCGACCGGGCCGCTGCGCACGAGCTTGAGGTAGCGCGCGATGATCGCGGTGCAGGTCGAGACCTGCTTGGAGAGGAGCGAGATCTTGTTGCGGGCGTCGTCGAGGGACGGGCCGTTGAGCGACGCGGCGCGGGCAAACTGCATCTCCAGCATCTCGACGATGCCGGTGATGATGGTGAGGGGATTGTTGATGTCGTGCAGCACGCCCGCGTAGATCTCGGTCGCGGTGCGGGCCATCTCCTCGCGCAGGTTGGCGTCGTGCAGCTCGTCGGTGAGGTGGCGGAAACGCTCGAAGGTCGAGGCGACGTTGTCCGAGATGTTGCGCAGACGCATGGCGCGCGCCACGGCGTCGCGGATCGTCGGCAGGTCGAACGGCTTGCTCAGATAGTCGCACGCGCCGTGGCGGATCGCCTGGCGCGCGGTCTCGAGCGTCTCGTAGGCCGTGAGCATGATCACCTCGGTCTGCGGCGCCATGGCCTTGATCTGTCGCAGCACCTCGATGCCGGAGATGCCGGCCATGCGGATGTCGAGGATCACCGTGTGGACGGGATTGGTCCGGAGAAAATCCAGCGCCTTTTCCCCGCTCTCGACCGTGTGCACGAGGTAGTCGTTGCGGAAGACCATGCGCAGCGACTGGCGCGGGCCTTCCTCGTCGTCGACGACAAGGAGTGTCTTCTTGTCAGTCGGTGGCATCGCGTCGGGCCGCGAGACGGCGGAGGTGGTCGGCGTACCGGGCTGTGCGATGACGCTCATGAGCGGCGCGTGCAGCAGCGGGCATCAGGCGCGACTGCGACCGTGGACGGCGCAACGCGACAAGACAGAGCGGGAGCCCTGGGAGCGAGGGGCTTGGTTCATCACAGCGAACGGGGGGAGGTGGTTGGGTTGAATACGAGGAATCGCACGGTTTCCAACTCCTAAATCCCGGCGCGGGGAAATCTCCGCCCGTGTGCATCCCGTGGATCGGCTGCGTCGACAGGGGACGGACGAGGAAGTGCCGTGGCGGGTGTGGAAATCGCCAATCGTTTCTCGTTGGCTGCATGAATCCTGCCAAGTTCCGACCCGCGCGTGCATTCCGCGAAGGAAACCCGTCCGCTCGTCGGCGGACCCGCTTGAGTCAGGCGATCGTCGCGGTCCGCGGAGCCGCCCGCAGGCGATCAAGGAACAATACTTTACTTTCTTGCCTAAGTTAGTATTGATACCCGCCAGTCGTCACCGCCGCATGATTTCTCCAACACCATCCGCGCCGCCACCGGACTCCGCTGGCGTCGTCGCCGACCTGACACCCGATCAACTCGAACAGGCCTCGGCGGTGGATCGCGTGCGGTGGGCCCAGGCGCGGTTTGGAAGCGGACTCGTGCTGACCACCAGCTTCGGCATCCAGTCGGCCGTCATGCTGCATCTGGTCACGCAGGTGATTCCGGATATTCCGGTCGTCTTCATCGACACGGGCTACCTGTTTCCGGAGACCTACCGGTTTGCCCACGAACTGACCAAGCGTCTCAAGCTCAACCTCAAGAAATACCGGGCCGAGATGAGCGCGGCCGAGCAGGAGGCGCTCTTCGGGCGCCTCTGGGAGCAGGGGCCGAATGCGCTCTCGCGCTACAACTTCATGAACAAGGTCGAGCCGATGGAGCGCGCCGTTCGCGAACTCGGCGCGACCGCCTGGCTCGCCGGCCTCCGACGCGAGCAAGCGTCGACGCGTCAGAACCTGCGCGTCGTGCAGGGCCAGAATCGCACGACAAAGGTCCATCCGATCCTCGATTGGACCAACCGCGACGTGCACCTGTATCTGAAGAAGCACGACCTGCCCTACCATCCGCTCTGGCATGAGGACTACGTCTCCGTGGGAGACTGGCACTCCACGTCCAAGCTCGAGCCCGGGATGAGCGAGGAGCAGACGCGTTTTGGCGGGATCAAGCGCGAGTGCGGCCTGCACGAGAATTCCGGCCGGGTCGATTTCCAGATCTGAAGAGGAGGACGACGGTCCTCCTTCGCTCGCCGCGTGCGTCGGCCGCTTCGGCGCAACCGCACGCCCACGTATTTCCTTTCGCCCGACTGTGCCTTGACAGTAGTGAACATGTGTTCATCATGTCTCCGTGGTCTCGCGTGCGACGCATCCGGGAAGAAACGTGCCGAAACCGGCGGGTGAGCTGGCCGAGGCGGCGTCTTCGGGTGATCCCGCCGCGAAGCGGCTGGTCGGCCGCGGGGCCGGCGGCAATCCGCCCAATCGCTTCGAGCGACTCTCGATCGAGTTCGACGGTCCGGACTCCGACAGCTCCGGCGCTTCGAGCGAAGATGACCTGATCGGCGTCAATTCGATCGGACCGGGTTGCGACGTTCGGCCGACCGGCGAAGACCGGCGCCAGCGCGACGAGCGCCCGGCGCTGCGCACGCAGTTCTTCAGGGACCGCGCCAGTTCGGTCATCACGCGCAACACGAGCCCGGACCTCGGTTTCGACTACACGCTCAATCCGTACCGCGGTTGCGAGCACGGCTGCGCGTACTGCTACGCGCGGCCGTATCACGAGTACCTGGGATTCTCGGCCGGCGTGGACTTCGAGTCGAAGATCATGGTGAAGGAGGATGCCCCGGAACTCCTGCGCGACGAACTCGCGGCTCTGGCGTGGCGTCCGGGTGTGATCGCGCTCAGCGGCGTGACGGATTGCTATCAACCCGTCGAGCGCCGGCTCGGTCTCACGCGACGCTGCCTCGCCGTGCTGGCGGAGTTTCGCCAACCCGTGTCACTGATCACCAAAAACGCGCTGGTCGTACGCGATGCCGATCATCTCGCCGCGCTCGCGGGTCATCGCGCGGCGGCCGTCATGCTCTCGATGACGACGCTCGATCCGGAGCTCTCGCGTGAGATGGAGCCGCGAGCCTCGCTGCCGGCGCAGCGGCTCGCGGCCGTGCGCGCACTCGCTTCCGCCGGCGTGCCCGTGGGCGTCAACATCGCCCCCGTCATTCCCGGGCTCAACGATCACGAGATCCCGGCCATCCTCGCGGCGGCCGCGGAGGCCGGAGCGCAATTCGCAGGGTGGGGCATGCTGCGCCTGCCGCTCGGCGTGAAGGATGTCTTCCTCGACTGGCTCGACCGGCGTTTTCCGGGAAAGAAAAACCGCGTGCTCGCGCGGATCCGCGACGTGCGTGGCGGACGGCTCGACTCGAGCACGTTTGGTGTGCGCTTCACCGGCGAGGGAATATTCGCCGAGCAGATCCGGGCGCTCTTTCGCGCCTCGGCGAGGCGTCACGGCCTGGAGCGGGGTTTTCCGACGCTCTCGGCCGAGGCCTTTCGCCGACCGGGCGGGAGTCAGCTGGACCTGCCGGGGCTCTGATCCTGGAAAACGCAATTCACGGAAGCGAAGGGAAGAAGGGCCTCTTGGACGCAGGGATATCCGGCCAAGAACCAGAGATGATCGGTTCACCTTCACGGTGAGCCACCGGGATGGCTCGATTCGTGACCAACCCCGTCAGCCTATGTTTTCTACATTACCACCTGTGCAGTTCTTCTGCGGAGTTTGGGCTGATCGAGCCGGACCCGTCTGGCTCGCGCGGGCTCGCGCGGTCCTCGCGTCGGTCTCGTCGTGCCCGAAAAAAGAAACGCCGCATCCTGAAGGATGCGGCGTCGAAAATCGCGGATCGTTGAGGGCGATCGACTAGACGGCCTTCTGGATCTTTCCGGCCTTGATGGCCTTGACCGAGACCAGCATGCGCTTGGTCTGGCCGTTCGGGAGCTTCACCCGCACGCGCTGGAGGTTCGGGCGGAACTTCCGTTTCGTCACCTTGGTGACGTGCGTGCCGATGCCGCCGCTCTTCTTGCTCTGACCCTTCCGGTGGATGATGCTCCCCTTCGTCGGGCCGACTCCAGTGATCTCACAAATGCGTGCCATGGCTTGCGATGGTTGAAAAGGGTCGTGAGTAAAGGTCGGGCTTCCGGCGAAGCAAGATGTATTTTCGGGGCGCCCCGTCCGGCGGTCACAATCGGATCGCGGCCTTCGCCGGGGCCGTGTTTGCTCCGCGGACCCTTCGACCATGGCCTCCTCGTGGAAACTTGACCTGACCCGCCGTCCGCGCCGCCTCCGGCGCACCCCCGCGATCCGCGCCCTCGTGGCCGAGACGGCGCTGGATGCGGCGGACTTCATCGCCCCGCTCTTCGTCGTCGATGGCCGCGGGGCGCCCGAGCCGGTCGGCTCGATGCCGGGCGTCTCGCGCTTCTCGATCGACGACCTCGCTCGCGAAGCCGCCGAACTTCAGGCCCTCGGCGTGCCGGCGGTCGCGCTCTTCCCGTGTCTCGAGGCCTCGCTCAAGGACGAGGTCGGTAGCGGCGCACTCGATGCCAATGCGCTCGTGTTGCGCGCCGTGCGCGCGGTGAAAAAGGCGGCGCCCGGGCTGGTCGTGATCACCGACGTGGCGCTCGATCCGTACACGACACACGGGCACGACGGCATCCTCACCGCGGCGCGCGACGATGTGGACAACGACCGCACGGTCGAAGTGTTGCGCAAGATGGCGGTGCTCCAGGCCGAGGCCGGCGTCGACCTCGTCGCCCCGTCCGACATGATGGACGGCCGCATCGGCTCGATCCGCGCGGCGCTCGATGCCGCGGGTCACACGCAGACCGGCATCCTCGCCTATTCGGCGAAGTTTGCCTCGGCCTACTACGGGCCGTTTCGCGAGGCGGTCGGCAGTGCCAAGGCCGCGGGCACGACGCTGCTCGACAAACACACGTATCAACTCACTGCAGGCAACCGCCGCGAAGCCCTCACCGAGGTGCAGCTCGACGAGGCCGAGGGCGCCGACATCGTCATGGTCAAGCCCGCGGGCCCGTACCTCGACATCATCCGCGATGTGCGCGAGGCCACGCGCCTGCCGGTCGCGGCCTACCAGGTCTCGGGTGAGTATGCGCAGATCCATGCCGCCGCTCGGCTGGGCTGGCTCGATCTCGAGCGCTGTCGCGCCGAGTCGTTGCTCGCGATCAAGCGCGCCGGCGCGGACATGATCCTGACCTACTTCGCCAAGGATATGGCGAAAGCCTTGCGCGTGGCGCGCGGCTGAGCCGGACTTTCGATCGCGCGCAGGTCGGACTCAGAAAAGCAAGAAAGCCGCCGGAGGCCGGCGGCTTTCTCGTGTGGCATGCGCCGGGAGGGGCGCGTGCGGGGCGGGGCGTCGATCAGCGCCGGCCCTTCTTGCGACGGGGCGCCTTGTCCTTGTCTTCGTCCTCTTCGTCGTCGGCGTCGTCATCGCCGTCGTCGTCGGAGTCCTCGTCCTCATCGTCGTCGCCATCGCCCTTGGCCTTGGGCTTGCCGTCCTCGTCTTCCTCGTCGCCCTCCTCTTCGTCTTCGTCCCACTTGAGCGACTCGTCGCCCTTGAGGGCCTCGTCGTCTTCTTCGACTTCGGGGAAGTCCTCGTCGGCTTCGTCCTCGGCGGCCTTCTTGCGGCGCGGCGTGTCCTCGTCCTCGTCGCTCTCCCAGCCGGCGGGCATGTACTCGAGGACGTTGAGCACTTCGTTGTAGAGGTGCACGGCCTTGCCCTCCATGAAGTCGGCGTTGTCCTCTTCGCGGATCTCGTCCTCGACCTCGTCGACGGTGAGCTTCTGTTCGAAGTCGAAGAGATCGTTGAGCATCTTCACGCGCAGGCGCGTGATGTGATCGAGGAAATCGGCGTAGAGGCTGTTCTCGTCGTCGAGGATGTCGGGCAGCGCGAAGAGTTTCTCGTCGGACTCGAGGATCGAGTCCTTCACGCGCACGAGGCGGACACGGTTCTTGCCCATGTCCTTGTCGATGCGGAACGGGATGAACGCGCGCTCCATCACGGCCGGGTCGAAGCCGTAGTCGCGGAGCGGGTCGATGAGCTCGATGAGGTGATCCACCTGGCGCGGATCGATGATGCTCAGCCCGTCGGTGTCCCAGTGGACCGTGTCGCTGACTTCCTCAACCCACCAATTCATGTCGTCGCCGAGGCGAACGACGCACCATTCGAGAGTGGGAGTGGATTTTGCCATGTGTGTTCGGGTAAAAAGCCGCGGAAGGAGAAAGCTCTCCGGAGACGTGAGTCAATCCGTGAGCGGAAGTTTTTTCTGCGCTCTGACGCCGTCCACGCATCCGGCTAAACGGCTGGCGTCAAGCGGCTTCTGTCTGCGCTGAAGCGGAGCCGCGCCTCGCATGCCTCTTGAGTCCGGCCACGGCCGGGCGCATGGTCGCACGATGGGGATGCTCTACCGACACGTCGTCCGCCCGATCTTTTTTCGCCAGGATCCCGAACACGCCCACGAAAAGGCCGTGCGGGCGCTGGCGCTGGCTTCGCGCGTGGCGCCGGTGCGCGCGCTGCTCGCCTGGCGCGGGCGCGCCGGCGTGGCGGCGCAGCCGGTGCGACTCTTCGGACTCGAGTTTCCCAACCGCGTGGGCCTCGCCGCCGGCTTCGACAAGAACGCTGTGTGCTGGCCCGCGCTGCATGCGCTCGGCTTCGGCCATGTGGAGATCGGCACGGTCACGCGCCACGCGCAGCCGGGCAACGAGCGGCCGCGCATGTTCCGCTATCCGCCGGAAGAGGCGGTGATCAATCGCATGGGTTTCAACAACGACGGCGCCGAGGCGGTCGCGCGCCGCATGGCCGGCCAGCCCGGCCCCGGTGCGCGCCGCGGCCCGGTCGGCGTCAACCTCGGCAAATCCAAGATCACGCCGCTGGACGAGGCCGTGGGCGACTACCTCGAGTCGTTCCGGCTGCTTGCCGATCATGCCGACTACGTGGCGATCAACGTCTCCAGCCCGAACACGCCCGACCTGCGCAAGCTTCAGGAGGAGTCGCGCGTGCGCGAATTGCTCGGCGCCCTCGCCGACGCCAATCGCGCGCGCGGCGAGCGGGCCCGCCCGATCCTGATCAAGATCGCGCCCGACCTCACGTATCCACAAATCGATGCCGTGATCCAGGCGGCGCTCGATCACGGCCTGGCCGGCCTGATCGCGACCAACACCACGCTCGCGCGCCCCGGCTTCTTCGCCGGCGTGAACGAGGCCGGCGGCCTGAGCGGCCGGCCCGTGCGCGCCCGCTCGACGCACATCGTGAACTACATCGTGCGCGCGACCGACGGGAAGCTGCCCGTCATCGGTGTGGGCGGCATCGACGACCCGGTCTCGGCCGGCGAGAAACTCGATGCCGGCGCCTCGCTCGTGCAGGTCTACACCGGCATGGTGTTCCAGGGCCCGTGGCTCGGCCGCGACATCGCCGCCGCACTGACCGCGCGCGACTCGGCGCAGTGGACCCTTTGAAAGAAGCCTGCCTTGGGGTAGGGCGAGGCCTCTGGCCGAGCCGCACGCGTACGCCGCATGCTGACGCGGCTCGGCCAGAGACCTCGCCCTACCTCGAATCAGCGGCGTCGGGTACGCACGCGCGACTCCGCAGCGCGGCGCACGAGGCTCACGGCACGAGATAGATCTCCGCGAGCGCGGTGCCCGTCGCGCCGCCCTTGCCGGTGACCTGCACGGTGTAGCCGCCCGGCGGCAACGTGACGACAAACGCCGCATCGGCGCTGCCGCTCGGGAGGGAAAACGCGTGGACCGCTGCGGCCGTGTTCGCTGTCGCAGCGGCACCGGGTCCGGTGCTCCAATCGTCGTTGCTCAGGATCGGATCCGCGCCGCGGTAGATCGTGAGCACCGGATCGGCGAGCACGCCCGGAACATTGAACGGCGCGGTTCCGAGGCGCGGTCCGACCGCGCGGATGAGCAGCGTGAGCGAACCCTCGTCTGAGATGACGAAGCCCGGGATCATGATCTCGCCGCCGGTGCCGACGTGGCCGCGGTTCGACAGGTTGACGATCGCGGGGCCGCTCGAGGAGGCGTCGTAGATCTCCACGATTGCGACACCCGAGGGCGCGGCGCCCGCGCCCTCGGCATGCACCGTGTAGCTGCCGGCCCCGACGTCGAGCAGCAGCGCGGCGTCGCTGCTGCCGCCGGTGAGTCCGAACGCGCCCACCGACGATGCGGTGGTGGTGATCTCGGCCGCGTTGGCATTGGCGCCCCACGTGTCGTTGGACGCGAGCGTGGCGCCGCCGGACTTGAGCGCGAGCTGCGGGTCGGCGAGTGTGCCCGGGAGATTGAAGGGCGGGAGCGCGAGCCGCTGGCCCACCGCGCGGATGAGCATGCGCCGCGAGCCGCTGCCGCTGAGGACGAAGCCCGGGATCAACACGCCGTCCCCGGTGAGGCAGAGCGCGCGCGTGGAGATGTTGAGCAGTCGCGCGGCCGAGGCGGGCGCCGGCGTGACCGTGAGCGTCGCCGCCTGGCTCGTCGCAGAGGCTTCGCCCTCGCGCACGATGCAGGTGTAGGCGCCGGCGTGAAACGCCTGCGCGCTCGGCAGCGAGAGGCTCGCGCCCGTCGCACCGGCGATGTCGGCGCCGTCGCGCTGCCACTGGTAGGTGAGCGTACCGCCGCCCGCCGCGGAGGCCGCGACCGTGAGCGTCACGCTCGCGCCCGCCGTGACCGAGGTCGAGGCCGGGTGCGTGGTGATCGTCGGCGGCGTGGAGGCGGGCGAACTCAGGACGAGGTGCGCGGCCGTCAGCGCCGGCAGCGTGTAGGTGAAGGTGTTGTTCGTGATCGCCGGTACAGCTGCGCGCTCCGTGATCGTCGCGCCGGCGGAGCCGAACGCGTAGACCCGCGCACTCGTGTAGGCGCGCGTGCCCGCGATGGTGAAGGAGGCGGCGGCCGGCTCGGTCTCGCTCTTGTTCAGGAGGATGACGTGCAGCTTCGTCGGGTCCGCGGCGTCGACCGAGGCGTGCACCGAGCAGGTCGTGCGGTCGTCGACCGCGGCGCTCACCGTGGTGTCGCCGTAGGTCGAGCCGGCGCCGTCGTAGTCGAGATAGAGGCGGAAGGCGGCGGCGATGTAGGTGGGATTCTCGTGCAGCTGCCACCAGGTCGCGAGGTACACGCCCTGGTCGGCGAAGATGCCGAGCGTGTCGGCCTGCGCGATGCCGCCGGAGATGTGGCTCTCGCCGCCGAAGTTGTACTCGGTGAGCGCGAGCTTCGTGCCGGGGTAGAAGGCGTCGATCGAGGCGCGTACGTTGGGCAGGAGCGGCAGGAAGGAGGAGAACCACTGGGCGATCCAGCTGTCCTCGAGGTAGGTGGGATCCCAATACGTGCGCGGGGCCTGCATGCGCGCGCGGTTGCAGGCGGCGTTGGTCCAGGTCGAGGGATTGTTCACCCGCTCGCCGCCGCCCTGGGCCTCGGAGTAGTTGTGCAGGTCGATCGCGTCGAGCAGGCGCAGGCCGGCCGTGTCGGAGGCCTTCTTCATCTGGTCGAGGTAGTAGTCGACGAACCAGCGGTAGCTGCCCTTCGTGCGCTCGGTCGCCCAGTCGGGCGCGCCCTGGAAGTCGTTGTATCCGGCGAAGCCGTAGCTGACGAAGCCGAAGGTCTCGGCGGCGGGGTCGACGCGCTTGACCGCCTTCGCGCCCTCGACGTTGCGTGCGACGAGTTCGGCGCACGAAGGCTGCCCGGGGTGGAGGCGCGCGTGCGTGTGCGACCAGAGGTCGGGCTCGTTGTCCAGGCAGTAGCCGCGCACGCCCGAGGCGGTCGCGGCGGAGCCGTAGCGCTGGACGAGGAAGTGCACGAACTCGTCCATGTAGACCGCGCCGTCGTTCGTATCAGGCGTCGTGGACAACGCCGTCGGCTTGGTGAAGCTCACCGGCACCCAGCGCGAGGAGGGCGCGACCTGCGCGGGCGTCACCTCCCCGCTCTTGTCGCGCGCGACGTAGCCGGCGAGCTGGAGCGTGACGATCGAGTAGGTCGCACCGAGTGCACGGGCGTCGTCGTGAAAATCTGTCACCACGATGCCCGGCGTGTTTTCCGCGCTGCCGGTGATGCCGGCGGCCCAGGTGAGGTAGTTGTCGCTGTTGTGGAACCAGTCGGAGCCGGCGTTGGAGGCGTTGTTTTCCCAGTTGTATCCGGTGAGGCGGTTGCCGCCCTGGCGCATGGCGGTGACCGGCGCGCCCAGGTCGAAGTTCGAGCCGTAGATCCACGGGCTGATCGGTGCGCGACCGGCGGCCGGGTCGATCGAGACCTGGACCGGGATGTCGGCGACGAGCGACGACCCGGCGGCGAGGCTGCCGAGGAGCAGGGCAGGGGCGTGAAGGATACGGGGTATCATGAACACGTGCGTGATCGGATTGGCGGAAAACGACCACCGACGCCACATCGCGCTGCCGTGGGGCGGAGGTTGCACAGGAGATTGACGGCGCTCTGGGGCGGAATCCCCAGCCGGACTCATCTCCAGGGTGGTCGGCCGTGTCCCACGGCCGTGCTGTGGTGCACGTCGTCCGCGTCCGTGGCGCGGCGCTCAGCGGCGTTCGCAATCAAACGTGAGCCCGATCGACGCCCGCCACGCATCCAGCGCCGCCATGTTGCCGAGCGTGTCGGCCCACGTCATGCCGGGCGCCTTCACCTCGACGTCGTGATTCTTGATCGCTGCGGCGACCGCATCGACCTGCATCGTGTAGAGCGGCGCGGGCGAATCGATCAGCTCCTCCGTCGGCGACGACTCGCCGCGACGCAGCACCACGAGGCGCGCGTGCTTGTCCGCGGGTTTCCACGGCACTGGCACGAGGATGTGGCCCTCCGAGCCCCAGATGCGCACGGCGCTGTCGGTCGCGACCTGCGTGGCGCACGAGAGGTCGGCGACACAACCTCCGGGAAACTTCAGCGACGCCGTCGCCTGCTGGTCGACCCGGCTCTGTTCGCCGAGCAAGGCCGTGCCGCGCACTTCGGCGGGATTGAGATAGGGATTGCCGCCGGCCGCCCCGGCGATGAGGCGGGCCATCGAGATCGGGTAGCAGCCGACATCCATGATACCGCCGCCGGCCTCGGGATTGCTCAGGCGGATGTTCTGCAGGTTCAGCCCCATGTTGAAGCAGAACGACGCCTGGATCATGCGCACATCGCCGATCTCGCCGCGGCGCACGATCTCGACCAGCCGCCGCGTCTGCGGGTGGCAGCGGTACATGAACGCCTCCATGAGAAACACCTTCGCCTTGCGCACGACCGCGATCGCGCTCTCGGCCTCGGCGCGGTTCACCGTGAAGGGCTTTTCGCAGAGGATGTGTTTGCCCGCCTCCGCGCAGCGGATCGTCCACTCGGCATGCAGGCGGTTCGGCAGCGAGATGTAGACGGCGTCGACCTCCTTGCACGCGAGCACCTCGTCGTAGGACGCGAAGGCCCGCGGGATGCCGAAGTCGTGGGCGAAGGCGCGCGCCGATTCGATGGAGCGGCTGCCGACCGCGGCGAGGTGGCCGGTCGAGGACTGCTTGATCGCCTCGGCGAGGACTCTCGCGATCTTGCCGGTGCCGAGGATGCCCCAGGCGAGGGTGCGGCGGGCGGGCATGGTGCGGTGTGTCGCGGTCGGCCTCGAGGAGATGACTCGTGGCTCAGTGGCCGTGTCCGCAGCCGCAGCCGCCGTGTCCACAACCGCCGCCGTGGCTGTGCGCGGGGGCGGGTGAGCGCGACGCGGAGTCCGACTTTCCGGCGCTGACGAATCCGTAGCCTCCCGAGATCACGCGCTGCACCGGCTCGCCCGTCTCGGGGTCGCGCGTGAGCGGCGCGTCCTTCATGCTTTGTTTCACCTCGAAGCGGCGACGCGGTTTGGACGGATCGGTCGGAACGGTCTCGTAGACGTAGGTGGCCATGGCGGCGGCGAACGTACGCGTGCGGCGGGTCCGGGCAACGGGAAATCTGAAAACCGCCGCGCCGCGCCTGCCGCGCCGTGTCCCTAACCTCTTGCCAAGGCCCCCCTGTTTCGTTCTCTCGCCGGGATGAATCAGATCGTAGCCGTCCTGGATTTCGGCTCGCAGTACACTCAGGTCATCGCGCGCCGCATCCGGGAGTGCCAGGTCCACTCGAAGATCTACCACTTTTCCACGCCGGCGGAGACGCTGCGCGCGGACGGCGTGGTCGGCATCATCCTCTCGGGCGGACCGAGCAGCGTCTTCTCGAAGGACGCGCCGATCCCCGACCGCGCGATCTTCGACCTCGGCGTGCCGGTGCTCGGCATCTGCTACGGCATCCAGCTGATGGGCCACCTGCTCGGCGGCAAGGTCTCCAAGAGCTCCCACCGCGAGTATGGCCATGGTACGTTGCGCGTGAAGACCGCCGGCCGTCTCTTCGCCGGCCTGCCGCGCACGCTCAAGGTCTGGAACTCCCACGGCGACCGCCTCATCGCGCTGCCTCCGGGCTTCAAGGCCATCGGCACGACGGAGAATTCTGAATACGCCGCGATCGAGGACCGCGCGCGCAGCTTCTTCGGCATCCAGTTCCACCCCGAGGTCTTTCACACCGAGCGGGGCATCGACATCTACAAGAACTTCCTCTTCGGCGTGTGCGGCGCGAAGCACAGCTGGACGATGCGCAGCTTCATCGACCACGCCATCGCCGACATCCGGAAGACCGTGGGCAAGGGCCGCGTGATCCTCGGCCTCTCCGGCGGCGTCGACTCCTCCGTCGCGGCCGCGCTCATCCACAAGGCCATCGGCAAGCAGCTCACCTGCGTGTTCGTCGACAACGGCCTGCTCCGCAAGGGCGAGCGCGAGTACGTGACCGACCTCTACGCGCGCCACTTCCACATCGACCTGCGCGTGGTCGACGCCTCGAAGCTTTTCCTCAAGCGCCTCAAGGGCGTCAGCGAGCCCGAGCAGAAGCGCAAGATCATCGGCCGCACCTTCGTCGAGGTGTTTGAGAAGTCGCTCAAGTCGATCGGCCACGCCGAGTTTCTCGCCCAGGGCACGCTCTATCCCGACGTGATCGAGTCGGTCGCGATCGGCAACAATCCCGCCGCGCTCATCAAGACCCACCACAACGTCGGCGGCCTGCCCGAGCGCATGAAGCTCAAGCTCCTCGAGCCGCTGCGCGAACTCTTCAAGGACGAGGTCCGCGAGGTCGGCGCGAAGCTCGGCCTGCCCAAGGAGGTCGTGTGGCGCCAGCCGTTCCCCGGCCCCGGCCTGGGCGTGCGCGTGCTCGGCGAGATCGCGAAGGACAAACTCGATATCCTGCGCGAGGCCGATGCGATCCTGTATCAGGAAATGAAGGACTGCGGCCTCTACTGGAAGGTGTGGCAGTCGTTCTGCGTGTTCATCCCGGTCAAGTCGGTCGGCGTGATCGGCGACGAGCGCAACTACGCCTGGGTGATCGGCATCCGTGTGGTCGAGAGCCGCGACGCCATGACGGCCGACTGGTCGCGCCTGCCCTACGAGCTGCTCCAGAAGATCTCCTCGCGCATCACCAACGAGGTGCGCGGCGTCTCCCGCGTGGTCCTCGACATCAGCTCGAAGCCGCCGGCGACGATCGAGTGGGAGTAGCGCGACGCGCTCGTGGCGCGCCGCGAACGCCGAACGCCGAACGCCGAATGTTCAACGCCGAACGCCGAAGTTCCGAGGTAGGGCGAGGCCTCTGGCCGAGCCGCTCGCGTGCGCATCCTGTCGACGCGGCCCGGCCAGAGGCTCCGCCCCACCTGCGACCTTCATGACCCCCTGGCGCCGCCTCTCTCGTCGCACGCTCGTCGACGACGCCTGGGTGAAGTTCCACGCCGACCGCGTAGAGCTGCCCGACGGTCATGTCATCGAGCCGTACTGGGTGCTGGAGGAGCGCGATTGGGTCCACATCGTCGCTTTTGACGAGCAGGGTCGCGTGCCGCTCGTGCGGCAGTATCGGTACGCCTGCGACGTCGTCTCCCTGGAGTTTCCCGGCGGCCTGCTCGACGCGGGCGAGGATCCGATCGCGGCCGCGCGTCGCGAACTCCTCGAGGAAACCGGATGTGACGCGGGCGAGTGCCGGCTGGCCGGATACGTTTTCCCCAATCCGGCCCGGCAGAAGAACCGCCAGTACTGCGTGATCGCCACCGGCCTGCGCCGGGTGGCCGGCCAGTCACTCGACCGCACGGAGTCCGCCATCCAGGTCGAATTCATGCGCCTCGCCGACATCCCGGAGCGCATCGCCTCGGGCGAATTCTGCCAGGGCCTGCACATCGCCTCGCTCCAGATCGCGCTGCAGAACCTGCCGCCCGGGATCGCGCCTTGAGGTAGGGCGAGGCCTCCGGCCGAGCCGCGTAGGCGGCGTGCGAACGGTGGCGGCTCGGCCAGAGGCCTCGCCCTACCTCGGACTGACGACACTCCGTTCGTGACGAGCCCGCCTTGATTCCGCACGCTCGCCGGTCCGTTATCACCCATCGTTCCCGCCTTCCCGCCATGCGCATCCTCGACTCCACCACGCCCGCTTTCTGGCCTGCGATGCGGCGCTTCTGCCGCGCCGCCGCTTCCGATCCGGCGGTGCAGCATGCGGTGGCCGGAATGCTCGCCGAGGTGGCGAAGGAGGGCGACCCCGCGATCGCGCGTTATGTCGCCAAGTTCGACGGAGCTTCGCTCCGCCCCGCGCAGTTTCGGGTGACGTCGGACGAACTCGCCGCGGCCGCCCGTCGCCTGCCGCGCGCCGAGCGCGCCGCCATCCGCGAGGCGATTGCCTGCGTCAAGGCGTTCAATCGCCGCAGCCTCCCGCGTGCGTGGCGGGCGCGCAATCCGCAGGGCGCGCGCATCGGCGAGACGTTTTTCCCGCTCCGCCGCGTCGGCCTCTACATCCCGCGCGGCCTCGCCTCCACCGTGATCATGACCTCGGTCATCGCGAAACTCGCGCGCGTGCCGGAGATCGCGATCTTCACGCCGTGCGACAAGGAGGGCCGCGTCTCCGACGCCGTGCTCGGCACCGCGCACCTCTGCGGCGTGAGCGAGGTCTACCGCGTCGGCGGCGTGCCCGCGATCGGCGCGATGGCGTTCGGTACCAAGACGATTCCCGCCGTGGTGAAGATCTTCGGCCCGGGCAACGCCTACGTCGTCGAGGCCAAGCGCCAGGTCTTCGGGCAGGTCGGCGTGGACCTGCTGCCCGGCCCGAGCGAGGTGATGGTCATCGCCGACGACTCGGCCAACCCCGACTTCGTCGCCGCCGACCTGCTCGCGCAGGCCGAGCACGGCTCCGGGCGCGAGAAGGTGTTTCTCGTCTCGACCTCGAAGAAACTCATCGCCGCGGTGCACGCGCGTCTCACCGCCGCGCTCGCCACGCTCGGCCGCGCCGAGGCCGTGCGCCGCGTGCTCAAGGACGGATTTGTCTCGATCGTGGTGCCCGACATGCGGACCGCGGCCGAGGTCGGCGACTGGGTCGCGCCGGAGCACCTCGAACTCGAGGTGGAGCCGAAGGCGCGCGCGATCCTCCAGGCCGGCATCACCACGGCCGGCGCCGTCATGCTCGGCGGCTGGTCGGCCACGGCGCTGGGCGACTTCACCGCCGGGCCGAGCCACGAACTGCCGACCGGGCGCTCCGGGCGATTCTCCAGCGGCCTCCAGGCGATCGACTTCATGCGCCGGTCCAGCCTCGTCGAATACGATGAGCGCGCTCTGCGCCGCGCCGCGCCGGTGGTCGAGGCCTTCGCGCGCATGGAACAACTCGACGCCCACGGCCGGTCGGTGACGATTCGGACGGAATCCTGAAGTTGAACCACAGAGGACACAGAGGGCACAGAGCCAAGGCAGAGAGAATGGCCATAGAAGGCGCTGAATCCCGGCCCGAACTCTCGAGCCGTCTGTGCCTCATGGCCAATCTGTCTTTCTCTGTGCTCTCTGTGTCCTCTGTGGTTCAATCCTGACCCTTCGCCGATGACCCAGCCTTCCGAGATCAACCTGCTGGCCGCGCCGCATGTGCGGTCGCTGCACGCCTACACGCCGGGCCTCCAGCCGAAGGAGAGCGGGTGGGTGAAGCTCAACACCAACGAGAATCCGTACCCGCCCAGCCCGCGGGTGGCCGAGGCGATCACGCGCGAGCTTGGCGGCGCGCTGCGACTCTATCCCGATCCGCTCAGCTCGGCCGTGCGCCGCGCCTTCGCGCAGCTCCACGGGCTCGCGGAAAACCAGGTGATCGTCGGCAACGGCTCCGACGATGTGCTCAATCTCCTCGTGCGCGCCTTCGCCGGCGGCGCGGGCCGGGGCGTCGCCTACGCGATGCCGAGCTACTCGCTCTACCCGGTGCTCGTCGCGATCGAGAACGGCGCGACCGTCGAGGTGCCGTTCACGCGCGAGATGACGCTCCCGGTCGAGGCGCTGGCGCGCTCGGAGGCGTCGCTGCTGCTGTTGACTTCACCGAATGCCCCGACCGGCGTGGGCTTCCGCACGGCGGAGCTGGAAAAGCTCGCGCAGGCGTTTCGCGGCATCCTCGTCATCGACGAGGCCTACGCCGACTTCGCCGAGGAAAACGCCATGGCGCTCGTGTCGAGATACCCGCGCGTGGTCGTCACGCGCACGCTCTCGAAGTCGCACGGCCTCGCCGGCCTGCGCGTGGGATTCGCCGCGGGCAGGCCCGAGGTGATCGACTTGCTCGACCGGGTGCGCGACAGCTACAACGTCAACCGCCTCTCTCAGGCCGGCGCGATCGCCGCACTCGGCGACACGGGCTACCTCGCCGACGTCGTGGCGCGGATCAAGCGCACGCGCGCCGCGGCCGAGGCGGGCTTTCGCGCGCGGGGCTGGTTTACCTATCCGTCGCAGACAAACTTCCTCTTCACCGAGCCGCGCACGGCCGACGGCCGCACCGGGCCCGACGTGGCGAAGGCCTGCTACGAGCACCTGCTCGCGCAGAAGGTGCTCGTGCGTTACTTCGGGAGTCACGCCTTGACCCGCAATTTTCTCAGAATCACTGTCGGCACCAACGCCGAGATGGAGGCCCTCTCCCGGGCGATCGAATCATGGCCACTGACCGCGTAGCCGAGATCACACGCAAGACCGCCGAGACCGACATCGTCCTGCGCCTCAACGTCGACGGCCGCGGCCGCTCGACCATCGCGACGGGCGTGCCGTTCTTCGACCACATGCTCACGCTGCTGGCCAAGCACGCGATGTTTGACCTCGACGTGACGGTGAAGGGCGACGTCGACGTCGACTACCACCACACCGTCGAGGACGTCGGCATCGCGCTCGGCGAGGCGATCAAGTCCGCCGTGGGCGACAAGAAGGGCATGGTGCGCTACGGCTTCTTCATCCTGCCGATGGACGAGTGCCTCGGCCGCGTCGCGGTCGACCTCGGCGGCCGGACGTTTCTCGCCTACGAGTGCGCGCCGTCGAGCCTCTACGTGCGCGACTTCAACATCCTGCTCGTGAAGGAATTTTTCCGCGCCTTCTCCAACAGCGCCGCGGCCAACGTGCATGCGCGGCTCGAATACGGCGAGGAGCCTCACCACGCCGCCGAGTGTCTCTTCAAGTGTCTCGCCCGCGCCCTCGACCAGGCCTGCCGCCTCGACCCGCGCGCCGCCGGCAGTGTGCCGTCGACCAAGGGCGTGCTGTAGGATTGCGGAGTGATGGAAAGGTAGGGCGAGGCCTCTGGCCGAGCCGCGCCAGCGGCACGCGGG
>Ga0315910_10000794_pt1 | contig 30471 bp, 21 predicted proteins | sample EdamamesoilMG_FD_204470 | JGI IMG/M metagenome (GOLD analysis project Ga0315910, IMG submission 204470) | Garden soil microbial communities collected in Santa Monica, California, United States - Edamame soil | ecosystem: Environmental > Terrestrial > Soil > Garden | place: USA: California... | reverse complement strand
CGAGGCCGTGGCTGCGGTAGAGCGTGGGGAAATGTTTTTCGAGCCGCTTGGAAATGTAATTCGCGTTGAGGATGGCGAACTTGGTGGCTTCGGTGAGTCCGTCCGCGCCCATCATGGCGATATACATCCACGAGATGGTGAGGATGCTCGCGCTGCCCCACGGTGCGGCGCTGACTGCGCCGATGGGGCTTTCGCCGCCGAGATTCACGACGTTGTGCCCGGGCAAAAACTCGACGAGGTGCGCCGCCACGCCAATCGGACCGACGCCCGGTCCGCCGCCGCCGTGCGGGATGCAAAAGGTTTTGTGCAAGTTCAGATGGCAGACGTCCGCGCCGATAAAGCCGGGCGAGGTGAGGCCGACTTGCGCGTTCATGTTCGCGCCATCCATGTAAACCTGGCCGCCGTTCGCGTGGACGATTTCGCAAATCTCGCGGATGGTTTCCTCGAACACACCGTGTGTGGACGGATAGGTGATCATGAGGCACGAGAGGTCGGCCTTGTGCGCCTCGGCTTTCGCGCGCAGGTCGGCGACGTCAATGTTGCCGTTGGTGTCGCACGCGACGGCGACGACTTTCATACCGGCCATGACGGCGCTAGCGGGGTTCGTGCCGTGCGCGGAGGTGGGAATCAAACAAACGTTGCGATGCGCGTCGCCGCGCGATTCATGATAGGCGCGGATGACGAGCAACCCGGCGTATTCGCCCTGCGAACCGGCATTGGGCTGGAGCGAAATGCCGGCGAACCCGGTGATTTCCGCGAGCCAAGTTTCGAGTTGCTCAAACATCTTCTGATAACCGCGCGTTTGTTTGATGGGCGCGAACGGATGGATTTTGGCGAACTCTGGCCATGACACAGGGAACATCTCGGCGGCGGCGTTGAGCTTCATGGTGCACGAGCCGAGCGGGATCATCGAAGCGGTGAGCGAGAGGTCACGCGATTCGAGCCGCTTGATGTAACGCAGCATCTCGGTCTCGGAGTGGTAACGGTTGAAGACGGGGTGCTGGAGGAAGTCCGACGTGCGGTCACAAGCGTGCTTGGCGTTGCGGGCGGCGTGCTCGGTCAGATCTGCAATGGCGAAGTCGGGAGCTTTATCGCCGTTGAACACTTGCAAGAGCGTGGCCACGTCTGCGGCGCTGGTAGCTTCATCGAGCGAGATGCCGATGGTCTTGTCGTCAATGGCGCGGAGATTGATGCGATGCGCTTCGGCGGTCTTCAGGATGTCTGCGGATTTCTTGTCGCCGAGATTGATCTTTAGCGTGTCGAAACGCGGCGTGGTGGCGACGAGGTAACCGAGTCGTTCCAAACCGGTCGCCAGAACTTCGGTCAACGTGTGGACGCGTTGCGCAATCTGCTTCAAGCCTTCCGCACCGTGGTAGCAGGCGTAGAGCGAAGCCATGTTGGCGAGGAGCGCTTGGGCCGTGCAGATGTTGCTGGTGGCTTTCTCGCGACGGATGTGTTGTTCGCGCGTGCCCAGCGCGAGGCGCATTGCGGGCTTGCCGCGGGCGTCCTTGGAGACGCCCACGATGCGACCGGGCATCTGGCGCTTGAATTCGTCCTTCGTGGCGAAGAAGGCAGCGTGCGGTCCACCGTAACCCAGCGGCACGCCGAAACGTTGCGCGCTGCCGACGGCGATGTCCGCACCGAATTCGCCCGGCGGCTTGATGAGCGTGAGCGCGAGCAAGTCTGTCGCAACTGTCACGAGTGCGCCAGCCGCGTGGGCCTTCTCCGTGAACGGCTCGTAGTTATAAATGGCGCCGAACGTATCGGGATATTGAACGAGTGCGCCAAACACCTTGTCGGAGAACTCGAACTGATCCGCATTGCCGACGACGGCTTCGATGCCCAGCGCCTTCGCGCGCGCAACCACGACCTCGATGGTTTGCGGATGACAGGTTTCGGAAATGAAGAAGACGTTGCGTCCGTCTTTTAAGCGGGAGGACATCGTCATGGCTTCCGCTGCTGCCGTCGCTTCGTCGAGCATGGACGCGTTCGCGATGTCGAGCGCGGTCAGTTCGCTGGCCATCGTCTGGAAATTCAACAGCGCCTCGAGTCGCCCTTGGGAAATTTCAGCCTGGTAAGGCGTGTATTGGGTGTACCAGCCGGGGTTCTCGAGCACGTTGCGCTGGATGACCGGCGGCGTGATCGTATCGTAGTAACCTTGGCCGATGAACGAGCGAAAGACCTGGTTCTGCGCCGCGATGGATTTCAGTTCGCGTAGGGCGTCAAACTCAGTTTGTGCTGCCGGAAGTTCGCGCGGCTTGCCCAACCGGATACCCTTTGGCACGGCGGCATCGGCCAGAGTGTTTATGGAATCGTGTCCGATAGTTTTGAGCATGGCCGCAGTTTCATCGGCATTTGGGCCGATGTGGCGGCGGACGAATTGGTCCGGATGTTTCAGCGTTTCTGAGTTTTGACTACCAGCGTCTGAAAATGACATGCGCCAGATTAGCGAGTGCCGGCGGCGGGAGCAAAAAATTTTGGAACACCCATTGATGGGAGGGGCGCGAGTTTTCCGTGGCGCAAACTGATGCCGTCGTTAAGATTTGCCCATGAGCAGTCCTCGAAAGCGCGCAGTGCTGTGGGCGGCGGCCGGCCTGGCCACCATCTGGGTGCTGGCGATCTGCGGCTACATGATCTCCGGCAGCTTGAAGGTCACCGGCGAGAAGGTCCGAGCGTATGTGGAAGCGGTCGACCTCAGCAAGCTCTCGGCGGCGGATCGCGCCAAGGCATTGCAAAAGCTGGCGGACATGATCAACAAGCTTTCCTTTGAGGAGCGGCAGCAGATGCGACTGGGCCGCACCGCGGAGAAATGGTTTCTGCAAATGACCGAGGAGGAACGCGGCGAGTTCATCGAAGCGACGATGCCCACAGGGTTCAAGCAAATGATCACCGCCTTCGAGCAACAGTCAGAGGAGAAGCGCAAGCGCGCGATCGACGAGGCGCTCAAACGGTTGAAGGAAACCAATGCCGAAGTGCAGGCCGGTAGGAACCCTTCCTCAGTAAACGATACCAATCAGCCGCCGCCGCTCAGTCCGGAGCTGGAAACGAAAGTGCGCACCATCGGCTTGAAGTCCTTCTACAGTCAAAGTTCCGCGCAAACCAAGGCGGAGCTTGCGCCCGTGCTGGAAGAGTTGCAGAAATTGATGGAAAGTGGGCGCATGCCCCGCGGAAGGTAACCCATGTGAACGCACTTTGCCCATGGCGGGCGAAAGGGTTGAAGTCAGCCAGATTCATTGGTAGCGCTGCTTTCACATTGATCGAACTGCTGGTCGTCATCGCCATCATCGCGATCCTGGCGGCGATGCTGCTACCGGCATTGGCGCGAGCGAAAGAGAAGGCGCATACGACGGTCTGCCTGAGCAATCAGAAGCAAATCCTGCTGAGCTACCAGACCGCTCTTCTTGACGATCCGAAAAGCATCTTCGCTCCCGCCAACATTTACGAGGGATGGTTCTCCGGTCTGGAAACCGGTCTGAAACCGTTTTGGATCTGTCCGCGGGCGCCGGTGAAGTCATCGGATTTCTATGGCAGTGTCGAAGCGGCTTGGAACTATCGCTTCGGCAGCGTGCCGGCCAACAGGACCAGCAGCTACACTGTCAACCGTTGGCTGGTCCTCGGCGCCTCCTTTACCGCGGAGTCTCAAATCGCCCATCCTGTATGGACTCCGGTACTCGCTGACGGCGTGGTCTATCTTACCCACCCCGGAGCGTCGAACCAGCCGGCACAGGATCTGTATTCCCCCGTCTCCGGCCTCGGTGCGAACGGCGAATTCAACATGCGGGTCATGAACATTCCGCGCCACGGCAACCGGCCCCGACCTGTGCCCCGGAACTGGCCGGCCACTGCACCGCTGCCCGGCGCTGTCAACGTGGCATTCCACGATGGCCACGCAGAACTCGTGAAGCTCGACCGGCTTTGGCAGTTCTACTGGCATGTCGGTTACGTGCCACCGGCAAAAAGACCTGGGCTGAAGTAAGCCGGTGAGTTTGAATCCTTCGCCGACCTGGCCCAGCTGATTCACGTTTCCAAGTTTCAGCCTGCGAGTTAGGCTTGCCCACGCGTGAAAACCCCGGCCAGGAGCAAAGCTGCCCGCGCATCCGCCGACCCTGAACAGGCCCGGCACTTTTTCGAGTTGCTGGCTGCAACCGAAGCCGCGGCCGCGCTGGGCAACGCGGATGAAGCACAACTCTGCATCTGGGCGCAGCTCTTCGCTGGCTCCCCTGCCCTTGGCAATCTGTTGGTCACTAATCCCGCATGGCTTGGGCGATTAACACCACAAACGCTTTGCGGTCCCCGCAGAAAGTCCGCGTTGCAGGCCGAGTGGCGCGAGCTGGCCCGGCCGTTTCTCGCCACGCGGGATCAAGCCGGCGCATTCGCGGCCCTGCGACAATTCAAGCAACAAGCGATGTTGCGCATCGCAGCGCGAGATCTGAACCGGCTGAGCAACGCGATCGAGATCACGAGAGAGATTTCGGATGTGGCGGACGTCTGCCTGCAGGCCGTCTGGGAACTATGCGCGCGTCAGTTCACGGAACGCTTCGGCACACCGTTTCACCAGGATTTGCAAGGACGTTGGCATCCCACCGAGGCGTGCGTGCTGGGCCTGGGCAAGCTCGGTGGACAGGAATTGAATCACAGCTCCGACGTGGACGTGATATTCGTCTATGACGACGAGGGCAGCGTGTTCAAGGAGACGCCGGCCAAAAGCAAATCGCCCCGCGCGGCGATGTCGAGCCATCAGTTCTTCAATAAGCTGACAGAGGCATTCATCGCCGAGATCGCCAAGTCCACGCCCGAGGGCTCGTTGTTCCGCATCGACCTGCGACTGCGACCAGAAGGCGACGCCGGCCCGCTCACGCGTTCGTTGGGCAGTTACGAGAATTATTACTCACAGTGGGGGCAGACCTGGGAGCGGATGATGTTGATCAAGGCGCGATGTGTGGCCGGCAGTGAATCCCTTGCGCATGAATTCCTGGAAATGGTGCAGCCGTTCCGCTATCCGCGCTCGGTGAACGAGCGCGTGTTGCGCGATGTGGCCGCGATCAAGGAGCGGATCGAGAACGAAGTGGTGAAAGCGGACGAACTCGACCGCAACGTGAAGCTCGGGCGCGGCGGCATTCGCGAGATCGAGTTCGTGGCCCAATCGCTGCAACTGTTGCACGCCGGGCGGCAGCCGTTTCTGCAATCAGCGCAAACGTTGCCGACCTTGGACAAGCTGGTGGAGTATCGCCACATCACCCTCGCGGAGGCCGGTCAGTTACGGGAGGCGTATTGCTTCCTGCGGGATGTCGAGCACCGCCTGCAGATGGAGGAGAATCAACAGACGCACACGATTCCCACCGGGTCTGAAGCCCGGGAGCGGCTGGCACGGCTGATGGGATTCAAAGCGCACGCGGAATTCGAAGCTACGCGGGCGGCTCACACCCAAAACGTCCGACGCGTTTACGAGCGGTTGCTGCGGGTGGACAGGCCGGCCGATCAAAAGGAGTTCCCCGAGCGCTTCGAAGGCGCCGAGGGCGAATGGAAGGCGATCTTGAGGCGACACTGGTTTCGGGACCCAGATGCCGCGTTGCGGGTGCTCCGCGAATTTGTGGAAGGCCCGGGCTTCGTCCACGTGTCACAGCGCACGTCGGAACTGGCCCGCGAGCTCCTGCCACAGATTTTCTCACTCTGCCGGACGGACGACCGCAACTCCTCGGCCCCGCAACTGCCCGCAAAGGTGCTTTCAGATCCTGACCGGGTGCTGACGCGGCTGGATAGTTTCATCACCGCGTACGGCACACGGGCGGCCTTGTTTGAACTGTGGTCCAGCAATCCGGCCCTGCTGGAACTCCTGCTATTGCTCTTCGACCGCTCCGAGTTCCTGGCCGAGCGCGCCATCCGGGTGCCGGATCTGGTGGATGAACTCATGCTGGCCGGCAGGTTGCGCCAATCCAAAACCACCACCGGCATCCTCGCTGATCTGCGTCACGGCGTGGCCGACGAGGATCAGTTCGCCTGGATGCGGCGTTATCACGAGGCTGAGTTCATGCGCATCGGCTTGCGGGATATTCTGGGATTGGCGGACATGGAACAGAACTTTGGCGAACTTTCCGCGCTGGCCGACGCCTGCCTGCAATACGCATTGGAAGTCGTCATGCACCGGCACAAACTCAAGTCAGCGCCATTCGTCATCATCGCCCTCGGCAAGCTGGGCGGGCGCGAGATCAATTACGGTTCAGACCTGGATGTCGTATTTGTCAGCGATGCCGGAGCAAGAGACCTGGCACGGCTGCAGAAACTGGCGGTGGAAGTGATGGATCTGATTTCGCGGCGGACGGAACATGGAGTGTTGTTTGAACTGGATGCGCGGCTGCGTCCGGACGGCGAGAAAGGATTGCTCGTGAACACGCTGGCGGCTTACGAAGAATACTACCGCAAACGGGCCCAGCTTTGGGAGATCCAATCACTCACCCGGACGCGCCCAGTAGCCGGCGACCTGAGGCTGGGCGAAGTGTTTCAAAAGCTGACGCGCGATCTCACTGACTTCAGCATGAACGTGAAATCACCCGTCTCAACCCGCCCGGCAGCGTTCACAGCCGACTGGAGATCGAAGCTGCACGAGATGCGGAGGCGGATCGAGAAGGAGCGCACGCCGGCTGGACAGGAGGAACTAGCGATCAAAACAGGCGCTGGCGGCCTCGTCGATGCCGAGTTCATCGCGCAAGCATTGTGTCTGGAGCATGGCTGGCACGAGCCGCATACGTTAAGAGCTCTGGAACGAGGTCGCAGTGAAGGTGTTTTGCCGGAGGCGCAGAAGCTGATCGAGAACTACATGCAGCTCCGTCGCGTGGAGGGAATCTTACGGCGCTGGAGTTACGAAGGCGAGGCGGTGTTGCCGGATGAGCCGGAACCGTATTACCGAGTCGCCGTGCGATGCGGATTCAGCTCGCCGGAAAATTTCCGCAGTGCGCTGGCAGGCTGGCGCAAAGCGGTCCGTGAGGCTTACACGACCGTATTCGCCGGCTAGCCCACCGCCACCCGCTCAATCCCGCCATTCGAATTGCGCGGTGACTGGACAATGGTCACTCGGAAACTGCCCGTTGAAGGATATGGGATTGATCTCGATCCGCTTGGTGGTGAGTGAACCGCGCGTCAGTATCCAGTCGATACGCACTCCATTGGTCTTGATGCCGGTGAAATCGTTGAACGTCGCCAGCCCCTCTCCCGCACGATTGGTCGTCGCCAGCCAGGTATCGGTCAAGAAACCGTCACGCGTCAGCGTATGGTAAGCGGCGTTTGTGGCGGCGGTCGCGTTGAAGTCGCCGGCCAGGATGACTGGCAGAGGAGTCTTCAACGCGGCAATCCGGTCACGAACGAGTGTGGCGCTCTTCTCCCGCGCCAGTTGGATCTGATGATCGAAGTGCGTGTTGAAAAAGTAGAACTCGCGCGCGTTCGCCCGGTCGCGAAACTTGATCCAAGTCACCATCCGGCGATTTGAGTTGCTCCACGTCGTTGAGCCCATCACATCCGGCGTGTCCGAAAGCCAGAAGTGATCATACTCGAGTGGTTCGAGTCGCGCTGGCCGGTAGAATACCGCCATGAACTCGCCACGACTGCCGCCGTCGCGTCCCAAGCCGATCCATTGATATTCCGGCAAGTCGGACGCCAGTTCCTTGAGTTGGCCGTATAATCCCTCCTGCGTGCCGAGCACATCCGGCGTCGCATCGCGGATCACTTGGGCGACAAGCGGGCGACGGGTGGGCCAGTCATTGGGTTTCTTGGTGCTCGCGTAACGAAGATTGTAGGTCGTCACAATCAGGGAATTGGTGGCGGCAAACGCGTTGGGAAAACAAATGGCGACCAAAGCCGTGCCGACCGCGAGGCCGACGCTGAGCTTGAACATCCGGCGAGGTTGATTGCGCATGAGCGAAATCCTGCCAGCTTCACGCGCCGAGACAAGTGTCAGCTGCGTTGGCGGCTGGCTTCGTGAAGAAATACCGCCGCCGCTGCACTGACATTCAGCGAATCTACACCGGCCGACATCGGAATCGCCACCGCTTCGTCACAGGCGGCGAGGACTTCTTCTGAAATACCATGACCCTCGCTGCCGAAGACAATGCAGCAATCACCTGTGAGATCGGTTTGATCAAGGAACTTCTGATCCGTGTGCGGATGAGCGGCCAGACAGCGAACACCGCGTTGACGAAATTGAATCAGCGATGATGCGAGATCGGCTGACTCAAGCACGGGCAGCCGGAAGATGGTGCCCATGGAATTACGAACCGCGCGGCGCAAGAACGGGCTGGCACAAGTTTCGCCCACGATCAACGCTTGCACCCCAAACGCCGCACAGTTACGGGTCAACACGCCCATGTTTTCCGCGCTCGTCAATCCGTCCACGGCGACAAACAATCGCGGCGCGGGCATGGCTAAAATCGAATCCAATGTCGGCGGCGGCGGAATCCTTCCCACCGCCAGCACGCCTTGGAACATCTCGAAGCCGACCAATTCTTCCAGCACGCCCTTCTTGGCAACAGAGTAAACGGGAATTTGATTTTCAGAACGCACGGCCAGCAGCGGTTCGAATTCGGCGAGCCGCGCCGCCGGCAGTAGCACGGACAAAACCTCAAAGTGACTTTCCAGTAATCGACGAACGACCTTGTCCCCCTCGGCGACAAAGATGCCCTGGGCTTCGTGTTCCGTCGGGCGTTTCAGCGTGCGATACGGCGCCAGCTCAGGCAGGTCAAGATTCTCGATTGGCCGGACTTGGAACATTTCAGCAATGCGGTCACCGCAAGCGGGCGGCCAAGGATCAGAGGGTGAGCGTGGCGGTGGGTTGAGCTTGCGTTGCGACTTGAAGCTGCACATGCGCGGCACCGAGTTGTTGCAAACGCGCGTTGACGACGTTGAACGCGAGATCGGGTTTGTTGCAGTCGCGGCTGAGGTGACCGAGGTAAAGGTGGCGCAAGTTGCCAGACATGATTTCCGCGGTACAATCCGCCGCCGCTTCGTTCGAAAGGTGACCGTGCCGGCTGAGGATGCGTTGCTTCAAACTCCAGGGGCGGTGCAGACAATCCTGCAACATCTTCACGTCGTGATTCGATTCCAGCACCAGCACGTTGGCGGCGCGGATGCGTTCGGTCACCAGCTTCGTCACATGGCCAAGATCGGTGGCGAAGCCGATGTTACCTGAAGCGGTGCGCAGGATGAAGCCCACCGGGTCCTGGGCATCATGCGGGATGGAAAACGTTTCTACCTGGATATCGCCGACTTCAAAACTTGCACCGGTTGCGAAGAGCCGGAACTCGATCTGCGTTACCGCCAGCTGGCGCACGATCTCATCACGGGTGGCGCGATTGCAATAAACCGGCACCCGCAACTTCTCCGCCAGCCCGACCAGTCCGGCGATGTGATCGCCGTGTTCGTGGGTGATGAGGATGGCATTTAGATTCTCCGGTGCCCGCCCAAGTCCAGCCATCCGTTGGCGCGTCTGACGTGGACTCAGCCCGGCATCCACCAGCAAGCGGGTTTCGTCGGTCTCGACGTAAGCGCTGTTGCCAGCAGAGCCGCTGGCGAGGATGGTGAGTTTGACTGCCACGCGCTGACCTTACGAGCGGTGCACCCGAATTCCAAGCTTCAACGCGGTCCGCCAGAAACTACTTTTACCCACTAGTTGGTTGGTCTTCAGCCTTAGAACTGTTGCAAAACAGTCAGAATGAGCGGGCAGCGGCAGCGTCAAGCCAAAGTCATGCCAAGTTCGCGCTTGTGATTAGGCGCGGGCTGCTTAAATTATGCGCGCAGAATGGCAGTCGGATTACAACTTTCGCAGCGGCTCACGCAGTCGCTGGTGCTCGCACCGCAACTCCAGCAATCCCTGGCGTTGCTGCAAGCGCCTACGCTTGAACTCAAGGCCCTCGTCGAACAGGAGTTGCAGCAAAATCCCGTGCTCGAGGAAGTGCAATCGCAGGAGCCGGAAATGCGCGACCGCGACGTGGATGGCGAGGATCGTTCCGAACAGGCCGACCCAACCGAACCGCCCGCTGACGTCACTTTTGATCCCGCCACGGAGAAGCCGAGCGATGCGCCGGTAGATGACTTTCAGGCCGAGTTCGAAAAGCTCGTACAGCTGGACCAAGACTGGCGTGATAACTTCACCGCCACCAATGCCCCGTCGCGCGCCACCGCCGAAGACGAAGAGAAACGGCAGTTCATGTTCGACTCGCTCGTGGCGGGCACGTCGCTCCAGGAATCATTGCTCGAACAGCTCCGCGAGTCCGGCCTGTCCCAAGCTGATCAGCCGATCGCTGAGATGATCATCGGCAACGTTGACGATTATGGCTACCTCAAGGCTTCGCTCGAGGAACTGTGCGCGCTCGCCAACACCGCCCCGGAAAAGATTCTGGAAGTGTTGAAAGTGGTGCAGACTTTCGATCCAGTTGGCGTCGCCGCGCGCGATCTGCGCGAGTGTCTCACGCTTCAATTGGAGCGCGAACACAAACAAGAGACTCTGGAATATCGCATCATCCGCGATCACATGGACGCGCTGGGTAAACGGCGCGTGCCGGAAATTTCCCGCGGCACGGGGGCGGACACGGACGAAGTCCAGGAAGCCATGGCCCGCATCGCCCGGCTCGAGCCGCGCCCCGGACGCGCCTTCCTGCCGGACAACGATCAGTATGTGTTACCGGAAGTTTTTGTCGTTCGCAGTGGCGATGATTTCGTGGTCACCACCAACAACGAGCACATTCCCCATCTGCGCATCAGCAATGTTTACAAGGACCTGATGTCCGGTGGCGCTGACAACGCAGAGGTGAAGAACTACATCCGCGAGAAAATCCGGGCGGGCAAATTTCTCATCAAGAGCCTTCAGCAGCGGCAGGCGACGATCCTGAACATCGGCAAGGAGATCGTGAAGCGCCAACGCGAGTTCATGGAAAAGGGTGTGGCGTTCCTTAAACCGCTGACGATGGTGCAGGTCGCCGAAGTCGTGGGCGTGCATGAAACGACGGTGAGCCGGGCGGTGTCCGGCAAGTTCATGGAGACGCCGCAGGGCATCTTCGAGATGAAATATTTTTTCACCGCCGGCCTGCAGACCGCCAGCGGCGACGGCGTATCCAACACCAGCGTGAAGGACATGATCGCTGAAATCTTCAAGAATGAAGACGCGACCAAGCCGTTGTCCGATCAGGAAGTGGTGAAGATGCTGACAGACAAAGGCATCGTCATCGCCCGTCGCACAGTGGCCAAGTATCGCGGCGAGTTGAACATCCTGCCGTCGAATTTGCGGAAAGTATACTGAGCCGCCCGATTCAACGCCTGGCTGCTTTCAATCTAGTCCTCGTTTCCGCCGCAGTTCATCCAACTCGGGACGCAGTTCTCCCTTCGTCTTCCGGTCCATCCGGTCAATGAAGAGGATGCCGTTGAGGTGATCGGTTTCGTGCTGGACGGCGCGAGCCAGCAACCCACCGCAACGAAAGAAGATCGGCTTGCCTGATTTGTCGAGCGCCTTCACGTCCACGGTTTCCGCGCGGCTGACGTCGGCGTAAATTTCGGGAAAACTCAGGCAGCCTTCCGGGCCGACAACTTTTTTCTCACCTGGTGTCACTTCGGGATTGATCAACACCAGCGGCATGAATTCATCCACGTCCGCCGGCTCACCCTCAAGTTCCAACGTCGAGGGCCGGTCAGTAACTCCCCGCACATCAATCACCGTGAGTTGCAACGCCTGCCCGATCTGCTGCGCGGCGAGTCCAACGCCCTTGCTCGCGTACATGGTCTCGAACATATCGGCGATGAGTTGCTTGACCTCCGGCGTGACGGCTTCAATCCGATCACCCTTTTTGCGCAGGACGGGATGGCCGTATTTGACGACAGGCAATTTCATTTGCTTGGCCAGTTCCGCATCAATCCGGCGATGTCCATGACATTTGGGCTCCTGGCAGTACGAACGTAGAAGCCACTCGTGCTGACACCGGTGAGAACGCTCGACGGGATATCCAGCCCGAGCAGCTGCCCAAGGCAGAAACCGGCGTTGAAATGATCCCCGGCGCCGGTCGTGATAAGCGGCTTGAGGGTGAACGGACCTTCGATGATGGCTGACTCTTTCGCATTCACCGCCAGCGCGAAGGTCACAGGATGCACGACAATCGTGCCCACGGCGACGCGTTCGTGGATCTGTTTCGCCAAAGCCAGCAAACCTTCTGGGCTATGGTTGCTGGTGTTCAAGCCGAGGTGACCACCAATCTCGTACGCTTCCTTCTCATTAAGTCCCAGGATGACATCAAAATGCTTTTCATACTCGGTGATCAGCCCCAGTGCCTTTACGATGTCGTCGTGCGTGCGCTTTTCGGGATCAGCCAGATCGAAGAACAATTTGCGGCGCGGGCCGGTCAGTTTTAGGCAGACTTCATCGAGGATGGCGCGCCAGATGTCATTCATGGCCGTCAACATCGTCCAGTTGACGAAGCCGACGAATTGCGCGGATTGCATCTTGCCGAGAAACTTTTCGAAACCGAAGCGGGCCTTGATGTTCTCCCAGTTCACCTGCTTCAGCGACTGGTGCTTGCCTTGCATGATCTTTCCGTCCTCGAACTCGACGGCATCCGTGTAACCCGGCTCGGCAATGGAATGGACATCCGCGCGCTTCGTGAAGTCCGCAAACACAGGATGGATGTTCGGATAACCGACGTTGCCTAGATAGGTTACCTTGGTGCCGAAACTCGCCATGGCGTTGGCCATGATCGGGCCGTTGCCGCCAAGCTTGGTCAACTGGCTGACCATTTCCACATTGGTGCTCTTACCGGCGGCAGCGGCCAGCCGTTCGGCGTACTTGGCGATCGTCGGGAGCCGCAGCCACTTGTCCGCGGTTTCGCGCTTGTCCACGACGTGGAGGATTTCATCCACAAAGCCATCAAGGCCGATGAATGCGTTGATGCGCTGGGCGGCAGGTGCGGCCGCTTCCAGCTTCTGGGCGCAAGTGTTGCGTAGTTCAGGGGTGTTCATGCGTGGGTGACTGAAATGAGGGCGAGCATCCGCGGTCAATCATTCTGGATGCCGAGGATTTGCAGGACGCGTTCAAGTTCGCCGTCGGAAAAAAAGGAAATCTCCAACGCGCCTTTGCCGCCGGAATACTTCAGATGGACCTTGGTGCCGAGTCGTTCGCGAATCTTGTTCTCAAGATTTGCGACGTGTGCATCGGTCGGCAACGGTACCACCACACCCGGTTTCGCACCCGGCCTGGATCGCGTCGAGAATTTGGCGATCAAACCTTCGGTCTGGCGCACATTCAGCGCTTCCTTGATGACGCGCTCGGCAGCCTGGGTTTGTTGGACCTGGTCGTTGAGTCCAAGGATCACCTTGGCGTGACCAACCGAGAGCCGGCCGTCGCGGATGTAACCTTGGATCGATTGCGGGAGCTTGAGCAGCCGGAGCGCATTGGCGACGGCGGCACGGCTCTTGCCGACTTTGGTCGCGGCTTCCTCCTGTGTCAGCGCAAACTGGCCGACGAGTTGCGAATAACCGAGCGCTTCTTCAATCGGGTTGAGATTCTCGCGCTGGAGGTTTTCGATGAGAGCCATCTCCAGCACCGCGCGATCATCTGCCTCCCGGACAATGACTGGGGCTTCGGCCAGACCCAGCAACTGCGACGCGCGCCAACGACGTTCACCGGCAATCAGTTCGAAGAATTCACCCTGTTGCCGGACAACAAGCGGTTGAACGATACCCTGCTCACGAATTGAATCAGCGAGTTCCTGGAGCGACTCCGGGGAGAAGTCCTTGCGCGGCTGAAAGGCGCAGGGGCGGATCTGCGCCAGCGGCACGCGGCGGATGATATCGTGCGAAGGCACCGCAGGCGCGGAAATCGCGGCAGCGGGTGCAATCGGGGCAGACGGAGCAGCCGGCGTGCTGGGAACTGATTTGCTGATAACGGGAGTGCCGCCCAACAACGCGCCGAGCCCGCGGCCCAAAGCGGGTTTTGCCATGGGCGCAGGGTGCCGAAGCGCGGTGGCCTTGTCAAAAATTAACTCGGACAAGCGACCTGAACCGCATGGACTTTAGACTTTGGGTGCAAAACTCCAGTCGCTAGACTCTGCTCGTGAGCAAGAAAAGCCCGGCCATTGCCGAACGGATCCGCGCCTTCGTCGGCGGCGAACTGGATCCGCATTATGCCGGTTACTTCGATTGCTTCAACCGGCAGTTGTTTTATGAAGCGCACGACGTGTTGGAAGAACTCTGGCTCCAAGATCGCAAGGGGCCGACCGGGGATTTTTACAAGGGCCTCATCCAGCTCGCGGGCGCATTCGTGCATGTGCAGAAGAATCGTCAGCAACCTGCCATTGCCTTGTTGAATCTCGCGGAGGCAAATCTAGTGAAGTATTCACCCCGATTCGAGCAACTCGACATCGCGCAAACTGCGGAATTGATACACTCATGGCGCGAGCGCTTACGCACGGCATCTGTTGTCACCTCATTGCTCGCAACTCCGCCCCATCTGTTTCCAAATTCGTAACTTGCCGGGTTAACACCCGACGAGTCCTCGTGTGAATAACCGGCCTCTGCCTGTGAATAACTCGTAAGGGGAATTTGTTGAAAATGAAGCGACTGGGGCGCAAGCTCATTTCACCCAGCAGATACCAGAACGCAGTAGAGAAGTCAAAGAAGGCAAGTCGTATGAAGATTTTGTACCCGCACGTTGTTGCAGCGTCATTATTTTTTGCATCTCTTCCACAAATCGTGGCCGGCGAGACCGAAGGTCAAGGTGGCAAGGTCCTCGTGCAAGCTGTCACCGGCAAGGTGACGTTGGTTGACGAGAAAGGCAACCGGACCAGCCTCGCCAAGGATGCAGTGCTTGGCGGTGGCGTGACGATTGAAACCGACATCGATGGCGCCGCCGATCTTTTGCTGCAATACAACGGCACCGCCCTTCACCTAACCAGCGGCTCGAAACTTGAACTCACCAAACTGACCAAGCAACAGTCTGGCGAAGAACTCGTCACCGAGACCAGCGTGAAGCTGCTTTCTGGTTCGGTGGTCGGGTCGCAAAGGAAACTCAATGGCCCTTCAAGTTTCAACATTCAGCTTCCCAGTGGCGTGGCCACCATCAAAGGAACAGAATATGTCGTGCGCGCCGATGGCGCAGTCACAGTGTTGAGCGGTGTGGTGCGGGTCACTTACAACCTGCCGCACAACGGGGGCTCCGTGAAAGTAAATGTCACGGCTGGTAATTCTTTCAATCCGGCGACTGGTTCGGTGGTGCCGACTACTCCCGACTATCTGCAAAACGTCCTCGCTGAAGTTGAGACCGTGCGCAACAACGCAAAGGTCTTCAAGGCCCGGGGCGCGACCGTCGTTGTGCAACCTGAGAAAAGCATGTCGCCCACCAAGGGCAACAACGGTGTCGGTAACGGCGTGGATCCGCAACCTCCGGGTAATCCGCCTATCAATGACGGCCCTGGCACCGGCCCCGGCAATCCTGGCAACCAAGGTGGTAGTGGTGGTGGTGGCAAAGGCAAGGGTAAGGGCAAGTAAGATTCTGTCAGTCAGAAGAACCCAAACGAAAATCGCCCGGAGGCCTGCAAGGTTTCCGGGCGATTTCGCTTCTACGTCACTTCACCAGCCGTCGTTCGATTTCGCTCAACCTCGCCTCCAGTTTCTCGTTCTGACTCCGCAAGCGGGCCAAGTCACGATCTCTTGCCAGGACAAGTTCACGCAGTTCCTGAACCGCCGCGATGGAAGTGATGGTGGCAGGATGGGTATCCACCTGAAGAATCTCCTTCCCATTGAGCGTCTCGCCGCTGGACTTCACTGACTCGGGAAACACCTGGGCGAATTCCTGGGCGATGACATTGTAATAAACCTTGTCTTCGATATCCGGATGCTGCCGCAAGTATTCAGGCGTGTAACGGAAAGCCACCGGCCGCACTCGCGCCAGCTTATCAAGCGCGCCGGTTACCGTGCGGACATCAGTCTTGATGGCACCATCCGAATTCGCAAGCCAGCCACCTGCGGTCGCTTTCGACGCTTCGCCTTCCACTTCGAAACGGTTGGTCGCTGCCGTCCTGCCGATTCCGACCTTGCCATCTGGTGCGATCCGCATGCGCTGATTGCCGCTGGTTGCAAAACCGAGGACATTCGTGGCCGGACTGAACATGCCCGAGGTGGGATTGCCAAAAAATGTGATGCCCGGCAGATTTGTCGTGCCGGCATCCGCTTGGATCCGCGAGCCGGTGCCGATGGTCAGGTGGCCGCCCACAAACGCATTGTTGCCGACATACAGGCGATTCGGCGTGTAGAGTCCATAGCCTGTTGCCGCGGCACAATAACCATAAACACCCACCGGTGTCCCGGTCGTCGCCAACGCCTGGCCAAACACGCCGGTACCGTCAGGGGAACTGCTTTCACCAATCACGCCCGTGTTCGATCCAGATCCAGCCGTTGCTAGACCGTAAACCCCCGTGCCGGCCGCTGCGGCAGATTCACCACTGACACCAATGGCGGTTCCGCTGACCGCCAAGGCCAAACCTTGAACCCCCGTGCCTTGAACCGAAGAAGATTGCCCAAACACACCAAAGTTCTGCGATGACGTATCTCGGACGACCCCAGCAATGCCCGAGGCCCCGTCCGCATTTGAATTGTTATCGACAAAAAATCCATCGATTGTCGCTCCTGACCAAACTTGTCCAAAATGCGAATGGTCGTTTGCGTTCGTCCAGATAGGCACGCCACCGCGCGACGTCAGCACCGTACCTGCGGCACCGATAGTCCGGCGGGCCAGTGAATTCGCGCCCGGAGCAAACAACAAGTCGCCCGTCGAGTAAGCCGATTGTCCGCTACCACCTTGATTGGGCGCCAACGGCGTGTTCAGCCCCGTGAGCGAAGTGATGTCTGAATTGGCGCCACTCGCCGCAGCGCCGAGGTTGTTACGTGCGTTGGCTGCCGTCGTGGCTGCCGTGCCGCCATTGGCTAGTGGCAACGTGCCGGTCACATGCGTCGTCAGCCCAACTTTCCCCCACGATGGCGCGTTACCAACGCCACCGGAAATCAATGCATTGCCCGTCGCCACATCCGCCAAGCGCGCCAGACTTGAACTGTTATTCGCAAAAAGCAGATCGCCCGTCGTAAAACTGGAGAGCCCGATACCGCCTTGATTCGGCGCCAGCGGCGTCGTCAGCCCTGTGAGCGAAGTGATGTCCGAATTGGCGCCACTGGCCGCGGCACCGAGATTGTTCCGTGCATTGGCCGCCGTCGTGGCCGCAGTACCACCGTTGCCGAGCGGCAAAGCCCCAGTCACATGCGTGGTCAACCCTACTTTTCCCCATGCCGGCGCATTGCCGACGCCGCCGGAGATCAACGCGTTGCCAGTCGCCACATCTGCCAGTCGGGCCAGACTTGAACTGTTATTCGCAAAAAGCAGATCTCCCGTCGTAAAACTGGAGAGCCCGATACCGCCTTGATTCGGCGCCAGCGGCGTCGTCAGCCCTGTGAGCGAAGTGATGTCTGAATTGGCGCCACTGGCCGCCGCGCCAAGATTATTACGCGCATTGGCTGCCGTCGTGGCTGCGGTACCACCATTGGCCAGCGGGAGCGTGCCGGACACATCTGTTCCCATTGCAACCGCACCGGGAGTCCATGCCGATCCATTGTAGCGAAGATGTTGATTGGCCGTTGGGGCGGTGGCAGACACGTTCACTCCGCGAATGCGCGCTACTACGGTCGCGGCCGCGGATCCGGTGACATCACCGGCAAGCGTATTGGTGAGCGTAGCACTGATATTGGTCAGACCGGCACCGTTGCCTATGAACGTCCCATTGTAAGTGTTGGACTGCGAGACATTGAAGCCGCTGCCAGACCCACCCAACAGCGCCCTTGTGGCGGCATCCAGCTTGTTGCTGTTCACCGTTCCATTCTGGAGATTCGCACCATTAAGGTTGGCCAACCCTGCGCCGTTCCCGGCGAACGTGTTCAAGCTGTTCGTGACGATCACCGCGCCGCTGAAATTGTTGGCGCCTGTGAAAATCTGCTGCGAATTACGTAAGGCAACATTGGCAGAAAGCCGGGCGTCGCCCAGCGTTCCCGTCACGATACCCGCAGCGTTAAGATTGGTCAGACCAATGCCACTGCCGGTAAACGTACCGTTGTAATCATTTGGCAGGGCGGGATTGAATCCGCCACCGCCAGCTCCTCCCAACAAAGCCCGGGTGGCGACGTCGAGTTTGTTGCTGTTCACCGAATCGTTCTGGAGCGCGCCGCCATTCAGCCCGGTCAATCCTGAACCGTTTCCTGTAAAAGTCCCATTGAACGTGTTACCGGTGTTCGTGAGGGTAGCCATGCCGGCAAACACGTTTGCGCCAGTGAAAATCTGATTCGCATTCCGCAACCCAACATTCGCTGAAAGCCGGGCATCGTTCAAAGTGCCGGAAGCCAGACCCGCGGCGTTCATATTCGTCAATGCGCTGCCGCTACCGGCAAAACTGCCGACAAAACTGTTCGCCGGATTAGGAAACGAATTCGCTGCGTTGAGCTGCGGAACGACGGACGTATCGATGGCAAGTGTACCGGCACTGGTGATCGGACCACCGGTCAGGCCCAGCCCCGAGGCAACCGAACTGACCCCGCCGCCACCGACATCAGGACTCCAAGTCAACTGACCACCGTTCAGTTTCAGCACCTGCCCATCGACACCACCACCAGCACTCAACTTGCTGACCGTAACAACGCCATCCGCGATTCCAGCCGCTTGCAAGGCATAGGGCGTGGCGGTGATCCGCTGCCGGGGCATCAACGTTTGATAATTCCCCGTGGTCCCGGTCGGGCGCACGGCGATTTCCAACCAGCGCTTGTCTCCGGCAAACCCGGCCGTACCGTAATCCAGCGTCGTGCTGAACAACCCGTTCGTCACAAAAATCGGCGGCTTGGCGATGGCGTTTGCGACTGGATTACCACCATTGCCTTCGCCGTACAACAGGAATCGAAAATCAAAATGGCCATTGGCGGGCTGGCCATTAATTGTCAGTCGCCCCTGATACGTGAACGCCGTCGTGCTTTGCGAGTGCGCAAGGACGGTGGCCGCCAGCAAGGCAAGCATGGCGACGAAAAAGGGATTTCTAGTTTTCATAGGCATTGTGAGGTTGACCGCGCAGCCGGTTGAACGGCATCACGGCTTGCGAAGGCGGTAAAAACGGCGCGAAGCAGCAATCTGGTTGGTGACGTGAATCGTGGAATCGGCCGGCAGGGCAGGAACATTTGTCAGTGTGGTCCACGGGCCACTGTTCACGGAGTCGCGATATTCCACGCTATAGGTCTGATTGGAACTGACGTCAAAGGAGAAACGCAAGGCATTGCCGATGCGGGCAAAGTCGTAAATGGAAAAACTCCAGTAACGGAGTTCCAGCACGGGTCTGGCGGTCGTATTTTCGCGTGACCCAACCTGCTTTCCAGAACCCGCTGGCTCGCCCTGCGCCAGCAACATCCAGCCAAAATTCGGCGCCCCGTTGGTCCGCCACAAATCCACATCTGCGGCGATGCCAGCGGAACTGAACTCCGCCACATGGCCGGCATTGCCAAAAACAGCACTGCCGCTGGCAGACGGCGCAAAATCAGTTCCCACGAGCCCACCACCGATTGCCCACGCGAACTCCTGATTCGAGCGCGCCACCCAGGTCGCCTCGCCAAAGGTGGCAGCCAGTCCCGGTTTACCGCCCTCCTGCCAGTCAACCAGCACACGGCGCAATTCAAAGACAGTGGGCGGCGAAGTCGGCCCCGCCTGCGTTACGGTAAATCGTAACTTGATGGAATTGAACACGGCATCGGCTGGCACCCGGGAGAGATCGAAACGGAACAATCCGCGGTTGCGCGGGGTACCGTTGGCGCTGACTCCAACCGGCAGGCTCATGGCGACGCCGAAATTGTCGTTCGGTTGATTCTCGCGCAAAGTCGTGTCTGCGACCGGAGGCAGGTGATTGACTATCTCCCCGTGGACTGACGTTACGGCGACCAGAATCGGCACGACAGCCAGCCAGCCGATGTGCCGACAGAACGGATGCTTCATGCGAACATGAGAAGGCGGGGGCGAGGTCAGGTCAAGCTGCCAGTGGCGGAAAGACAATGCAAATCGCACCATATGGCCTCGACCGAAACGGCTGGAGTTTTCGGTCGATCAGTGGAAGACTGACGGCAGTCTGAAACCAGTTGGCATGTTGCACCGCCCTTTGAATCCATCGATACGTCGCCGTCTTATCCCTGCGACGTTTGCGCTTTGGCTGATGATTGTTACCGCCGGAGCACAGACTTTGAACCTCCCGACCCGCGCCACCAACGCCCTGACCGGCTCGCTATTCACGAATCTGGTCGCGTACGCGTCCCGCGACGACCGCGAGAACTGGATCTACGCGCAGGTCATGAGCGGCAACGTTCCTGGTTGGCTGCGCACACTCAAACCGATCAACACCAGCATCGTCGGCCACACCGGCACGTATCATGTCACCCCTGACTATCTGGCGATCGGCTCGGACCAGGATTATTTCCTGACGCCTTGCACGCCGATTCTCGGCCAAAGACTGGCGACGTTGCTCGGTTGCTCGATGCCCACGCGCCACATGGAGAATCTCATTTGGACCAACGCCCCTGTGAAACTGGAGCCAATAACAATTACGGCCAGTCCGGAGATGATCACGATGCCGGTTTTTGCCTGGCACAATAACATGGTGCGCTCGCAACGAAATGGGTTCACCAATGCGTACCCGCTCGGAACTCTGGTAAGTGGCGACAAGAAGGATGTCATCATTTCGATTGAGATCACAAACCGCCCACCACCACCGCGCGTGGTGATTTACGGCTGGCACAGAGCTTCCTTGGGCGGGGTAGTGTGGCAACCGCTCACCGCCTCGCACGAAGAAACCTACGCCGATTATTCGCACGGCATCCGGCTCGTGCAATCCGCCATGACCGTGGATGGCGTGGCAAACAATGTTTCAAACGTACTCAAGAGCGCCGCGTTGAATGGATTGCTGAGCGATGAAGGCGTCGTCCCCCTGCCCTATTATTCGGTCGCCAGCTACGCTCCCAAGGTGCTCATTCATCCGCGGAGCCAGTCCGTCTTCGCTGGTCAATCCATCACGCTGCAAACCTTGGCCGTCGGTGATCCGCCGCTGACATATCGCTGGGTATCCAACGGAATCGTTCTGCCTGCAACTACTAATGCCAGCTTCGCGGCCGTGAACCTCGCTAGCGCGAATGCCGGCAATTATTCCGTCATCGTCTCCAACGCGAGCGGTTCTGTGACCAGCCGTGTCGCCACAGTGCGAGTGCGAAGCAATTCATTTCCTCTCCTGTTCCGAGACGATTTTGAAACCAACTCTGCATCGCAATGGGACTTGTTCTGGGCCGCGAGCAATGGCACGCCTGACTATACGGCCCACTGGGCCTACGACTACGGCGAGATTCCTTACTTCTTCAACGGTTTGGTCTCACCCATCCCACCCGCGCCAAATTCACCGGAAGACAGCACCCGCGCGCTCCGCTTGACGGTGAATAACAACGATGCCACCGGTGCCACCGCAGCAGTCAATCTGTATCCAAAGCTGGCGACGTTCAGCGGGAACTTTGTGCTCAAGTTCGATCTGTGGGTAAACTACCCGGGCAACGCTGGCGGCATCAATTCCACCGGCAGCACTCAGCACGCGTTGTTCGGCTTGAATCATCTCGGTACGAACGCGAACTGGGCGCCGGCTAGCGCGGTCGCGAGCGACGGCTTCTGGTTCGCCGTGGCTGGCGAGGGTGGCGATTCCGCGGACTACCGCGCCTACAAAGGTAATCTCGCGGGCACCCAGACTGATCTCACTGCCACCGCTCTGCCTGCGGCCAACAATACCGCGGCGTTTTACCAAAACCTCTTTCCCGCGGGCAGATTCGAGTCTGCCGGCGCGCCGGGCAAGCGGTGGGTGGAGGTGGAATTGAGGCAGACCAACAACATTGTGCTCTGGATCATGGATGGCACAGTTCTCTCATCGCGAACCAACGACGCCGCCTTCACCAGCGGCAAGATCATGGTCGGGTTCATGGACGTGTTCGCCTCCATCGCCAATCCCGCGCGTGACGCCTTCGTATTGTTCGACAACGTGCGGGTGGAAAATCTCTCGCCCCCTCCGATCCAATTCGCGAGCGTCGCCCGCCTGGTCGATGGCAAGATTTCTCTCTCGCTCACCAGCGCACCGAACGACACTTTCTGGATTGATGCATCAACCAACCTGAACGCGTGGCAGGTATTGGATATCGTGACCACAACCAATGCGGTGGTTTCTGTGGTGGATTCAAACGCTCCGGGATTCGCGACGAGGTATTATCGGGCCCGACGATGAGTTGAAACTCACCAGATGGTGAGGGTCACCGGTTCCCCGTTCAGCGAGATCACTGCTGTATTTTCGGCCAGGCGCTCGCATTTCACAGTCACCGTACCGTCAGGAGTCGGCAACGACCGGGATTCCCCGACTTCAAGCGTGAAGGTCCGTTTGCCGTCGCTCAACACAGCGGAAGGGCGGGCCGAGCTAAGACTCAGTCCTTTAAGCGAGATGCTCTTGAGCGTGGCTTCGGAGAGTTTGGGAGCTGCCGGCTTGGCCACCACCGGCGACTTCGCCGGGGATGCTGAAACGGCGTTCGATTTGACCACGGCAACTTGGTTAGTAGGTGGCAAAGCCACGGACCGTCTGTCCTCTTCTTCCTCTTTCTCCATCATCTCTGCGATCACTTCGTTTGATTCTTCGTTGGCCGATGGGCGGAGATCGCCCATCAACGCACCGATCAGGAACATGTTGAGTGCAAATGTTACCGCCGCGCCGACGAACACGGTAAACTGGACATCAATGTCGAAAGGATTGCTTGAGCCAGTGACTTTCCAGATGCAAATCTCCAACACGACGATGACAACTGTTGTGGAAAGATAGACTCCCACATACCGGTCAAGGATCATCTCCAGCGCGCTGGTCAACGCCGCCGTGCCGATCAAGCCGAGGATGTTGTTATTGAGCTTTTGGACGGCGATCATGATCCAGAGCCCCGCGAGGATCAGGACGGTCTGGATCGCGAACTCGATCCCGTATGCCAGCACGATGTTCATATGATTCAAACGCCCGAAGTGTCTAAAAACACATCAGGCGTGCCCAACTTTCGGTTAAGGTCGAAAATCGCTTAGTAAAGCCCGGTCCGTTGACGGATGCTGCGCTGGCGGTGCAAGCGGTGAGAATCAACCACCAGACACAAAAACACCACGAAACCAAGCCCAAGGAACACGATCAGACTCGGCTGGTCGCGCCAGATCTGGGCCAAGAATTCTACAAAATCGGTTTTCATGTGATTCCGTGCTGTTTGTCTGCCCGGTCCACAGCCTGACATCCGCCAGGTTGTGCTTTGCAATACCAATCCTTAGCACTGGCAATGCCACGGCAATCCTCCTTGCCCATCTGAGGGAAATTACCTAGACGACCCGGCGGCTGGTCTTGACCAGATGACTGAACAACTCCGCTTTGCCAGCAAGCGTAGGATTCTTCTCCAGCTCCTTTACCGTCTGAGAAAGCCGGTGTGACCAGTTGGCGTTCGAAGTTGACCCGGGCGTATTGAAACGTTCTTTCTGCGCGAAGACGTCCGTGATCTGGAACACGGCCAGCCAGGAATTGGACTCCAGCACGGCGCGCATGAAACCTTCGAGCAGGCGGTCGTTGAATTCGCGCTGGGGATCTTCGCCGTGCAGGCCGGCGAAATTCATCATCCGGCGCAGTTCCCAGCGGTTATGCTCGACCTCTTTGCCGGCGTCAATGTTTGTCCAGCACTCCGCCCACATCAGCGCCAGCGGTGTGTGATCATGCGTCGCCGGCTGGGCGAGCGAGAGGCGTGGATACTTTTTTGGGTCGGAGTAACTCCAATCGTGCTCGCGGAACAGCATCGGAATCCGGAAACCGGGAATGCCCAGCTTCTCCAACGTGGGCGGAACGTACTCCGGCACAACACCGAGGTCTTCAGCCACGACGGTCGTGTCACCCGCCGCTTCCTGGATCATCCGCAACAATTCCTCACCCTGCGCCTGGTTAACGGCTTTGTGTTCCGGCGTGTCATCAGGAAATTGTTTGAAGCCCGGCAAGCGCCCGCCGGTTTTGACCGAAGCCTCTGTCTCGCTGCACGGCAGAAACTCCGCGTTGCGGTCTGGCGTCCACGGAAACGAGTAGATGCGGAACAAGCCCAGCACGTGATCTATGCGGAAGAGATGAAACACCTTTTGGATGTTGCCGACGCGCACGCGCCACCAATCGAAGTTGTGCCGGCGCAATTCGTCCCAGCGATAATTCGGGATGCCCCAATTCTGTCCCCACTTTGCGGTGAACGGATCGGTCTTGAATGTCTTCTCGGGCGGCGCGCCCCCACTCCAATCGAGATCGAAGATACCACGATTCGCCCATACGTCGGCGCTGTAACGCCCAACCCCGAATGGGATGTCCCCCATCAGATAAACCTTCTTTGATTCCGCGTAGGCTTTGATGTCCTGCCATTGGGTGAACGCGATCCATTGGATGTAGGCGAAGAAAAGCTGCTGGCGACTGAGTTCATCCCGACGCGCTTCGGGCAGCGAAAGCATCCATGTCCGCGCCCGCCGCGGCCCCTGGTGCTCCGGCCGCCAGCGATCCCAAGTCGGCAGGCCACCGTTCTCCTCCATCAACACCCGGAACAATGCGTAGTCTGAAAGCCAGTCGGCATTCTCCATCAAGAACGCGCGGAACTGGGCTGCACGCTTGGTTTCGGCGTTGAAATGCTGGTCCAGAAAATTGGCGAATGCCGCTTCCAACAGTTTTCGCTTCAACGCTTTGACCTTGGGATAATTCACCGTGCCCATGCGCAGCTCTTCAAGCCCCGCCGGCTTGGTAAGCTTGTCGATCTCTTTTTGCGAAATGTCCGGCAGGAGCTTGGGCGTGATGGCGATGGTGGTGGCCTCCAATGCCTGTGAGCTGATGGCGTTATACGGCGAATTATCGTCACTCGTCTCGTTGATCGGCAGCGTCTGGAAAATGTTGAGCCCGCGACGGGCGCACCAATCAATCATCTGCCGAACGCCGTCGGTGTCACCCACGCCCAGATCGTCCTCGGTGCGGATGGCGAAGACGGGTTCGAGGATGCCGGCCAGCGATTGCTCGGGACTGAGTTTCATTTGCGCCGGAAGGATGACAAGCTGTGCCGCAAAATCAAACGCACAAAAATGCGGTGGAGTTGCGCAGCCGAATTCGGTTTCATATCCAAAACAACCCCATGAACAAACCCCGCCTCTCCTTCTGGCAGATCTGGAACATGAGCTTTGGCTTCTTCGGCATCCAGTTCGGCTGGGGCCTGCAGATGGCCAACATGAGCGCCATCTATCAATACCTCGGCGCGAAAGAATCCGACATCGCGTTCCTCTGGCTGGCCGCGCCGCTCACAGGGCTCATCATCCAGCCCATTGTCGGCTATTTCAGCGACCGGACCTGGGGCGGTCTGGGACGCCGGCGGCCTTACTTCCTCGTCGGCGCGATCCTGTCCAGCCTGGCGTTGATCGCGATGCCGAATTCCGGCGCGGTGTGGATGGCGGCGGGGTTGCTCTGGATTCTCGACGCGAGCATCAACATCACGATGGAGCCGTTCCGGGCGTTCGTAGGTGACATGCTCCCCAAGGAGCAACGCAAGTCCGGTTTCGCGATGCAAAGCCTGTTGATCGGTTTCGGCGCGGTGCTGTCCAGCTCCCTGCCTTACATCTTGACCAACTGGTTCAAAGTGACGAGTGAAGGCGGCACGGGAAAAATTCCGCATGCGGTGCAACTGGCATTCTACATCGGCTCAGCGGTCTTTTTCGCCGCCGTGATCTACACGATCGTCACGACCAAGGAATATCCCCCGGAAGACCTCGCAGCGTTTGAAAAGCACAAGACTGAAACCGCCGGTCTGGGTCACGCGTTCGTGGAGATCTTTCAGGGCATCTTCTCGATGCCCAAAACCATGCGGCAACTGGCGGTGGTGCAGTTCTTCACCTGGTTCGCCTTGTTCTGCATGTGGATCTATTTCGTACCGGCAGTGGCGACAAAAGTATTTGGCGGGGCACCGGGTTCACCTGAGTTCCAGCGGGGCAGCGAGTGGGGCGGCGTCTGTTTCTCCATCTACAACGGCACGGCGTTTGTTTTCGCGTTCGCGCTACTGGCGATGGTGAAGTTCATGTCCGCGCGTTCCATCCACCGGATCTGCCTGATCGCTGGTGGCGTGGGGTTGATCCTCGCCGCGGTGATTCAAAAGCAACACCCGCTCGTCCTCTCCATGCTGCTGGTTGGCGTAGCGTGGGCCAGCATTCTCTCGATGCCCTACGCGATGCTGGCCAATGCGATCCCCGCCGAGAAGATGGGTTTCTACATGGGCGTGTTCAATTTCTTCATCGTCATCCCGCAAATCCTGGCCTCGCTCGGTCTGGGACTGATGATGAAACGCTTTCTCGGTGACAATCCTATGAATGTCGTCCTCTTAGGCGGCGCCTCGATGATCCTTGCAGGGCTCTGCGTGACCTTTGTCTCGAAAGATGTGGATACAACCGAAGCTTGAAGACTCATCGTCAATCACTGCGGCCAGCATACGCCAAAGCAATCGATGTTTGTAGGCGGCCGGGTAGGTTGCGGTTTGGCTTGAAGTGCGGGTCGTTGGTTGTATTGGGCGTTTTGCTCGGGATAAATTCCACCGCCTCAATCCTCTGGTCTGACCCGGCTTCACGAGTCATCCACAACACACCTGACGGGCAGGATATTCTGGGCGGTGTCACCCGCCGTGACGACACGGCAAACGACGCGCTATATTTCAAGTTTGAGGTTGACCCGCTGACGGACATCGCATCGGAAGATTATCTGGCCGGATTTCAACTGTATCAAGACGACACGCCGCATCTGGGTGTGGGCAACGCTTGGGAAGCCTGGGGCTATTCCGCCTTCAACACGGCGGAGACGAACACGTTGAGCGGCATGCCGGGCGAATTCGATCTGAAATCATCGAACCCCGAGGGCGCGGGGCTGGGCACTTTCAAGCCATACGAACTGCCGCGGCACATGGAGAAGCGCATCATCATATTCAAGGTGCAATATGTTCCCGGTGGGGACGATCTGGTGACGGCCTGGCTCAGCCCCAAACTCTCCCGCGGCTATACGGACGCAAATCAGTCGGAAAACCTTACGACCAAATTCAAGGCCGACGCCTCGTTCAATCAGATCCGGTTGCGGCACTTCGGGGAGAAGGCGGACAGCGGCGGCAACGGCTGGATCTTCAGCAACATGGCCATCGCCACTTCGTTCGATGATTTCGTGGTAGTGCATTTCTGGCAGACGTACTGGTTCATCGGACTGGTGGCCGCCGGGGTGCTGGCGGGTGTCGCCGGCAGTGTGCGCCTGGTCGAACGCCGCAAATACCTGCGTCGATTATTGCTGGCGGAACAGGAACGTGCCTTGGAACGTGAGCGCGCACGCATCGCCCAGGACTTGCACGATGATCTCGGTTCGTACCTCGCGCGCATTTCCCTCCTCAGCGGACTGGCCAAGGCGGATGCTCACCAGCCGGATCAGTTGCAGGCCCACGTCGGCAAGATCGCCGAGGCCGCCGATGAAACGCAGCGGGCATTGGAGGAGATCGTCTGGGCGGTCCGGCCTGGCAGTGACACGCTGCAAAGCCTCGTGGAATACATCACGCACTTTGCCGGCGAACTTTTCGAAGGCAGCAGCACGCGCTGCCGGCTGGATGTCTCGCCCAATCTCCCATCGCATCCGCTGCCACCGGATACCCGGCACAACATCTTCCTCGTGGCGAAGGAAGCCTTGACCAATGTGCTCAAGCACGCAGCCGCCCGACAGGTGATGCTCCGCGTTCACATGCAAGGCGACACTCTGGAAATCCGCGTCCATGACGACGGCCGCGGGTTCACGGCCGATTCCAAGCGCGATCGCGGCCAAGGCCATGGCAACATGCAACGCCGGGCTGAAGCTGCAGGGGGCACACTCAGCATTGAAAGCGAATCCGCCCGGGGCACCACGGTGACCTTGCGTTTGAACCTGGCCCGGTTGCCGAGCGGAAAAAAATAGTGAAACCATGATTCTCTTCGAACATACTTCGCCTATCGCCCGCGGAAACCCGGACCCAAGCTCCGCGCGGCCATTGCAACCAGTCGCACTGGATCACATCATGCAAATCAAAGTGGCGATCGTGGACGATGACGAAGGCATCCGCTCGAGCCTGGCCGCGCTGATCCGCCGCTCACCCGATTTCAAACTGACCGGCGAGTATCCGGACGCTGCGACTGCACTGAAGGAACTCCCGCGCCACCCGCCCAACGTCGTGCTCATGGATATCAACATGCCCGGCATGAGCGGCGTGCAATGCGTGGAGCAACTCAAGGCCGGCCTGCCCTCGGTACAGGTCCTCATGCTCACCGTCTATGAGGACAGCGATTCGCTGTTCAATTCGCTGCGCGCTGGCGCCAGCGGTTATCTGTTGAAGCGCACCGCCTCCGCCCGCCTGTTGGAGGCCATCAAAGACGTTCACGCGGGTGGTTCGCCGATGACCCCGCAACTGGCACGACGCGTGGTGCAGTTCTTCACAAAACCGGCGAAAGAAGATTCCGTTGTGGCCAAGCTCACACCAGGCGAACGTGAATTCCTTGATCAACTCGCGAACGGTTACGCCTACAAGGAGATTGCTGACCGGATGAAGATCAGCATCGATACCGTGCGGAGCTACGTCCGGACGGTCTATGAAAAACTCCACGTGCACTCGCGCACGGAGGCCGTGGTGAAGTATCTGCGTGGCTGATCGCCGGCCCGTCGTGAAACCCAAGAGCCAAGGCCGCAAAGCGGACGCCGCGACAAAGTCCCCGGCCTCAAAAAAACCGCTCAGCAAGCAGCGCCTCTGGCTGTTCCGCCTGACTGCGCTCAGCCTGCCGCTACTGTTTCTACTCGGGTTCGAACTCATCCTGCGCGTGGCCGGTTACGGTTATCCCACTTCGTTCTTCACCGAGATCCGCGGCGAAGATGGCAAACATTATCTGACCGATAATCCCTCCTTTAGCTTGCGTTTCTTCCCGCCGCAACTAGCGCGCTGGCCAGGGACATTCAGGATTGCCGCTCAGAAGCCGGCCAATGCGCGGCGCATTTTCATTTTTGGCGAATCGGCGGCGATGGGTGACCCTCAACCTGCCTATGGCCCTTCCCGGTGCATGGAGGTGCTGTTGCGTGAACGTTTCCCGAACGAGAAGTTTGAAGTCATTAACCTTGGCATCACCGCCATCAATTCGCACGTCATCCTGCCGATCGCCCAAGATTGTGCGGCGCGGGGCCAGGGGGACGTCTGGTTGGTTTACATGGGCAACAACGAAATGGTCGGCCCCTTCGGCGCAGCGACGGTGTTCGGCTCGCGAGCACCGCCACTCAATGCTGTTCGATTCAATCTCGCGATCCAGAAGACCCGGGTAGGTCAGCTGGCGGTATCACTGCTGCGCAATCTGGGTGGTAAACCAAAGAACACCTCGTGGGGCGGAATGCAGATGTTTCTGGAGAACCAGATCCCACCGGACGATTCACGTCGGGAAACCGTATATCGCAATTTCAAGGGTAACCTGCAAGACATTGTACAGGCCGGACTGGACTCCGGCGCCAAGGTGATCCTCAATAGCATGTCCGTCAACCTGCGCGATTGCCCACCGTTTGCCTCCATGAACGACAGTAATTTACCAGCGGCTGAGCTGGCCAAATTCCACGAACTGCTTACCCAGGGGCGCGCCTTGGAGAATGCGAGCAATCATGTCGAGGCGGCGAAGTTGTTCACGCAGGCGGCGCAAATCGACCCCCGCTTCGCCGAGGTCCAATTCCGCTGGGCCGAATGTCTGGCCCGGCAGTCCAACGCCACTGCGGCGCGCGAGCATTTTCAGCTGGCGTGCGACATGGACGCGCTGCCTTTTCGCGCGGATACGCGCATCAACGAGACAATCACATCACTGGCGCAAGCTACATCAGGGCGGGTTTCTTTTTACGACGCGGAAGCGGGACTGGCAGACGCCGCATCGCTCGGCATCGCTGGGGACGAAACTTTCTTCGAACACGTTCATTTCAATTTCGCGGGCAACTTCCGCCTGGGCCGACTGTGGGCCGAACAGGTGGCGACCGCGCTTTCGTTACCAACAAACACCACCTCCCCGTGGTTGAATCAAACCGTGTGCGAGGAACGGATGGGGCTGACGGATTGGAATCGCCTGTTTGTCATTCAATCTGTCATCCGGCGCTTGAACGGACCACCATTGAGCGGCCAATTCAACAACGCGGCACGATTGCAGGCGGCGGCGACCGAGGAGGCGCGACTACAACGACGTAATTCGGAAGCCGGCGCCCCGCAGCGCGCCGGTGACATGTTGAACGCAGCCATCCGGCACGCGCCCGAAGATGAGTTTCTTTACGAAGGTGCCGCCAA
>Ga0315910_10000793_pt1 | contig 30498 bp, 15 predicted proteins | sample EdamamesoilMG_FD_204470 | JGI IMG/M metagenome (GOLD analysis project Ga0315910, IMG submission 204470) | Garden soil microbial communities collected in Santa Monica, California, United States - Edamame soil | ecosystem: Environmental > Terrestrial > Soil > Garden | place: USA: California... | reverse complement strand
GTTGTTCTGGCCTGGCGCAGGGATTTCCTCCTCAGCACTTTGAATTATCGTAAATGATCTTCTGAAAGATTTGGCTCGGACCTCCTTTTATGACTCCGTAGTGCGTCAATCCCCGGTCGTTTTTTTTGCAGAATTTTGAAAGATTAGGCTCCTTCGATACGTAATTAGGAAGACCCATTGATCAAGTCATCCCAAAGTTCCGGATCACCGAATCAGCAACCTGACGGGTTGTCGCAGTACACGACCACCCTCTTTGCCCGCGCCTTTTGTGGTCAACTCGTGCCCCAAGACCCCACCAACGAACCAGCCGAAAAGTTGCTGGAGCGGATTGGCCGGCCCCACATAAATGCGGCTCAAGCGAAAGATGAATCGTAGTGAAAGGAAGCTTCAAGGACTTTGGCAGCACCGCCAGGAGCCTGGCAAAGAATCCATTAGGTATCATCGCGCTGTTCATCGTGCTCGTTTATGGGTTGGGTTGTCTGGTGGTGGGGTTGGGGGCTGAAAAACTGAAAGGGAATGAATGGCATCCGTTGGTGTTGTTTCTAGCGGTGTTCCCTTTTGTGGTGTTGTGGGTATTCGCGCATCTCGTGGCCAGATATCCCAAGCATCTATATGCGCCGGGTGATTATCGGGACGAGAAGAACTTCCTGAGCGACAGTGCGCCCGCAAGGTTGCAGGACCGGCCCAACGGTGGGGCGGCCGCTGCCACCAGTGATCCCGACGAAGTGAAACCCGAGACCGAAACGGTCACTTCCTTGGGCACGGAGTATGACACGTTGGTGAGATTCGGCTTCAGCCTTTTGCATCAGACGGAGGTAAAGCGCGAGCGCACGACGCCGGGCAGCGGTCGTTATCTCGTTCGGGTGTGGATAGAACCGCTGTTGGGCCGGCCGCTCGATGAGATCGAGTCGGTGACGTATCATGTGTGGAAGGACTTTAAGAATCCCGTGTTCGTGACCCGGGAAATGAAATCAAACTTCGACCTCTGGGTGTCCATTTACGGCGAATTTCCGTTGCTCGCGCGGGTGAGATTGAAATCCGGCGATGAATTCACACTTCAGCGGTATCTGGATTTGCCGGGACGCCCACCCGACTGATCTGGAGAATTGGCTGGGACAATCAGAAAACGGAAATCCCATGGCCGATTTGCTCAAGAGCATCCGTGAATCCAAGGAGTTCAAAACGGCTTTCATTGGCGCCACGGTCATGACGATTTTTTCCGTGGCCGGTTACTTCGGCACCGGTACGGTTGAATGGTATCGGGCGAACCGGCAGGAGCACGCCGCCGCCGCGCGGCTGCAGGATCTGCAGTCGTTGCTGAAAACCTCGGATGCGTTGTTCCAGCTCCAGAAGCGGCAGGTGACCAACCTGATGAACCTGCTGGAGGTGAGTCACCCGAAAGAATTCCACGCGCACGAAGGCTATGAGGCGATCATGTCGCACTGCCATGGCACGATGAGCGCGCGGGAAAGAGAGATGCACGGAATCATCCGGGCGTACTGGGAGGTGGCACCAACCCGGCGATGGCCAGTTCCGAATGGAATTGGCAGCGGGTTCAAGGCGAACGCAGCTGATAGTAGCGTTGCGGGAAGTTCGTCGCCTGCGCGTCGGTGAATTGGAACTGGCCGGAGGCGGCCGGTGATTCAATGGCCGGACCGAGAACCGTCCAGTTCGTCCGCGGCAGCGCGATGTTGGTTGTGGCCACCGCTGTGAACGGCGCGGCCGCGGCGCCGACGAAGCTCAGTTGGAAGGCGCCACCCGGCAGCAGCCCGAACTGGGTGAGTTGCGGCGGCGCCATCACGCCGAGCGTGGTGAACGCGAGCGTGTCGCCATGGCTTGTCCCCGCGGCATTGGCGGCGCTGAGCCGGAAATGGTAGTTCAACCCGGGCGACAGCCCTGCCACGTTGGCGGGTTGGATGACCGGCGATGTCCACACGGGGGCGTTGACGAAGGTGCCGTGATTGGCGTTGGTGGTGGCGTCGGCGGTGAACGCACCACTGCCTTCGTTCAAGCGCCAGCAAGCGAGCAACCCGGGTTCAAAGCCGGTCACGTTGAAATTCATCCCATTGACGATCTCCGCCGCGGAACGGGCAACGGTCCAGAGGCGCACTTCACCCATGTCGCCGGCGTACCAGGTGCTCACGCCGGGGCAGCGTCCGAGAGTGATCGTTCCGGTGCCCTGATAAACCACGGGCGAGGTGTTGCTCGCAACCACCACGCCGTCCCGATAGAGCACGCGCACTTTGGTGGCCACGTCAAATGTGCCGGCCCAGTGATGCCAGTTGGTATCGGTCTGGGGTGTGGCGGTGTCGAGGTCGTTGCTCCAGAAGGCGAAGGTGAAATGGTTGTTGCCGCGCCAGCCGAAGGTGAGCGCCTTGTTGGCGATGCCGGTGGTGCCTTGCTGGAGGAAATAGTCGTCGTGGTTGGTGCCGGCGCGGCGCACCCACGCTTCGACCGTGAACGATCGGTTGCTCAGGTCCAGCGATTGCGGCGTGGTGAGATGCTGGTTCACGCCGTTGAAGCGCAGGGCGGCAGCGTGCGGCGGCAGGAGGTTCGTCGCCGTCGCCAGGCCGAAGTTTGTGGTCGGGCCGTACTGGAACCAGTAGCGCGCGGTCAGGCCGTTGGCGACCGCGCTGCCGCGCAGGGTCGCATTGGTGAACGCGATGTTCGTGGCCGGCAGGGTTTGCACCGTCGGCGGCTGCCAGCCGGTGAGAAACGCGGCGTCACCGCCGATCACCGTGCCCGTGATGTTCGAGACGATCACCCGGCAGCGATACACGGAGTTCGGCAACAGACCGGAAATGCCGATGCTTCCCACCGTCTCGGTGACGCCCGGGGGCATCACGGCGGTGGCGGACAACGTGCCGTAGTTCAGCGTGAGGCCGTACTCGAAATGATAGGTGGTGGGGTACTGGCCGGGAGTGATCCCGCACTGCAGCGTCGCGGTGGTGGCGGTGACATCTGCGGGCAACATGGTCGTAGCCGAGAGCGGCGGGTACGTGGTGGTGAAGGTCAGGTCGTTGCCGTAGGCCACGCCGGCACTGTTGGAGAGCACGGCGCGAAAGTGATAGAGGGTGGCGGGGGTGAGTCCGCCAATGAATCCTTCGACGACATTCGTCGCGAGGCTGGCCGGCAAGGTGTCGGGATCGCTGGTCGAACCATAGCTCAAGTTGGTGCCGTATTGGAAATAGTACACCGCTGGGACGCCGCCGGAGTTGAGTCGGGCGTACGGATTGCAGGTGGTCGGGTTGATGAATTGGGCCGGCAACGTCTCCACCAGGGACTGGGCCAGGTACGTCACGTTGGAGCCGTATGCCACGCCCAGCGCGTTCGAGGCCACGAGGCGGTAATGATAAGTCGTGCCATGCAGATTGTTCGAGAGCGTGGCGGTGACGCTCACCGCGTTCGAACCGGACTTGATCTGCGGCGCGGTGAAACTGCCGTAGCTCGCCGACGGGCCATACTCGAAATAGCAGGTGGTGTTGGTGCTGTTCGGAACCAGCGAACCGTTCAACGTGGCCCGCGGGGAGATGATTCCGGTGGCGGGCAGCGTCATGGGATATGGCGACGCGGAATATTGCAGCACCAGACTCGTGCCGGACACGGCGAGGCTGAAAACGCCGGCGATCGGATTGGCAAAGCCGCCGGTGCCGTTGGTCGGGCCAAGGTTGAGCACAAAATTGGTCGCGTTGAAACCGATCACGCCGCCCGTGGTCGTTGCGAGCGTCCAGGTCCGCGCGATCGTGTTGGTGAAATTAATCGCCAGGCCGCTCACATCGGGATTGGTGCTGGAAAGCGACCAGACATTGATGCGAAAACCGTTCGCGGCCGAAACATCGAGCGTGCCGTTGACCGCGAGCACGTCGTAACCGCTGCCGGCGGCGCCCGCGGCATTGTACACCTGCCAATGGTAATCTCCCGCGCCGCTCCAGACCGTGTTACTGACGGTGAGCGCGCCCGGACTGGCGCCCGGCGACAACGTGGCGCCGTCGTTCAAGCGCAGCGCCGCCAATCGGCCCCGGCCGGTGATGGTGCAGCCCGCATTGATCGTCACGTTGCTGCTGGCCCGATGATCGCCATCCACGCGCAGCGTGCCGGCGTTGACGAGCGTCATGCCGGGCAGGGTGTTCGTGCCCGACATCACGAGCGTGCCCGCGCCCTGCTTGATGAAAACCGCCGGGGCGTTCGTCCAGCCGCCGAGCGAACCGGCGATGGTGTGCTGGCCGCTGGAAGCCGTGAACACATTCGTGCCGCTCAGCAGGAACAGCGCGCTGCCTGCCGCCTGACCAGGGTCAGCCATCCAGCCGAAGGGCGGAATGTCGCCGCCCGCTCCGCCCAGGCCCGCCGTGACGCCGCCGGCATCCGCGATCGAATCGATCCAGGTGAACGTGGCGTTGATACCGCGCATGAAGATGGCCCCGCCGAGCGCCGCCCCGCCACCGCCACCGGCTGGCGTGGTCGCCGTTCCACAATTGTTTCCCGCCGCACCGCGTCCGCCCAATGCCCCGCCCGATCCTCCCGAGGCACCGAGGCAAATCCTGCCGCCGCCGCCGGCGCCGAATCCGCCATTACCGACGACGCTGATCCCGCCACCGCCGCCACCGCCCCATCCGCCGTTGCCGCCGCTACCCGGCATCCCGGCGAACGGTTGCGAACCGCCACCGCCGCCGAATTCTCCCCCGTGTCCGCCGTTGCCAGCGTTATCGGCGCCACCGCCACCGCCAAACCTGCCGCCATTGCCGCCGCTGCCGCCGAAATACCCGCCCACATTTCCATAACCCCCGCCGCCGCCGCCGCCGTTATCCAGTCCATTGGCGCCGGAAGAATCGCTGCTGCCGGCGGTGGCCGTGCCGCCCGTGCCGCCGCCGCCCGCACCACCGCCGCCCCCGATCGTGAAGTTTGCGTTCGTACCGTTTTGCACTCCGCCACCACCACCACCGCCAGCGTTACCGATGGCTCCGCCATCGCCGCCGTTACCGTAAATTCCTCCGCCCCCGCCGCCGCCATCCACGATCACGGAACCTCCGCGCCCGAGGAATCCGCCGCCGCCGCCGCCGGACTTGTTATTGCCGCTGCCTGCGTTGCCGCCCAAGCCCCCGCCACCGCCGGCACCCGTGGTGGTAATGCCGGCGCTGCCGCCATTGCCACCGGCGGCGGAGTTGCCCGAGAAAATGAGATTCGACACGGTGAGATTGCCGGCGTTGACGAAGATCGCGCCGCCCGCGCCGAGGCCGCCGCCGCCGCCCTGATCTCCATTACCACCGTTGCCACCCTTGGCGCGCCCATTCGCGATGGTCATGCTGGAGAAAAGGATCGCCGACCCCGGGAGGTCCACGAAGAACACGCGATTCGAACCGTTGCCACTAACGGTGAGATTGGTCGCGCCGGGGCCGCGGATCGCGAGCACGTTGGTGATCATCGGCAGCGGACCGGTCAGCGAGATCGTGCCCGTGGCCGTGATGGAGATGGTCGAACCCGCCGTCGCGCTCAAGATGGCTTCCCGCAATGAGCCCGCCCCGGAATCGTTCGTATTGGTGACGGTGATCTGCGCCTGGGCGAATGAGCCGGCGAGACCAAACGTGATCAGCAGCAGGGCGAGACGACAAAAAGTGGGCGGCAATTTGAACTTCATGGCGGAACTTTGGTTGTGTAACGGGCTGATCTGGGTGCGCTGAATGGCGGGCAGTGCAGCAGATTCGTCCCGTGCTCTCAAGCGTGAACTCAAAGCAAAGCGATCCGATGCTCTCCAGCACGCTACCAAGGGCATTCTGATCTCATCCTCATTTAAGGCTGAGGCTTTCTTCTTCCGGCTACCTGCTCTATGCTCAAACGAATTGAGCGACCTCACTCATATTCTCCACCGTGTTCAGCAAGGCGATGCCACGGCTGCGCAGGAGTTGCTACCGCTGGTATACGACGAACTCCGCAAACTTGCAGCGGCGAGAATGGTGCAGGAAGCTCCGGGCCAGACTCTGCAAGCCACGGCGCTGGTCCACGAGGCCTGGTTGCGCCTGGCCGGGAGCGGCGACCAGGATTGGAACAGTCGCGGCCATTTTTTTGGCGCAGCCGCTGAAGCGATGCGCCGGATTCTGGTCGAACGTGCTCGTAAAAAGAAACGCGTGCGACATGGCGGCGGATTGGAAAGAGTTGCCTGGGAAAACGTGACCCTGGCCACGGAGGACGATGACGACACCATTTTGGCGATCCACGAAGCGCTCGAAAAACTGGCCAAGCAGTCGCCGCAGAAAGCCGAAATCGTCAAGCTGCGCTACTTCACCGGGTTGGAACACCAGGAGATTGCGGAGGCGCTCGGAATATCCGAGCCGACCGTGCGGCGGCATTGGGCTTACGCGCGTTCCTGGCTCTACGCAGAACTGAAGGAGAAATTTCGCAGCTGATCGTTTTACCCCCAAGAAAGCGCACTAATCACCAGAGGCCGAGCGATCGTGTGCCTCAAAATGATCGAAGACCAACAAAGTTTGGAAGAGGCCCTGTTCGATCTGGCCGGGCAAAAGTCCAACGCTGCCGAGCGGGCGGCGTTTCTTGACGGCGTTTGCCGGGACAACCCGGCTTTGCGCGCGCGACTTGAGGTGCTGCTCGAAGCGCATTTCGGCGCGACGAATTTTTTGACGCAAAGCGCCAATCGCTCTGCCTCGTTGGGGTCAGCTCCAGCGGCTGCTTTGAGGAGCGCTGATCCTCACGTCAACGAAGGACCGGCCCAAACAATCGGCCGTTATAAGCTGCTCGAAAAGATTGGCGAAGGCGGCTTCGGCGAAGTCTGGATGGCGGAACAGCGCGAGCCGGTCAAACGCCGGGTCGCCCTCAAGATCATCAAACTGGGCATGGACACGCGGCAGATCGTCGCGCGGTTCGAGGCGGAGCGCCAGGCGCTGGCGCTGATGGATCATGCGAACATCGCCAAAATCTTCGACGCCGGCGCGACGGCCACGGGCCGGCCATACTTCGTCATGGAACTGGTGCGCGGCACCAAGATCACCGAGTTCTGCGACCAGAACGCCTTGCCTACGCGCGAACGGCTGAAGTTGTTCATCCTCGTGTGTCAGGCGATTCAACATGCCCATCAGAAGGGCGTCATCCATCGCGACATCAAACCGTCGAACATCCTGGTCACGTTGCACGACGGTGTGCCGGTGCCGAAGGTCATTGATTTTGGCATCGCCAAGGCCACGCAGGGGGAACTCACGGACAAAACACTGTTCACCCAGTTCCAGCAGTTCATCGGCACCCCGGCTTACATCAGCCCGGAACAAGCGGAGACGAGTGGGCTGGACATCGACACGCGCAGCGATATCTATTCGCTGGGAGTCTTGCTCTACGAACTGCTGGTTGGCCTGACGCCGTTTGACGCGAAGGAAATGATGCGCGGCGGCCTGGATTCGCTGCGGCAGGCCATTCGCGAGCAGGAGCCGGTCAAGCCCTCGACCAGGTTCAAGACACTGCCCGCAGTGGAACTGACAACGACGGCGCAACGTCGGCAGACAGACGCGGTGAAACTCACCCACCTCATCCGGGGCGATCTGGATTGGATCGTGATGAAGTGCCTGGAGAAGGATCGCACGCAGCGTTACGGGACGGCCAACGGGCTGGCGCGTGATCTCCAATGCTACCTTGCCAATGAACCGGTCGCGGCGCGGCCCCCGAGTGCGATGTATCGCTTTCGGAAAGCGGTCCGCCGGAACAAAGTGTCGTTCACCGCCAGCGCGCTAATTTTCCTCGTGCTGGTCCTTGGTGTAAGTGCCGTGATTCTGGTGCAGCACCGCGCTAACCTCGACTACCGCCAGCGCCTTTATGTTTCGGAGATAAACCGAGCTGGGACTGCCTGGCAAGCAGGCCAATCGTCGCAGATGCTCGCGCTGTTGGATCGGTGCCCGGCCGATTTGCGGCATTGGGAGTGGCAGTTCCTGCACAAACAGGCGCACCGCTGGGATGAATCACTCTTTCTTGCCGGTACGTCTCTTGGCGAGGCCAAGCTTTCGGGGGATCGGCGTCTGATCGCCGGGGCGGTGGGTGCGGTGATTCAAATCCGTGACTTCCCCTCCGGACAACGGCTGCTTGATATTCCCTTCGAGGTCACATGGCGCTCGCTTTTTGTCGTCTCACCGAGCGACGAATCCCTGGCTACGTACGACCTGCAGGGAAAGATCACGGTTTGGAACATGCGCACGGGCGCGCGCCTGGCGGAGATGGATCACGGCGGCTTGACCCGGGCGTTGGAATGGTCGGCGGACGGTCAGCGTCTGGTTTCCGGTGGCAACAACGGCATCGTCCGGATCTGGGATGCAAAGACCGGACGGGCGGAACGGACTTTTTCCGGGACCGGGACGGTTTACGCCGTCGCACTCTCGCCGGATAACAAAACGCTGGCCGTGGGGACGACCGGGAACAAAGCGGAGTTGCTCGATGTCTCGACGGGCGCAGTCAAGCGCACGTTTCCAGCCAAAGGCGAATCCGGCCGCCTGTTGAAGTTCAGTCCGGATGGGCGCCTGCTGGCGATCGGCAGTGCGCAGAGCGACGACACTCCCCGAGACAGCCGGGTCTGGAGTCTGGATGAGGACGGCTCGCTAGACTTGAGCACCAGTACGTCCGCGGTCGCATTCGACTTCAGCCCAGACGGCCGGCAACTTTTGTGCGTTGATCCAACAGGAATGATACGGCTGTGGGACTTGGATCAACGAGTCGAAATCGAACGTTTTTCCGCCAAAGCTCGCTCGGCCCGTTGGCTGCCCGATGGCCGGATCTTTTCGGCAGGCTCGGATGGTAAAGTCAGGATCTGGCAGGCTCAACGGTCCTTGGTGCAGCAGCTCGAGGGATACACGCATGCCCTGCGTACCCTGGCATTCAGCCCGGATGGCCATTGGCTCGTAGCGGCTGGCCTCGATTCGCGTGTGTTTGTCTGGAACGCGCAAGGCGAGCTCGCTGGAGTTTACACGAATCATGGCGATGGCGCCTACGCGGCGGCTTTTAGTCCGGATGGCCACGTGGCCACCACTGGGGTTGAGCGAATGGTGCATGTTTGGGATCCGGCTTCGCGAGTAAAGACGTGGTCACAGCCACTGGCACCGGCCGGCGATGCTTATTGGCTCGTTTACTCTCCGGACGGTAAGCGCCTCTACGTGGCCAGCCACACGGGCACCATTATCGTTTTCGACGCCGCGAGTGGAATGCGACTGAACACCGTCCGCGGTTTAGAGAATGTCCTCGACGGGATGGCTATTTCGCCCGATGGCCGGCTGCTCGCAGTCTGTCACAAGGTGAAATTGAGCGTCTGGCTTGCCGCCGACTTGCGAAAACTCTGGGAAGCGCCTGCCAACCTTGAGCGGTGTGCTGCATTCAGCCCGGACGGGAAATGGATTGCCACCGGAGACTCCGATGGGAAAGTGAGCTTGTGGGAGGTAGCCGCGTCAGGTCGGGTTCATCGGACGTTAAGTGGTCATGCCGCGGCGGTGACGGGCGTCAGCTTTCATCCGGACGGCCGCCGGCTGGTTTCTTCAAGCTTCGATGGCCAGGTCAAGGTTTGGGACTGGCAGGCGGGCGTCGAATTGCTGACGCTTTCCCTAGCGGGCGGCGGCATGGCTTGGCACGCCGTTTTCAGCCCTGACGGAAAAACCATCGCTGCCGCAGGCAGCGACGGCATCGTGACGCTTTGGAAGACAGAGTAAGCGGCCTTTCCCTCCACCCATCCAGAAAAGTTCATTCCGCTGATCGTTTTCCCCCCGAAACGGCGCACTGAGGAGTATGGGCCATCAGACTGAACTCACCAAGTGAGCACGCCCGCGAGCATAGGCCGGAAATAACCGCTAACGACCACGACGAAACGCAATCGGGCCAGATGAATAGAAAAGCTGCTATCCGTATGACAAAAAACCGCACTTATCTGCTGGTCACGCTGCCAGCGCAGCTCGTGCTTGCGCTTAATCTTTGTTTCGCTCCGTCCGCCGGCGCCTCCATCACCGTGGCGAACTATTGGCGCATGGGGGAAGGCCAGGGAGGGAACGGCAACGTGGTTGTTACCACCACCGACATTGTCGGCGGAAAGACTCTGACTTTGCCGGGCGGCCCGATTTTGAATTCCGGCGTCGCCGCCGAAGCTGCCAGTCACGTTGGCAGCACGATGGCCATGAATTTTTTCACGGCTGGCGTTTATGGCACTTATAGCAATGTCCTTTCATCTGCGGTCAACAATTTCGGCATCGAGCTTTGGGTGAATCCGAACGACACCAACGGATACAAGACGGTCGTTTACAATGGAGACTCCGGTGCCAACGGCTGGGGCATTTATCAGGATGGCAACACCTATAAGTGCTTGTTGGGCGGTGTGACGTTTTTTGGCTCGGCTACGGCAACGGCGGGAGGATGGACGCATCTGGCATTGGTGCGAAATAACGGCACGGCCACGTTCTACGTCAACGGTGTCGCTTCGGGAAGCACCACCACCTCTGCGCCCCTGACTCCCACGGGTAAATTCGGTATCGCCGCCAAATCGGTCGATGCGACGCAAGAGCGCTTTGCTGGGATGCTGGACGAAATGCGCTTCTTCACTTTCACGGCGGGCCAGTTCAGCACCAACGATCTCCTGCTCAGAGCCGGCCAGCCTCGCGCAATCAGCGCCGCCGCCAGCAGTATCACCGCCACCAGCGCCTCTCTCAATGGCACCGTCAACCCCAATGCCCTGGATACCGCCTGGTATTTTCAATACGGGCCAACCATCAGTTATGGTTTCAGCACCACGACCGAAGGCTTACCATTTTCTACCAGCGACTCCGTTGTCAGTGCCTCGGTCAGCAACCTTTTGCCTGGCACGCTCTACCACTTTCGGCTCGTTGCTGCCAACAGCGCAGGAACAACCAATGCGGGCGATTTGACTTTCACTACTCCGGTGGCCGTACCCGCGGCCATCACGCAAGCTGCTACGTCTATCACGAGCACGGGTGCCACGCTCAACGCCAGCATTAATCCTAACGGCGCGGCGACCTCCTACTATTTTCAATACGGCCTCACGGCGAGTTACGGCAGTTTCAGTTCGACCAACACCCTGGCGACGGGCAACAGTTTGATTTCGACCAACCGTACCATCACCGGACTCGCTCCGGGAACACTTTACCATTTTCGAGTCGTGGCCGTGAACAGCGCGGGAACGACGAACGCGGGCGATCTGACGTTTAGCACCGGGCCCGTCGTGGCGACGCTGCCCGCCACTTCGTTGACGAGCACGGGGGCCACGCTGAACGCCATGATCAATCCCGGCGGCGTTGCGACGACCGCGTGGTTTGAGTGGGGCATCGGCAGCATCTACAACCAGCAGACGACACCGACATCTGTGGGGTCAGGCTCATCATCCGTGGCCTTCAGCAATGTGCTGACCGGTCTCACGGCGGGCCTCGCGTATCATGGTCGGGCGGTTGCCAGCAATTCAATCGGCGTTGTGCGCGGGCAGGACGTACGCTTTTGGTCGCCGGTGCTGACGCTGAATGGGCCGAGTCAGATCACTAATGCGCTCGGCACCGCTTTTACCGACCCGGGCGCGACGGTGTCAGCTTCACCACAAACTTTGGTTGGCGGTTCTGGCCACACCATGGCCCTCAAGCCTAACGGCACCATTGCGGCCTGGGGGAAGAATCAGTTTGGCCAGACAGTGGTCCCAAGCGGAGCGACGAACGTAGCGGTCATGGCCGCGGGCGATGCGTTTAGCCTGGCGGCGCGAGTCAACGGAACCTGCATCGGCTGGGGAGAAAACGGCGACGGTCAGACTAATGTTCCGCCCAGTGCTACGAACGTGATAGCGCTTGCAGGCGGAGGATACCACGGCCTGGCACTGCGGACAGATGCAACCCTGGTGGCCTGGGGAGCCAACAATAGTGGCCAAGGGGTCGTCCCCGCTGGCCTGACAAACATTGTAAGCGTTAAAGCCGGAGAAGAATTTAATGTGGCGCTTCGCACCAATGGCACCGTTTTCTGTTGGGGACTCAATACCTCCGGTCAAACGAATGTTCCTTCGAGTGCCACCAATGTCCTAGCGGTCGCGGCTGGCCGGGATCATTGCCTGGCATTGCGAAGTGATGGCACGGTGGTCGGCTGGGGGCTCAATGACCTGGGTCAGGCGAACATTCCTGCCAGTGTCACCAACGTGATCGCCATCGCTGCGGCAAGTGGACATAATCTGGCGCTTCGGAGCAATGGGACGCTTGTCACTTGGGGCTATAGTGGTGAGGGGTTAAGCACCATTCCGCCGGGGGCCACAAACATCGTCGCGATCGCGGTCGGCTATTTTCACAGTTTGGCTCTACGGGCTGACGGCACTGTCTTCGCTTGGGGACGTAACAGTGACGGCCAATGCAATGTTCTTTCCGATGTGAGCACCCTGGCTCAGACGGTCTCGGTGAGCGGAAGTGTGAACACCAGCGTTCCCGGCACTTACCAACTGACGTATTCCACCACCAATTCGCTCGGCGCCGTTGCCACCGCCGTGCGCACCGTGGTTGTGACGGCGCCCATGTTGCCTGCTGTGACCACGCAATCGGCCACATCGTTGTCCAGCACCGGGGCCACGCTGAACGCCAGCATCAATCCCAACTACGGAGCCACCGCGTATTATTTTCAGTATGGCCTTACGACGAATTACGGCAGTTTCAGCCCCACCAACTCGCTGCCTGCCACCAACACTGTGTTTTCAGTCAACCGCGTCCTCACTGGGCTCGACTTTGGCACCCTCTATCATTTTCGGATTGTGGCTGCGAATAGCGCGGGGATCACAAACGGAGCGGATTTGACGTTCACAACACCCAACGGCATACCCACGGTGACTACGCTGGCCGCCACGGACGTGACCAGTACGAGCGCCACACTGAACGGTATGGTCAATCCCCACAACCAAAACGTCGCCTGCCAATTTCAATACGGAGCAGTGCACTATACCAATGCGCCAACGTATCCCGTCAACCCGCCCGCCACAAATGTCTGGGTTCCGATCAGCACCCCGATCAGTGGGCTTACTCCCGGAACGGTGTACCGTTTCCAGATCCTTGTCGGCTACGGCATCGGGGTCGCTTACGGCAGCGATGTGACATTCACCACCGCGCCGCCGGTGTCTGTCACGACGCTGCCTGCCACGGCGGTGACCACCACCAGCGCCACCCTGAATGGTTCGGTGGTGAACCCAAGTGGTCCGACGACCGCGCATTTTCAATACGGGCTCACGACCAATTATGGCAGCTTTAGCAGCACTCAGAATGTTGCTCTGGTTGACAGTGGGTTGAACTTCAACGGCGTCAACCAATCTGCGAGTGGGTCACCCATTTCAGGACTAGCCACCGGTTCGACTCCGCACACGATCGAGGCCTGGTTAAAACCCACGCTCGCGCCGTCTGGTCGCGAATGGGCTTTGCTGCTGGGCAATGCCGGGGCGGGCGCACATCACTGGCTGATACAGCCGAACGGTGTGACTCAAATCGGCGTCTTCAATGGCAACCAAGTCAATCCCGTTCTGCAATCCAATGTCTGGACCCATCTGGCCGCGACCTACGATGGCACCACCCTCAGTGTTTACACGAACGGCGTGTTGGCCGGTACGAACGCAACGTCATTCAATCTGGCCGGCGTGAGTTTGAATCTCGGCCAAGCTGTGGCCGGTGAATCGTATTATGGCGGTGCGATGGATGAAGTCAGGGTTTGGAATGTTGCGCGCACGGCGGCTCAGATCCAGGCGGCCTATAACACGACTCTGACCGGCAACGAGCCGGGATTGCTGGCCTACTTCCGTATGGATGAAGGCACGGGCTCCGTGCTGAACGACACTTCGGGACACACGAATAATCTCATGACGGTGGGTAGCCCGGCGTGGACCAACGGAGCGCCGCTGACCTGGACCTATGGAACACCGTTCGCAATCAGCCGGTCGGTCGCGGGCTTGATCCCGGATACAACCTATCATTACCGCATCGTGGCCAAGTACAGCGGCGGAACTACGAACGGAGCGGATATGACCTTCACCACCGCAGCCGCGCAAGTGAGCAGTCCGCTGCTTACGTCGCCGACCATGCTGGCCAACGGCAGTTTCCAGTTCGACTTCACGAACACGCCCGGCGCTTCGTTCACCGTGCTGGCCAGCACCAACGTCGCATTGCCGCTCGCGAACTGGACGCTGTTGAGCAACGTGGTGGAAAGCCCTGCCGGCCAGTTCCGCTTCACCGACCCGCAGGCGACAAACAGCGGGCAGCGCTTCTACCAAGTGAGATCGCCCTGACTGATGGGAACTATTTGAGCGGTATGCGGGCATGGAGCCAATCTCCCAGGCGCGAAGCCGAAGGAGTGGCCAGGTTGCCCAGCACGGTCAGCCATACTGAACAGGAGAGAACGGAGGCAACCGAGGCCTGATTCTTTGCTTTCTCAATTCAATCACCCAAGGTAGGGCGGTGCGGCAGCACCGCCAGGATGGCCGAGCGGCAGTCCGGCCCTGCCAGATGGGTTGACTGACATTGCCCAGTTGGGCAAGTCTGGTTGCCGACAACTCTGATCCCATGTCCTCTTCAACCAACGACCAGCTGACAGCCGTCAATCATGTCTTCGTGGATTACGAGAATGTCCGCGACATAGACCCGACCGTCATCGGCGCCAAGAACGTTCATCTCACGCTATTGCTGGGCGCTCAGAAAGCCAAGTTCGATGGCGCGATCGTCGAAAAGCTGATCCAGCACGCAGGTACGGTGGAGATGATCCGCCTGACTTCGCCCGGGCGCAACGCGCTCGATTTTGCCCTGGCTTATTACCTCGGCCGCGCGGTGCTGGCCGATCCGCATGGCTATTTCCACCTGGTATCAAAGGACAAGGGTTATGATGCGCTGATCAAGCATTTGCGCGGCAAACATATCCGCGTGCAGCGGCATGATGATTTCTCCGCGCTTACATTTTCCGCCCCGAAACCAGTCGCTGCGGTTGTGTCCGCCGCTACCGCTGCGAAGCATCCGACTCCCGCCGCCAAGCCAACCCCGAAGCATCCAGTGCCAACGGCCAAACCCGAACCGAAGCCGGAAACCGAGTTGGAAAAGTTGGAAAGAAAAGTCCTCGAGCACCTGCGCAAACCTACGACCAAGCGCCCCGGGACGCACAAAAAATTGGTCGGTTATCTGGTCGCACATCTGGGCAAAAAGCATACTGAGGCGGAGATCGGCAAACTCATCACGATGTTGAGTCAGGCGGGCCACCTGGTCACGGACGACAAGGGCAAGGTGACCTACCATCTGGCCTCATGACTCCTAGTAAACTGGCGTCCCTATCTCAACCGGCATCGGGAATACTTCGCGCATGAGGGCATTGAGTCTGCCGTCCGATTATCCGTGCATCCGCCGGGTGCATAGTTTTCAGGAGCTGCTGGGCACTGCCTTCGGCGATGGCGTCAATGCTCTCGTCTGGGAGCGTTCATTGCCGGGTGATTTTAGCGAGATCGTGGCCCAGCTCGGAGCCGGCGAAGGTCTCGTGACGCTGGATGAGTCGCGGTTGCTTTCCCTCCCGGTTAGCCCGGCGGGCCGCGTAGCCGTCGAGGTCTTACTGGCCGACCTGCAATCGCTCCGGGCGCAGGAACTGGCGCCCGTGCTCAACTGCATCCACGGTTATCCACGCGATGAGCAGGCGGGACCGGTGGCCACGGATGTATTTTCGTTCCACGCGGATAGCGCCCCGGTGGAGGCGAACACCTGGCTCTGCACCTATCACGGCGTGCCAACCGAGGGTTTGCGGAATGAGGAAGCGCAACGGCGCGTGGACATCCCGGCAACGCGCGCGGAACTGCTGGAGCTTTACGGCGGAGAAGAGGGTGATGGCTTCCGGGAATTTCTGAATGAGCACTGTTATGACCTGCATTATGCGGCTAGTCCCCAAGCGCAGCCGTTTTCTTTCGGGCTCGGTCATCTCTGGCGCATTGCCACGGAATGGCCGGGCTGCCCGGTGCCGCCGTGCATCCATCGCGCGCCCGCGGGGTCGCCCGGGCAGCCGCGCTTGTTACTGATCAGCTAGGGCCGGGGCAGGGCGGCGCGACAACCCCGCTTCAAAAGATGCCAGCTGTCAGGCTGGATCCGTTTTACCGATGCGGTCGGCGATACCGCCGGTTAAGGCAATAGGATGAGTCGATAAAACGCGTGGGGGGATTGACTTGCGCTTTGGTCGGGGATTTCAACCATCCCCCCCGTTCCCGGAACGTTATCGGTGAGGATGACCCATGATTGACCTATCAATGTAGAAGATTTTTCAACCCGGTAGAAGCGCCCCGCGACACTGGGGAACTTAAGGCGTAACGAATCGCCCTGCCACCTGATGTCCGACCAAGCCAGTACCGGGAGGGCGTCGTCATTCAAGATCGAGCCGCGAGCTTGATTTACCGCCAAGGTGCCGCCTTGGGGATTAGAAAGCATGAGTAAGAAATCTTCGTTTATCTCCGGAAGGAGGTCGGAATACACCGGGACTTGCAAGGTCAGATTCGTCTCCCCGGCCGCAAACTGTAGCGTCCCGGCTCGGGCCACGAAGTCGGATCCAGTCGTCGCTGAGAGTGACAAAGTCTGGTAATCAACCAAGACCGGCACTGTCGAGGCTGGCGTCAGCACCAGCTTGAACGACGCGTTAGTGATCCCGAGAGCGCCTTCCATGAGTGCAACATTGGTGATGGAGATGGCCTGAAAATCATCCTCATGAATGGTAGCGATCGCTTGCGTGTGAACGAGGATCGCGTTGGTGACGGAATGCAGGTTAAGAACGAAATTGCGATTGCTGCCCACCAACGTGTTTCCTGTGATCGCAGAGGAAAGCGTCAGCGTGCGCGAAATCTGCGGACCAGCAGCGAACGTGAAGAGACCTTGATTGGTAACATAATCCGAGCCCGCGACCGCTGTACCATCTCCAGTCTGGTAGCGGAAATAGATCGGTACAGCACTGGTGCTGGAGAGAGTCACAGGGAAGCCTATCGCCGAGTTGCCAGAGTTGCCTTCCTTCGCGAAAGCGTCGCCGACCGTAACAACGATGGGCGGGAGCACTTCAATTGTGCCGGAGACAGAATTGTTAGCGGGGTTCGGATCTGGTTGCGTCAGAGAGACGAAGGGTTGGTTTGGTTGTGATCCTGCATTGGCTGGGCTGCAGATCATGGTCAGAGTTGCGGTTTCTCCATTTGCCAGCGAACCGAGATTGCACAAGACCGCTGGATTGGTCTGCAGAATGGCACCTTTGGACGTTGTCGCCGCCAAGATCACCAGGCCGGAGGGCACGGGGTTGCTTACCACCACGCCAGTGGCATTACCGGGACCGAGGTTGCGCACGGTGACTGTACAGGTCGTGCTCTGGCCTGCCGCCAGACGGGCGGGGGTGAACGTCTGCGTCACTTGGAGGTCCGCGGAAGGCGGCGAGAGTTCTCCGGATTTGAGCAGGAACAACCGGCCTGTATCCGAGACCACGGCCACGCCATTCGTCCCGAGTTTAGTGATCCGCGCGGGGATACCCATTGCGTAGGAAAATGGCACCGACCAAAGCTCGCGTGCCGTTTGGGAATCGAAAGCCCGCAAGATCATCTGGTAGTTCCGGAACGTGTTACCGGATACGGTCACAAAATAGACGAGCCCGCTTGCCAAATCAGGCTTTACCAGGGCGTAAACACCAAAATTGGTGACCACCACATTGGAAACTGGGTTCACCTGGTAACCTGAATTGTAGAACACGTATCCTTGGTCAGCCTCAAGCCCATCGACCGGGGCCGCTGATATTACCTCGGAGATCAAAGTGGCGCCGGTCGCGTCTATCCTGATCGTGCGGAAGTATCCTGCCACTGTCTGATACAGCGTCGAACTGTTGGTTGAAAATACGATCGGGTAGAGTCCGCCATATTCGCGCCGCGGAACACTGTTGCTTCGTGGCAGGCTATCATCGTAGACGGTCAGCGCCACATTGCCGCTCCAATCATTGATGGAAACCGCAACGGCGTGGGGCTGTCCTGGCAGCACCTCCATATCACCTGCAGTGTAACGGAAGTTTCCCGATGCTCCGATCGAGAAGAACAAGTCGTTGGTGCGCATCGCGAGGTTGACACGCCCCACGCCACCAGTGCTGTTGAAGCCTGCATAGAGGAACTGGCTGTCGTCTGAAATGGCGAGTTTGCCGACAGTGTCAACTTGAGGGATGGCCTGACCGATCGCACTACTCACCGCATCAATCTCCACAATGGCGTTGCTATAGAGGCCTCCTGTAGGCCCGATGGCTGCGTAGATCCTGGCCCGGGCAGGGTCATATACCAAATCTTGTACGGGCAGCACCACTTGTTTAAGAAATGAAGCGGGCAAAGTTGCGGTGGTGATGTTGTCATCGGGATTGGCTTCCAGATTGGCAGAGGTCGCGATGGCGGAATTCTTGAGCACTCCGGATTCGTGGGTGACGATGGTCAAACTCAACGTCGCCACGCCTCCTGGGGCCAGGGTCCCGAAGGAGCAGGATACGAGATTATTTGTCGCCGATAAGGTGCCTTGACTGCCCGTGGCAGAAACCACCGCTCCGCCTATCGGCAGAATATCCGTCAGGACGACGTCCGAAGCGGCATTCGGTCCGCGGTTCGAGACGGTGATCACGCAGGTAAACGGCGATGAATAGGCGACCTGGCCAGGCAAAGTTTGGCTCACGCACAGATCGGACGATGGATTGGCCGGACCAGCCAATTCAGTCGTGAAAAGAAACAATTGCTTGCCGGTGGTGCAAAAGGCGAATCCGTTCGTGCCGCAGGGTGTGAAAGCCTGCACGGTACCTGCCAGCCCGCCAACCGTGGACGAGCCGAGAAACTGGAGTCGGGATCTTGAATAAGCTCGCAGCACTGCGTTGGCAGACGACTGCCCCAGATTGTAAAAGCGACCGGCTTGCGCATCAGAGGCGACGATCCGGGTAGTGGCGGAGCCGAGGTTTGTCATGGTTCCGATCCTTGTTGGCACCGGCCCGAACACCACTTCACCCTGGCCCGTGAACAACAGGCCCGCATCGCACTTGAAGTCGGCTGCATAGCTTTCCGGCAGCGCGATTGCGGCTTCGATGCTCACCAGATTTGTGCCGAGAAACAAACGCTGAAGAGTGGCGGCGGATCCTTGCACAAAGTTGTAGAGCCCCGTACCCTGTTCCGCGGCTTCGATCTGGTATGAGGTGCCGTCATAGTACCGCAGCAGCCCGCTGTCATAAACGGCCATCCCGCCATAAGCAGTGCTATCAGGTACGTAACGAGTCACCGCGATGGATTCGGGCAATCCCGTGGGCGATGACAGGTCATCGATCCGGATGCCGTTGTCCATGTCGATCGTCAGGTCACTGGTGAGTGTGGTCAGGTCAAATCGTCGGATTCGGGTGCCATCATCCACGGAAACGTAGAGAAAATGCTGGTCCGATGACATGGTCATTCGTCCGGGTGCGCTGCCGATAAACCACTTGGCCTCGATGCTGCCGGTGCTGGGATTCAATCTGACAAGCTGGTTGCCAAAATGCGGATCATCACCCCGGACCGTGGCAAACAGCCGTTGAGCGGCGGGTACCCAGAGTAGATCTGCAGCGGAGAGTAGCCGGGTCATGGTCGTTCCCATGCTTTGAGTCGCGACCACAGAAACCACACTGGCGGCATGATTATCCGCCGGCCACGCATCGGATTCACTGGCAAGGATGCTCGCTGAATTCGTGTTCAATCCAACTTTCGAAAGCCGCAAGGTCACCGCGATCGAGGCCGATTCCCCTGGCAGCAGGGAGCCGATTTGGCAGCTCAGCATATCTTCCTTCAGTTCCCAAGTCCCTCGGCTTGGCGCGGCCGAAACGAAGGCTGCTCCAGCTGGAAAGCGGTCCTGGACCATGACCGCCGTAGCTGTTGCGGACCCCTTGTTGGTCGCCACCAGTGTGAAGGTAATGTTTGAGTTCGTAATTACGGCGACAGAAATCGGCCCCTGTTGCAACGCGACATCTGGACATATCGCTGGCGGCAACAATTCTGTATTCACAATGAAAATCTGACCTCCTGATGTTCGAAATGCCAAACCGTTCGTGCCCCAGCGAACCAGGCTCGAAGGAGTGCCCGAAATACCAGGCAGCACCAGCTTGCCGCAAAGTGCCAGGGTCGTACGATCGCAGGCGAAGAGCACCCAGCTTCCACTTTCTTGTGCGATCACGAAAACGCGATTTGCTGCCGCATCGGACCTGAGCACCCCATTAACAGGCAGTTGGCCGAGCATCTTCATTTGGTCTGGATCAAAAACGTTGCCCAGGGTCGTAAACATTTTCCCCGCATCGAACTGGATGTCGGCATATCCATGCAGCAGCGGACCGGATGACCCCACTTCCACCAGACCGTTGGATGCGACGATGTAACGGTAAAAGCCGAACGCAGTCGTATAATTCCAATAACCATAGAGAACGTTGGTGTTGCCAAATGCGATGACATTCGGGCTGCTGGTTTCGTTGGTCCGCTTCACTCCGTGATCATAGATCGCGACCCCAACCGGCCCAAAAGGTGCAAACTGCGACCGGGAAACGGCCACGACCTCCGGATGAGCAGGCATCACTTCAATGTCCAAGGCATAAAGACCTGCGCCAATTGAGAACGCTGGTCCTGGTGTTTGGCTCGCTAAGTTGAACTGGCGGACGGCCGATTCACCGTCCAACCCGGCGTAAAGAAACTGCCCGTTGTCCGCGATCGCAAGGCGGTTGGGGTTTACGCCCAGATAGGTCGAACTCTCGATCGCACCCGTGATGGGATTGATTCGAGTCAGCGAGTTGGAGCGCACTCCTCCGGCGGCTGTCACCGATGTGTATAGGCGGGCCGTGAACGGGTCATAGATCAAGTCCTGAGTCGGCAACGCAATCTGGCGAATGGCCGGCGGCTGCACCTTGAACGGATTGCTCGTTCCGGTCACCCCCCCGGCTGCCGTCCCCGCCAGCCAAACGTTCATGCCTCCGTTGGTGACAGAAATCGGTCCACTCCAGAAACCATTCGTCAGCTGCACCATCAGTCCGGGCGGCGAGGTTGCGCCATTCACTGCGCCAATGTTCACAGCCCCCGAGAAGTTGGTGACCGTTTGCCCGTCCACCGTTTTCGCATAAAGCGCGATCGTGAATGGTTGACCGAGGTACTGTGGGCTGCCGATGGGCGTAAAGACCAGGTGATCGACGTCATTGTCGTTCACGCTTGTATTGGCCTCCGCGAACGAAAAACCGGCTGCCGAAGCGGTCGAGTTTACTACCTGGTTGCCTTGCCTGAACAGGTCGTCTGGCAGGGTGACACTAAACACGGCAGAAGTCTGGCTGGCGGCGATGGATAATGTGGGCGGTAGGAGCAATCTGGCCGGGTGGGAAGCGCTTAAACCGACCACGAGATTCGTCGGCAAACTGCCCGTGATAAAAACCTTGCCAACGTTAGTCATCACGCTGCCTTCGACCCCTTGTGGTGGCAGGGTAAGCCCAAGTTTGGCCGTGGCTGCGTCAGTCACGTCGATAATTTCTGTGGCATTTTGCCAGAACGACAAGCTGGCGCTTAAGGCGACGTGTTGCGTTCCGTCCAGCTTGCCGTCGTTGACGATTTCGAAAGCGAACGTCGCCATGTTGCTGCCCATCGGAATCGTCACGCCGGTCGGCACCCGGATTTCGTTCGTGTTTCCACTGTACAAACTGACTGAGACATCGGCGGCCACAGACCCGCTTACTTGCACCACTGCGTTTGAAACCCATCCATTTGTCTCGCTTACGAGCGACGGAAGTATCAACGACAGCGTCAGCGGACTGGCATCGTAATTTGTGATGATACCTTGGACGGATGTGAATCCGTCGGCTGCGGCTGTTACCGCGACCCGCTTCGGGCCATCTGGAATGCCGTCCGAATAATTCGTGATACGAAAATAGCCCTCGAACTCGCCCGCAAAAATCGTCGTGGAGGCTGCCACGGTGATTTCATTGGTATCGTTGGAACTCAGCCGCACACTTAGGTTGGTGGCTAGCGTGCCCGGCACTGAGACGGAGCCGAATCCGACGAATCCCGGGATGGACTCGAATGCTTGCGGCGGCAACAGGATCTCCAAAGCTGGTGGAGCCACGACATCAAACGTGCTGCTATCCCCTGCATGCCCCTTCCGGTCATCGGCCCGCAACAGCACGTTTGTCGCAATGCCGCCGATCACCACGTTCCCAGACCATGTTCCATTTGAAAATGGCACGCTGGCGGGTTGAATGGGCAGCTTCGCACTTGCCGCTAACAACGGCAGCTGCAAATTGGTGTTCACCAGCCCGAACGAATTATTGGTTGTGGCCCAATCGGCCGCATTGTTGTGATCCAGCACGCCGATTCGCTGGTGCGTCAGATTCTGATTTGCGTTGCCAATTGCTGGCGGACCTGACCAGTCACTCTCGGTGATGAGAGGGGGTGTCGTCACGGCAACAGGAAGTGCAGAGATGGCGAAAAAAGTGTCGACTTTTTGGCCGCTGGCATCGAGCAGCGCAACTGCTACGTACGGGAATTGAGACGGTGAACCCCATTGCAGTGCCACCCCACAGTTGAAAAGCGGATACGTGCCTGGTGACGTTCCACCGCTTCGCACTTGGAAAAGACCACGGGCCGGCATGACCGAACCTGACGGTACAGTGAAAGTAGTCCTCGGACTCGGCCAGCTTTGGCTGTCGTATAGTATCACGCGCCAACCGCTGACATCCACAGGGGCGGTGGTCAGATTGGCAATTTCTACCCGTTTAGTAGTGAGGGTTTCCACCTCGGTGATCAGCACGGTTGGCGGCGAACCATGGTAAATGGCCGAAATGGAAACTTCGCCCTGAAAGTTCGTTACTACGCCTCCAGCCAGATCGCGGGCAATGATCGAAACGGCAACGGGTACTCCGGCGGGTGTCGGTGTAGCAATTGTGGGCCAGCTAAAATGATCTACTCCGGATGATTGCGCACTCGCAGTCGCTTGTAGGAAAACTGCCAAAGCGCCGCAGTAAAAAAAGCGGGTAATCTGGCTTGGCCAGGAGCACCAATCCGGGGAAAAGGGCAGGCGATGACGCATCATGTGCAGGATTTCCTTTGGACGAAGTGAAGCTATGTCAGAAATGCCTAAATTGTGCAAGTGGATTGAATCGCCGGCACTGTCCTAGTTTGAATGTGCGGTTGGGCCGTGACGGATCTCGAGGCTCTGTAGTGGGTGAGGAGCAGGTGGCCACCAGTGCTCGCGCCTCTGTGTCTTTGTGGTTCCATCAAGCCAAGGAAATCTTTTTGAAGAATCTTGAAAGATTCGGGTCGCGGCTTCCGTATTAAGATTATCGCCTGAAGGTTTCACCCGTAGCTGTTCTTGTGTTCCAAGGCGTGGCCAAGGCGATGGTCCATCCAACCGGATGGAACGACAATCAAGAAAGGAAAGTGATCCTATGAAGAAAGTGACGAAAATCTCTTGGCGCATCCAAACCGGTAACCAATGGTGGAGCGGCACGGATTCCGAGGTGGATATGGAAATCTTCCGCGATTCAACTTCGCTACAACGCCTGCGCCTGGAACCCGGGCGGACGGCACGGTTGAACCGGAACGAAACCGCCACCTATTTTTGGGTATTCCAAAGCAACTCGAGCATCGGCGTCAGCTACTCAGGCTTTACCCCGCCGTTCTACATCGAGTTCCCGAATGACATCCGCGGACATCTGAAGGTGAAGTTCACGGCGCGCGGAGATGACGCATGGGAAAAGGTTTCGATCTTGAGCACGGTCTTCAGTGGTGAGATCCGTCACGTTCCCGGTACGATCGATTCCCTTTTCTGGGAGGAGCAGCGCGACGAGTTTCTGTTCGGCCAGGACGTGGTATTGAGCACGGACCCGCGGGAAGGCTTTTCCGCGTGGACGCTGGCTTACTAGAGGTGGGGGCGAAAATCAAAGCCGGTGGCAAGGCCGTTCGTGAGGCGACTGGTGGGGCGAGCGTCCACGCGAGCCGGCTCGTTGGTAGCCGCGCCCCACCCAAAGCGTTTGTGGCGCGGCGACCCTCACCCTTGCATCCCTCTCCCCGATCGCGGCGGAGAGGGACATTTGTTTATGCTTCGGCGATATCAAAATGCGCCTTGGCTCTGGCAGGCAAGCGCGATATTTTCTCGCCCGCATGAAAATCGCTTCCGCCGTTACACTTTGCCTCTCGCTTACAACCGCTCTGGTCCTAGCCGAAGACGAACCTGGCTTCAAATCGCTGATGGACGGCAAAACTTTTGCCGGTTGGAAAACATCGGAGGAGAACACGAACACGTTCACGATTCAGGACGGCGCGTTCGTAGCCAAGGGCAATCGCTGTCACCTTTTCTATGTCGGCGATGATCAGCCGTTCAAAAACTTTCATCTGAAGGTGGAAGTTCAGACCGAGCCGAACTCTAACGGCGGGATTTATTTTCACACCAAGTATCAGGCTAAGGACTGGCCCAAGGCCGGTTTCGAGTGTCAGGTCAACAACACCCAGGGCGATTGGATCAAGACCGGCAGTCTCTACGGTCTGGTCAACGTGAGCCAGTCACTCGCCACCGACAAGAAATGGTGGACGCAGGAAGTCATCGTCGAAGGCCGCAAGGTCACGGTGAAGGTGGATGGCAAGATCGTGCTGCAATACACCGAGCCGGCCGGCGCCCAGGCGGGAAATGATTTTGCGCGGAAACTCAACGAAGGCACGTTTGCGCTGCAAGGCCACGATCCCGGGAGCACCATCCGCTACAAAAACATCCGCGTGAAGCGGCTGGATTGATTCCGACTAGCGCCGGTCAGCGGTGCTGCCCGTTGCCAAAAGCTGGGCCATCAATTCTTGCTGCGGCCGATCGGGATGCGTGGCGCGGATGGACCGGATCCCCGCCAGCAGGACTTCCGCTCCATTGGGCGGGCCTACGATGATGTCGAGCCGGGCCAGGTTCTGTTTGCCGAAGTTCATATCCACCGGCAGGAGGTAATGACGGTCAACGCCATCCGCGGCGACAAGATCGGTCAAGGCCACCTCCTCGAACCGGGGCTGGAGTGACAGTTCAAATCTACCTCGCAGCACGCTGGCTGCCACGGTCTTGATGTTCGGGAGGCGCACCGCGTAACGGACTTTATCCCAGATGCCGCGCACTGCCGGTACCGTGCGCAGTTGATCGAACATGGTCATCATCCAGAGAAAGCCACCGCCGACGGAACGCATCAGGTCATCATTCTCCCGGTACATCAGGGGTGATTCGTCATTTTCCTGATCATTGAGATCCGGGGTGGCAGGAGCGGGTGAGGTGGGACTTTGCGCGGCTGGTTTGAGGGTCGCCGTTTCGGCCGAGTCCGTGCGGTGACGTCGCCTCAAGGGATGCAGTCGTTTCGTCACGGCCAGACTGGAATCGGACTGGATCGCGCTGTTCGCTTTTTCGGCGCGGTCGTTCAACTCCAGACTGATGCGGCACAAGTCCATCAGTCCGTTGGTGATCAAACTCCAAGGTAATGAAGTGGTGCCTTCCGTGAGCGCACCTCCGGCCTCGTCGAACACGCGTACGCGTACCGGGTAGATCGGCGTGACGTATTCGGCGCTCTGGTTGGTGGCTGCGGGGCTGTTGGCACCCGCCCAACTCCATTTGTTGGTCCGCAACGGCACGGTCCACGGCTGGCCCATCGAGTTGGTTGACGGCGGACGCACGGTGGCCAATTCGACGAAGCGGATGGTTTGCTTCGGACCTTCCGTGGCTTTGACGCCGATGAGAACCTGAAGGTTCGGCTGCCAATGGGTTTGTGCCGGGACCGACGGAGTTTCAATGAATCCGGTGGCCACCTTGACCACCGCCAGGCCGTTGGTGAAAGCCGGATCAACCGGCAGCGGCAGATTGCCATTGGCTTTCACCACAGCTGGAAGCAAGGCGCAGCCAAGGACTGCGACATAGAAGCACCGCTGGAATTTCATCCGCAAATTCATGGTTGGAAACTTGCCGCGGCATAGTAGCACGAACTTGAGCTTGGCGAGGACAATTCATCAAAAATGTGATCCGACAAGAGCGGGTCACGAGTGACGAAACCGAAGCGTGAAGCTGGTGCGTTTTGCGTGAACCTCACTCGCAAATCGTCCACGCGTAGCGCCGAGACGCTGTGTTTGTGCTCAGGTTCGATTGGCAACATCCATGCTGAATCTCTGGCAACCATCAACCTTCGAGGTGCTGTATGAAAACAATCGTCCGCCGCGCCTTCACCCTCATCGAACTCATGATCGTCGTCGCGATCATCGCCGTGCTGGCCGCCATGCTGTTGCCGGCGCTGTCCAAAGCCAAGCAACGTGCGTTGCGCAGCCGCTTGAACCCGCCCGCTCAACCGGCGGTCACCCCGACGGAACCCGCCCCGGCGGCGATGACCGGGTCACAACGGGCGCTGGCCACCGTCAAAAGTTTTTCGGCCAGGGTTTCGCTTCAACCTGGATTGAGCGTCGGCACGGCAGATCCCGAATCCATTTACACCGCCCGGCTCATCACCAAGTTTGACGCGTTCAATCCGATCGGCAAAGGCGAGTGCGAAGTCCTGTTGCCGTTGCCCCCGCAGATCATCTCGCTCGCGGACCTCGAAGTCACCGTCAACGCCGTGCCTAGTGGTTCAGTGGAGATACGCGGCGATAAGCTCGCTTGGTTTGGTGCATTACCCGGCGAACCCACGCCTATGACCATCGCGTACTCGGCGGTGGGGAAGGGGCTTTACAATCTCCAGACGCCGCCGAGCGGTGTGCTCGAGACATTTCACATCGACCTGACTGCCGTCGGTTCAGACGTGCGGATGTTGGAGCTTTCGTTGCAACCGACCAAGTTCGCCCGGGGTAATGGGCAGACGATTTACACGTGGGACTACAAGAACCTGCTCTTCGGCCGGCCTATTGCGCTCGATGTTCTGGGGATCGCGCCGATCGACCGGCTGGGGCAACTCACGTGGCTGGGACCGGCCAGCGTGATCATCTTTGGTTTCCTGCTCGGGCTCGTGGCCCACGCGTTCAGCATCCACAACTTCGACCGCTGGATGCTGCTGCTGGTGCTCGGCACCTTCACGGGGGCATATCCGTTGATGTATTTCGCGCAGGAATTCATTCCGCTCCTCACAGCGATCCTTCTTTCATCAGCACTTGTGCTGGCGATCATCACCATTCGCGCCGTGACCATCATGAACTGGCGGTTGGCGCTGTGCGGCACGGTATTGCCCGCGACTGCGATACTCACCGTCACGTTGCTGGCGGCCATCCACCCGCGGCTGCAAGGGATATTGATCACGGCCACTGGCATGGCGGTGTTCATCGTGGCGATGCTGCTCGTGCCGCGAATGAAACGCGAGAAGCCCTCGCGTGGTCCGGTCCAGTTCGCCGCCGCGTAGTGGCAATTGGCATTCGTTCTTATTTGGGTGATTGATCAGAGCGACCTTTAGGAACGCAGTCACGCCATGTTGAGGAGCCGTGCCATCAAGATTATTTGCACTGCAACCGCGTTGCTCGTCGCCATCGGACTACTGCCGACTGTCACCGTGGCGACGCGCACCAGGTTGACCTGCGCACTCTGCCGCGCTGAACGCACCGACCGCATGTTTCTAGGCTGCGCTTGGCAGCGATATCATGACACGGAGTTTACTGACTGGTACCGTTCCCACCGCCCATCGCACGACCACTCGTGGGGGCGGCTTTCTTGCACGAAAGGGTTCTCGATTTTAGGAACGACCACTTATTTCGGCTGTGGCCCTCGGCATCCGGTTTGTGCCATCCCGCCCGCCACTTTGAGAAAGTTTGCCGAAGCGGCTGGCGCAGACACGCTGACTGTTTATTTCGACGGCATCATCTCAACCAATCTGAAGTCACAGACTCGGGCCGTTCAGATGGTCTGGGACCAGGTCTTGCAGGTTCAATGATGCGTGAGATCGAGGCCGCCAGCATTGGAACGTCGTTCCTTGCCGATGCTTGACTGCTTGTTCGCGTTTCTCTACAACCCTGCTCAAGGCATCCCATGACTTCGACTGTTCCTACTCTTTACGCGCCGTTGTTTGCCGGAGTTACATTTGTCGGCATCCTGGTGTTGATCGAGGTCGGTCGGCGACTCGGCATCCGCCGGTTGTCTGATGATACCGAGGGTGCCCGTACCGGACTTGGGCCAGTCGAAGGCGCGGTCTTCGGTCTGCTGGGTTTGATGATCGCCTTCACCTTTTCCGGGGCGGCTACCCGTTTTGATGGCCGAAGGGAACTGATCACGTCAGAAGCAAATTCCATCGGCACGGTCTGGCTACGCATCGACCTTCTGCCGGCCGGCTCTCAGTCCGCCATGCGCGACCTTTTGCGCCGCTATCTGGATGCCCGCCTTGGCGCCTACCAAAAGCTTCCCGACCTCGCGGCGGCGAACGTCGAGCTGGAACGAGCCAACCAATTACAAGGTGAGATCTGGTCGCAAGCGGTGACCGCGTGTCGCGAACAGAATTTTCCGGCCGCGCCCACCAGCTTGTTTCTATCGTCGCTCAACGACATGATCGACATCACGACCACCCGCGCCATGTCAACGCTGACTCATCCGCCGCTGATCATTTTCTTCATGCTCGCGGCGTTGGCGCTGGCCACCTCGTTGCTGGCCGGGTTCGCCATGGCGGGCGCCCGACGCCGCAGCTGGATCCACATCGTCGGTTTTGCTGCCATCACCGCCCTCACCATCTATGTCATCATCGACCTTGAGTACCCCCGCTTTGGGCTGATCCGCATCGACGCCTTTGATCAAGTGCTGGTGGATTTGCGGAAGAGCATGAAATGACAGAACCGGACTGCCGCCGGCAACCGATGACCAGCTGCCGCTCCGAATGCGACGTCCTACTTCCGCTTCTTTGCCAATTCCTTGCGTAGTTTGTCCAACGGTAGCGTGTTGATGACATCAGCCTTGGTGAGCCAGCTCTTCCGCGCGACGCCGATGCCGAGGCGCAGGAAGTGGGCGTGTTCATTGCGGTGGGCGTCGGGATTGATCACGCATTTCACGCCTTTGCTCCGCGCGTAGAACCATTGCCGCCAGTCGAGGTCGAAGCGATAGGGGTTGCAGTTCAGTTCGATCCACGTGCCGGTCTCGGCGCAGGCGTCGATCACCGCCTGCTGATTGATGGGATACGGCTCGCGTTCGAGCAGAAGCCGGCCGGTGAGATGACCAAGCATGTGGACGTATTTGTTTTCCGCCGCGCGGATCAATCGCTTGGTGTTTTCAGCCTCGCTGCTTGCCGGAACGTGCAGGCTGGCGACCACCACGTCCAGTTCCGCGAGCAGGTCATCGTCGAAGTCGAGCTTGTCCTTGAGCACATCCACTTCCGAACCGGTGAGCAAGCGGAAGTCGCGGCCGGAATCGGCGAGCTTCTTGTTCAATTCGCTGATGGCCTTGATCTGTTCGCGTACGCGCTTCGGCTCGAGTCCGTTCGCTTGGAACGACGCGCGCGAGTGATCAGTGATGGCCCAGTAGGCGAGGCCGAGTTCCTCCATGTAGGTGGCCGTTTCTTCAAGTGTGCTATGGCCGTCGCTCCAGGTGGTGTGATTGTGGAGTGCCCCTTTCAGGTCCGTCCACTCGATGAGCTTGGGCAGATCCTGCTTTTCTGCCGCGGCAAACTCACCATGATCCTCGCGCAACTCGGGTTCGACGTAAGTAAGATCCAGTTCGGCGTAGATGTCCGCTTCATCCTTGCACGCGACGAGCAGCTTGGGGTCGCGCGTTTCTTCCTTGGACTTGAAAAGACCGTATTCGTTGAGCCGCAGACCGCGGGCGATCGCGCGCTGGCGCATGACGATGTTGTGCTCCTTGCTGCCCGTGAAATAATTCAGGGCAAAAGGATACTCCTTGTCGCTAACTACGCGCAGGTCCGCCTGGATGCCGCCTTCGAGAATCACGCTGGCCTTGGTGTCGCCTTTGGCGCTGACGGTGATGATGCCGGGTTGCGTGGCGAAGAATTCGATCACCTCCAGCGGCTTCTTGGACGACGCCAGAAAGTCAATGTCGCCGATGGTTTCCTTCGAGCGGCGCAAGCTCCCGGCAACACTGCAGCGGATCACGTCCGGATGTTGGCGCAGGTTTTCGAGAATCGGTTCGGCCGCGCGCATGGCGTCAGCCAGCAAGTGCTTCGATGCGTAGAGCCGGCGGCGGCCGATGGCTTCGAGGAAATTCTGCTGCGTCTTCTCCCCGAAGCCTTCGAGCTCGGCGATCTTTCCATCCTTGCATGCCTGCTCCAGCGCCTCGATGGATTCGATGCCGAGTTTCTTTTGCAGCGTCAGAATGCGTTTCGGTCCAAGGCCGGAAATGCTGAGCATGTCAACCATGCCCGGCGGGATGCTCGCCTTGAGGTCCTCGTAGTATTTGAGTTTTCCTGTCGTGACGAGTTCGGTGATCTTCTGCTGCAGCGCGTCACCGATGCCCTTGATTTCGCCAAGGCGCTTTTCCTCGACCACCTTTGCCAGCGGTTCGTTCAGGCTTTCGATGGTGCGGGCACCATTTTGATAGGCCCGCGTCTTGA
>Ga0315910_10000792_pt1 | contig 30535 bp, 24 predicted proteins | sample EdamamesoilMG_FD_204470 | JGI IMG/M metagenome (GOLD analysis project Ga0315910, IMG submission 204470) | Garden soil microbial communities collected in Santa Monica, California, United States - Edamame soil | ecosystem: Environmental > Terrestrial > Soil > Garden | place: USA: California... | reverse complement strand
TTGCGCTACGTACATGATCTCATGCTCGATGGCTTGGAACATCAACGCGCCACTTTTTCGGAGCTCCTGCATGAACTTGACCGCCCGCGTGATGTCAGCCGACCCGCACTCGTTCAAGTTGCCTTTGGCATGGGGCGCTCGCAGAAACGGCCAAAATTCTCAGGAGTCGAGACTGCACTGCGTGTGGTGCCACGTGTGAGTGAAACATTTGAACTCTACGTCTACGTCACTGAAGACCAGAAGGGCCTCGAGGTTTCCTGGTCCTACAATACCGATCTCTTTGAGCAATCCACGATCGAACAGTGGCAACGTTGCTTTTCCACCATCGTCGCGGAAATGTCGGCGGGCGCTCTGCAGCAGTCGATAAGCCAGATTCGAGTGCTCTCTGACGTGGATCGGGCGCGCATTCTGCAGGCCGCCAAGGGGCCGGTGGTTGCGCAGTCGACCTACGCATCGGTCAGCCATAACATCGCGCAACAGACCAGCGTCGCACCGGACCACACCGCCGTCATCGATATGGCGGGGCCCCACAGCTACGCGCAGCTGGATCGCCGCGCCAACCAAATCGCCCACTTTTTGCTCTCTCGCAACCTGAAGAAGAACGGTTTGGTCGCCGTTTGCCTACCGCGAAGGATGGACCTACTAGCCACGTTGCTCGGCATCTGGCGCGCAGGGCTCGCGTACGTGCCGCTCGATCCGGACTATCCGCTTGAACGACTGCAATCGATCCTTGAGGATTCTAACGCCGTTGCCCTTCTGACGAATCGCGAGCTGACGGATCGCCTTCCCTCTGCATTTTCTGCCATCTGCATGGAGGACGTCGAGGCAGTCATCCTGACCCAACCACAAGAGCAACCCTTCCTGCAAAGCGCTCCTGATGATTTGGCGTATGTGATCTTTACCTCGGGCTCTACCGGCCGCCCCAAGGGCGTCCAGATCTCCCAAGGGGCGTTTTTCAACTTCATTGAGGCCATGAGAAAAAGCCCGGGATTCACGCACGCGGATACCCTGCTCGCTCTCACCACCATCAGTTTTGATATCGCCGGTCTAGAACTCTTCCTTCCCCTGGTCTGCGGCGGCACGGTGGTAATCGCCACGCGCAACCAGGCACTCAACCCCAGAGAAATCGAACGACTGCTCGTCCAATGTGGAGCCACGGTGCTTCAGGCCACGCCTGCAACCTGGCAAATGTTGTTCGAGACAGGGTGGCCCGGGCAGAAGGGGCTCAAGGTGTTGTGCGGAGGAGAAGCCTTTCCTCGACACTTGGCCGAGAAGTTCCTGGCCACCTGTGGTCCGGTCTGGAACGTTTACGGCCCCACTGAGACGACCGTCTGGTCTACGGCGAAACTGGTCACCGACGCAGGCGATCTATCCATTGGTCGGCCTATCGACAACACGACCTGTTATGTGCTTGACGATCATCACAACCTCGTGCCGCAAGGGGCGCATGGTGAACTCTGGATCGGCGGGCAAGGTGTAGCCGTGGGCTACCTGGGGCGGCCCGACCTCACTGAAGAACGCTTCATTTCTAGCCCATTTCAGACCGCAGAACGCATCTACCGGACCGGTGACCTCGCTCGACTACGAACGGACGGAGATTTCGAATGTCTCGGGCGAGTCGATTTCCAGGTCAAGATCCGAGGCTTTCGCATCGAACTCGGCGAAGTAGAGACAGCGATGCTCAAGTTCCCCAACGTGAAAGCCTGCGTCGCTGCCGCACGCGAAGATCATCCGGGCGAGAGGATCCTTGCTGGCTACGTCGTTCCTCTCGACGGAACAAATTTGGATCCGGAACAACTCCGAGCGTTCCTCATGAACAAGCTGCCGGCCTACATGGTTCCGTCAGCTTATTGCGTGCTGGAGAGCCTTCCCACCACGCCAAACAACAAAGTGGACCGCAAGGCACTTCCAGCACCTCGAACTGCGCGACCCGCTGTTCAGTCCGTCGAACCTCGTGACGAAATTGAACGAGAAGTGTTGGCGATTTGGGCCGATATCCTCAAGCACCCAAGCTTGGGACCGAAGGACAATTTCTACGCAGCGGGGGGTCAATCACTCATGGCCATCCGTCTCATCGAGCAGATCAATCGCAAATTTAGAATCGAACTTGCGGTCAATGAGCTGTTCAATAGTCCGACCGCTGAAGGCGTGAGTGACCTAGTGCGTCCTCTCGTTGCGACGGTGACCAACCTTCCTACGGTTGATGAACCAGCCCCGGTATCCACGCGCAGCCGAGTTCATCGCGGCCTGTTCCTCATCCAGGAGGGCGACGGCCGCAGCATTCCTATCTTCTTGGTGCACGGTGACAAGGCCAATGCCTTGCTGCCGCCACGCCTGGCACCTGGACAGGAGGTGTGGGGATACCATCACCAAGGTTCAGATGGAGAACGCATTCAATTCAGTACCGTGGAAGACCTGGGTCGCCACTGCCATCAAGAATGGGTGAGTCGTCACGGGCATCGTCCCTGCATCGTCGCTGGGCACTCATTTGGAGCTCTGATTGCCTACCAGGTTGCAGTTCTGCGTGAGCGGGACGGCCTACCTACCCCCCGTCTCGTGATCATTGATGCCCGGCACCCAGACGCCCTCAATAGCCGACAAAAGATCGTCGGACCGCGCACGCTCAAACGACGTTGGGACGCCGCACGGCACAAGGCGGATGTGACTCACGCCGTCGACCGAGCCATCGAGCACCTCGATCGCGGAGAACCGGTCCCCATTGAGCTGCGAACAGACTACATCCTGGGAACCTATCAGCTTGCCACGATGCGCTATCACCCCCCGCCATTTTACGGCATGGTTGAGGTTCTGCGTTCTCGCGAGTGGACACTCCGTTCCCCGGTAGACATGTGGGAGCACTCAGCGCTCTCGAGTGTGCGTCGAGTCGTGCTCGAAGGTAGCCACATGTCTCTTGTGAGAGAACCGGAGGGCATCGCGCTGATAGCCGAACAGCTGCGTCGCATCTCGAGCGAGTCTTCGGTGTTTGAACAATCCTTTTAGCGAAGCATCTGACCCAACGTAGCCCATGCACCCCGGTTTGCGCGCACAATGAAAAAGAACCCCAATTTCGCCGGATACTCCGCAAAGACACCAGACCAACACTTGGGCGCGCGTGCACGCCTCGGCAAACTCAAGCGCGACTTGATCTACGGAGCAGTGTTGTTCCCCTACGGGGTCTACAAGCACCAACAACTGCTCGCCAACTGCGACCGAATCAACAACCACACCTACACCTGCTTCTTCCGCGCTCCCGCGCAGCTGCAAGCTTTGACCGGGCCCGTTCTTGAGTTTCTCGGCAATCCCCAGTCGACTGGCCGCCGCCTTGAGATCTTGACGTTCGCTTGTTCCAACGGAGCGGAGGTCTACACCATGGCCTCTTGGTTGATGCAGCGTTTCCCTGACTTGGACTTTCACATCACAGCCTCGGATTTGCACCAAGAGATGGTTGAGCGCTGCAAAGCCGCCGATTATTCGGCGCAAGAAGCCCTGCAGAGCGAATACGTGACCAGCAAGTTCGTGGAGGCGACCTTCGACAAGCAAGGCGAGCGGTACCTCGTGAAACCACACATCCGGGCGCGCGCGTCCTTTACTCAGGCCAGCTTGCTCGACGCAGAGGGACTAAAAAAACAGTTCATGCTCGCCGACATCGTCACCGCGCAGAACGTCTTGTTTCATCTTCAACCCAAGGATGCCCGCAGTGCGTTTCGGAACATCGTCCAGTTCCTCAAGCCGCGGAGCGCGCTGTTCGTGGAGGGCATGGACCTCGATCTGCGCGTCGAACTCACTCAAGAGTACGGCCTCTCACCACTGACGCACGACCTCAAACGTATCTACTCTGAAACCCGGGTGCACACGCCCAAAGATTGGTGGAAGTACTATTGGGGTACGGAGCCCTATTTCGCGCTTCGGCCGGACAAGGAGCGCCGTTACGCCACGATTTTCCTCAAGGGCTAGTCGGACGTACAGGCGGTACGGCCGTCTCAAATGAGCGAGCGCGTCCCCCATCAATGACCCTGGTGATAGACGCGGAATTTCTCCGTCGTGAGCACAGCACCTGTAGAGTTGAGGTGGTCTCCATCCGGTAAGAATGCCGCGTCCGATAGTGGGAAGTCAGCAAAATCGTAGTACCGCAGCCCGTGTGCTTGCACGAAATCATTGAGCTTGTTTACAAACGGCGTGGGCACCTGCTCAAAATAGTCGCCGTGCACCGGCGTATTGATCAGGATGAGCTCAACACCCTTGTCTCGGCACAGCTCAGCTATCGCTTCGAGGTAGTGCAGGTTTGACGTGGAGATGCCCAGCAATTTGCCCTGGGCAAAGTACTGACTCTGGACACGCTTGGCCATGCTCTTGGGGTCGTAGACCTCCTCGTGTTTCTCATCAGGAAACGTGCCGTACAGTTCACATTCCCCCTTGAGCCCTGGTCGCAGTCCATCATTGATGGCGCGTTTGGTCAGCCGCAAAAATTCAAGTGGACTTTGCATGAATAGTTCTGCGTAGTCCCTCCCGGCAAGAACGGGCAGATACCGCGCGGCGAAGAACTTGAACGAGCCACCGAAAATGTAGTCATCGTAGTAGCTGGAGAGGTTGTGATAACCGGCGCCCAAGTACACCTTTTTGATCTGGGGCTGCTGGGCTAAGAGACGTTTGAGTTTCAGATAGCTGTACTTGTACGCCTCGGCGTTGAGCGCGACATTGCGTAAATTCGGTATCTTGTCGTCATTGATGGACCACATGATGTGGGAGTCGCCCAAGAGGACGGCGTTGACGTCCTTGTCGAGCTGACAACTCTTGTTCGCGGCGCGCACATTGAGCGCGATCACGAACAGGAACAAGGCAGCGTAGGCCGCAACCACAGCTAGTATGAACCCGCCCACTTTGAGCAAAAATGCGCGCATGACGTAAAGCCTCAAAATTGAAAATAAAGAAATGTCTGCGCGTCCGCGCTCAGCAGCAACACAGCTAGGGCTAACGAGAAATACCCGGCCCACCTGAAGAGTGGCGGCATTGCAACCACCGACAACCCATGCTCCTTGTCGCGATTCAGCCACTCGACCACGAGCATGGCAACGATATATAGGCACGGACGTGCGGGCACTATTTCTGGAACGCTCCAGCTGCGCGGGTCCAGCATGCGGGCGACATACTCGAGTCCGAGCCCTAGTGTCTCCGCGCGGAAGAAGACCCAAGCCAATACGACCATGACATTCGTGGTCAACATTTGTCCGACTTCCGACGCGCTCAAACATCTTGGCGCAGGTTTCTCATCGCTGGTCTTTGATATCTGTCAGGAAGGTCAATTGACCTCAGCCAGGCAGGAACTGCTCGACAAATTGGGACCACGCCGGTTGGACGCCTTGATCAACAACGCTGGTTCGGCAGACATGGCACCGCTGCTCCGCATGCCGCTTGAGGACTTTCGGAAGCAGTTGAACACGCTGGTCGTGGGTCAGCTGGCGGTGATTCAGCATTTTTACGATCTCCTGCTGCCACCTGGTGGCTCTGGCTCCACTGGTAAGATAGTGAACATCAGCTCGGTGAGCGGCGTTCAGGCCCACACCTATTTTGGCGCCTATGTGGCCGGCAAGCACGCGCTCGAGGGACTGTCCAAGTGCCTCCGCAAGGAGCTCGAACGCTACAAAATTCCGGTAGTGGTCGTGGCACCATCGAACATCAAGACACCCATTTGGTCGAAGCAAACAGAGACTGCGGCACTACGCTATCAGGAGACGGAGTACTACGACTCCCTATTAGGCCTGCTCAGATTCATCAATGAGTCGTTGCTCAATCGTGCGATGACCACTGAAGAGTTTGCCAACGCGTTCTATGAAATCCTAAAATTGCCAAACCCGGCAGAGCGCTACACCGTCATGAAGGCAACGAGTAGACGCTTGCCCTTCGTACCAGCCAGGGTGCGCTACTTTGCCGGCTAGGCATTCATTGCTTGGTCTGCCCGCGCACCTTGACGATGAATTGGCGTATTTCGCGCTCAAATAGCTCGGGCTTTTGCCGATGCGGAACGTGACCCGTCTCCCAATCGATCAGGTGGCGCTTGTCCCGCGAGCCTTCGATGATGGTCGCTTGCATTGAAGTCCACGCCTTGCGATCACGCTCGAGGGCAGTGGGCTCGTAGTGTTGCTCAGCACTGCCGGTGAACATCAACACTGGGATGTCGACTGGGGGGTAGATGCCGCGAACCAAATCGCAATTCTCTTCGTAGCTCAGGAGCTCCACGAGGGCGGTCCCTTTGTAAGTGGAGCCTTCTGGTCGCCACCATTTGAAATAGCGATCTTGCTCGGACTTTGACCAGGTGTCTCGGATGTACCGAAACCAGTCTTCATGAGGATGTTCAATGAATACTAACCCTGCCACCTCTTGGGGATGGAGGTGAGCATAGTAGCGCAGGGTGTGGCCCCCCAGCGAATGGCCTACCAAGATGACCGGCGGCTCAATCTGTTTTTGGGCCATCAGCGCGCGCAACTCTTCCACGTAGTAGGGCAAAGTCCGGGGCTTTTCCCGAGCAGTCGATTCACCAATCCCCGGATGATCGTAAGCGATGACCCGAGTTTCCTTGGCGAGATCAAACTGCAGCCGGGTGTACAGATCCTTGTCGCACGCCAGCCCCGGTTCGATGATTACAACCGGTGATCCATTACCGTAGTCGCGGACAGACAACTGGTAGCCATCAAAGGGAACCGTCTCCGCGAGCCTGAGAACTCGCTCTCCGTAGTCGCTGAATTTGAAGCCCCAGGCCCACACGGCCACGCCGAGTGCAAGGCTCATCAGGCCCAGCACCGGACCTAGATAGCGGCGTTTGGATGACGTCTGCGAGTGGGACGAAGAATCGCTCATCGACTGACAACGTTGGTTTTATACCCAATGACCCGCCATGCCACCAAGTGGTCCACGCTCGACCGAAGAACACAGCCTATTTTCGCCGCTGGCCAAGCGGGTCGCGCCGATGCGCTCGTTGAACGAAGAGCCATCGGTAGAGCTCATCCATCGCGTAGGCCCGTGCCCAAGAGTTATGGGCCACGTCCGCGTATTCGGTGTAACGCACCCCGCTGCCCAGACTGCGCAAAGCACTGACCATCGCCCGGGTGTTTTCCACGGAGTTTGCGTTGTCCAAGGCGCCATGAAACGCCCAAATCGGGAGTTCAACGATGACCTCTGCTCTACGAGGATCACTCACGCCGGTGCAGGGCACTGCTGCGGCAAAGGACCCCGGATGTCTCGTGATCAAATCCCACGTCCCCGTGCCCCCCATGGACGCGCCGGAGATGTACAAGCGCTCCGGATCGATCGAATACTGACCCCTCACGTCTTCAAGCGCTTTCCGAACGGCGCGACCTACCTCGTTCTCTTTCACTTGACGTTGGTCGTAGTTGCGAAACGGGCGACCACCGGTGTCCGCCCATTTTCGTCCACCTGGACAGTGGGGCGCAAGCACCAGAGCTGGCTCTACCCGTTGTGCCCGTGAGGTCCACTCCCCCACGTCCTCGGTCAAATGTCGAACGTTGTCGTCGCCACGTGCATCGCCCGAATGGAGGAACAACACCAACGGGTATTTGCGATTTTCGTCATACGTCGGCGGCACGAACAATCGCCATGGCAGTTCAAAGCCAGACACTGGGTCACGCGCTGTCCCGGACCGCATCTTTGTTGCTAGCTCAATTGCGTGAGGTGACGGTCCAGGCACAGACTCAGCCGGTTTGCAGCCACTGAGCCACCACAATCCGAGTAGCTGCGCACAAATAGCACGTCGTCGCTTGAATCCTGCCCGGCCGTCGCTCGCTTGCATTTTTGAAACCCCGCAAGGCTAGCGACGACTTTGAGGCGCGCAACTTTTCTTGACAAGTTGCCCCAAGGAAGCTTGAGCGACCAAAGCGGCGCGATATCATGGGCGGCATGCCCTTACAGCTTAGCTCATCCCAGGCCATTTCCGGCTTCATCTTCGCTTCCCTGCTGTTGCCCTGCGCGTGCACGAACGATTCATTCACCTCCCCCGATACCTCGACCGTAGAACGAGCCGAGTGGGACTTCGGCGCGGTGGATTTTGCCTCGACCGGCGGTGGAGCTGGTGGCGTAGGCGGCGACGAACCAACTGGGGACATCGTCATGCTCGACGATTTCGAAGCAGCCGTGGATGATTTCACTCAATTCGTTGGAGCCTGTGGCACCTTTCGCGCCGGTTCGTTCAGTTTTGGTCGCTTTCGCTCCTCGCCCTACCGCACACACCTCCTCAATTGCATTTCTCAATCAGCAGTCTGCGCCACTCAGCGAGAGTACTTGTGCGCCGACTATCCCGAAGAATGGCAGGAGTGCTTCCGCAAGTTCGAGACGTTCTCCTGCGACGATGGTGAGCTGATTGTGGGCGCCTACCAGTGCGACACCATCCTCGACTGCAAAGATGGGGAAGACGAGCGCAACTGCCAGGACCTCTGGTACCAATGTGCTGATGGCAGCCCGGTGCTTCAGTCCGACAGATGTGACAAACAAGTCGATTGCCCGGACGCTAGCGATGAGCATGACTGTGAGTTCGATTTTTTCTTGTGTGACAACGACAAGGGCATCCCGTCTTGGAACGTCTGTGATGGAGTCAAAGACTGCGCCGACGGGTCGGATGAAGACGACGGCTGCGCGAAGGTGACGTGTAACTAGCCTGCTTCCATGCGTTCCTCCTGGGTCCGACTGTGTCTTTTGCTCGTGCTTCTCGTGGTCATCTATGGGCCGAGCACGAGCGGCGGCTTCTTGGGTTACGACGACAATTGGATGATTGAGGAAAGCGCGTTCTACGACAGCGCGCAGCCGGGTAAACTTTTTCCCATCTGGTTCGACTTATCCAAAGACACTCGGCTACTTCTCGGGGCCGAGTATCTACCGCTGCGCGACACCACAGTGCTCTTGGACGTCCTGTTGTTTGGCCTTTCCCCTCAGGCCATGCGGCTGCAAAACTTGGCGTGGTACCTACTTGCTGCTTTTTGCTGCATGCGCACCTGGCGTGCGGCGCTTGGACCAAGCAGCTCAAGCGACTTTCTGGCCGCATTTTTTTTGCTTCACCCGGTGCACGCTGAGTCGGTGGCGTGGATCATCGGGCGCAAGGACGTGGTTGGGCTCGCGTTTTTTTGGTTGGGGATGTGGATGCACGTAGGCGCGCGCCCACGCCTCCGTTGGCTTGCTGGGGTTTGCTTGGGACTCGCACAATTGTCCAAGTTTCTGTTCATCGCGGCGCCTGCGCTGCTGCTCTGCATGGACATTCTTCGCGATGAGCGCCCGCCCTGGCGCAAGATGCTCCCCACCTACGCAGTGCCGGCGGTCATCGTCTTGGGCATCGCCCTGGTTCAGTTCAGCGTGGCTAAGGACACCACGATGGTCGAGGCCATGACCGAGCCCTACGCCACTCGACTTGCCGCGATGGGGCCTGTGTGGGGGGAGTACTTGCTCAGCGCTTTTTCTGGTTTTGGCCTCAATGTGATGCACGAGACACGCGTGGCCCCAGGCGTCTCGCTCCAGGGCCTGCTTGGCTACGGCGCGCTCGGCCTTTGGCTCGTGGTGGCGCTCTCGCGTTCGGTCCGCTTGCATGACGCAAAGCCCCTGGCCCGCGCCGCTTGGTTCTTCTTACCCCTGGTCCCTGTCAGCCACCTGCTCGTCCCTATTCAAAATTTTCACGAAGACCGCTACCTGTTGCTGTCGGTCATGGGTGCGGGGCTTTGCTATCACAACCTATGGACCTCACCCCGCACACATAGGCTGTCACAGCGGCGCGCTGTCGTAGGGCGCTCCCTGGCCTGGGGGTTTTTGGTAGCGCTGGCGCTGCAGAGTGCCTACCGCGCCTATTTATTTGCCGATCCGGTGCGCCTCTTTTCTCAGGCGACCGACAGTACCCACGAAAGCTCCAAGGCGCCGTATCAGTTGGGGCTGACCCACGAACAACGCAAACAAGATGACTTGGCGCTCCGCGCTTACCACCAAGCCATTGCTCGCTCACATGACGAGTTTGCCCGTCGCGCCACCAACAATCTCGCGCGCGTGTACGCCCGACACCGTAACTACGCCCAGGCGGAGCAGTACTTGCGTCGTGGTGTCGTGCTCTGGCCCAACGAGCCCAAGCTGCTGAGCAACTTGGCCGAGGTGCTTTGGCTCTCCGGGCAGCGCGAGCAGGCGCGGGTATTGTATGAGCAACTCATCACACGCTTTCCTGACCATCAGCGCGGCCGAGAAAAGTACCAGCAGTACTTCGGTCATCACGACTGAACGGCGCATCGCGGCTCCGTAGCGTGCGCGGAGGCCTGAATGACAGCGGTGACACCACTAAAATACGGTGAAACCCAAGGCGCATCCCACGCCAAAATGATGCTGACCACGCGCGGTGACGTTCATCCCTGCCAGCGTGAGTGTCGGACCGAAGCGTGGGTGAAGGGGGAGATTCAAGTCCAGTCCGTAGCTCACTCCAATGCCGGGGTAGGCCTTGATTCCGCCCTCTTGTTCGTGAATTCCTCCCAGCCCAATCGCCACCTTGTACACCAAGTCAGGGAAAAACAGCGGATGCTTGTACTCCACCATCCACCCACCAATCAGATCTGGCTCACTGTCATCCGTGCCCAGGATGCCTTTGTTTTGAATGAAGGTGTGTAGCATCGCCACGGTGTGCCCCTTGAACGTGTAACCAATTTCCATGGAGTGAAAGAGCCCCGACGTGTCGGGCCCTCCACCGATGCCAAACCCGATCTGCAGGTGGAACCCCTGAAGTTTGACGGGGAGACCCCACAAGCCCAGCGGCAAGGCGGACGCAGCCTTGGGCGCGCTTTGCGACGCTGGCGCGGTGGCATCTTGGGGGGCAGCACCTGCTGGCATGGTGGCGTTTTGGCCCGCGACGTCTGGGGATGCAGCTGCCTCTGGGGGTGCAGCGGCTGGTTCCGCCGCGTCCGATGGGGCCGTCTCGTTGACTGGGGCCGAAGGAGTAGATTGAGCGCACACAGGAAGCGCTCCCAAGCAGATCATCGTCCCGAGCAAGAGCGCTGGGATACGTCGGGCCGTGGTCATGAGCTTGTTGTGGACTTGCGTGGCCGGGAGGTCAAATCAAACAGACCCGCGGTCGTGCTCTCACGCACCGGTTTGCCCCGCGCCCAAGACGTACTTGCGTTGGTACCCGCTGGTGCGGTTTTCGATTTGAACCTGGATGACGCCGGTATCCTGGTATTCGTAGGTCTCGACAATGACTTCAGAGCCCAAATGATCGTTGCGTCTCCCCACATGCGCTTCCAAATCGGCGGAGCCTTGCAAGGCGGGATCATACGGGAACAAGATCTGCTCCCAGGGCGTCACCTCGCCGCCTGGCCCACGCTGAGCATCGAACGCCGTGCACTCGACGAAGCGCAATAGTCCAACCGCATGCGTGGGACGGTAGGTGCGTTGAATGAAGATGGGCTCTTGTGTCGAGCGGCCGTGGCGCTTCTCGATGATGGGGTCAAACACCTTCTCCCGCCCTCCTTCCCCCTCACGCCATACGCCAAAATGTCGGGTCGGCGCTTCTCGAACGAAAATCCCCGCCTCGGGGTCGGCAGCAATGGCTAGACCAATAGCCGTCGAGGCGTGGGGTTGTGGAGCAAGTTGGATCTTACGTCCGTATTGAGCGCGCAAGCGGCGCTGCACAGCAGGGAACTGTACAGAACCACCAACCAAGTAGATCGCGCCCATCTCCCGCGCGTTGTCGGGATCGATCCCGTGCTGCCGCAAACCGTCGAAGAGCCTCTCCATCGAAAGTACGGTCTCTTCGATCAGCGGCGCGGCATCGTCATAGACCAAATGAGCGTCCACGAGCACCTCAGCTTGTCCCCACTCCGTCAAACCTTCGACCAAGATTTTACGAGAATTGACCCCCAACGCCTCCTTGGCCAAGCGACAGTTCTCGAGGAGCCGTGTCTTTTCGCCGTCGTCCAGTTGGGCCATGCTCAGCCCCAAGCTCTCACACACGTGGTGCGCGATGATCTCGTCAAACTGATTGCCACCCAAACCGCTGACACCTTCAGCGCCGATCAGCTCAAAACGCCTGTCTTTTAGCGACACCGCTGCTGTGTCAAACGTCCCTCCCCCGAGATCGTAGACAATCACATAGCGCTTGGGGCTGCGCGCGCTCAGCACGGAAAGCGCGTGCCTAGCAAACTCCACCGCACCGGCTGTAGGTTCGTTGACCAAACCCAGCACGACATATCCCGCACTTCTGAATGCCTCCATCGTCAAGTAGCGTTGAGCTGTACTGGCGTGCGCCGGCACCGCGACCATCGCTTCGATGGGTTCGTCGTGTTTGAGCGACAGATTGCTGTGGTCCACAATCATCCGCCGCACGTAGCTGAGGTACTCCGTCGTGATGCCCAGCGCCGAAATCACGCCCGCTCCCGAGGACGCCTCCTTGAGGATCTCGTCCGGCATCGCGCCGGTGATGCGAGCCTTGACGGAGCGGAGCGTCAAATTTCCCGCCAACGCGGCTTCCGTTCCGTAGCGTAGTCCGCCCGGCCCAGCCGAAGCAAAACCGGGAAGGCACTCTGAAAAGGTCCCGTCGACCTCGAAGCTCACGACCGGATATCGTCCATCGTTGACCGCCGCAACAGCTGTTCGCGTCGTCCCAAAATCGATACCTAACCGCATCCGTCCTCCAGATCTTACTGAAAACTCAAACCTAAACCGAAAGCTGGAGCAAGGCTGCTGCTGAGTTTTTGCTATTTATCCCCAATTTTCTCGTCCACACTGTGCTCTGCGGCGCGGTCATGCGCCCCATCTGACGTAGATTGGTGTGAAGATCCGCCCGCAATGCAGCGTCCAAATCGGGCCTGACAGGCTGCGCCGTCTTTGCAGACGTCGGCCAACCTGCAGTCTTCGTCTCGCTCGGCCACACATCCCGAGCGCCGCGCAACGCAGCGCCCCTGCTCGCGGCACAGATTGGAGGCTCGACAATCTGCGTCAGTCTTGGAAATACAGCGACCTTGTTCGCTACTGCACCGGCCCTGTTCGCGACAGACACGCGAAGCCCGGCAATGTTCATCGCGACCCGGAGCGCACGAGCCGTGCCGCAATGCGCACGCCCCCTCCGTCTTGCACACGACCGACGCGGCACAATCGTCGTCCGCCATGGCCCCGCATCCTGTCCCCTTCAGCGCGCAACGGCCTCGCTCGACACACATTTGCGAGCGCTGACAGTCGGCTACGTCCGTCGCGATGCAGTCCCCATCTTTGGTGGTGCAGGTGCCGGACACCGCGCACACCTCAGCGTTGCGGCAGTCATTGCCTTGCCGTACGCAGAGACCACCGACAAACGAGCAATGTCCGCGCGTCTTGCAGTCGGCTGAACGCTCACAGTCCTGCGGCGTCTGTGCAACGCATTCATCGCCTTTTGCGTGGCACAGACCTTCACGAGAACAAGCAAGCGAGCGAGCGCAGCCTTGTTCGCTGATCACACAGGTTCCAGCCTTGGCCTCGCAGATCCCGGCCTCTCGGCAGCGTTTGGTGTGCAGGCACGATTGTCCGCTGGCCGCGCATCGTTGGCCCCCTTTGTCATCGCGGGTGACCACGCATTGTCCTTGTTCCTTGCAAAGCGTCGAGGCTTTGCAGTAGGCGCTCGTCAGCACGCAGGTTCCGCCCTCCTCACGGCATCGGCCCCCGCTCCGACACTCGAGCGAGGCCCGACACATCTCGTCTCCCTCCGCTTGGCACGGTGGTGAGCCGGCACACTTGCCCTGGTTTTTGCACACGCTGAGCTGACTGCACAGGCGAGGATCGGGCTCGTAATTGAGCAGCGCAGCGATGGCCAAAAACGCGATCAAAATGAGCGTGGACTTGCGCGGTCGGATCCGTCCCATCCCAGCTGAAAACCGACCCTTGGACGTCGCCTCTGATTCAAGCATGGCGTTCGACCATCTTAGCCATCGAGCACGTGCTCCCACATGGCCTGTACCGCGTCAGGTGCAAATTGCGCGACGCTACCTGGGCCGGCGGCTCCCAACCTGGTCCGCAGCTCATCGTCGGCCATGAGTCGTGCCAAAGCGCTCGCAAAATTGTCGACGCGATTGTCCGCTGGAGGTACCAACAGACCATTGTGTTCGTGAACAATCAGCGCATTGATGCCGGGGCAATCGGCGAAGCCCACGCAGGGGACCCCGCGTGCAAGCGCTTCACTCACTGACAGCCCCCACCCTTCATATTCCGCTGGATGCGCCAAAATGGCGGCACGCGCGTACTCGGCTGCAATGTCGCGGGTGTGCCCACGAAGTTGCACAACCTGCTCCAGACCCAGCGCCCGGATCTTGCGCTGCAAGGCTGGCTCCAAGATTCCGGTTCCAAATACCTCCACGCGCCAATCGCCAAAGCGGTCCTTCAGCTTGGCCCAGGCGTCGATCAAGATGTCGACACGCTTGGGCGTCGCGAGCCGTCCCACATAGAGCACGACGCGCTCCCGGGCCTCCACGGGCGTCGACGACGCCGAGTAGACCGGATTGGGGATCACGTGCACCTTACTGCGCAGCGGCTCGTCGAACCAGCTTCGAAAGGCGGTCTGCAGCACCGTGATTGCGTCAAAGCTCTGAAGCGCCTGTTTGCGTTGCTCGATATCGAGCGGGTTTCTGTCCCAGCGAACGAGACTTTCCAGGTCGAGCGCAGGAACGTTGTGAAGCGATGCGACGCGCCTAAACGCGTGCTGGGGGCGGATGTTGGCCAAGGCCACCATCGTCGGCGGCGCCACGGCCACGACCACGTCCGGTCGATGGAGCGCAAGATAGCGCTCGAGCGCACGCACAAATCCTCCGCGCTTGCTGTGCCAAAGCAATTTCTGCATCAGCTTGGGGTGAGGTCCCTTCGCATGCAGTCCGTCGCGCACCCTATCGAGCACGCGTCGCACGTGAGAGCGCTGTGAGGTGGGAACGCGCAGATTCATGTGGGTTACCCCACGCGCGAGCGCATAAAATGGCTCGTCCATTCCCCGTTCGTACGTGATGAGGTGTACGCGGCGCCCCGAAGCAGCCAAGCGATTGGCCAACTCAACGACGATTCGTTCCGCGCCGCCGCTACGATCGGCCAGGCGCTCGATGACAAAGCAAACAAATGGTCGCCGCGCAGCCATACCTTACCCCTCTGCGCCACGCTTGAGCACGGTTTTCTGCAGCACGGTGCGGGCCGCCCGCACGGGAGCGCGCAGGAAAGCCCGCGCCATGAAGTAGGCGAATAGCCGCCCGTCCCCGTTGTTCTTCGCGAAGCGAGCGGACAGCAGCTCAGCACGCAAGCGAGTCTGTTTTACAAAATCTGGTCCATAGCGACGAAAGAGTGCCTCATGTTTGGCAAAGATATGCTCGTTGCACGCGCGAATTTGCGCGGCGTCCCTGCCCACGTCTGACTTTTCGTAGACGCACAGTGCGCGCGGAGCCGAAAACACTGGTTTATCGAGCTTGCCGCCCGAGGCGATGAAGCGAATGAACATGTCGAGATCTTGCAAGCGCGGGAGCTGCTCATCGAACCCCCCGAGTTCCTTCATCGATTGAGTGGGACACAGCAGCGACCATAGATAGGCGCGCAGTTGCTGGCCAAGGAGGATGGCCCGCAGCTGATCCCCGTCCACGACTTGCTGCACCAAACTCGCGCTCTTTCCTTCCCAACGCCAATCGTAATCACAGGTCACCCATGTCCCGGCAGCGTCGGCGCCTTGTACGTGGAGAGCCTCTAAGTGAGCAGCCTGGGCAGCGAGCTTGTCGGGGTACCAGGTATCGCCTGCATCCAACCACGCGAGATGGGAGGCATCGACGGCGTCGAGCAATCTATTGCGCGTGTAAGGTCGTCCACGATTTTGCTCGTTGACCAAAAGCACGACGTCCAATCCACAACGCTCGATCAATTGACGCACCTGAGCCAACACCGAAGCGGAGGACCCGTCATCCACAATGACGGTGCGCACCTTCCCGGTGAAGGTCTGCTGCCCCACCGAGTTCAAGGACGCTGTCAGCCCGCCCACATCCATGTAGTGCGGAATGAGTACATCGACATCAATCATGGCCTTCGGGCCCATATCAGACGATCGACCTCACTCAAAATCCAGCCAAAAACACCGCTACTCTCGGCATGGGACTGCTGCGCGAGCGCGGCGCGCAAGCGGGCACGTCGCTCTCTCTGGACTATTTCGCGGCCCCCTTTGACCTACAAATACTTTCACTACAGTCTAAGCTGAAACACGACGCCCAGCGTTGTGCGCGTTCCGAGCCCCAAAGGCCCGGCGACCTCTCCAAACGACATCTTTCTCCATGAATGCATGTTACTACTCTTCTGCCCACATTTGCAGCTTGGTTGAGCCCGACCAAGGCTCAACCGCACCATAGCGATACACGACTCACGGACATGGTAGTCACATCCGTCATTTCAGTATTGTGGTCGATACTCGACCGTAAAGGCAGGGCGACCTTTTCGTTGCTCGTCGGTATGTTGTTCGTATCGGGCATCTTCGAACTCGGCGGGATGATGGCCATTTTTGGCTTCATTTCCGGCCTCAATGCCCATCATGAGTCAGGCGAGCGTCATGGACACGTGGCTAAGTTCGTGCGTTTGGTCGTAGCTGGGCCTATCGACGCGGTCACCTACGTGACCATCGGCGGCGGAGCCGTCGTAGCATTCATGATCATCAAGAACGTGCAGGGCATGCTGGCGCAGTTTTTGATGAACCGCTTTCTCATGAAGCGCAACCTGGTGCTGTCCAAAGAGCTGCTCGAGGGATATCTGGCGGCTCCCTACGAGCTGCTCCAACCTCGGGCGGTGGTGGGAATACAAAAGCGGATCAAGGAGATCTACTCCGTCTTTTCCACCAATTTTACCTGCGCGGCGCAGGTGTTGTCTGACGGGCTGACCCTCAGCATGGTCGTCGCGCTGCTCATTTACGTCAATCCGACACTCACCTTGGTGGCCGCGCTGATCTTTGGGGGGATCGGTTCGCTTATTTATTGGGTCCTTCAGTCAACCCTCACAAAAATGGGGCGCGACGCGCACGACGCCAAGACCAACACCAGCAAGTTTCTCGAACAAGCGTTTGGGGGCATCGTAGAGACACGTTTGCGCGACCTGCGCTCCTACTTCGTACGGCACTACGTTCGCGCACTCAGTCGCTCAACCGTGCTGAAGCGGCGCAAGTTGGCCCTGGAACGCTTGCCGCGCTCCACTAACGAAGTTCTGTTGACCGTGATGATCGTTGGCTCCGTGCTTTACCTGAGCTTGGTCGGCCAAGGGATGAATGAAGCGCTGCCCACCCTGGCGATCTTCGGCTTTGCCGGGCTGCGCATGACCGGGTCCATGTCACGGGTCAACAACAACCTACAAAAGCTGCGCCAAGGGCATGAGCGCATGATGGGCCTCTCCAAGACACTCCGGACAGTTGGGGCCTCCTTCAGCGATCCTGCGTCGGCGACCTTCATTGGCAAATACACGGACCGTGAACTGGCCCTGCCCGCGGGCGATTCAAAACGTCTGAGCCAGCGCATCGCATTGAGCGGCGTCAGCTTTCGCTACCCTCAAACCAAAAAAACTGTGCTCTCTGACGTCACCTTGGAGATAGCCAAGGGGCAATTCGTAGCCATCTGTGGCCCTTCGGGTGGCGGAAAAAGTACGTTGCTCAAGGTACTGATGGGTCTGCTCAATCCCACGAGCGGGGAAGTGAGCTGTGACGATTGGAACGTCTTTCATCACATCCGGGCATGGCACAAGAACATTGGCTACGTGGGTCAGAACTTGTTCATCACCGACGACTCCGTGCGCCTCAATGTGGCCTTCGGTCATGCCGAGCGTGAGATCGACGATCAGAAGGTGCGCCGGGCGCTGGAGCTCGCCTCGGCCTGGGGCTTCGTGGAGCAACTCAGCGAAGGCATGAATACGCCCTTGCTCTCCGGGGATGTGCTCTCCGGAGGGCAGAGGCAACGCATCGTCATCGCCCGTGCTCTGTACGACGATCCAGACATCCTCATCTTTGATGAAGCGACGGCCGCCTTAGACAACCAGACGGAGCGCGAAGTCACCCAGGCGATCCAAGCGCTCAGCGGTCGCAAGACGGTGATTTTCGTGGCCCATCGCCTCACCACCATTGTAAGCGCTGACGTGATTTTCTTCATGCAAAAGGGGCGGCTCGTCGCCTCCGGCACGTATGATCAACTGATGGAGCAATGCGCGCCGTTTCGCTCGATGGCCGGGGCCGGCCAATCCAAAAAGAAGGCCCAGCAGCAGTAAAGCGCCTGCCCACTTGGGCTCAGTGATTATTGTTGACGCAGCGGGGAACCCAGTTTCATCGTCCTGCGTTGTCTGAAAATGAAACACCCGAGCGCCGCGGCCAGCGCCACGACGTCGCACGCCACGGCGCGCGGGCGATAGGCCGCGCGTGCAACGTGGCGCGCTTCCTCTTTCCAGGGGTCAAGCAAGAGCAGCACCAGGAACACCAGCGCGAGCACGGTGCACGTCAGCGTTCCAAGCGCGGCGCGCCGCGACCATGCCGAGCGCCCCAGCACCGCAACGAGCGCAACAATGCCACCAGCCAGGATCACTTGAATGTGCTGAACCGCGAGCCGCGCAGGAGGGACCGCGACACCTTCGTCATAGAGAGGGTACGTCAGACTCATCGGGCCATCGACAGGCACGCCCGCCAGACGACTGTCGAACAACAAGCCCAGGCTCATCAGTAAGAACCCTACCGCCCCCGCAAAGGCCATGTCGTCCCACATTTTCCACACTAAAATGCCGCGCAGCCGCGCAAATACCGCGAGTCCCGCGAGCAGGCCCAGCACCGCACCATGGAGCGAAAAGCCTGGCTGCCACAACAATCCACCCGGCTCAGCCAGAAATTCAGTTGGAATTTCAAACAGAAAGTAACCCAAGCGCGCGCCGATGACGCCCCCGGCGAGACCGTACGGAACCCAGTCCAGCCAATCCTCGCCTGATGAGCCCGCGCGGAGTGACTGCTTGCATAACAAGAGCGCCGCGATCCAAACACTGAGCATGGTGTACAAGGCCACGTACTCCACCTCGAAAACCCCAACCTTCAGCCACACCTGTTCAGGCATCCACACCATCGCTCACCTCATATTCCCGCACTTGGCAAAGGACAAGGCGGTCCCGGTTCGTCCCCGAGCTTGTCCCCACATCAGGCGTTGTCGTCGCACCTCAAGTGGGGGCCCGCAACAAATCCCGGTTCCAAGCGTTGGGCATGCTGGGCGCCGTGTTAGCATTGCGTCATGGCGCTGAGAATTAGCTTATTGCCACCGCACAGGAAGGTCCTGCTGCGCCGGGGGCTCTTCAGCTTGGCCGCATGCGGAGTGGCCTTGCTCGTTTCGTCTTGCTTGCCCGACTTCAACTTCGGCGATCCCGATGACGAGAGCAGCATCGGCGGCGGCACCGGCGACGGCGATGAAGGTGAAACGGACGAAACCCAGGGAAGCACCGAGGGCAGTGGTGGTCGACCATCCACCAGCGGCAGCACCACAACTGGCGATGGCGACGGCGATGGCGACGCGCCCCCCACCAATCACTGCAAAAACCGCAAAACCGACGCAGATGAAACAGACGTCGACTGTGGTGGGATGGATTGCGACCAGTGTCGCACCGGCAGGTTCTGCAAAGCCAACATCGACTGTGAGAACAACTCGTGCATCAAGGAGCGCTGCCGCGACCCCAACTGCATGGATGAGGTGAGGAATCTCACCGAAACAGATGTGGATTGTGGCGGAGACGGCTGTCCAGCCTGCGAGATCGGCGAGAAATGCAAGGACGGCGACGATTGTGAAACGCTCGTATGCAAAGACGGCCGTTGTGCAGAAGCGACCTGCAGCGATCGCAAACAGAACCAGGGCGAGCTCGACGTCGATTGTGGCGGGCCGTGCGGTCTATGTGAAGTGGGACAAAAGTGCGTTCTCGATGTCGACTGCCTACAGCCTGATGAGGTCGAATCGCGGGCCATTTGCGCTGACGATGATGTGTGTGAATTGGATTGCAACCTTGGTACCGGCGACTGCAACGACCGGGCGAAGGACGGTTGCGAATCCAACCTCAATTCGGATCGAGAGAATTGCGGCACCTGCGATCACGCTTGTTCGCTGCCCAACACTCAATCCAGCCTCTGTACCGGAGGAAAGTGCGAAATCGACTTTGGAACTGGCGAACCCGACAAAGGGTGTGTCACAGGTTATGCTGACTGCAATGGTGATCCGAGTGATGGCTGTGAGATCGATCTAGAAACGGACGAGGCCAATTGCGGTGAATGCGAGCTCGAGTGCTCCGGTCAACACGGCTCGGCCAGTTGCGAAGATGGCCAATGTGTCATCGAATGCGCTGCGAATTTCGACGACTGCGACAACGATCCAACCACCAACGGTTGTGAAGCGGATCTGCTCAATAGCGTGACCCACTGCGGCGGTTGCGGCGCGACCTTTGCGTGTGACGACGGAAACACCGGCCAGTCCCCTGCCTGCGAACAGGGCGCTTGCAAGTATTACGGGTGCCCCACTGGCCTTGGCGCCTGCGACGGGGACGGGGTCTGCAACGATGCGCTCACCACAAGTACCCATTGTGGACAGTGCGGCAACGACTGCGTTGCGGACCACGGCACATCCAATTGTGTTGAGTCCTCCGGCTACTCCTGCTTGCTGACGTCCTGCCAAAATGGATACGGCAATTGCGATACCAACCCCAGCAACGGTTGTGAAATCAACACAGAGAGCCATAAAAACCATTGCGGCGGTTGCTCAGGACAAGGCGGAGCCAACTGCGCGACACTGGAGGACACGGCCAGCCTGCGCGTGGCTCAAGCCACTTGTTCCGCAGGCGGGTGCCTGGTCACCGCCTGCGACCCCGGCTACGCAGACTGCGATCTCAACCCCAACAACGGCTGCGAAATCAACCTCAGCAACAACGCGACACGGTGCGGCGGTTGTCTTCCGTCTGACCCCCGCTCGCAGGGCGGCGTGGATTGCACCTCCGCCTGGGCCCACGCGGATGGCACCTGCAATAGCTTTGGCACCTGCGTATTTGATGAATGCGACACCAGCTATGACGACTGCAACAGTAGCCTGACCAACGGTTGCGAGACCGATCTGCGCACAGCCAACAACTGTGGTGGTTGCGGCACCATCTGCGGTGGCTCCGCCAAGACCAATGTGTCTGGTTCCCCCACCTGCTCTTCTGAGACCTGTGTGGTGAGTTGCACCAGCGGCTACTGCCCCAACACGGCCGATCCGGAACGAAAATGCACGGTCACGCTGGGCACCACCAGCAACTGCACCAGCTGCGGAAACGTGTGCGGCGGGACCAATCCATTTTGCGAGGTGGGGACCGGCTGCAAGCAACGTTTCCCCGTGTCCATCGTGAACACCTGGTCGGGGCAGGCCACCGGCGGCAATACAGCGACCATCAACTTGACGTTGACCAATGCTCCCGGCACCAATCGCGCCGTGGTGCTCCTGGTCGCCAGTGGAAATGCAGTGGGGAGCGCCAAGTACGGCACGACAGATATGGTCCTGGCGAAAGGTCAAAAGGCCGGTTCTCAGCCGGGCTACGCCAGCATCTATTACCTTCTCGATGCAGCCTTGGGCGCGGCTGGCGCCAAGACCATTACGATCACCACCCAATGGGGCGGTACCGTGGCCCGGGTTTTGGAGCTGAGAAACGTGGCGCAAGTTGCCCCCAGCCACACCAACTCCGCAGAGTTTACTGGCAACTGCCCCACGAGCACGACCGCCGCCGCCAATGTAGCGTACTCAGACAGTTTGATCGTGGCAGCCCTGATCGCCGAGGGCAACAACGCAGCGACCGGCACGCACGTGGGGCTCGGCACCGAACTGGCCGAGACGTTTCAAGCTGAGGCAACCACGGGGATGTTGGGGTACCTGACGGGCGCCACAGCAAACACCAACGTTGGCTGGAACAACATCAGCACCTGTTGGGCCACCGGCTTGGCCACCGCCACGTTCAATCCGCTCATCACCGGTCCATAAGCATCGACCAAGGCGACGAACCGGCGCACCTCCCTTGCGGGACGGCGGTCCGGTGCCGTGCCCGTGTGGGGCAGCATCCATTGCAAAGACAGCGCAGAGGCTACGGGATAAGGTCACCGCGTACACGATTCCGCACCGCGCAGACGGCAAATTTTACTAACAGCGTTCTGCATCTTGCGATCATTTCGTCCGTTGTGCATATGGCAGGCGTCAGGACACCCCAAGAGGCTTTGAACCCCACAATGCTCCGTCATCCGTTCCTCGGCTTCGCCTTCCTGTCTTTGCTCGCAATCGTAGGCTGTGATGAAGGGAAGGCGCAGGCATCGAGCAAAACCATCGCCCAGTATCAGCAGCACTGCGCGGCGTGCCACGAGGTCGGCGCGGCCAATGCCCCCCGCCGTGGCGACGGACACCAGTGGGGAAAACGCCTGCGAAAGGGTGAAGCGCATTTGGTTCAATCCATCAAATCAGGTTTGGTCGCCATGCCCCCCAGGGGCGGCTGCCAGACCTGCACCGATGACGATTACCGGGCCTTGATTCAATACATGGCCCATGAGTGAGTGAAAGCTGAACGATGACGAACGACATTGGGTCTGACAGTCAGACCTCGCAGGCTAAAGCCGCTTCACCGCCCCCTCGCCACCGCACCGCCCCGCCCTGGTTCCGGCGGCTCGCCGTGGCGTGGTCAGTGCTCGTCTGGCTGACCACCCTCCTGCTCACCTTCGTGGTTTGGGCGTTTCGTGCGCCCAGCGAAGGGAAAAGTCATCTCCACGTGTGGCTCGCGGTCGAGCTCCTCACGGGGCTGTTCGTTCTGGTGTTGGGCCGCTCTTGGTTCCACAAGGCGGTCGATGCAAAGTACCGCTGGCTGTCGAACAAGTGGGGACTAGGTCTCACCCTCGCGACGGTTGCGTTGGGCTGCTCGCTCATCACGCCCGGCTGGGTGCGCTCAGGGTCACCAGTCAAAAGCGCAGACGGGCGCAGGGTCGCCATCGTCGGAGCAGGCGCTGCCGGCTTGCACGCTGCCTGGATGCTCAACCACGCGGGGATCGATTTTGTCGTGTATGAAGCGGCCGACTACTTGGGGGGCCATGCGTACGCGCCAGTGTACACGCCTACGGTGGGTCAGCCCTTTGCCTGCGATGTCGGGTTCATTTTCGGCTCGCCCACTGACTACCACGAAATGAAAGCACTGATGCAGTGGTACGGCGTGGAGCGCAACCCTTCGGAGCTCAGCATGTCTGGGCACGTGGACGGCAAACACTGGGCATCCGGCCCTGATGTTGGGGCCGAGGCCGTGCGATTTCAGGAGCTGGCGGAGCAGCAACACCAAGACCCTCGATGGAACCTGGTGCCGTTTGGGTTTTGGCTGCAGCTCCACGGTTTCAGTCAAGAGTTTCGCAATGAGTACATCTCGCCTCTGATGAGCGTCTTGTTCATCACCGACTTGGGTCTCTATGAGGTGAGCACGCGTTTCATGCTCAACATGGCGGCGGGGCGCATCCAATGGGTCGATTTTCGCAAGGGCGCACCTGCTTGGACGGTCAAAGGCGGGAGTAGCCTGTATTACGAGCGTCTCACCCAACAATTCCGTGATCGCATCCGACTCAAGACTCCTGTTGCTAAGGTCAAGCGTCGCCACGGCAAGGTCATCATCGAGGCGTTCGACAAGAACGGGCAACGTGCTGAGGAAACCTTCGACGATGTCATTCTCGGAGTGCCCGGCGACGTCGCCGCAGGATTGTTAGAAGAGAAAGATTGGTTGGAGTCCTTTGTCCTCGGTCAAATCCGGTACCGGGACGCTGAGGTGGTCTTGCACACCGATGACTCATTTTTGCCCGAAGAGAAGTACCTGCGGCACTACAACTACTATCAGGACCACGCCCAATTCGGGGACGAGTTTGAACTCACCGGGGTCATGAATTGGGTGCACGGAGCAGGTGAAATGTCGCCACGACCCATCGGTACGCTCAATCCTCTGCATCCCATCGCTGAAGAAAAAGTGATCCAGCGTCGCGGCTGGCGCCATCACACGATGGACCTCTGGCACTTGGCGATGGTGCTCGAGGTCCTGCCCAAGATCCAAGGTCGTGGGGGTGTTTGGTACGCGGGCGACTGGGTCACCGTGATCGGACACGGACCGGCCATGCGCACAGGCATGGCCGCCGCTTGCCAAGTGGGAGCAAAATCGCACGTCAAAAAGCCAGCGCCAGGGGCGCGTTGCGTCGACGTGCGCGTCGCGGACGAGCGAGCTGGATCACCCGCGGTCGACGAACATTTGTGCGGCGAAGAAGAAGTCTTTGAGTACCTAGTCGAGCGCGCCTGCAATGGCTTCAAGCTCTAAGCACGAGCGGCGGTTTTGAGGGAGCCACACAGATCTCGACGGCACATGCCGCGCCGTCATTCTGCGCGCTCACAACGGTAGTCGCCGAGCAGAATGAAGGCGCGCTTGCAGGTCACTTCGACGGGTGCGCCGCCCTTGACCACAAACAGGTAGCTTTGTGACACAGGGTTGCGGCTGACCTGGGAAAGAAACGCCTGCTCCTTACCCTCGGGCGTCACCATGGCACGTGCCTGTGCCTCCACCGCCGAGAAATCACCGTAAACATTGAGGGCCGCAAGGATAGTGATGACCACGGCTACGACGCCAAATACGTTCCTGAACATAACTGCTACCTAGGTTGACCTTCGCGGACCGGTCTCGGCCCGACACCCAATTCCTGCCGCAGAACCTAGCATATCTCCTCAGTAGGCGATCACGAGCTGCACGAAAGCATGGAACATCCGGCACGATGGCGAGCCCAGTCCGGACGCTTCTCGGCATAGCGTTCGTGCTGGGGCTGCTCGTCGTACGGCCGGCGCAGCACGTCCAAGAGCTCCATCACCAGCTGCCCATCGCCTTGTTCGGCTTGGTCAATGGCGAGCTGCGCCAGATAGTTGCGCAGCACGTACTTGGGATTGACCGCATTCATCTGCTGACGTCGCTTCCTGGCGTCAAACTGGGGGTCGTCGAGCGTTCGCCTTACGTAGTTGCGCAGCCACGCATCAATTTGTCGCAACTGATCCGGCTCGCGCCCTTGGGGCTGATAGTAGGCACCCTCGAGCGGGGCGCGCAGCGCGTCCATGCCAGCACTGTGCAGCGCGTCCATTCCTGCACCGCGCAGCGCGTCCGCAGAAATATCCACATTGGCCAAGCCCCGATAAAACAGCGTCATGTCGGTCTCGACCAGTTGCAAAACGTCGACCAACTCCCCAATCAATTGACGGTCAGCCTGTCCGCGCCTGAGGTCGTCAGGGGAAGCGTCATCGGGCACGTCCAGAAACAAGCGCGATAGCCCGAGTTTTTGCGCCATCATGGTCACTTCAGCCTGATGTAAAATGTCCGAATAGTCGGACAGCGCGCGCTCGAGCGGGGCCGGAGTCTCCACCAGGGGCAAGAGCGCACTGCCCAGTTGGGCCAAATTCCACTGAGCAATGCGCGGTTGGTTCCCATATCGATAGCGCCGGCCTTGCGCATCGGTCGTGTTGGGCGTCCAAGCCGGATCAAAATCCTCCAGCCAGCCATAGGGACCATAATCGATAGTGAGACCCAAGATGGACATGTTGTCGGTATTCATGACCCCGTGCACGAACCCCACACGCATCCACTCGACCATGAGCTGCGCCGTGCGCCGACACACGGTCTGAAACATGGCCACAACCGCGTCTGGCTGAGCCAGATTTTTGCCCATTTTCTCGAGTTCGAGCGGCGTGTGACCCGTGACGTCGCGCACCTCTTGCTGAAAGAAATGTCGCAAACAAAACTCGGTGAGCGCCTTTAACCTGGTCTCGTCGCCGCGCGAGGCAAAGATCTCGAAGTTGCCAAATCTGACGAACGTCGGCGCCACGCGGCATACAATCGCACCCGGCTCAGCGCGCGGGTGACCATCGTAAAACATGTCGCGCACTACCTGCTCCCCAGTGCCCACCAAGCTCAGGGCGCGGGTGGTGGGCACCCCCAGATGAGCCATCGCCTCACTGCAGAGAAACTCGCGCACGCTCGACCGCATCACGGCGCGCCCATCGGCTCGACGCGAATAGGGCGTTGGGCCGGCCCCTTTGAGCTGCAGCTCCCACAGGCTGCCATCTGCTCCAGTCAGCTCTCCAAGGCCCAAAGCTCGCCCGTCGCCCAGCTGGCCTGCCCAATTGCCAAACTGGTGGCCGCCATAACAGGCTGCAAATGGTCGACTTGCGGTCCCCAGGGCATTGCCTCCCAAAATTTGTAGCCACGGGGCGTGACCAAGTTCCCCCTCCGCCAAACCCAACCGACTGGCCATTTCCCGACTGTGGGCGATCAAACGTGGAGCGCTGACCGGGGTCGGATCGACCCGCGAATAACAGGCCTCAAACACCTGCCGAGAAGGGACGGCCGACACCAACACCCCGCCATTTTCGCCCGGAAGCTCTCCGACAAAACGGCTGGCAAATTCTTGCGTCACTCCGCAGTTGTGGACCGCCCAATCGACAAGAGTCAAGCCCCGAGGTGACCTACAGTCGCGCCTTTTCGCCACACTGCAGCGAAATGATTCGTCAAGACAGGCTCGGGCTTTGCCGGAACCGTCAAGCCGACTAACGTTCTTCACATGGCGAAAGAATCCGAACTTCGACTCAATTTGGGCCAAGCCCCGCGACCGATGCGCCTCACGGGCTGTCGTCGAGCTGTACTGTCCCTTGCCCGAACGACGCTGTTGTCGTCGATCGTGTTTCTGGTGACCGCGCTCAGTGGGCTTTCAGAGGCGCACGCACAAAATCTGATCAAACGTCCGGGCGCCCACAATCACTACAAGTTCGAGGTAGAGCCGCAATTTGCCATTTCTTGGGCAGGAAGCGCGCACCACTATCACGGCGACTACTACGGTGGCGGTTTTGGTCCCGGTGTTCGCTTTTCCATTCCGTTCATGCACAACGGTCCCATCACCACCATCAACAACAACATCGGCATCAACTTTGGTATCAACACCTTCTTTTACTCTGATCGCTACGGCTACCATCCGGTGACGTTTACGATGCCGGTCGCCTTCCAGTGGAACTTCTATTTCACCGACATCATTAGCGTTTTAGGAGAAGTGGGGTTTTCCACCAACTGGGCCGTTAGCCGGGATTGGGTACATTTTTACGCGGACCCCGTGTTTCAAGGCGGAGGACGCTTTCAGTTCGGGAAGGTGGGTGTGCTTGTGCGCGTCGGCTACCCTATGCTGAGCGTCGGAGCCAATTTCCAGTTCTGAGTCAGAGCGCGGGGGCTTCAGACGTCACCTTTTTCAGGGGGATCACCACGAAAAAATGGGTCCCCCGCGGTAGGCGCGGCTCCACGCCCACATGACCGTTTTGGAGCTGGGCCAAGTGTTTGACGATGGAGAGACCAAGGCCCGTGCCGCCCACGTCGCGCGAACGACCGGCATCCACGCGATAGAAGCGCTCGAAGATTCGGGAGCGTGACGCTTTGGGTATGCCCGGCCCTTCGTCCTCGACCGAGATGACCAACTGCTGCGCGTCTTGCGCAGCGTTGTCCTCCACGCGCGCGCGTACCCACACGTGGCCCGGCCTGTCTGAATACTTGACGGCGTTGTCGACGAGGTTGGCCAAGATCTGATCGAGCGCCCGCTCATCCGTGTACACCCGTAAGCCAGGCTGGGCATCAATCACGAGCTCCAGACCCCGCTCCTCAGCACGTCGCGCAAGCAGCGAGATGACACGCTCGATGATGGCCCGCGGAGAAATTTCCCGAGGCGCGAGCTCCTGCTTGCCCGCCTCAATCCGGGCTAAATCAAGCAGATCCGCGATCAAACGCTCCAGCCGCTCAGCATTGCGCGCAATGGCACGCAAGAAGTTGCCGCGCGCCTTTTCGTTGTCAATGGCGCCACCTTCAATCAAGGTCTCGCAGTTGGCGCGGATCACACTGACGGGCGTGCGCAGCTCATGGGACACGTTGGCAACGAACTCGCGGCGCACCTTCTCCAGTCGCCTCATTTCCGAGACGTCGTGTAGCACCAACACGGTCCCACCCGTTGCTTGGAGCGGGTCCGCACGCCCCACCACAATGCGTTCCCCCTCGGACATCACGATCTCCAAGGTGGACGAGACCGACGCGCCGCGTTCTGCGAGCGTCAACAGATCTGGATCGCGCGTGACTTCGTACACGGGTCGCCCCTCCACGCCCTCCGGCAGCTTGAGCAGATGGACGGCCGCCGCGTTGATCAAGCGAATGCGCTGATCGGCGTCGAGCGCCATCACGCCTTCGCTCGTGCCGCGCAGGATCGTCTCCAAACGGTCACGTTCCTCGCCCAGCCGCGCGACGCTGCGGTCCAACTCGTCCGCCAGGTGATTGAGTGAGCCAGCTAGCACGCCAATCTCATCCTCTCCCTCCAGTTCACCGCGCGTGCCCCCGCGGATCGATCGTGCGCGCTCAACCAGCAAGCGCAGTGTCCTGGCTGCAAAGTGCGAGGCGAGCGCACCAACCGCCGACGCCAGCAGCAATCCAAGCGCCGCAGCAGCGATCACTACCAAGCGCAACCGCCGCAGCGCGCTGTCAAACTCGCTGGTGGTGTGGGCCAAGCGCACGACAGACCCGTCGGAGCCTGCCGCGACCGCCACATAGAACAACTCCTCGCCAAGCGTGGTGCTAAAACGCCGTGCCGCCCCGTGGCCCTGCGTACGCGCCAAGACGATTTCCGGACGGTGGCCGTGTTCGTCAGCGTGCCGTAGAGCTTGACCGCTGAGCTCTGAATCGGCCCGCAAGCGGCCGTCGCTGGCAATGACGGAGATCCGCACACCGGCCGATGCCGCTAAGCGGTCCACCAGGGCGTCCAATTCATCATCACCTGGCGCGTCTCCTTGAGCCTGGGTCACCCCAAGCGCGGTGGCGGCGAGCCGTGCCTTCCGGAATAGCTCTTGCTCCGCATAACGCTCGTAGCCATCCCGAACGTACGCCTGCAGTAACAATCCGCTCACGACGCTCAAGACCGCAACGACGAGAAGAAGAAAAACGTAGAGCCGTGTGCGCAATCCCATCTAGCAATCCCGTGTTCCAAGCACACTCCTTGCCGGAGCTTCGGGGTGAATAGATGATTCCACTAGCTGTTACCAGCCAGTGACTCGGCCTACGGGGTTCAAGCGCGCCCGGACCTTGAACCAAGCTGATGATCGGGATAAACGGTGGGTGTGAACGTGCGCCCCACCCTGTCCTTGGTGATCCCCATTTTCAATGAGGAGGAGACGATCCCCGAGCTTCACACGCGGCTTTCAGCCTTCCTCGCTGAACTCAACGTCACGTGGGAAGTCGTCTTCGTGGACGATGGGTCAAAAGATGCGTCGCTCTCGCTGCTCAAACAAATTGCCACAGCGGAGACGCGCTACCGGGTGGTGAGTTTTGCACGCAACTTTGGCCATCAGATCGCCATCACCGCCGGTGTCGATTACGCCGAGGGCCGCGCCGTAGTCGTCATGGACGCCGACCTGCAAGACCCGCCGGAGGTCGTGCGGGAAATGCTTACCAAGTACGAGCAAGGGTACGATGTGGTGTACGGCGTGCGCTCGCGTCGCTTGGGCGAGACCATCTTCAAGAAGTTCACCGCCGCGGCGTTCTATCGCCTGATGCGCGGGATGACCGGTATCGATCTTCCGGTCGACACGGGCGACTTCCGCCTCATGTCGCGGCGCGTCGTGCTCACCTTACGCAGCTTGCGGGAGCGTCATCGCTTCGTCCGTGGCATGGTGGCCTGGGTGGGCTTCAAGCAGACCAGCGTCTACTACGAGCGCCAAGGCCGATTTGCTGGGGAAACCAAGTACCCCCTGCGTAAGATGCTGAAATTCGCGGTCGATGGCATCACTTCGTTTTCAATCGTTCCTGTCCGCCTCGCGACTTGGCTGGGCGTCTTTGCTGGGCTCTGCGCGGTGCTGATCGGGCTGTGGGCCCTCTATGAAAAACTCGTTCACGGTCAAACCGTGCAGGGTTGGACGACCATCATGTTGCTCGTCGCGGCGTCTTCCTCCGCGCAGCTGCTCATGACCGGCGTGCTCGGTGAGTATGTCGGTCGCATTTATGAGGAAGTGAAACGCCGACCCCTGTATACGGTGCAAGAAGAGTGCAACGTCATTGTGCGCCCTCCTGAGGTAGAAGCCCCGCCCATGAGTCAAACACCTCGGAATTGACTCCCGAGCACGAACCCACGGTCAGCGAGGTCGCATGCGGGTACTGGTCGAAATATTACATCCGGCGCACGTTCATTTCTTCAAGAACGCCATTTCCCATTGGCAAGCACGCGGTGATGAAGTGCTGGTGCTCAGCCGGGAGAAGGACGTGGCCAACGCGCTGCTCGACGCGACCGGCATCGCGTATCGCTCCATCAGCCAGCTTGGCAAGAAGAAGTTCAGTCTGGTGGGGGAAATGCTGGTACGTGATGTGCGGATGTGGTCTGCCGCGCGCTCCTTCCGTCCTGATGTTCTCGTGGGCATCATGGGCGTGACCATCGTCCAAGTCGGTAAGCTCATCGGCAAACCAGCGATTGTGT
>Ga0315910_10000791_pt1 | contig 30535 bp, 27 predicted proteins | sample EdamamesoilMG_FD_204470 | JGI IMG/M metagenome (GOLD analysis project Ga0315910, IMG submission 204470) | Garden soil microbial communities collected in Santa Monica, California, United States - Edamame soil | ecosystem: Environmental > Terrestrial > Soil > Garden | place: USA: California... | reverse complement strand
GCCGTTCTGAAGAACGGGGTCGTGCCTTGCGGCCGACCTCAGCGTGGCAACAACGTCGCTTCGGTCTCGCGCGTGGCACCACCCGTGTTGGTGGCCAGGCTGCTGAAGAACGTGAAGTCGCTGTTGTTGATGAGCAGCACGCCCGCAGCCGGGTCGGTGTTCGGGAACAACTCCCACTGCGTGACGGTGAGATCACCCTTGGCCTTGTACGCCAGCGAGTCGCCCGGCACCGCGCCGGTGAACTCCTCGCCGAACGGCGTGGCACGGAACGGACCCACGTGCGAGGTATCGCCGCCGAAGTACCAGCTGTAGGCGTAGTAGTCGATGACCATCGGTTGGCCGATCGACGCCTGCGTCAGGCCCATGTCGCTGCCGCAGACGCGCAGGATGACGTTGCTCGAGTTGGTCACATGCTCCACGAAGAAGCGCGAGATGCTCGCGCCCGTGGCCGCATTGATCACCGCGGTCACCTGCCGTCCGTCCGTCAGCGCCGTGACGCCGCCCACATCCTGGTTGATCACGAAGAAGTCGAAGTTACCGTCGTTGTTCACGTCGATGTCGACTTCGTGGATCGTGCCCACCGGGGATGCCTTGCGCTCGTACATGTTGAACACGAACTCCCAGACGAAGTTCGGGTTCACGCTGCACACCTGGTTCGCGGGGGTGAGGAAGGTGTTGACCGCGGCCGCACGAATCGAGGGATTCGGCGCCTGGTCGCCACGATCACCACGCGGCGTGTCGGTCCCGGTGCCGAGCAACGAGTACGCGAAGATCTGCGCGGTACCCACGCCCTTGTTCTCGAGACCCACGGTCGCGGTGCTGCTCACCGGATCGAACTTCAGGTGGCCGCCGGGCAGCTTGGCAACCAGGTCGGCCGACTTACGCGGCAGGATGTGCCACGGCATCGTCACCTTGTGGTTGTAGCCCTGGAACACGACGTAGCCGTCGTACTCGTTGGTGGTCAACGGCCCGATGGCATTGCCGCGCGAACCGGAGTTCATCTGGCTGTCGCGCAACTTGGTGCCGTCGACGGTCAGCTTCACGTTCACGCGAGTCGAGCTGAACGGGTAGACGACGATGGTCGATGGGCTGACCGACATGCTGACGGCGCCCGTGTCCTTGTCGTCCTGGAAACGCAGCGTCGGCTTCACGCTGTACACCAGCGGGAAGAAGCCGCGGTTCTCGATCTCCAGCTTGCGCTGCATGACCGTGTTCGGCTTCGAGGCGTCGAAGTATCCAAAGCTCATGGCGCCATGGACCCTCGAGACCTTGTCGCCGGTGACGTCGCTGACGATCACCGGTGAGAACAGCGCGCGATCCACGCGCACTTCGCCACCGCCGATACGCGTGATCGGCGCGAGCTGATCGGGCAGTACGGTCGCCGAGTTCGACGGCTGGTACACCTCGGTGTTCGCCGTGTTGATCAGCAACTGCTTGATGTCGCTGCTCGACAGGAACGGACGAGCGCTCTTCAGGATGGCCGCCGCGCCGGTGACCATGGGCGCCGCGCCCGAGGTGCCACCGAACGCCGCCGTACCCGTGAAGCTGCCCGACATCGCGGATATCGATGCGCCCGGCGCGCCGATTTCCGGCTTGACGATGTTGTCGTCGAAGCGCGGACCGCGCGACGAGGTCGACGCCAGCGATCCGACCAGCGGCGCCAGGTTCGCGGGATCGAACCTCACCGACGCCGTGCCGGCACGCAGGATGTTCGCGTCCGCCAGGCTGATCATGTAACCCGGGATGTTCGGGTTGCCGCCACCGAAGGCGCCGCCGAACGGCGCATCCGGGGTGATCAGGCCGATGATGCCGAGGATGCCGCCCGCGGCCGCGATGTTGCTGATCTTGAGGCTGAACGAGCAGGTGCCACGATCGACCAGCACGATCCTGCCGGCGAGTTCACCGGCAGCGTACGGGTTGGTGCCGGCCGCATCGGCGCAACCGATGCGCTTGCCGCCGGCCGCCGGGTAGAACACCGGGCCTTCGATGACCGTGGTGAGCGGCGCCGACCAGGGCTGGAACACCGCGCCCTTCTGCGAAGGCGTCGGGGCGGTGATCGCCATCAGCTGCAGCGTCGCGGACGGAACCTGCGTCTGCGCCACGCTCAACGCCGAGGACGTAGCCGCCGGCGAACCGGTGATGAACTGCTTGTCGGCGCTGTTGCCGGCCGAAGCCACCGTCAGCACGCCGACCTTCGAAGCGTTGTCGACCGCTTCGGAGAGATCGTCGTCGAACGGCTGTCCGTAGGGCGAACCCAGCGACATGTTGATGATGTCGACGCGGTCGCGGATGCGGCCGTCGCCGTTCGGATCGAGCGCGAAGTCGACGCCGCTCAGCAACGCCGCGCCACTGCACGAAGTGGCGGGCGCGGAGCACGCCTTCACCGCGTAGATCTTCGCGGCCGGCGCCACGCCGAGTTTGCCGGCGATGATGTCGGACACGTGCGTGCCGTGACCACCGAAGGTGGTGGCGTCGGGCGCCGCGATCGGATCCGGATCGGGCTCGAGCGCGCCGCCGGGCGAATTCGGCCAACGCTCACCGACGAAGTCATAACCGCCGATGATCTTGGAGCTGGGGAACAGCCCGTTGTCGGCGGTGGTCGCCGGGTCGTCGACGACCAGGTAGCCGCCGCTGGCGAGTTGCGGGATCGCCGGCGAACCGGCGGGAGGAATCGGAGCCCACGCCGCCTCGTACGCCGCCTGCGTGCCCGGACCGCCGAGCGCCGCGTGCGTGTAGTCGACGCCGCTGTCGATGACCGCGACGCGCACGCCGCGGCCCTTGGCGCCGAAGTCGTGCGCGGTATCCGCGCCGATGTACGGCACGGTTTCCGAAAGGTCCTGACTGTAGTTAGCCACGCCGACCACGCGCGAGATCGAGGTGTCGCGCGCCAGTGCCGGCAGGTCCGCGCCATCGACGCTCAGCACCACCGCGTTGAGCGCGAGCTGCGTCGAAGAAACCACCTCGGCGCTGGGCGCGACGGCGAGGATGCGGTCGACGAACGCGGCCTGTTCGGCCACCACCTGTTCGCGACTGCGCGTCTCGCCGGACGCGGCGACGGATTCACCGCGCAGGCGCACCAGTACTTCATGACGTCCCTGGATGCCCGCAAGACTCGGATGCAGCACCGACGGACGGGCACCGGAATCCGAGATGATGGGTTCGGGAAGCGTGATCGCGGAAAGTCTGGCGCTGTTCGAAGTCGTGAGCGGGCGCGGTCCTGCAGCCGCGGCGAGAGTGCTCACAGACAACAACGCGCCGCAAACGGCCAGCGTGAGCTGACCGTGTCCTACACGTTTGCTCTTCATTTGAATGTATCCCCTGAGAACCTGTTATTCCGGATACACGCCGGGGGAAATAACCCCGGGAACGCGGCGGTTCTTCTTTGATGCCGCGAGCAGTGCGTGCCACCTCCCTGGCTCAGCGCACCGTGTATTCCAGGACCCGCGGGCGACGCTACTCCGCGTCGAGACTTAATTCAATCGCACGCGAGGGCAAGATTGAACATAAGCCTTCAGGCTTTCTTGCGTTTCGACGCCGCTTTTTTGGGAACGCTGCTCGCCGTCCTGGCATTCGCGCGTGCCGCTGATTTTTTTGCGGGCACCGCGGATTTCTTTTCAGGCTTGGTAGCGGTCACGGCAGGCGCTGACGTCTTGTCAGCGGCCTTGCGCGAAGATTTCTTCGCAGGTTTTGCCGCAGTAGTTTGTGCGTCGGCGGCCGGCGCGGCCGCGGCAGGCGCCGCGGTCTTCTTGCGGCCGAAGCGGCTGCCTCGGGGCGGTGCGGCGGCCAGCAATTCGCGGCACAACTCGAGCGGCACGGTCTTCGGATCGGAATCCTTCGGAATCCGCGCGTTGCGCTTGCCGTCGGTGATGTACGGGCCGTACCGGCCGTTGAGCACCTGGATGTTGGCGACGCCGAAGTCCACGATGATGCGGTTGGCGTCGGCTTCCTTTTTGAGGCGGATCACTTCGAGTGCGCGCTCGAGCTCCACCGTGTAGGGATCGTCGGGCGGCTTGAGCGACACGTATTTCGCGCCGTACTTGATGTACGGCCCGAAGCGTCCGATGTTCGCCTCGACCGGCTCGCCGTCGGCCGTCGCGCCCAGCTTGCGCGGTAGTTTGAAGAGCTCGAGCGCCTCGGGCAGCTTGATGAGATCCATCTTCTGGCCGGGACGCAGGCCCGCGAACTTGGGCTTCTCCTCGTCGTCCTTGGTGCCGACCTGCACGAACGGGCCGTAGCGGCCCATGCGCACCGTGACCGGCTTGCCGCTCTCCGGGTGCTTGCCGAGCTCGCGCGCCTGCGCGACTTCCTCGCGCGACACGTTCTTCTCTACGTGGTCGACCAGCGTGACGAAGGGCTTCCAGAACTTCTTCAGCGGCTGGGTCCAGTCCTCTTCGCCGCGCGACACCGCGTCGAGCTCGTCTTCGAGCGCCGAGGTGAAGCCGTATTCCACGTACTTGTGGAAATGCTTGGAAAGGAAGCCGTTGACGATCTTGCCGATGTCCGTCGGGATGAACCGGCGGTTGTCCATGTCGACGTACTCGCGATCCTTGAGCGTCGAGATGATGGTGGCGTAGGTCGACGGACGGCCGATGCCATGTTCTTCCAGCGCCTTGACCAGCGAGGCTTCCGAGTAACGCGGTGGCGGCTCGGTGAAGTGCTGGTCGCCGTGCACGTTGAGCAGCGTGACCACGTCGCCGTCCTTCATCGCCGGCAGGATGCGGTCGCTCTCGTTCTCCGGTTTCCCGTCGTCGACGTCTTCCTGGTAGACGGCCATGTAGCCGGGCTTGATGAGCGTGGATCCATTGGCGCGCAGCGTGGTGCCGGCGCCGGCGCCTGCGTTGCTCTCGGCCCCGGGCTGCATGTCCACGGCGACGGTGTCGAACAACGCGTGCGCCATCTGCGAGGCCACCGCGCGTTTCCAGATCAGCGCGTACAGCTTGTACTGGTCGGGATCGATCTTGCCTTCGAGTTGCGACGGCAGGATCGCCGCCGACGTCGGGCGGATGGCTTCGTGCGCTTCCTGCGCGTTGCGCGACTTGGTCTTGTAGACGCGCGGCTCCTCGGCCACGGCCTCCTTGCCGTATTCCTTCTCGATGACTTCGCGCATCTCGCGCACGGCGTCGACCGCGAGATTGACCGAGTCGGTGCGCATGTAGGTGATGAGGCCGATGCTGCCTTCGCCGAAATCCACACCTTCATATAACTGCTGCGCGAGGCGCATGGTGCGCTGCGCGGAATACCCGAGCTTGCGCGCGGCTTCCTGCTGCAGCGTGGAGGTGGTGAACGGCGGCGACGGATTGCGACGACGCTGCTTGCGGTCGATGGACACCACGTGCAGGAAGCCCTGCGCGGCGTCCTTGACCGCCTGCTCCACGCCGCGCGCGGCGGTTTCGCTGGTGAAGCTGAACTGTTCGACCCTGGCGCCGTTGAACTCCACCAGCTTGAGCGGGAAGTTCTGCGTGCTGTGTTCGCCCTCGGCCTCGAGCGTCCAGTATTCCTGGGGCTTGAAGATGCTGATCTCGTGCTCGCGCTCGCAGATCATGCGCAGCGCGGGACTCTGCACGCGGCCGGCCGACAGGCCGCGGCGCACCTTCTTCCACAGCAGGGGCGACAGGTTGAAACCGACCAGGTAGTCGAGCGCGCGGCGCGCCTGCTGCGCATTGACCAGGTCGAGCGACAGGTCGCGCGGCTCCGCCACGGCGCGCTGCACTTCGCCCTTGGTGATCTCGTAGAACACCACGCGCTTGACGTCCTTGCCCTTGAGCTCGCCGCGTTCCTTGAGCAACTCGCGCAGGTGCCAGGAAATGGCTTCGCCCTCGCGGTCCGGGTCGGTCGCGAGATACAGCGACTTGCATTTCTTGAGCGCCCTGGCGATCGCGTCGACGTGTTTCTGGTTGCGCTCGATGGCCTGGTAGCTCATCGCGAAATGCTTGTCCGGATCCACGGCGCCTTCCTTCGGCACCAGGTCGCGAACGTGGCCGTACGAGGCCAGCACCTCGAAATCCTTGCCGAGGTACTTCTTGATGGTCTTCGCTTTGGCGGGAGACTCGACGATGACTAGGTTGTCAGCCATCTATTCAGTTCGGAAGGGCATCGAATTCTTCGAGCACGAGATGTTCCATGCGGGCGCAGGCCTGTTCCTGCCCGGGCTGGCTGGACAGGACCATCAGCACCAGCCACTTGAGGCGGTCGATGTCCACGTCGTCGCCCTCGAGCGCGACCAGGCGATCGATGACGATCTCACGCTGCAGCGGCGAGAGGATGCCGTCCTGTTCGAGCTGCAGCAGGTAGCCGCGGCAGGCCGTGGAGATGCGTTCCAGCTCGTCTTCGGAGAACACGCGCATCGCGCGCGACGCCATGTCCGGGCGCGAGCGTTCGTCGGCGAGATCGGCGAGCCAGTCGAGCGCGCGTTCGACATTGTGGCGCCCGAAACCGGCGCGCTCGAGGTCGGCGGCCAGGGCTTCGCGCTCCGGGACTTCCGGGACTTCGGCCAGCATGTACTGGTCGAAGACGTAAATAAGAATGTCTAGAACACTTCCGGTCATGAAGTCGCCGTAGAAACTATCGTCCCGCCATGCGGCTGTATCGGCCGCCGGGATGCGGCGCCACGTGTCCATCGAGCTCCAGAATCAACAGCATCGAGGCGATCGATTCGCTGTTCAAACCCGTGCGTTCGATCAAGCTATCGACGCTTGCCGGCTCGAAGGCGAGCGCATCTAACAGGATTTTGTATTCCTTGTCCAACGCGCCCCCGGGTTTTCCGGTGTTCGAGGGCGTCGTTGTGGCCTCCGCAAGTAATTGCGTGGAAAGGGAAATCTTCAGCTCCATCAGGACGTCGTCCACGCATTCGATGAGCTTGGCTCCCTGGCGGACGAGTTCGTGGCAGCCGCGAACCATCGGGTTGAGGATGCTGCCGGGCACCGCGAAGACCTCGCGACCCGCGAGGCCGGCAAGCCGGGCGGTGATCAGCGAACCCGAGTCCTGGGCGGCTTCGACGACGACCGTCCCATGCGCGAGGCCGGCGATGATGCGATTGCGTTGCGGGAAGTTGCCGGGCAGCGGCGGCGTGCCGGGCGGGAATTCCGACACCAGGGCGCCGCTCGCGGCGATCCGGGCGGCAAGCGCGCGGTGCTGGCGCGGATAGAGGGTGTCGAGGCCGTGGCCGAGAACCGCGATGGTGAGACCTCCGCCCTCGAGGGCGCCTTCGTGACTGGCCGCATCGATGCCGAGCGCGAGGCCGCTGGTGATGCACAGCCCCATGCGGGCGAAATTCGCGGCGAACCTGCGAGCGGTCGAGAGACCCCCGGCAGTGGCGTTGCGGCTGCCGACCATGGCGATCTGCGGCTCGCTCAGCGCCACCACGGACCCGAGCACGAACAATACCGGCGGCGCGCTCGGTGACTCTCGCAACTGGGGTGGATAGGCCGGCGACGACGACGGCAGCACCGTGCAGTCCGCACTCGCGAGCCAGCGCAGGTCGGCGTCGATCAGCGTTTCGTCGGGCTGCCGCAGGTATTCGATCGCCGCGGGTGAGATGCAGAGCGCCGCGAGCTCGTGGGCGCGATGACGTTCGAGCAGCTCGAGTTCGGGTGACTGCGTCGCGATGAGCGCCAGCGCCTTCGCGTCGAGCGCGGGTGCGCGCGCGGCGAGCGAGAGACGGCGCAGGAGTTCCGGCGAACCAGGCATGCCGCCAGCCTAAAACGAAAGGGCCAGCGCGATGGCTGGCCCTAACTCGTCCAAATCAACAGAAATGCGTCAGGGGTTGTAGAAGCGATCCGCAACCTGGATCGGCGCGCGGGCACCGATGATGAGACCGTAGCTGACGCGGTCGAAGACCTTGAACACGATCAACGTGCCGGCGCGTTCGAACGGCAGCTGCACGTCCTTGGCGTAGAGATCCTTGCCGAAGGGGCGGTTTCTCCACACGTCGCGCACCACTTCGCCCTGCTTGTCGACCGCGAGCACCGCGCCCGGCGTGAGGCCGTCGTGTTGGCCGCGGTTCAGCACCACGATCTGGTACTGGCCCACCTCGGTGGCTTCGTCGGCAATGGCGATGATGCGGCCGTTGACGTCGTGCGGCGGCGCGTGCGGCGTGAAGCCCAGCGACGTTTCGCCTGATTGCGCGATGAGCCGGTCACCACGCAACGCTTCGCGCGCACCTTCGGTGAGAATGGTCTTGGCGACGCCATCGGAGCCGGGGTTGTTCACGACCGCGGTGGCCACGTATGTCGCCTGGTAGCCGATCATCTCGTTGGTTTCGAAATCGACGATGGGATCGCCGACGTGCATGACCGCGAAGCGCTGGTTCAGCGGCGCGTTCAGGTTCTGCACGTACGCTTCGTGTCCCGTGCCGCCGATCATGTGCTGATCGCGGAAGGCCAGGATGTGCGGCGCGGCCAGGATCTCTTCCTTCACCAGCACGCTGGGTCGGGAGAGGAACGAGGCGATGGCCGAGTAGGGCATCGTGTCGATCGGGCCTTCGAGTTCTTCGCTGCGCAGCCGCGGCGAGAGGCGCGCTCCGCTGTACTGCGAGATGCTCACGTGGGCGTCGCCGCTGCCGCCGTAGGCCAGCGAAAGGACGTCACCCGGATAGATCAGGTGCGGGTTCTCGACCTGCGGGTTGATCTGCCAGATCTCGGGCCAGAACCACGGGTCCTTGAGGAACACGGCGGCGATATCCCACAGCGTGTCGCCACGCTTCACCGTGTAGTTCATCGGCGCATCGGGCCGGATGAGCTGCGCGGTCTGGGCCGGCGCGGGGGATTCCTGCGCCATTTCGTTCATGGCGGCGATCGCGGCCTCGGTCGCGGTCAGGTCGTCGGCGGAATTGGCCGTCGGGGCACTCGTCACCGGCTGGGGAGCAGGGGCCGACGCCTGTTCTTCGGGGGCCGATTTGCAACCCACGAACAGGAGTGCAGCCGAGATGAGGGCCATCAAGGCGACGAGGCGCGGCGCGTCCAGTTTGATCACGCGCTGCTGCGTAACTTGTTGATTAAAAAACATCCTCCACTCCTCAACTCTGGGTGGGGCAAGCGGACCCCACTGTTATAATCCGGGCCCGCACGATGGGCTCGATCTATTGTCAAGTCTGTGCGCTGGATCACGCGGCGGAACGCCGGGGCTCCCGGCGTGATCCAAGGTCACTGTCGAATCTCGCAAACATTAGCAGCAATCGAGCGGAACATCATGGCGCGCCTGCAAATTCTTGAGTACCCAGACCCGCGTCTTAGGACCAAGGCGGCACTCGTCGAAGTGTTCGACGAGGCCCTCGCGACCTTCGCCGCCGACATGCTCGAGACCATGTATGCCGCCCCGGGCGTGGGCCTGGCCGCGACCCAGGTCGATTTCCATAAGCGCTTGATAGTTATGGATGTTTCGGAATCCAGGCAGGAGCCCATGGTGTTCTGCAACCCGGAGATTCTCGAATCCTCCGGAACCGGCGTAACCGAGGAGGGGTGCCTCTCGGTACCCGGGATCTTCGACGAGGTAAAGCGGGCCGCCGTGATCCGTGCCCGCGCCCAGGACGTCACCGGCAAGGTGTTCGAAGTACAGCTCGATGGCCTCGGCGCGGTGTGCCTGCAGCACGAGATGGATCACCTCGAAGGCAAGTTGTTCGTCGACTACCTGTCGGACCTGAAGCGCGAAAGGATTCGCAAGAAACTCGACAAGGACCGCAAGGAACGCGCCAGCCGCGCGCGCGAGACCACCGCAGCGCGCGCATATTGATAGACGCCTGCCCCATGGGCGTTGATGAATAGCGCGTTGATGAACGGCGCGTCGATGACTGCCCTACGCATTGCCTTCGCGGGAACACCGCAATTCGCGCTGCCCGCGCTGCGCGCGTTGCTGGCGTCGCGCCATCGCGTGGTCGGCGTGCTCACGCAGCCGGATCGCCCCGCGGGACGCGGCCTCGAACTGCGGCCGTCGCCGGTCAAACTACTCGCGCTGGATGCCGGCGTGCCGCTGGCGCAACCCGCGCGCCTGAAGAGCGAGGAGGAACGCGCGGCGTTGAACACCTGGGCGCCGGACCTGCTGGTGGTGGTCGCCTACGGACTGATCCTTCCCGCGCCGGTTCTCGAGCTGCCGCGACTCGGCTGTCTCAACATCCACGGCTCGTTGCTGCCGCGCTGGCGCGGCGCGGCGCCGATTCATCGTGCGATTCTCGCGGGTGACGCGGAGACCGGCGTCACCATCATGCAGCTCGACGCCGGACTCGACACCGGCCCGACATTGCTCCAGCGCCGCCATCCCATCGGGCTGCACGACACCGCGGGCGACCTGCACGACGTACTGGCCGAGCTCGGCGCCGCGGCGCTGCTCGAAGCCATCGACGGCCTCGCCGCCGGCACGCTCGTCGCACGCGCGCAGCCGTCCGAAGGCATCACCTATGCGGCGAAGATCGAAAAATCCGAGGCGCGCATCGACTGGCAGGACGATGTCTTGCAGGTCGACCGCAAGATTCGCGCGTTCAATCCCTGGCCCATCGCCGAGACCCGCTTCGCCGGAGAATCGCTGCGCCTGCACCGCGCCAGCGTGGCCGACACGCGTGCGCGGCACGGCGAACCCGGCACCGTGCTCGGCCTGGCGGACGACGGATTACGCGTCGCCTGCGGTACGGGCGTGCTCGCGCTGCGCGAGCTGCAACGCGCCGGCAAGCGGCCGGTGGCGGCGCGGGACTTTGCGAACGCCGTGAATCTCGCGGGACTGCGGTTCGGCGCATGACTCCTCGACCGCAAGGCGCCCGGCCCCGCAAACCGCGCTCGCGCCATGCGCCGGGCGCGGAGACGCTGGCGCAGGCGGCACTCGCCGTCCACGCCGTCGCAAACCAGGGACGCTCGTCGGACGTCGCGCTGGAAAACACCCAGGGACGCACTGATCGGGCCGCCGTCCGCGCCATCGCGCTGGGCACGCTGCGCTGGTACCTGCGCCTGGCGCCGGCCATCGAGAAGCTCTCGAACCGGCCCTTCGCGGAGATGTCGCCGCAGCTCGCCGCGCTGCTGATCACGGCCGCGCACCAGGTCGAGTATTCGCGCGGCGCGCCCGAGGCGCAGGTGCACCTGGCGGTCGACGCCAGCCGCCTGGTGGGCGAGTCGCGCGCCAGCGGCATGGTGAACGCGGTGTTGCGCAAGTTCGTCGCGCAGCGCGCCGAGTTGTTAGAGCAGGTCGACACCGACCTCGCGCGGCGCCACGCGCATCCGCGCTGGCTGGTGGATGCGCTGGTGGCGGCGTGGGGCGAACGCGCGGAGGCCATGCTGGCGGCCAACAACCAGCATCCGCCGATGACCCTGCGGCTCGATCCCGCGCAGCTGCCGGTGGAAGATTTTCTGCGCGCGTGGCGCGCGCTGGGCCGGGAGGCACGCGCGGTCGCGTGGCAGCCGGATGCGGTCATCCTCGAACACCCCGCGGCCGTGCAGACGCTGCCCGGTTTCGACACCGCCGCGGTCTCGGTGCAGGACAGCGGTGCCCAGCTCGCGGCGCCGTTGCTCGATGCGGCGCCCGGCATGCGCGTGCTCGATGCCTGCGCGGCGCCGGGTGGCAAGACACTGCACATCGCGCAGCGCACGCCCGGCCTGGCCGAACTGATCGCCGTCGATGACGACGCCCTGCGGCTGCAACGCGTGCGCGAGAACCTGGAGCGCGCCGGGCGCCAGGGATTGCTGATCACCGCCGACCTGCGTTCGCGGCCGCCCTCGCTGCCGGCCGATTCGTTCGACCGGGTGCTGGTGGATGCGCCCTGTTCGGCCACCGGCGTCATCCGGCGCCATCCGGACATCAAGCTGCTGCGCCGCGCGGAGGACATCGCCGCGTTCGCGGCCAACCAGCGCCGCATTCTCGCCACCGCGTTCGAACTACTTCGCCCGGGCGGGCGTCTGATCTACTGCACCTGCTCGGTATTGCCGGAAGAAAACGAACAGGTGGTCGCCGGATTCCTGCGCGACCAGCCGGGCGCGACGCCGGGCGGCTGGAGCGCGGGCCTGGCCGCGCCGCCGGGCCTGCTGGAGCGAAGCGTCGGTTGGCAGCTCCTGCCCGGTGGCGACGCGGGCACCGATGGCTTCTATTATGCGAGCCTGCACAAACGTCAGGCCCAGGGGTAATCAGGGACTCATGTTTTCGCGCCGCGCGCACCCGTTGTTCACGCTGCCCATTCCGGCAATGCTCATCGCGGCGTTGCTGGGGCTGTCCGCCGCCCCGCCCGCGCGCGCCGATGCCCTCGACGGCCTGCTCGAAGTCCGTTCGGCGTATGCCAGCGCCGACGATCGCGGCGTGTTCCAGCTGTTCGCGCGCGTCGCCTACCCGGTGAACGACGACATCCGCGCCGCGCTCAAGGATGGCCTCACGCTCAGCTTCAACCTCGACGTGCTGGTGTCGCGCGAGCGGCGCTGGTGGATGGACGAGACCGTCGAGGAGCGCCACCTGACGCGCGAGCTGAGCTACCACGCGGTCAGCGACCGCTACGTCACGCGCAACCTCGATCCGCCCGGTTCCGGCGAGCAACACAGCTACGCGACGCTGGAAGAGGCGCTCGAGGCGCTCGGCACCGTCGACGCCTGGCCTTTTCTCATCTCGTCGGGCATGTCGGGTGCGCGCCAGTACCGCGTCTCGCTGCGCGCCGGCGTGCGCCGCGGGCGGCTGCCGGACACGCTGCGCGCCATCATGTTCTGGAGCGACGACTGGCATCGCGAGAGCGAATGGTTCTCATGGTCCCTGCAACGCTGAGACGGCTGGGTACGCTGGGACTCATCGCACTGTGGGTGCTGGTGAGTGGCGGCCTGCTGCTGTTGCTGGCGCTGTCGGTCCAGAACTCGGTCCAGTACAGCAAGATGCAGGCGGGCATCCTGCTGGTCAACGCGATCGCGGTGGTTGCCGTCAGCGTGTTGCTGGCCCGCAAGATCATCGAGCTGGTGCGCGCGTTCCGCGCGCAGGTGCCCGGCTCGCGCCTCACGGCGCGCACCGTGGCGATCTTCGGCTCGCTGGTGGTCGCGCCGCTGATCATCGTCTATCTATTCAGCCTGGAGTTCCTGAACCGCGGCATCGACAGCTGGTTCAAGGTGGAGATCAAGCAGGGCCTGACCGACGCGCTCGAACTCTCGAAGGCGGCCATGGACGTGCGCATGCGCGAATACGCGCGCAGCACGCAGCTGTTCGCCACCAAGCTCGCGGAGAGCCCGGACACCAACTGGGCCATCGCCACCGACGAGCAGCGCGTCGACAGCGGCGCGCTCGAAGTGGTCGTGTACGGCGCGCTCGGCCAGGTGCTCGCGGCCAGCACCGCGGGTCCGAGCTCCACCACGCTGCCGCACTACGCGTCCCCGGAGGTGACGCGCGCGATCGCCGGCGGCAACACCTACTGGAGCCTCGAGCTGCTGTCGGAGGGTGACTACCTGATCAACACCGCCGCGCCTATCGCGGCGACCCCGGGATCGAGTGAAGGTCGCTTCGTGGTGGCGCTGTACCCGGTGCCGCCGCAGCTCGCGCGCTTGTCCGAGGCCGTGCAACGATCGTATTCCCAACACGGCGAGCTGGCCCTGCAGCGCGAGCCCGTGAAGAACAGCTTTCGCATGACCCTGACCCTGGTGCTCCTGCTGGCAATGCTGACCGCGATCTATGGCGCTATCTACTCGGCCGAGAAACTCACCCGCCCGGTGCAGGACCTGATCGCCGGAACTCGCGCGGTGGGCAAGGGCGACTTCGGCACGCGCCTGCCGCTGCCGTCGCGCGACGAAATGGGCTTCCTGGTTCATTCGTTCAACGACATGACCAAGCGCCTGCGGCGCGCGCGCGAAGAGACCATGCGCAGCCAGCAGGCGGTGGAGCGCGAGCGCGAACGGCTGTCGATCATCCTGGCGCGCCTGAGCACGGGCGTGATCGCGATCGGCCGCGACCTGGTGCTGCGCAGCGCCAACCAGGCGGCGAGCAACATCCTCGGCGTGGACCTCGAGCAGGGTGTCGGCCAGCCGCTGGCGGCGCTGACCGGCGATCCGCGTTTCGCGCGCTTCGCGGCCGAGGTCAGCGAGCGACTGGCGCGCGGCGAGGAAGAATGGCGCGAGCAGATGGATCTCAGGCCCGAAATGGGCAGCGCGCGCGTGCTGGTGTGCGCGTGCACACCACTGCCCGGCGACGAACATGCCGAAAACGATGCCGAGCGCCAGGGCGGCTTCGTGATCGTGTTCGACGACATCAGCGCCCTGCTGCAGGCGCAGCGCGATGCCGCGTGGGGCGAGGTCGCGCGCCGTCTCGCGCACGAGATCAAGAATCCGCTCACGCCGATCCAGCTTTCCGCGGAACGAATGCGCCGCAGGTACCTCGAACACATGAAGGGAGAGGATGCCCAGGTGCTGGATCGAGCGACTTACACCATCGTGCAGCAGGTCGAGGCCATGAAGGCCATGGTCAATGCGTTCAGCGAATACGCGCGGGCGCCCGACATGAAGGTCACGCGGTTCCCGCTCAACGCGCTGGTCGGCGAAGTCGCCGACCTGCATCGCGTGCAGGAATCGGGCGTGAAGATCGAGCTCGATCTCGATTCGCACATCGACCAGGTGGAGGCCGATCGCGGCCGCGTGCGCCAGATCCTCAACAACCTGATCGTCAACGGAGTCGAGGCGGTGGAAAACGCACCGAACGGCCACGTGCTGGTCGCGACGCGCCACGAGACGGCGGGCTCGGCCGAGTACGCCACGATTACGGTAAGTGACAACGGTCCCGGATTCGCGCGCGAGGTGTTGGGGCGCGCGTTCGATCCCTACGTGACGAGCAAGCCCAAGGGCACCGGTTTGGGGCTGGCAATCGTCAAAAAGATCGCCGAGGAGCACGGCGGGCGCGTCGAGGCCGACAATCGGCCCGAAGGCGGCGCGCGCGTGCGTGTATCCTTGCCTGTAACTGACGGATCCCGACAGATGGTGGCGCGCGACCGGCGCGCTGAACCCCGGAAGGAGCGAGCATGAGCGCCGCACACATCCTGGTTGTCGACGATGAAGCCGACATTCGCGGCCTCCTCAAGGAGATTCTCTCGGAGGAAGGCTATGACGTGGACGTCGCCGGCGATGCCGGCCAGGCGCGCGCCTCGCGTGCGCGCCAGCTTCCCGACCTCGTATTGCTGGACATCTGGATGCCGGACACCGACGGCATCACGCTGCTGCGCGAGTGGTCGGGATCGGCGGCCGAGTCCTCCTGCCCGGTGGTGATGATGTCGGGCCACGGCACGGTCGAAACCGCGGTCGAGGCCACGCGTCTCGGCGCGTTCGACTTCGTCGAGAAGCCGCTGTCGCTGCAGAAGCTGTTGCGCACGGTGGAGCGCGCGCTCGAGGCCGGCAAGCGCAAGCGCCATGCCGGCAAGTTGTTAGCCGCCTCGCCGGGTGTGCCCGTGGGCCGCAGCCGCGTGATGCAGCAGCTGCGCGCCGATCTAGCGCAGATCGCGAGCAACGATTCGCCGGTGCTGCTGGTCGGCGAGACCGGCACCGGGCGCGAGGCGTTCGCGCGCTTCATCCACGATGCGAGCCCGCGCGCGGCGCGTCCCTTCGTCACGCTGATCTCGAGCACGCTGCGCGGCGACGGCGCCGAGCAGGTGCTGTTCGGCAACGAATCGAACGGGCAGGTGGCTCCCGGTGCGCTGGAGCGCGCCGGCGCCGGCACCCTGTTCATCAACGAGCTCGAGGACCTGCCGCCGCAGGCGCAACGCGCCTTGCTGGGCGCGATGGAGAGCGGCCAGTTCACGCGGGTCGGTGGTTCCACGCCCGTGACCTTCAAGGCGCGGCTGCTGTCTTCCGCGCGGCCGGGCATTGAGTCGCGCAACGAAGAGTTCCGCCGCGACCTGCTCGCGCACCTGAACACCCTGATCGTGCGCGTGCCGCCGCTGCGCGAATACACCGAGGACGTTCCGGACCTGCTGCGCCACTACGTCGACCGCCTGGTCGACGGCGAAGGCCTGCAGTTTCGCAAGTTCAGCGTCGCCGCGCAGAATCGCCTGCGCAACTACCCGTGGCCGGACAACGTGCGCGAGCTGAAGAACCTCGTGCAGCGCCTGCTGCTGCAGGGCGGCGCGGAAGAGATCCGGCTCGAGGAGATCGAGCGCGAACTCGCGGCCGCGGCGCCCACCGCCGAGCCGCTGGTCAAGCAGGACCTGCTGGCGCTGCCGCTGCGCGAAGCGCGCGAGCAGTTCGAGCGCGCCTATCTACAGCAGCAGCTGCTGCTGTGTAACGGCAAGGTGGGGCAGCTCGCCAAGCGCGTCGGCATGGAGCGCACGCACCTGTATCGCAAGCTGCGTTCGCTGGGCGTCGACTTCCGCAACATCACCGACGACGCCGAATAGGGTCATTCGCGGGTCAGTTCGAACAGCGGTTCTTCGTCGAAGATCACCGCGCCATATTTCTGCACGAATGCCGATACTTCTGCGGTCGAAGCGCTGACATGGGCGGAGCCCTGCCTGGCGCGCTCCATGTTGCCGGCCAGCTCCCCGTTCTTGATCGCCTCGGTCCAGAATTTCCCGTTGTCGATGTACAGCGTGACGTGATCCGGCGTGTCGAGCTGGTAGCGAAATACCCGCCAGTACGGCACCAGGTCATCGTCCTTCACGACCTGGCCGAAGGTGCGCCCGTCCGTGCGGCCGGTGATCAGCCGGAGTTCACCCGTCTCCGGTTCCTTGCGGCCTTCGACCAGGCGCAACATGACCTTGCCCTCGGCGCCATCACGCGTGATATCGAGGTCGACCCGGTACTCGCCGTTGTCGCCACGCCAATGGCCGATCACGGCCTCATCGAGCGCCGGGGCGCTTTCGGAAATGACGGGATGCTCGAAGCGCGTGCAGCCGCCCAACAGCAACGCGGTGACCAGCAGCGCAATGCGCCGATGTGGAGTCGCCACGGTCATTCCTTCCTGAACTCGACCAGCGGCTCATCGCTGAAGATCACCGCGCCGTAGCCCTGCACGATGGCGCGCAGCTCTTCGCTCGAGGCGGTGACCACGACGCTGCGCACGTTCGTGCCTTCGACCTTTCCGGTCACCTGCCTGTTGTCGACGGCGTCGGCCCAGAAGCTGCCACTGTCCGAGTAGATAGTCAGCGTGTCCGGCGCGGCGAGTTCGTAGCGGAAGAAGCGCCAGCTCCTGCTCCCGGTGCCCAGCTCCTGGACACTGCCAAAGTCGTGCCGTTCGATACGCGCGGTGACCAGTCGCAGGTCGCCGGTCTCGGGTTCCTTGCCGGGCTCGATCCCCGTGAACGCCAGCTTGCCCTCGGCGCCGTTGCGCGTGATCACGATGTCCACGCGCGAATCGTCCTTCACGGCCGACCAGTGGCCGACCAGCGCTTCATCCAGCGCGGGTCCGCCGTCCGCGACGATCGGGTTTTCGAAGGTGGTGCAGGCGGAAAAAACAAGGCACAGCAGGGCGAGGCAGACGTGCTTCATGACAAATCTCTGCTACGGAAACGCGCGCGATGACACTCCGGGGTGGGCGGCGGCCCGCGCCGCCAGGTCGCTCAGGAATACGTACAGATCATGCACTTCCTCGTCCGTGAAATGCACGAAACGCCCACGCGCCACGCCGCTCATCAGGGGCAGCTCGCGCTCGCCGATGGCCTTGCCGGTGCGCATCAGGTGGGTGAATGTCGGCTCGTCGTACCCGGCAATGACGATCAGGTCCGGCGCGTTCTCGTCGGGAAACGGCGAGTCCGCGCGCAGGCTGAAGCCATGGCATTCGTTGCAGGTGGTCATGGCGAGGTACTCGCCGCGCGCCATCCGTGGGTCCGGATCGTTCACGCGCTTCAGCGCTGGCACCAGTGAAAGGAATCCGGCGATGGCCTGGTCCGAGCCGCGTGCCAGGTTCCAGCGGATCGACCACGGCAGCCTGGGCGAGGGCAGCGGCGCTTCCTGGTTTTGCGCGGTTCGCAGGTAGGCATAAATGTCCGCCACGTCGGCGTCGCGCAGCAGCTTGAAGTTGTAAGACGGCATCGAATAGACCGCGCTCCCATCCGCGGCGATGCCGTGCCTCAGCGCCGCCTCGAACACCGCGGCGTCATGCGCGCGTGCGTAGGCCGGCAGGTTCGGCGCGACCGCGTATCCCCAATTCAGTTCTCCCTGCAGATTCTGCCCGTGGCAGCCGCGGCAGCCGCGGGTCCACACCAGGTGTTCGCCGCGTGCGATGGCGGCGGCATCCGTGGGAATCGGCGCGCCGAATGGCGGCGGCCGCGCGAACGAATGCAGGTGCGCTTCACTCGCGAACCACACCCACGCGAATCCCGCGACCGTCACCAGTGCGAGGCCAGCCGCTGTGCCGACGAACCAGCGCAGGAGACGCGACTTCATCGCGCGGTGTTGCGCGTGAGGCTTCCGTCCTCGCCGATGGAAAGCGTTCCGTCCGGAAACGCCGCGGTTGTCAGGGTGCGCAGCAGGCTGATCACCGCGTTCGTCGGATCGATCGAAGGGCCAGCGGGGCGGATCTGGGTGGTGGCCACCACGTGCCCGGACTCGAAACGCCCGTCGTCACCGAGCTTGCACTGGAGAATGGGTGCGATGCCGCGGATGCCTTCGACGCTGATGCCGTAGTACGTCGCGAAGTTCCCCAGGCTGTAGGCGATCAGCCGGTCGCGGTACAGCTCCATGGGCCGCACCACGTGCGGTCCGTGGCCGATCACGAGGTCGGCGCCCGCATCCACCATCGCGTGCGCGAACTCCACCACGTTGCCGCGATCTTCGCCCGCGAAAATCTCGCGCGCGAAAGGCAGCACCTCGGCGCCATTGCCTTCCGCGCCGCCATGAAACGACACGATGACGATGTCGTGGTTCGCGGCGAGCTGCGTCACCAGCGGCAGGCCGATCTGTGGATCGTTGAGCGAGTTCGAGCCGACGTTGGGGGCGAACGCGACCAGCGCGACGCGCCGGCCGTTGGCCACCCAGCTCGCGACCGTGCCTTCGCGGCCGGAGTGGCGGATGCCGACCGCATCCAGCGCCGCCATGCTGGAGCTGCGGCCTTCCTCGCCGAAATCGCGCGCGTGATTGTTGGCGAGGCTCACGACGTCGAAGCCGGCCTGCGCAAGGTAGTTGGCGTAACGCGCCGGCGAGCGGAACAGGAAGCAGATGCGCTTGTCCTTGCATTGCTTCACCGGCTCACCGCCGTCCTGCAGTACGCCCTCGACGTTGCCGAAGGTCACGTCGGGCGCGCTCAGCAGTGGCGTGACCGCGGCCAGGAAACCGACACCATCGTCGTCCGGCAGGATGTTCTCGGGAAAATCCGTGCCCATCATGATGTCGCCAACCGCGGCGATGGTGAGCCCGGAATGCGTCGGCGGCGGCAATGGCGCGGGCGAGGGCGGGGCTTCGACGGGCGCGGGGGGCGAGGGTGGCGCCGCGGGTTGCGTCGCGCAGCCTGCGAACACCGTCAGCGCGAGCAGTGCGGCGCAGGCGACCCGCAGGCGCGATGCCGGTGCCATCGTCAGTCGCCGACGCGAATGACGAGCGCGTCGAGATCGGCGGAACGCAAGCGCGACCGAAGGCGATTGAGCTCGGCGAGATCGCTGACCGGTCCGATGCGCACGCGATGCCACACGTCGTCGTCCACGGCCACGCGTTGCACGGCGGCGTCGATGCCCTGCAGTTTCAGCTGGGCGCGGATGCGATCCGCCTCTTCCTGCTTGCGATACGAACCCGCCTGCAGCACGTAGGTGCCCGGGCGCTCGATGGTCGCCGCGGGCGAGCTGTCGCGTTCGCGCGCGACTTCCTTGTCCTTCTCCGGCACCACCACCTCGAAATTCGGCAGGCGGTCGTAGAAGTCGTAGTTGCGTGCCGTGTCTTCGACGTCACCGGCGCTCGCGTCCTTGGCGGCGCGCGGCTCGGGTCGCGGCACTTCGGCCGAGGTCTTCGCTGCCTGTTTCTCGCGGTAGTTCTGCCAGACCAGCACGAACAGCGACAACGACAGGCCGACGGCGAGCCCCATTCCGAATTCGCGCCAGCGCGACAGCGAGAATGCCACTCCGCCGCCGCGCGCGCGCTTGAAGTCCCTGCTGGTGATCTTCGCGGCCAGGATCGCTCCTACATGCTCTCGGGCGCCGACACGCCGAGAATCTCGAGTCCATTGCGGATGACCTGCTGCACCGCCAGCACCAGCGTGAGCCGCGCGTTACGCAGGGCCGGATCCTCGACGATCCACTTCTCAGCGTTGTAATAGGTGTGGAGCGTGTTCGCAAGATCGCGCAGGTAGTGGACCAGCGAGTGCGGCGTGCGTTCAAGGGCAGCCCGCTCGACGAGCTCGGGATATTTCGTGAGCGAGGTGATCACCGCCTGCTCGTGCGCATTGCCCAGCAGCGCGAGGCTGGCCGCGCCGTTCGCGGCGTCGTACGGGAACGAACGGGCCGCAAGCTCCTTCATCACCGAGCAGACGCGCGCGTGCGCGTATTGCACGTAGTACACCGGGTTCTCGTTGCTGCGCGACTTCGCCAGCTCCAGATCGAAGTCCAGAGACTGGTCGTGGCTGCGCATGAGATAGAAGAACCGGCAGGCGTCGTTGCCCACCTCGTTGCGCAGCTCGCGTAGCGTCACGAAGTTGCCCTCGCGCTTGCCCATCGAGAGTTTTTCGCCGCCGCGGAACAGGCTCACCAGCTGCAACAGGATGGCCTCGAAGCAGGCGCCCGGGTTGCCGAGGGCCTGCAACGCGCCGCGCACACGCGTCACGTAGCCGTGATGGTCCGCGCCCCACACGTCGATCAGCAGGTCGTGGCCGCGCTGGCGCTTGTCGAAGTGATAGGCAATGTCCGAGGCGAAGTAGGTCTTCTCGCCGTTGGCGCGGATGACCACGCGATCCTCGTCGTCACCGTAGTCCGTGCTCTTGAACCACTCGGCGCCGTCCTTGGTGTACATGTGGCCGGAAGCCCGCAGCGCCGTCAGCGCGCGGTCCACGGCGCCGGACTTGTTCAACTCGCGCTCCGAGAACCACTGGTCGAAGTGCACGCGGTACTCGTCGAGATCGTTGCGGATGTCGGCCAGCATCGCGTCGCGCGAAAACAGCACGATGGAGTCGAATTCCTGCGCGCCCAGCAGGCGGCGCGAGTTTTCGATCAGGCCATCGATGTGCTTGTCCTTGTCGCCAGCCGGCGCGTCCGGCGGCGCGTCGCGCATGACATCGGCGCCCGGCCGCTTCAGGGCGTCGCCGCGCTTCTCGTGCAGTGCCTGAGCGACCGGCAGGATGTAGGGCGCCTTGTAGCCGTTCGACGGGAAGGTCACCGACTCCCCGCAGAGCTCGAGGTAGCGCAGGTAGACACTCACCGCGAGGATGTCGATCTGCCGGCCCGCATCGTTGACGTAGTACTCGCGGTAGACATCGTGGCCGGTGGCTGCGAGCAGGTTGCTCAGCGTCGCGCCGACGGCCGCCTGGCGCCCGTGACCGACGTGCATCGGTCCGGTGGGATTGGCCGAGACGAACTCGACCATGACCTTGCGGCCTGCGCCGACCCGGCTGCGACCGTAGGCATCGCCCTGCGACGCGATCTCGCGCAACTCCGTGAACCAGGCGTCTTTGGCGAGCCGGAAGTTGATGAATCCCGCGCCGGCGAGCTCGGCTTTCGCCACCAGCGGACTTGCGGGCAGCGCATTGATGATGGCTTGCGCCAGCTCGCGTGGATTCTTGCGCGCCGCCTTGGCGAGGCGCATGGCGATGTTGCTGGCGAAGTCGCCGTGCTGCGGATCGCGCGCACGCTCCACCACCACCTGCGAGGCATCGGGCGCCTCGGACAAGGTCGCGGGGACGAGGGAACGCAGCGCCTCGGACAGCAGGCGCTCAAGCTCGGATTTCACGGGGGGATCCTGTCTGGAACTCGAAAAAACGGCGCGAATCTTACCTGTAAACCAATGCCGGGCGGGCGCGTTGCTGGCATTGCAGGCCTCATTTTTACAGGAGACTCCCGAATGAAGACCACCCTCACGACCTGCGCGGTTGTTCTTGCTGCGTTGCTCGCGGGCCAGGCCATTGCCGGCGACAAGCTGCGCAGTGACTCACCCCGCGACGAGATGCGCGCCGACAAGGACGGCGACGGGCGTGTGTCACGCGCCGAAGCCACGGCCGCGTCCACCGAGCGCACCAATGAATGGTTCGACAAGCTCGACCTCGACAAGGACGGCTACGTGACGTCCGAGGAGATCAAGCAGGCGCGCGACATGCGCCGCGGCCAGATGCAGGAAGCCTTCGAAGAGCATTTCAAGGCGGCGGATACCAACAACGACAGCCAGCTCTCGCTCGACGAGGTGCAGGCCAACATGCCGCGCCTGGCGGACCGGTTCAGCGTGCTCGACAAGGACAAGAATGGATCGCTCAGCAAGGACGAGCTGAAGCGCGGCGGACCGGGCGCGCACCACCAGCCCAAGACCCAGGGCTGAGCTTCGGTGAATAAGGAACGGCGGGACCCCCGCGGGCCCCGCCGTTTCTTCCGGCGCAGTTACTGCTGCGAAGGGCTCACGGAAGCATCCGCGCTGCCGTTCGCATTCGCGCTGGCATCCACGCCCGCCCGGACCGGCGAGGTGAAGTTCTGCGGCTGCGTGGGTGCGGTCGGCTGCGCATCATTCGCATTCAGTGCCCCGGCGAGCCCGCCATTCGCATTGCCGTTCGCATGGGCGGAGGCGTGCTTCGGCTTGCTCGTGGCGGGAGCTTCAGGCGCCGCAGGCAGAGTGGCCGGCGGGGTCCCGCCGGGCGCGGCGTCCTTCACGCCATCGAGCGCGCCGCCCAGGTCGCCCGTGCCGTTGCCCTTGGCATCACCCGCGGCATTCACGCCGCTCGCGATGCCGTTGGTGGTGGCGTTCGCGGCGCCATTCACGGTGCCATTGATGGCGCCGCTCGCCTGGCCATTCGCCGAAGAGGCGGCGGAATCCACCGCTCCGCGGGCGCGGTCCGTGGTCTGCGTGGCGCGATCGCGCACGCGTCCGCCGGCTTCGCGCGTGCGCTCGAGCGCGCCCGAGGTGTGGCGGCCAATGCCACTGCCGTCGAGCGTTCCGCCGATGTTTCCCTGGCCCGATCCACCGACCTGGCCCATGCCGCCGCCGAGGGCGCCACCCAGCGTGCCGCCCAGGCCACCGTTGGCGTTACCGCCGAGCACCTGCGCCTGCAACAGCGGCGCACCGCCGATCAGCGCAAATGCCGCCACCGCTTTCACGAGGGGCTTGATGAAATGCTTGTTCATGAGGTTCTCCTGAATTTGCGCCGCGGCCAGTCCGCAGCTTTCAGGAGGTCTACGTCCGGGGGCAGCGATTTCTTCCCGGCCGTGTCGAATCTCTCTATTTAACTTAACGCACTCTATTTATTAGCACCCTGGCTGGCCTTCACGGGCCGGGGAATGGATTTCTGCCCGCCACCCAATTCGCCGGCGCCATAGATATCGTCGCGGCCCTGCCTGCCGAGATCGCGGGCGACTCCAGCCCACTTGCCCAACTCGCGCTTGCGCTGCGCGGCATCGGGCTGCTGGAAATCGAGCGCGAACAGCGCGGCGATCACCGGCGTCGCGAACGACGTGCCGCGCACGCGCCCGTACGTATCCGGCGCCAGGGTCGCCGCTTCGATGTCCGCGCCTTCGGCCGCGAAGTCGACCTGCTTGCCGCGACAGGCTTCGACCAGCACGCGGTGATTGCGATCGACGGCGGTCACGCCAATGACGCCTTCGTACGAAGCCGGGTAGAGCGGAGCCGCGGCGGGCCCGTCGTTGCCCACCGCGGCGACGATGAGGAAACCGCGACCCACGAGCGTCCTGACCACGCGCTCGAGCAGCGCGTTGCGCGGCCCGACCAGGCTCACGTTGATCACCGCCACCCGTTCGCGCGCCATCCAGCCGAGCGCGGCTGCCACCGCATCGATCGCGCCACCCGCGGGCTGGCCGCAATACACATCCGCGGCGTAAATCTCCTCCACCGATTGCCGGCTGATGAGGATGGCCGCGACCGCGGTGCCGTGTTCGGTGGGCACCACATGGCTGTCGCAGCCGAAGCGCTGGAAGCGCGTGTGGGCAAAGTAGCGATGCGTGCTGTCGACGCCGCCGTCGATGAGACCCACGCGGCGCGGGGGTCCGGATAACGGCGCCGCGCCAGGGCCGGGCGGGTCACTGCTCGCAAGGCGCGGCGCGGGATGCGCGTCCTCGCCGCTGCCGAGATACACGTGGTTGAAGTCGTAGACGCCCTCGGGGTCCAGCTTGCGCAGGCGCTTCAATCCGCGCGCGGCGCTCCAGCCTTTCGGCGTCTGCAGCACGGACACGCGCAGGCCCAGGTCGGCGAGCTCCTGCGTGCGCTTCAGCACGAAGTCTTCCGCCTGCGCGCGTTTCAATGCCGCCGCGGTGATGTCCACCGCGACCACCTCGGCGCGCACCACCAGTTCGCCGCGCGAATCGCGATCGAGTTCCGCGCGATGTTCACGCGCCAGGTTTTCGATCCGCACGTCGCGGGCGACCGCCAGCACGTTCAACGCACCGCCGACCGCACGCTGCGCCTCGGGCAACACCTGCCCGGGAGGCGGAAGCGCGGGCGCCGGCAACTGCGGGAGCTCGACGCGCGGCAATTGCGCCGCGGCGCCACCAGCCAGCGTGGCGAACAGCAGGAAGAACAGCGCGCGTGTGCGGATCTCCGATGCCATGGAAGAAATGTGCCTCCTCCGTCGTAGTATCGTCATGTAAGCATGACTGCCGTACCGGAGGAAATCGGCGAAAGCATCGTCGCGTTGCTGCCGCGGCTGCGGCGTTTCGCGCGCACGTTGTCGCGCAACCAGCACGATGCCGACGATCTCACGCAGACGGTGGTCGAACGCGCGTGGCGCAACCTGGAGCAGTTTCGCGCGGGTGCGAACCTGGCGGCCTGGATGTTCGGCATCATGAAGAACGTGTGGATAGACAACCGGCGCGCGCACGGGCGGCGCGCCGAGGTCGCACTGCCCGAAGACACGGGTGAACATCCGGCGGTGTCGCCGGTCGATACCCAGACCACCCTGTGGTCGGTGTCCGAGGCCATGTCCAAACTACCCGAGGAGCAGCGCCTGGCCGTGGCGCTGGTACTGGTCGAAGGCCTGTCCTACAAGGAGGCGGCCGAGGTGCTGGAAGTCCCGATCGGCACGCTCACCAGCCGCCTGGCGCGCGGGCGTACCGCGCTCGCGGCCGCCTTGTCCGGCGCAGAACGCGGAGCTGCCACGTGAATTACGACGATGAAATCCTGATGGCCTACGCCGACGGCGAGCTCGACGAGGCGCTGCGCGCGGAGATTTCCGCGGCCATCGCGCGTGACCCGGCGCTGGCGCGCCGCGTGGAGGAACATCGCGCGCTGCGCGCCGAAGTGGCGGGCGCCTTCGCCACGGTGCTGAAGCAACCCTTGCCCGAGCAGATGATCGCGCGCGCTCGGGGATCCGCCGCCGGCAGCACGGCAGATGCGCCGCGCGGCAACGTGGTGCAGTTCCCCGCGCGCTCGACGCGGCCCCCGTCCACGCCGTGGCGGGCACGCGAGTGGTTGGCCATGGCGGCGAGCCTGGTGCTCGGCGTGTTCATCTCGTGGAAGTTGCTCACGCCTCGCGATGCCACGCTCGTGGCCGTGCGCGATGGCACGATGGTGGCGCGCGGCGCGCTGGCCTATGCGCTCGACCGGCAACTCGCGGGTCAGCAGACCGGCGCGGAACCGGTGTTGATCGGGCTCACGTTCAGGACCCCGGAGGGCCAGTTTTGCCGCAGCTTCACGGCGCCCGCGGCCGGCACCGCGGGGCTGGCCTGTCGTACCTCGACGGAGTGGCGCATACCGGTGATCGACGCCGCACCCTCGTCGGCTGAGGTGCGCCAGGCGACGGCGCCACCACCGGTGGTGTTGCAGGCCATCGAGGCGCGCATCATGGGTGAACCCCTGGACGCCGCCGGCGAAGAGCATGCGCGTAATGCCGGCTGGGACACCGCGCGCCCCTGAGATCCGCACGGGGTCAGAACAGGTCGAGCGGATCCACGTCCAGCGACCAGCGCAGGTCGCGCGGCGTCTTCACGGCCTCGACCAGCGGCAGCCACGCGTCCAGCGCGCGATGCAATGGCGCGCGTTCGGCCGCCTCGAGCAGCAATTGCGCGTGGTAGCGTCCGGCGCGCCTCGCCATGGCGGCAGGCGCGGGGCCTAACAACTTGATGCCGCGCGGCGCGCGCACCAGTCCGCGCGCGGCGCGCAGGAAGTCGGTCGCGGATTCGAGCGTCATCGCCGAGGCGCGCAACGCGACGACGTGCGCGAACGGGGGCCAGCCCGCCGCAGCGCGTTCCTCGAGCGCGGTGCGCGCGAAACCGTCGTAACCTTCTTCGAGCAGGCTCCTGAGCAGCGGATGCTCGGGGTACTCGGTCTGGATCAGCACTTCGCCGGGTTTCTCGCCGCGGCCGGCGCGGCCCGCGACCTGGACCACGGTCTGTGCCACCCGCTCGGGCGCGCGAAAGTCGGCGCTGAACAGTCCCTGGTCGGCGTTGAGCACCACCACCAGCGTCACGTTCGGGAAGTCGTGGCCCTTGGTGACCATCTGCGTGCCGACCAGGATGCGCGCTTCGCCGCTGGCCACGCGATTGACGACCGACTCCAGATCGCCGCGCTTGCGCACCACGTCGCGGTCGAGCCGTGCGATGGGCATGTCCGGGAACAGCGCGGCCAGCGTCTCCTCAACGCGTTCGGTGCCTTGTCCGACGTGGCGCACGTCGTAGCCGCATTGCGGGCACTTCTTCGGCAGCGGCGCGTCGGCGCCGCAGTGATGGCAGCGCAGGCGCTGCGCCGCCAGGTGCACCGTGAGTCGCGCGTCGCAATCGCGGCAGGGCGCAATCCACCCACAGGCGGTGCAGGCGAGCGTCGGTGAATAGCCGCGCCGGTTGATGTACACCAGCACCTGCCCGTCGTTGGCCAGGTGCCGTTGCATGGCTTCGACCGCCGGTGTCGCGATCCCTGCGCGCGCAGCGTGTTCACGCAGGTCGATGACGGCCGCGCGCGGCGGCAGGGCCTGCCCGGCGCGCCGCGGCAACGAGAGCCGCGTGAATTTCCCCGCCACCACGTTCTGCAGGGTCTCGAGCGACGGCGTGGCGGAACCCAGCACGATGGGCACCTGGGCGCGCTGCGCGCGCAGGATGGCGAGGTCGCGCGCCGAGTAACGAAAGCCACTCTCGTGCTGCTTGTACGAGGCGTCGTGTTCCTCGTCGACGATCACGATGCCGAGGTCCGCGACCGGCGCGAATACCGCGGAGCGTGTACCCAGCACGATGCGTGCGCTGCCGTCCACGCATTCCCGCCATGCCGCCAGGCGCTCGCCATCGGTGAGTCCCGAGTGCAGCACGGCCACGGTCACACCGAAGCGCTCGCGGAACCGTCCCACGAGTTGCGGTGTGAGTCCGATTTCCGGCACCAGCACCAGCGCCCGGCGTGCGCGCCGCAGCGCGTGTTCTACCGTGTGCAGGTAGACCTCGGTCTTGCCGCTGCCGGTGATGCCGTGGAGCAGGAATGGTGCGAAGCGCTCGGCGGAACCATCGATGGCCGCGACCGCGGCGGCCTGTTCGGGACTCAGGACCGGTCCCGTGCCACGCAGCAACGGGGGTTCGGCAGCGGTGGACACGAGCGGTGTTTCGGCGGACGAGGTGAAGTCACGCGCCACCAGCGCGCGCATGGGCGTACGCCAGTCGCCGAATTTCTCCGCCAGCGCGTCACCGGGAAGTCCGGGTTCATCGCGCAGCGCCTCCAGCAGGGCGCGCTGCTTGCGCGCGCGCTTGAGCTCTTCGCCCGCCAACGCCGCCAGCCCGGCTTCGGTCGCGTACCAGCGCTCGACGAGCGCGCGTGCGGGCGCGCCATCACGCGCCAGCTTCGGCAGCGCCGCGCTCATCACTTCCCCGAGCGGGTGGTGGTAGTACTGCGCGGCGAACTCGAGCAGCTCCATGACGCCCGTGTCGAACACCGGATCCTCGTCGAGCACTTCGAGCAGCTGCTTGAGTTTCTCCGCGGGGAGATCGGAACTCGCGGCCAGGGACTGCACCACGCCCACCAGCCGCTGCCGGCCAAACGGCACGCGCACGCGCACGCCAGGTTGTGGCGGGTGAATCGCATCGCGCGCCGGCAGGTAGTCGAACAGGCGGCGCAGGGGCGTATCCAACGCGACGCGCACAATGGGACGCGTCAAGACTGACTCTTCAGGGTTTTCCACAGTGCGTGTGGATAAGTCTGTGGATGACGTCGGTGGGAGACTACAAAAGTGCGGTGTTTTTGCAGTTTCTCGTTCGGATGATCGAATCGTGAGCACATGCGGGCCAGATCAAGCGAAACAAGCACTTACAAAAATGGCGCCGCGCGACGGGGGGCCTTATGACGCGGAGGTGACATCCAGCCTGCGAGAGTGTTCGTAAGTTCCTGATTCACGGAAACGCAATGCTTCGACTGCCGCGGTCAACCTGCCGCCGGGGCGCGCGTTACACCGCCTATGACCGCGTTTGCTACGCTTCCGCGCGTTTATAACACGCCCATTCACAGCTCTGATTTCGGGACTGCGCGGAGTCGGGAACAGGAATTGATGACCAGACGCGCGCTCGAGCAGTTCCTGGCCAGTGTCGAGAAGCGCGCCTTCAAGATTGCGCAGCTCGGTCTGCGCAATGACGACGACGCGCTCGATGCGGTGCAGGACGCGATGATGAAGCTGGTGCAGTCGTACGGTTCGCGCAACAGCGAGGAGTGGCGACCCCTGTTCTACCGCATCCTCGCGAATCGCATCCACGACATGCAGCGCCGCCGCACGGTACGCGGCCGAATCATGGCCTGGCTGCCGGCGCGCGATGCGGAAGACGACGAGGACTACGACCCGGTCGCGCAGGCGCCGAGCCCGGAAGTGACGCCCGCGCGGCGGCTCGAAATCGACGAGGCCATCGGCACGCTCGAAGTGGCGATCCAGGAGTTGCCACCGCGCCAGCAGCAGGCCTTCCTGCTGAGGAATTTCGAGGGGCTCGACGTCGCCGAGACGGCGAGCGCCATGGGCTGCTCGGAAGGTAGCGTCAAGACTCACTACTTTCGCGCGCTGGAATCCCTGCGCGCGCGTCTCGGTGAAGTGTTTTAAGGTCAATGTATGAGCCAGGAAGATCCAAGCGAATTCGAAAAGCGCAGCCGTGAAGTGCTCGAGGAGAGCACCGCGCGGCTCGACGGCCGCACGTTGTCGCGCCTCACCCAGGCGCGGCACGCGGCGTTGGAAAAGCAGGGACGCCCGGCGCGCCCCGCCTGGCGCACGGTGATGCCGTTGGGCGCCGCGGCTGCCGGCGTGCTCGCCGTGGTGATGATTACCGGTCGCCCGGGCGGCGAAGGCCCGGCGCTCGGTCCGGCCACGGGTCCCGTCGACGACCTCGAACTGCTTTCCGACGCCGACGCGCCTGACTTCGTCGACGACGGCGAAGACCTGGAGTTCTACGAATGGGCCGCGGGCGAGATCGAGTCATGAGCGATCCGAAGAAGCCCGAGCCGGACGAGGACCTGCTCGAATTCCTCGGGGGCATCGACGAGGACAACGAAGAAGACGTCGGCGACGAGAATTTTTCCGATTTCCTCGCGAATGCCGACATCGAGCGCATCGCCGCGGCGGCCAGGCCGCCCAAGGCAGCACCGCCGAAGGATGAGAAACATGAGTGAGTCGAGCCGTTTCCTGCCGGGCCGCCGCGCCGCGCTCGCCGCGTTGTGCGCGGCCGGATTGCAGCTGGCCCTGCCCGGCAGCGTCCGCGCCGAAGACGCGCCCGTGGCAGCGGCGCCCACCGCCTGGAATTCGCTGAACGCCGAGGAGCAGAAGGTCCTCGGCAAGTACAGCGGCAAGTGGGACTCGCTGCCCGCCGAGCAGCAGCAGCGCCTGCTGCGTGGCACGCGTCGCTGGATGTCGATGTCGCCCGAGCAGCGCGAGCGCGCGAAGGTGCGCTTCGAGCGCTGGCAACAGCTCACGCCGGAACAGAAGGACCTGGCCCGCCAGCGCTGGCACCGCTACCGCGAGCTGGCGCCCGAGCAGCAGGCACGCGTGCGCGAGGGCTACCGCAACTTCAAGAAACTCACGCCGGAGCAGCGCCGCAAGCTGCGCGAGCGCTGGCAGAACGCCACGCCCGAGGAGCGGCAGCGGTGGCTGGAGCGCCGCCGCCAGCACCGCGAGCGCACCGCGGCGCCGCGTCCCTAACTACTGTGTGGCGGGCCCCGACGGGGGCTTCGGGACCCGCTTGCCCTTCGAGCCCGGGCTCGCCCAGTTGATGACGAAGTAGGTCGCCGGCGTGTCGCCGATGTTCTGCACCGCGTGCGGCTGCATCGAGGCGAAGAACAACACGCCGCCGGCCGGCACCACGATTTCCCTGCCGTTGACGTGCGCCTGCAGCGTGCCTTCCTTGACGATGACCATCTCCTCGTTGGGATGGGTATGCGGCTTGTGGGAGGCCACGTGCGGGTTGAGCGTTGTTATGTGCATCTCGAGTTCGTCGAGCGTGCGGGTCGGCTGGCGCACCACCGAACGCAGCTCGCCCACGTCGGTCTCCTTCGGCTGCGTGTCGGCCCACAACCAGGCGGTGGAATCGAGCAGCTCGCCCGGTTCCTGGGCGTTG
>Ga0315910_10000790_pt1 | contig 30549 bp, 19 predicted proteins | sample EdamamesoilMG_FD_204470 | JGI IMG/M metagenome (GOLD analysis project Ga0315910, IMG submission 204470) | Garden soil microbial communities collected in Santa Monica, California, United States - Edamame soil | ecosystem: Environmental > Terrestrial > Soil > Garden | place: USA: California... | reverse complement strand
CGTTGGCCGGCACGTCCGCATCCGTCGCCGTGTTGGCCACCACCAGTTCGGTCAATTCCGCAAGCGTCAGATCCGGCTGGAGTGGCAGCGATGGTGCTATGATCGTCACCATCACGGACGAACTTGTTGCGGTGGCGTTCCGATCGTCGCTTACGACCGCAAACAACTCATACAACCCTGTAGTCGGCTCCCACGCAAACTCATAGGGCGCAGACGTGTCAACCGACAGAGGTCCGCCGTTGGCGAAGAACGCCACCTGTGCCACATCTCCGTCGGCATCCGTCGCGGTGACCGCCAGCGTAATGATGCTCCCGGTGAAAAAACTGCCCGCCGACGCTGGCGACGTGAGGGTAATTACCGGCGGCAAGTTTAAGGGCGGGCTGGGATCGGCAGGCGGAGTGTAATGGACCATGTTCGAAGGCTCGCTTTCAACGCCCTCTTCGCTGTAAGCCGTCGCGAAGAAGAAGTAATTTGTTCCCTTGATCAGGCCGGGCACGCTAGCCAGCAAGAGTGGCCCGACATCAATACGATTGGTAACGAACATCCCGTCCACTCCGAAGTAGAGTGCATAGCCGGTGACGTTTGGGCTCGGGCTGGGATTCCACGCGAGGCTGACGGTTGCCGTCGTGATTTGGGCGCGCGCGTTGGTCGTACAAATGTTGATTGCTGCAATTCCCGTGAGCAAAAACAACACCGTCTTGCTGTGAGCAAACAGCAAGCGGGGCTTGCCCGAACCATTGCGCATGATCTGCGATCTTGGTCCCGGACGCGATGCCAGATAAGTAGGTGATAGACTCGTTCTCGGGCGGGGTGATGCCTCGTCGCTGTTGGTATGCTGACCCCAGTCGGTTTTACCTCACGGTAGGTCATCTACTTAGGGTAAACCTCCCAAGATCCCTGGGTAAAATCATGACTGTCCGTCGGCGCACCCGGCCTTCATCGTTTGATTTGCGAATCAAACGTGTGCCGCTACGGCTGAGATTGAACGAGCCGAAAGAACAGTACGGGATGGAAACCACCCTCCAACTGCAATCGGTCGGTCCTTATGGCCTCGATTACTTCCGAAATTATCGAAACGTTAGGCAGTTCGCTCAAGGGCAACCAATTGGTCAAATCGGTGGAGAATTGCACCGCGATAAACTCGTTGGCTTGGTAGCTCAATTCGAGGGTCTGCTCTTGGAAGCTGAAATGGAGTACCAGGTCGTTGGTGCCGGGTGGCGTGTTCGCTTCCACGCCGCTGACGTTAAACAAGAACAACCCGGAGTCTTTGACATTCTGGTCGCTCAGATTTGCGGAGGTGCTGCGGAAAGACACCACCCTGCCATCCGCGCTCAAAGCCGGCTCGTAAAACACCGCCGGATCATTCCCGCTGGCCCCGCCAGCCTGATTGACGCTGGCCAGTTGCGTCAACCCATTCGGGAGAGCACGCACAAACAAATTGGGTAATCCATCAACCGCATTGGTCGTCAAATCATCCGCCGTGCTCACGAAAGCCGCCACCCTCCCGTCCGCGCTCAACGCGACTCCATCCGAGCGCCCATTCGCGCCGCCGGATCCATCGCGGCTGGCACTGACCAGTGTCGTAATGCCGGCCACCCGGTCACGCACGAAGACATCCGTATTTCCATTGCCATCCTCAGCTACGAGATCATCCGCCGTGCTGATGAAGGCCACAATTCTGCCATCCGCGCTGAGTTTGAGCCCGAATGAATTGCCGCTCCCGCTGTCAGCGGCGTCCTGCCGGATGCTCACGAGTTCAGTGTCATCCGCGGCCAGGTTGCGCACGAAGATATCGTTCTCACTGTTCTGGTCGCTGACAACCAGATCGCTGGCGGCGCTGGCAAAGGCCACGATGGTCCCGTCGGCGCTCACGGCGGGACCGAACGAATCCGCGTTGCCGCCGCCCGTGCCCGCCTGATTCACGCTTATCAACGTGGTGACGCCGGCGGTCAAATTGCGCGCGAAAACGTCGCGGATCGGGCTGGTGTCATTCGTCGTAAGATCACGGGCGTTGCTTTCAAAGACCACCACCCGGCCATCCGCACTAATGCCGCCCAGGACGGAGGCGCGGTCACCCGTGGCCGTGCCGGCTTGATTCACAGTGACCAGAGCGGTGACGCCGGTTGTCCGATTATGGACGAAGACGTCCCGGGAATCGCCGTTGGCGTCACTCTGCGGCACCAAATCGGTCGCGTTGCTTTCAAACGCGACGAACCTTCCGTCCGCGCTGAGATGCGGGCGAAACGAGTTGTCGTTGCCCCCGTCGTTCCCAAAACGATTCAGACTGATAAGCGTGGTAACCCCAGTGGTCAGGTCACGCACGAAGACATCGGTGTTTCCATTGTTGTCCTGATCCTTGAGATTGCCGGCCGCGCTGGTAAACGCGACCACCGTGCCGTCCGCACTGATGACGGGGGAATACGAATCGGCATCGCCGCTGAGCGTGCTGTCCCGTCGGATGCTCACCAACAGGAGGTCACCGGTTTCGCGATCGAAGCGGAACACGTCCTCATGGTCGTTTTGATCATTGACCAGCAAGTTTACCTCGGTGCAAAACGCGAAATACCGTCCATTGGCGCTGAGCGGTCCCGCGGAGAAAACGGTGGCGGCTCGAAGCGTGATCAGGGAAGTCGCGCTGAACAAGCAGAGGAGGCCAAGGGTGAGGAGCGAGCTATACCTGGTCGGACTTCCAAAATCGGTTGACGAAATAGTATGCATCATCCGCAATTTTGAACTTTCGGTCGGACACTGCGTAAGTGGGTCAAGACCTCGTTGGCGTGGGTGCGGGCACCCCCAAACGGAGGGCCGCCGGCCTGCGCCAAGGCGAATTAAGAAGGAAGAAGGATAAAACGGAGACGGGCGACGCGCGGCAGTTTGTTTCATCCTTCATAACTCATCCTTCATCCTTCGCCTCCAGTTTGGGGGGCTTGGCGCTTGGTCCCACTCAGTAGAACAAAAACGGCCACCAGTTTTTCATCGGTGCGCCGTTCGCATCCGCTTGCAGGTTGTCCAGGCCGGGGAAGTTTTGTCGCCAGTAAATCTGCCACGCGCCGTCGCTGCCCGTCTCGCTGTTGATATATCGAACGTACACCTCGCGCGTCCAAGGGCTGGCGAGGTCTGTGCCGCCGGGGCCGCTGCCAATCCGCCAATCTTCGATCGTGGACAGCACGGGGACGGTGTTGGTGTTGTAATCGTAATCAAAACGCGCGTTGGGCGGGAAATGCACGTTGCCGCCAAACGCGACATAATTCGAGATGGTGACTGGCGCGACCAAAGCACCGCAGTCAAACGTGGGGTCCGCCCGCCCGCCATCGGTCACGATGGCCGTGGAGGGATCGGGATACTCGATGAAGGGCTGATCCGGTGGATCGTTGCGGTGACAGTACAACGAGAACCACGGGAGTTGGAAGCGTGCCTTGAGGTCGAAGCCGGCGAATTCCGTGAAGTAGCGTGTGAAATACGGGATCGCCTGGGAGATCGAATTACCTTCCACGCCGTGACCGAGGCCGTGGACGAAAAAGCCGATGCCGAGCGAGGCGTTGATGAAACCGATGCGCACGGCGCGGCCCGTCCACGGTTGGTCCGGGTCGAGACCGTTGCCGGCATGCACGTGCTCATCGCCGATCCGTTGGAATTGTTCGTCGTAGCGCGGCTTGAGTTCGATGACTTCATGCGGGTTGAAACCCGGCAAGTGCTCGGCAAAGTACCAGAGTTCATGCACGTAGCCGCGATCAATCAGTTCGCCCAACTGGAGGAAGTGCGCCGGGTTTTCCGGGGCGCGCACGCCGTAGTATTGTGCGAATTGCTCTCCGTAGAACTGCTGGTGGTCCGTGTGGCCATTGGACTTCAACGGCAACTTCGAGGAATTGCCCGTCGTTGTCCCCTCATCGCGCAGGTCCACGAATTTGAAGACTTGATAGTTGAGGAAGGCGGTTGCCGTGGGATCCTCGTAGCCGTGATACCGGCTGCCCTCCGCCAGGCTGACGATGATGCTCGTCAGCTTGGCCTCGAGCGCCTCGCGGGCGTGCTTGTTGGAAAGGTTGACCACCAACACGCGCGGGTTCATCTGGCGGAGGTTGTCGTGATTGTCCGCCAGCCATTGGTCGCTGTTCGCGCGGCTGGTTTGGTTGGGCCACACGGTCAGATTGGTGGGATCGTCCGGCAACGGCTCGCCGACGAGCGGGCCGGACCGTCCACTCTCGGGCGGACCGTCGCCGGTCGGGACGAACGAAAGATTCGCCGAGAGAAGCACGCGATCCACGTATGCGCCGTCCTCGCGCATCCAGACATTGACTGCGTGAAGGCCGGGAGTGGAAATGACCACTTGCTTGGCCCGCCACATCCACGCACCAGTGCGACTGTAGGGCAACGTTTGGAGCACCTGGCCATCCACGCCGACATGCACCGAATCATCCGAGCCGTTCGCGCCGAAACCGCGAATCCAGAAATTGTACGTGCCGGTGGTGTTGAACAGGACGTTGTAGTTCAACACCGGGCAAGCGGTGGTGATGTTGGCGGAGATATTCGCTCCCGTGTTGGGCAACGCCTGCATCGCCGCATCGCCGACGAAGCCTGCCCGATCCGTGCGCGCCAGCCACTCGCGGCCCGAACCGCTGGCGGCGGAGTCGTAATGCTCGGCTTCCATCACGACCAATCCGCCAGATTCAGCAAAGCCGCCCATGATGGTCACCAGGACCGGCGCGCTGGTCGAACGCCGACCCGTGTCGTCCAACGCGGTGGCCGTCAGCTCGTACATGCCGGCCTCGGGAGTCCAGTTGAACGAATACGGTTGAAATTCCAGCTCGCTTTCGATGAATCGCTTGAGCAACACGCCGTTCGCCAGGAGCCGAACCTCTTCAATCGCGTTACCATCGGGATCGCTGGCCTCGGCGCTCACGGTGATGGGTGTTCCCGCAGAAAAAACGCTGCCGTCCGCCGGCGCGATGAGCGCCACGTTCGGCGGCTGCTGCGGGCCGGTCACGATCACGGTGAAGGTGTGGCTGTCGCTGAGGCCACCGGTGTCGGCGATTGTCAGCGTAATTGTGCGGGTGCCGATGTCATCAGCTGTGGGCGTGTAGTCAATCGTGCTCCGGACCCGGTCGCCGCCACCGGCGACGATCTGCGTCACAATCGGTCTGAGGTCAGAAACCCAGACGCAGGTGTAAAGACCTCGGTCGTCTATAAGTTCTTCCGCAGTGACACTCAGGCGCAGCGACTCGCCCACCGCCACGGTGGCCATCTGCTCGGGCGGCCAGTCTTCGCCCGGTGGGTTAAATTCGATGATCTGAGGCGCGGAATTAACCTCCGTGCGCACGCTCTCGACTGGCCCGCTGCCGGTTGGGGTGAAAGAAAGATTCGCCGCCAGGAGAACGCGATCCACGTAAGCGCCGTCTTCGCGCATCCAGACGTTGATCTCGTGCAGGCCCGGACTGGAAATGACCACCTGCTTGGCTCGCCACATCCAAGCGCCCGTCTGGCTGTACGGCAAGGATTGGAGCACCTGGCCGTCCACACCAATATGCACCGAATCATCCGAGCCGTTGGTGCCAAAGCCGCGCACCCAGAAGTTGTACGTGCCGCTCGTGGTAAATTCGACTAGGTAACTCAATGCAGGACTAGTGGCGACGACATTGGCGGTGAGGTTGGCCCCGTTGTTGGGTAAGGCCCGCATCGCCGACTCGCCGATAAAGCCCGCGCGATCCGTCCGCGCTTCCCAAGCATGGCCGGACGCCGTGCTGCTGGTGTGAAAATGTTCCGCCTCCATGACAACCAGCCCGCCGGTTTCGAGGAAGTCTCCAGACGCCGGGGGAGACTGGTCCACATCGAATAGAAACACGGGGCCGACCCCGTCAACGTTCCTGGCAACCAGATCGGTGGCAGTGCTCCCAAAAGCCAGCACCGCCCCGTTTGCGGACAACGCCGGGACATGGAAGATGGCGTCCACCAAATCGCTGCCGCTACCGGTCCCTGATTGATTGACACTCGTCAAGTGTATCTCCCCGGTCGCGAGCACGGCCACGAACTGATTCGGCAAGCCATCCACCGGCTCAACGGTCAGGTCATCCGCTGCACTCGAAAAGGCCGCGACCGTCCCATCCGCGCTCAGGATGCCGGCGGACGACAGGCCATTCGCGCTCCCCATGCCTGCGAAGCTGCGGCTCACCAACCGGGTGGAACCAGTGGTCAGATCGCGTACAAACACATCAGTCGCGTCGTTACCGTCGTTGGCCACGAGGTTGCTGGCCCGGCTGCTAAAGGCCACGCGTTTGCCATCGGCGCTGAGATCCGGGCCCACCGATATGCCATTTCCGCTGCCGCCGGCGTTCAGATTCACGCTCACGAGCCGGGTGACGCCCGTGGTTAGATCGCGCACGAAAATGTCGCTTGTCCCGTTGTTATCATTGGGGACGAGGTCGGTGGATGAACTGGCGAAGGCCACAATGGTTCCATCCGCACTGACCGATGGATCGGTGGCGCCTGCATTGCCGCTGCCGGTGCCCGTCTGGTTGATGTTCACCAAGGCCGTCACGCCTGCCGCAAGATCCCGGGCGAACACGTCCACCACCGCGCCGTTGCCATCGTTGGACACGAGGTCGCTGGCGCTGCTTGAAAAGACCACGACGCGTCCGTCCGCGCTGGGCACTCCCCCAAACGAACTTCGATTGCCGCTGTCCGTGCCAGCCCGGTTGGCGCTCACCAAGGTCGTGACCCCCGTCACTCGATCATGTGCGAACACGTCGCCGAGGTCCCCGTTGACATCTGGCATCGCCACCAGATCAGTCGCCGAACTCTGAAAAATCACGACCCGCCCGTCCGCGCTGAGCTTCGGTCCGAACGAGAACCCGTTGCCGCTGCCCGAGCCAGACCGATTGAGGCTGATGAGCGTGGTGACACCCGTCGTCAGGTCGCGCACGAAGACGTCCGTGTGGCCGTTGCGATCCAAGGCTGCCAGATCGGTAGCGCCGCTTTCGAAGGCGACGACCGAACCATCGGCGCTGATGGCCGGAGCAAACGAGCCAAGATCACCGCCGCCGGTGTGGCTTTGGTTAATGCTGACCAACTCGAACGTGTCGTTCTGGCGGTCATGGCGGAACACGTCCCATTGGCGGTTGTGGTCATTAGGGACGAGGTCGTCCACGCCGGCGTTAAATACGAAATAGCGTCCGTCCGCACTGAACGGCCCCGGTGCAAAAGCGGTGGCTGCCCGAAGCGTGATCAAGGAAGTCGCGCTGCACAAGCAGCAGAGAAAGCTCAAGCTGAACATTGGGGCACGCTGGGTTGGCCTTCCCGAATCGGTACGAGAAACACTTCGCATCGTCGATGACATTGGATGCGAACCGGGGGTTGCGTAAGTGGGTAAAGACCTCGTTGCCGGCAGTACCGGCACCCCAGTTAAAAGTTCCCCCCGGTCCGGGGAGACCCTCCGTCAATCAGCGCTTCAACCGTTACGCAGTGCGAACGGGAACGCCTTTGGCCGGCCGGCCGGGGCGATGAATTGTCGGATTGTCGGGGCCGCCGTCACGACCCTGGCCGGGCCTCCGGCAGGTCACTTGCGTGACCTTGCCGGCGCCCGTTGAGCAAACTTACTGGTGGGTGACCGAGAGATCGTAAATGATCACCTGGCCGTACGCCGTGGGCGCATCACCCCGGCTGGTGTTGGATTGGGTGTAGCAGCCGGCTTTGAAATAACAACCGGAGGTGCTCACCTGATACGTGTAGATGTACTGCCCGTTGTAATAGCATTCCACCCCACCATTGCGTACCACAAACTTCACCGTAAACTCAGTGCCCAACTGATAGTTCGAGGTCAACACCGGCCCGCGTTCGCCGTTCTCGTCCACGAAGAGAGTGGAGCCTTCCAGCCGGAAGACGATCACGTCATCGCCCGCGTCATGAATCTGGCCGACCACTACATGCGGCTTGGCGACGGGCAGGTGCGTAACTTTTTGGCGGATCTCCATCGTGTGCGTGCCCGAGGTCGTGGACCAACTGGCATTCGCGCTGCCGTTGCTCGTCATTTCGCGCAACTCGGAACGCGGATAACCCGAACCGCTGGTGGTGTAACCGCCACAATGGGCCGTGAAGACCACGCCATCACGTGCGTCGTTTACGTGGAAGTAATCCGGGTGCTCATAACCGTCCAATTCCGGCTGGCGATATTCGTCGGGGCTGCCGGCATGTGAAGTATCAATGGGCAGTGTGACTTTCCAGTTGGAAAGGTCCAATACGTCCGAGGGCAGATCGCCGCCTTGTGGCAGCAGCGTGGCCTTGATGGTTTCGCTCTTGGTGCTGGTTTCGCCCGCACTGTTCCGCACCGTGAGTGTCGCCGTGTAATCACCCGGCACCAGATAAAGGTGCGACGGATTCTGCGCCGTGCTGGTGGCTCCATCGCCAAAGGTCCAGTTCCAAGCGACTGGATTACCGGTGGACTGGTCGGTGAATTGCACTGCCAGTGGAACGACACCAAACAACGCGCTGGCGGAAAAATTGGCCACAGGGGCCGGCAAGGCAGCGCGCTTCACCCGGTAGAATCGCTTGGGCCACGTCGTCATGGAGAGAGCGGAAGCATCTTCATTCCAAACCTGCGCCGCAGCCGTATTCGTAAATGCCGCGCCGACGTTTTGCCATGTCACCAGATTCGAGGAAGCCTGCAACTGGTAGGTCGCCCCGGGCACACGGTCCCATTGCAGTGCTACCGGCACGCCGTTGAGGCTTCCATGAAGCGCTCCCAGCACGGGATCCACCAACAGCCGCAAGCCTGTCAACGGGCCGCCTCCACTCACGGCCGACGTGTAAATTTCCACCTCGGAGATGCTGTTCCACAGGCTCTCGGAATTTCCGTGTCCGAGCACGCGCACATAGCGTCCGGCCTTTTCGACCGTCGGGTAGTCTTCAAGCGCAAGCGTGCTACCACTGCTTTGGCCGTTATATACCGTGGTCCAGCTCGTGCCGTCATCACTCGTCTGCAGGTCGAAACTCGATCGGCGCTGGTTGCCGTTGTACCAGGCGATCTTCACCGAGCCAACCGTCTGGGTGGCGCCCAGGTCAAAGCGGATCCACTGACCGTCCCCCAGTGCCGACCACCGAGTGGAGAGCGATCCGTCCAAAGTATTGGCCGCCACGTTCCCGTCGTCGGCACTGGCTAATACCGAGACGACCGGCAACCGGACGGCCTCTACGCCCATCAGATTGAATCCCACCATAACTACCAACGCAGCTACTAGCGCCACGCCCACCTTGGACAAATCACCAAAGGCGACTGATTTCCCGGCGAAATGCTGCGGCCCTGTCTTCAAACTGAACTTCGTTAGGTTGCTCATATTGGGAGGTTAAGCGCTTGGTAGATTCCGGATAGTCGGGTGGGCTTCGATTTTGCCGTCCAATTCCGTTCAACTTCTTTGTCGTGGTTTGCACTACAATCAAAACGGGCCCTGTAATCAAGGAGGTCGGCAAACGGTCGCAATCCTTTCGATGTTTGACACGGTACATTCCAGCATTGCAGGGGTTTCACACACTTGTGTCGGTTGCCTGGCCAAAGCCTCAAGGCGCGTGAATCAGGCGCGTTAACCACCTCATTTCAGGTACTCACCCCATACCCGGTGACGCTCCTGGCGACATAGGTTTCTCCGCGAGTTCGACAATCATCCATGAAAACAAACAGAATAGCTCGCTGGACCAAACGGCTGCTCTTGTTGGCGGTTTTGGCATCCAGCGTCGCGTATGCCCGATGGTATTGGCAGGAGAATGCCGCGCTGACCGGTGTGACCCGTTTTGAATGCAAAGAGGTCAAGCGTGGGGACTTGGCCGAGACCATCACCGCCACCGGCGAGTTGACCCCGGTGACCAAGGTGGAGGTCGGCAGCCAGATTTCCGGGATCATTCAAGAACTGCTGGTTGATTTCAATTCGCCGGTGAAGGCCGGGCAAGTCATTGCGAAACTGGATCCGTCCACCTATGAAGCCAATCTCCTGAGGGCGGAAGGCGACCGGGATAACGCCAAAGCCGATTTGGAACTCGCCCGCATTAACGAGAAACGCGCCGGGTTCCTCCGCAAGGCGAGCTTGAACGCTCAAGCGGAATACGACGTGGCGTTGGTGGATCTCCATAAAGCTGAAGCGGCCGTGAAAATTGCCGAAGGTTCCCTGAAAAGGGCCCAAGTTGACCTGGCACGCTGCACGATCTACTCGCCCATTGACGGGCTGGTCGTGTTGCGGAATGTGGATGTCGGGCAGACGGTGGCCGCCAGCCTGAGCGCACCCATTCTGTTCGTCATCGCCAATGATCTGTCCAAAATGCAGATTGAGGCAAACGTCGTCGAAGCTGACATCGGACTAGTCCGCGAGGGACAAGCCGCGGAATTTCGGGTGGACGCTTATCCCAACGACAAGTTCAAGGGAAAGGTGACTCAGGTTCGCAACGCGCCGAGAGAAGAAATGAATGTGGTGGTTTATCGCACCATCATCGAGGTCAGCAATCGCGAGTTGAAACTCAAGCCGGGTATGACCGCGACCGTTGCGATCATCGTCGCGGATCGCGAGGATGCGCTGAAGATTTCCAATGCTGCCCTGCGTTTCAAACCGCCGAAAGAAGCCCTCATCGTGGAAGACGACTCGGCCGATTCCAACGGCGGGAGCAAGGAGTCCCGATCCGGTTCGAGCAAGTCGAAGGAGAAATCCCGCAGCCGCAAGGTTTATGTCCTGCCCGCCGAACCTCCGGCTGTGGCGGGGGTCGTTCCGCCCGTCACGCTCCGCGAAGTAAGTATCCAGTGCGGCATTACGGACGGGAAGGATACGGAAGTGCTGGCCGGCCTGCGCGAAGGCGATCAGGTGGTCACCGGCGTGGACCGGGAAAAAGACCGGAACAAATTTGATTTCAACCCGTTCGCCTTCCTGGATCGCTGATGAGCACCAAGATTCAAGCGAATGGCTGGGTGTTTCACCCTGGTGAAGCGGGAGACACCGTCCGCCGCGCCGTGATTCAACTGGAAAACATCAGCAAGGTCTATCAAGCCGGCGAGATTGAGGTTCACGCGTTGCAACAAGTCTCGTTGCAGATTGAATCCGGCGAGTACGTGGCGCTGATGGGTGCCAGCGGTTCCGGCAAATCCACCCTGATGAACATTCTGGGCTGCCTAGATCGGCCCACGGACGGCCGCTACCTGCTTCACGGGACGGACGTGTCCGACTTGGACACGGAAGAACTGGCCGATATTCGCAACCAGAAAATCGGGTTTGTCTTTCAGAGCTTCAATCTCTTCTCCCGGACGACGGCCTTGGAGAACGTGGAGTTGCCATTGCTGTACCAACACGAGTCGCGGTTGTCGGCGCGAAAGCAACGCGAACGGGCGTTGCAGGCGTTGGACCTGGTCGGTTTGACGGATCGGGCCCACCACCATCCCAACCAGCTTTCAGGCGGCCAGCAGCAGCGCGTGGCCATTGCACGCGCCTTGGTCAACGAACCGCAACTCGTGCTCGCGGACGAACCGACCGGTAACCTGGACAGCCGCAGCAGCGACGAATTAATGGCGGTGTTCCAGTCCCTGAACCGCCGCGGCATCACCATCGTGCTGGTCACCCACGAACCGGACGTCGCCCGGCACGCCCGGCGCAAGGTGACCCTGCGGGATGGTCGCATCACCGATGACGAATGGATGGAGCGCGGGCCGGCCTGGGAAACCGGGCAACCACTCGAAAGAATTGAACGAGCCGGGATCACCTCACCATGAATACATTGATCATAATGAAGGTGGCCCTGCGGGCCCTCGCGCGAAACAAAATGCGCTCCAGTTTGACCGCGTTGGGCCTAATCATCGGCGTCGGGGCCGTCGTCACGCTCGTCGGCATCGGCAACGGCGCCAAAGCGCAGATTGAAGCGAAAGTTGCCAGCATGGGTTTGAACGTGCTCCAGGTGAAGGCCGGCAGCCTCTCCTCGGGCGCGGTGCGGCAAGGCGAGGAAACCGCCGTCACCTTGAGTCTGGAGGACGCCGACGCCATCCGCCGGGAAATCCCGAATGTGGTGGCGGTCAGTCCCGAGGTCAAAGTGAAGCTCCAGGCCGTCAGCCCCGTACGCAACTGGAAAGCTGAAATCTACGGCGAATCTCCCGAATACTTTTCGATCCGGCAATGGGCGTTGTCCGCGGGAGAATACTTCACCGAACAGGACGTGCGAACCGGCAATCTGGTCGCCGTCCTTGGCTCGGAGGCGGCCGAAGAGCTTTTCGGTGAGGAAAACCCGATCGGCGAGGTCTTCCGTGTGCAAAGCATTCCGTTGTTGGTCGTCGGCGTGCTGGTCCCGAAAGGAGAAACCGCCAGTGGCGACAACCAGGATGATTCGATCATCGTCCCCATCACCACAGCCATGCAACGGCTCATCGGCCAGAAGAAAGCCCTGGCCGGATTGCGTCGCATCAATGTCCAGGCGGCCAGTCCCGAGGCGATGCCCGAAATGGAAGTCCAGATCGCCCGGCTCTTGCGCCAGCGTCACGGCACCGAGGCCGAGGATGCGGATGAGGATGAGGATGAAGAGGCCGAGGAGTTCAAAATCCGGAGCCAACTGGAACTGGCGGACACGGCGACCGAAAGCACGCGCACCATGACCATGCTGCTGGCTGGCATTGCCGGGGTTTCCCTGATCGTCGGCGGCATCGGCATTATGAACATCATGCTGGTGAGCGTGACTGAACGCACCCGCGAGATCGGCATCCGCATGGCCGTGGGCGCTTATCCCCGCGACATTCGGCGGCAGTTTCTTGTCGAAGCGCTGACCCTGAGTTGCCTCGGCGGGCTGATCGGGATTGCCGTCGGGATTGGCGGCGCGTCCATTGCCGCCGTGATGCAGGAATGGCCGGCGGTGATTCCTTTAGAATCCATCCTGGTGGCGTTCCTCTTCAGCGGGGCCGTCGGCGTGTTCTTCGGATTCTATCCTGCCCGCAAAGCCTCGCGGCTCGATCCGATCGAAGCGCTGCGCTACGAGTAGCTAGGCGACCGTATCCACGAAGCTCAAATCAGCCCAAACCGGGTCGCGGCTTGGTACAGATGATCGTAACGCCAGAGCGACTTCTCCCGCACCGCCCAATCCCACCGCTCACCCAGCCAGCGGAAATGCAGATATATTCTCGCCGCGTCGAGCCGTCGTTGAAACTCAGCCGGTGCGCCTTCCGGCCAGCGGGCACGCTGGTACTCACGTTCACACCGCTTCACCAGATCCGCCCGCCAACCGGTCCCCTCCGTCAGCGCGGCCAGATCAATTTCACCCGCGGCCATGGCGGCTGACTCCCAGTCAACCGGATAAATCTTGTCGTGCTGCGATAGGACCGTCTTCGTGTAGAACTCGCCGTGAATCACCGTAGGCGTGGCGGCCAACAACGTCGCGCACCACTCGTCGCTGCGTCGGCCAATCCCATTCAGCCATGGAAATCGCTCGCGCAACGACCGCGAAAACTTTGCCGTCCGGCGCACCCACCCACGCAAGTATCGAGCGTCGTAACGTTTCAAGAATGGATACGCGCCCTTCGCCACGCCGGCTTCGTGCGCCGCGTGAAATCGTCCCAGCCACCGGGCCAGTAGGACCAGCATCCGCGGCTGACGCCGGCTGTGATCTGCTTTGATATCGCTGACGCGGACACAGCGGTCCAGGTATTCCAGCATCAACCACGCCTCGCCCGTCGCGCGATCGGTGTGCGCACCGAGGAACCGGGGTCGAAAACCCGGCAACGTCCGCAGCAGCCGCCGGTAAACGACCGCCTCGTAGGAAACCCCGCCGCGATGCCCAAACGCATCGTGTTGTTGCCCCGCCTCGTATTTGATGAACACGCGATGCTCACGACCATCCGGCAGGCGGCACATCACCACTTCGTTTGGAAACGTACTCATCATTGGAGGCAGCCTCCGCGCCAGAACCTTCGCCACCCGTCCCGCCGCACCGTTCTCCGCGAAAACCTCAGTGAGCCGCGCGGACAACGTCCGCCGGTCGGGCAAAAGTGATGGCGGCGTTTTCATCCGTTCAGCGTGTGGCTCAGGATTCCTTTCAGGACCGCCTTGGAGTCAAACAAAGTCTCGGCGATGCGCCGCGCTGCGCGGCAGTGACGCTCGTAATCCGCGTTGATCTGCTCAAACGCGTCGGCCGCTTCGTGCAACGTGGAAAAGCGAAACAACCCCTCGTGATTCGGCAGAAACAAACTGGGTCCGGTATTCTGCACCACCGCGGGTTTGCCGCTGGCGAGGTAGCAGATGGTGCGGTCACTGATCCAGGCGTTTTGAAAGCGCAGGCACGAGCGCTTCGCGCAACTGAACTCGCCGCGCGATTGCTGGATGTAGTCGCGGTACACCTCCGGCGTGCTCGCAACATCGCGGGAGAAACGAACCCGCCAGCCGGTCGTTTCGAGCGCCTGCCGTTCCTGCGAGTCTTTTTCCGTCCGCAGGAACAACGCCAGTTCCAGCGGTTGATTGGTGAAACGTGCGAGATCGGCAAATTCCAGGAAGGCCACCCGCTTGGTGTTCTCGTAAATTTCGCCTTCATCCACGATCCAGTCGTCCGCGTCCCAGTTGGAAACCGTGGTGAACGCCTCTGCCTTGGGATCGAAGACGGGCGGCCAAAGGTCGAGGCAGACCGGCGGGCGGCTGTAAATCCATTCCAGTCCGCAGTCGGGAAACAATGCGGCGGGCGTGCCCACCGTTTCGCCGGTGGTGAAATAAAAATCGTGGCGCGGCACGGAAAGCTGGCCGCGGCTGATCCAGAATTGCAGCAGGCCGGGATCAATGTCCACCAGGGCCGTGCGTTTGAAGCGGGCGAGCAACGCGGGTGCGATGGCGTAATGAAAATTCAGCAACAAGTCCGCCCGCTCGAAAACGTCTTCGGCCTCCTCGCGGCTGATGCCAATGTATTCCTCCGGCCGGGCTGCCGCGGCGCCGGGTTCGCTGCCGGGGTAAAGAATCACTTTGCCGTCGAAGCCAAAACGTTTCATGCGGGCCCGGAAGGCGGCCAGCACGCCGTCGCCCTCCGCGCGGTGACGGCGCTGAACCGCTTCCAGCCAGTACACTTCACAGCCGAGCGCCTTGAGGCCCGCCGCGTATTGCATGTACACCCAGAAGTGCCCGCCACCTTCGGAGAACTGCACCACATTGAAAGGGGAGATCACAATGGTCGGCATGACGCATCCTCAGGCCGCCGCCGCCACGCGGGGCCGCAATTGTTCAAAGTCCTGGTAGTTCACCAGGCGAACTGCAAGGTCCGACAGCCGGCGGCGGATGATCGGATCGCAAAGCGTGCGGAGTTCCACTGTGCGTTCGGCCGCGTAACCGCTCGCGAGGTCCGCATCCACATAGCCGGGATGGCAACTCAGCTCGGTGATCCCCGGCCCGATTTCCGTCTCCAGCATTTGCGCCAGACTTGCCACGCTGATTTGTTCCAGGTGCGTCGACCCGTTCCATTGGCCGTAAAATGAGGAGAAATACCGCACGGGCGGTTGCTCGCGCAGCGGCAGGTCTTGTTCGGCGGCCAGCGCGAGAAAATGCGGCAGCAGCCGGGGATCGCGATGCACATTGTGATGGGAATCCAGATGCGTTGGCCGGCGGCCCATCAACGTCTTGAAACGGGCGAACTGCTGGCGCAATGCCTTGCGCAACGTCCCGGGCGAACCGGCATCCGCCGCCAGTTCCTCCCGGAGATCGGCGTGCAAACCAACGCTCAAATAACGCGCGCCAACGGCCAGTTTCGCCGCTTCGGCGCTGAACGGCGTGTTCACCATCAAACTCGTGCTGCTCACAATGCCATACCGATGCGCCTCCAGGACACCGCGATTGATGCCGCGGCTCGCACCGAAATCATCCGCATTCACTATGAGATATTTCATAAGGTCACCTCGCGCGCGGTGGTTTCCCAATCCCGGTCCCGCATCACCGTCTCCAAGGCATGGAACTGGTGCGCCAGGTCGCCCGTGGCCTGGCGGTCAAATCGCCGGAGGCGTTCGGACAAGACGAGCACCGTGTAGAGGAGGAGTTGATCCTGGTCCACGGGGTGTTCCACTCTGGAGTTGTAGCTGCCCAGAAACGCATCGCGGCTCATGCGATAGGTCTCCGCGTCGTGGCAGCAGAGAGTGAAGCAGCGGAGGTCGGCCACAAAGCCTCCGAGATCCAAACCCGGATCGGATCGCTGGCACGTCGCAAAGCGATAAAGATAGAAACGGCCATCCCCGCCGAAGTGGATGCAATCCCAACTCAGGTCACCATGCACCGGCGTCTCGATTCGTTGCGACTCCCAGGAACCCCGCATCCAACCCGGGTGGACCGAGCGACGAAAACGATCCAGCAGTTCGCATCCGCCGGCCAGGAGTTCAAGGTTCGTCTCCACACGGGAGAACACGGTCGGTGGTAAACCGTTAATCGGTTCCGGCGCCGCGCTCCGGAATGCGACCTGGCTCCGGTGCAGACGCGCCAAGGCCCGGCCCATTCGCGCGGCACAGTGACGGAGTTCATCGGGACTGGAATGAAGCGTGAGATATTCCCGGAGGTTCATCCAGGGATCGAATTCATAAAGCACCAGCCGTGGTGCCGCCGCGAGCCGTGCCAGGGGTCGGGGGATGCGCAAACCTTTCAGCCCGGTGGCGGCATGCAACCGGGTCGCAGCCTCGAAGTCTGCTTCCGCCGCCATGTCTGAGGCATGCATGCTGGCCGTCAGGACGCGCGTCCCGGCGGGCCGCCCGTCGCAGCCGGCCATTCTTAGCACGTAACGAGGTCCGCAGTGGTCGCCCGCGTGCCCGGATGCGGCGTAGAGCTGGCAGGATTCGATCCTGACCCGATCGCGGCTGAACTCCGGCACCTCGGCCGTGAGTTGATTTTGCAGCCATCCGGCGTTTGGGATTTCAAGGCCGGGCGTTGACTGCGGAAAAAAGGGCCGCTTTCCCTCCGCGCGCTCCGGCGTGGGCCGAAAACACAGCAGAGCCGTGCGACCGCCGTGTTCGTAACTGACCAGGGACGCGGCGCGATGCAGATTGCGGAATCCGTCGCCCTGATTTGCGAAGAAGATTTCGCCCGCCTGAAAGCGCCGGAACGTGGACGCAACGTCGAAGCCCGCGCCCTCGTCGGTGATTGCGATGAAGGCGCCCATGCGGGTCAATACCAGTTCCACGGAAACGGCCTTGACCGGATCGGATCCGTTGCCGTGCCTGAAGGCGTTGCCGAGCACATTCCGCAACGGGACGAGCAGGTCGCGGATCAACTCCTGCCGCGGCACCGCCGCGAACCGCTCGGTGAGCGCGAGCTTGAGCAACGAGAAAAGCTCCTCGCGCGCGTGGCTGCGAAAGCGCACGCGAACGTCCTCGTTTGCGAAGCGCGGATCGGTGAGCTGCCTTAAAGGCTCGCCCGTCCGATCGGTCGCTTCGATCTCCGCCAGCAGTCCGGTCCGGGTTTGATTCAGGGTGATCATCGTTCCACCAGTTGTCGTCGCTGCGGCACCTCTTCCTCCGGTAAAACCGGCGACCAGTCCGCGAACCATTGCTCCACCTCGGCCAGCGCCGCATAACCCCAGGCCGCCCCTTCCCTCGCCAGCGCGATGGCCGGCCAGATGATGCGATTGGCATAGCGGGCGAACTCGGCGGTTTCAAACAGCAGGTTCAATTCGCGCGCGGCCGGCAATTCCCACCCGGCCCGCGCCACCGCGTCGCGATACAACTCCAGAATCCAACAACGATCTTCGACGCGAAACCGGAGCAGGAAGGTCGAGAGATCGTAGCTGAGCGGCCCCACCGCAGCGTGATCCCAATCAATGAGCCGCGCCTGCCAGCCGCGCGCGGTCAGGAGGGTCAACGTGTTCGTCAGCCACAGATCGCCGTGCAGCAGCGTCTCCGGTCCGCCGGCTGCCGCCAGGGCGCGGGCGCGATGAGGTCGCTCCTTCGCCAGTTGGTGAAGCCGCTCAAGCAAGCCCTCGCACAACGCCTCGTGCTCCGACGAAAGTTCGACCGGCGGTTGACGCAACGCTGCCAGACAGCGGATCGCGTCGCCCACGTTCGCCGTGAAGAAGTGGATTCCCAGCTCGCCGCCGTGCAACCGGAACTCCGGCAGCAACGGATGATCCGCGGCGCGCGTGTGGAGTTGCGCCATCAATTCCACCACGGCTTGCACTCGCCGGCGGTCCGGCGCGCTCCAATCCAGCGCGCCATTCCCGAAGTCTTCATAGATGTGCCACACACATTCGCCGCGAAGTTCCGCCGCGATGCCGAGCAGCTTGGGGCCCGACTCACCCAGACCCAGCGCGGGCAACCAACGGCGGACGACGAATTGATTGCGTTGGGCGAGCGCCGGTTCCAGTCGCTTTACCACCAGCGAACGCATCTCACCATTGATCGCGAACCGCAGACGATAGACACGCGGATGATGCGATTGCAGATTCTGTTCCTCCAGCAGGCATCCGCACGTCGTGTCGCCATCCATCAACGCGCCCAGGGCATGGCGCAATTCAGCCAGCCCCGGGTGGCCCGTGCCTTCGAGCAAGTTGTTGAGTCCCTCAATCATGAATGGCCTTCCTTTCCTGGCACGCCATTCGTCCATCCGGCCGCGCGCAGGGCTGCTGACAGCCGCGCCTCGTAGCTGCGGAGAAACGAAATGGGCTTTTGTAGAAATCTGTAGTCATCATTCACCACCCAGGTGCAGGCCCAGGCAATGACGTCCACCAGCCGAAAGAAGTTTCCGCACGCGGCCAGGCGGCGGAGGGCGGCGGCGTCCAGGCTCACCCCATGCCGGGCCAGCACGGAAGCGTAGGTGTCGAGATCGGGACTGACCACCCGGCCCGTGGCTTGCGCCAGGTCGGTGGCGGGGACGCCCCAGCCGGCGACTTCCCAGTCGTAGAGCAGAAATTCGTGACCCGCCCCAACCGGGCGGATGCGGCAGTTCTTGATGACGAAATCGCCATGGACCACGGTTTGCGGAGCGTCCGAGCAGTCTTCTTCCAACTCCGCCCAATGCGTTTCCAGCACGTCACACTGCGTGGTGACCGACCGGATCACCGCCCGATCGTGCTCCGGCACGACGGGATTGGCGCGCAGCTCGTGGATCACCGATCGCGCGGAGCGCAAGCGATCCAGGTAGTAGGCGGTATTGCGCAATGGCAGCCATCGCGCGGCCCCGAGCTTCATCGCGGCCCCATGAAAATCTCCAATCCATTTGGCGGCGACCGCGCGATCCTCGTCGGCAAGCGGCGAGTATTCCGAGCCGTCCGCCGCTTCCAGAAAAAGCCAGCTGTAGCCATCGCCCGGCTCATGGACGATTCCGTAACAGTGCAACGCTCTGAGCGGCAACTGGGGCAGCAACTCCTTGTAAATAGTCCATTCCACCTCCGCGGTTTCGGTTAAACATTTTTTCGCAATCACCGCCGAGCCATCCGCGCCAACCCCATCGAGCCGGTACACCGCCGACTTGAGGCAGAGCTTCAGCACCTGCAGGGCTTCGGGTGCGGCGCGTTCGGGTTCAAGCTGCGCCCAGGCCTTGACGGCCGAATGTTCGCACAGGTTCGCCGTCAAAACTTCCTTATCCGCCTGGCTACTCATGCGTCGTGCCTCCTCCCGGCGTACCGCTCAAAAAATCGTGCGACACGACACAACTTGCCTGCGTCACTCGTAATTCCAGTCGCGCTGCGCAGGCGAACAGCAATTCGACCGTCTGGACTTTGTTCATGGTTTCGTCAGGCATATACTGTCCCCGGATTGCTCGCGTGTACCTGATTCGCGTGCCTTCGAGCCGCAGGCGGACCAAGTCCGGCGACGCGGCCCTGATCGAGGCGCAACAGGAGATGGCAATGCTTTAAAACGCTGGCCCGGTGGGCGATGACGAAGGTCGTGCGTCCGCGCATGAGCCGCTTCATCGCCTCGACAATCATCGCTTCCGTCTGCACGTCCACGGAACTCGTGGGTTCGTCGAGGATGAGGAGCGGCGCGTCCCGGAGGAAAGCGCGCGCAATGGAAATGCGCTGGCGTTCGCCGCCGGAAAGCTTCATGCCCCGCTCGCCCACCAGTGAATCGTAGCCCTGCGGCAGCGTGCTGATAAAGTTGTGCGCGTTGGCCGCTTTCGCGGCGGCGATGATCTCGTTCTGGCTCGCGCGCGGGCGGGCGTAGGCGATGTTCTCCGCAATGCTGGTCGAGAAGAGCACCGGCTCTTGCAGCACGATGGCGAATTGATTGCGCAAATCGGCCAGCTTGTAATCGCGAAGATCAACCCCATCGAGGAGAATTGCTCCCGCGGTTGGATCGTAGAATCGGGTGAGCAGATTCACCAACGTCGTCTTGCCGGCGCCCGTGGCCCCCGCGACGCCGAGACAGACGCCGGGTTCAATTTCAAACGAGACGTTGCGCAACACGGGCCGCTCGTGGTCATAGGTGAATGAGACGCGTTGGAAAGCCATGCTCCCCTGCGCGCGGTGGACGGGTCGCGCATGGGGTCGCTCCACGACCTCGGGCGCCTCGTCGAGCAATGCGAACGCGCGCTCCGCTCCGGCGAGATGCGATTGCATGCTCGCCAGCTTCTTGCTGATGGTTTTTAGCGGTTGATAAATTTGTGCCAGGTAGCCCATCACCAGCAGCAAGTCACCCAAGGTCAGCGCGCCGGCTTTGATGTCGCGGGCGCCGATGTAAAGCACCGCAGCCATGCCACCCGCGGTGGCCAGCGCCACCCAGATGTTGAACGAGCCTTCGAGCCACACCAACCGGAGGCGCGCCCGCATTCCTTCGTTCGAGCGTTCGACAAAGCGGCCCCCCTCGCGTTCCTCCTGGCCAAATGCTTTCACGACTCGCGCGGCACCCAACACTTCGTGAACCACGGACAGGGCCGAGCTTTCAATTTTCTTCACCTCGCGCGATTGACGACGCAGGCGGCGGCGAAAGGCCCGGGAGACGAGGAAAACGATGGGGGTAATGGCCAGCCCGACCATGGCCAGGCGCCAGTTGATTCGCGCCGTGACATAAATCATCGCCAGGAGCGTGCAGGTTGACGTGAGGAACGGCACGACCCCGTCCACCGCGATGTGCTGGACCGAAGTGGCATCATACTGGATGCGATAAGTGGAATCGGCCGTGCCCTTGGTGTCGTGATAGGCCAGCGAGAGCCGTTGCACATGGCGGAAAAGTTGCGCGCGAAACCCGCGCAGCAATTTTTCGCCGATGTAAGCGCTCAGCAAGGACGTGCCGAAATCCCGCAACTGACTGACCAAGGCCACCAACACGACGAGGCCAACGGCGATGGTGAGCAGGTCGCCTTCCGAGCGCGGAATCGCCCCGGGCAACAGCACGTCGAGAAACTGCGGGAGTGCGTGGTCGCCAATCACGCTGTCCACGACGATTTTCAACGGCAAGGGCGTAAGCAGCGCCAAGGGAGTGGACAACAGGCCGAGCAGCAGCATGACTGTAAAATGCATCCAATAGGCCCGCACCTGCTGCCAGAGCCGCCAGGACAATGATGGGGATTTAGGCTGATTGAAGCTCATGAGTCATCACTTCGATTTTTTCCTTCCGTTCAATTCTTCTGACCACGGCCAGGAAGGCCGCCGTGGCGGCGGCGCATTCCTGAATCATTCGCGCGACAATCAAAAACGCCGTCGCGCTGAGCACCACGCAAGCCGTCCACGCCGCCGCCTGGCCGGCCCCGTACGAAAGTGCGGCCGCCCCGAGCGCGATCGCCAGCGCGCCCACCGAGCAGCGCGGCCAGGAACGGATGCGCAGCAGTTGCCGGCCACTGCCGTGATGCTCGACGGCTAGGAACAGACGCGCGGACCCGAAAATGCCGCCGTTGACTTTCAAATCCCAGTGATCACAGTCCCCTCCGCGAAGCGGTACCCAACCGCGTTTGCGCAGTTTCTTTTCCATGCGTTGCAGCCGTTCCTCGGTTGGCCGGGAGATTTTTGTCCAAATATTCGCCGTCCACGCGCGCGGCAGGGCGTAACCCGTGACGGCGCGGCGTCGCCAGAAAGTGAGTCCGTGGCGCATGCGACCAGTCAGTCTTGCCAGCGGTTGCAGGAGAACCAGGAGGGCGATCAACGCCCGCCGCTGAAATAAATCCCGGTCGGACATGGGTGCGCTTTTGAACGAAACGCCCAAAGCACATCGCGCCGCGTGGATCACCAACACGGAAACGACCAGCATCAGGAACGGTACTGCCCACAGCAGCGGCGGCCATGACCAACCCAACAACGACAGTCCGGCGAAAGTAAAAATGACCAGATACCATTCCGGCATCATGGGCAGCGATTCGAGGAGGTTCGGGGCCGGTTCGTAGAGCGATTGAAACGGGGCGGTGCCCCACTGACCGTGATAGATGCGTCGCACCCGCCAGCCCAGGTAGGTCAAGCCGTTCGTGTAGATGCGGCCCGACCAGGCGGAGTGACCCACCACGTTGTATTTCTCGGGGAACTTTCTTTCGAGCATCGCTTCGGCTTTGCCGTAGCCACACTGTTGTTTCAAGTATGCGACCACGGAATTACGCCGGTGATGCCAGACCAATGCCGCGGGACTGAAGCCCAGGCTCCAACCCTCCTGTTGCAGCCGCCAGCAGACATCCACGTCATCGCCGGCCACGTGAAACTGCGGGTCAAACCCGCCGATCGTTCTCAGCGCGATCTTGCGAAACGCCATGTTGCAACCGGGGATGTGTTCCGCCTTTTGGTTTGTCAGCAGCACATGAATCGGCCCGCCCGGCGCATGCGCCACGCAGTCGGCTACCGCGCCGTCGCCGGCGGGCGCGAGATTCGGACCGCCGATCCCGGCGTATTTCTCCGTTCGCGGATTGAGGAACGCCGCCACCAGGTAACGCAGCCAGTGCGGATCGGGATAAGCGTCATCGTCAAGGTAGGCGACAATTTCGCCCGTGGCCGCCGCGAGGCCAAGATTGCGCGCATTGCTCAGTCCCCGATTCGATCGGGTGATGACCCAGTCGTGGCCATTTTCCTTTCCGGGCAGGGCACTGCTCAACCCGCGATTGGAAGTATTGATCACCGGAAAACCATAGTGGCGCGCGAGCAACGGGGTGTTGTCGCTCGAGCCATCGTTCACCACGATCACTTCGAAGTCCGGATAGTCCAGTTTGCGCAGCGCCTCGAAGGTATCGCAAATAGTCCGCGCGCCATTATGGGTGCAGACGATGACCGAAACTTTCGGCCAGTGCGAGATGGTTGAGAACGGTAATTCCGCGAAGGCCACGCGGACGGCGGCGAGCGCCGGTTTGGGCCGCCGGGTTTCGGTCGTGAGGCCGAATTTCCAATCATGCACTTCGGCGCCACCGCGGTACCATTGGTCGGTCCACGCGTAAACGAACACACCCCCGCAGCCCGCTGCGAACGCGGTGCGCACCTGCCAGTCGAGCACGTCGGCCTGCCGGTCCGGCCCGTGGCGTAAACTGTCCAACCCAAGTTCGGCCATGACTAACGGCCGTTCACTGGCGACGTTGTGCAACCGTCCCAGGTAGGCTTCCAAACGTTCCTGCGATTCGAGATAAACGTTGAAGCAGACAAAATCGAGAAACGGCAATTGCAGATATTCGGTGGACGGATAGTTGACGTAGGTGACCAGGCCTTCCGGGTCTTCCGTTTTCGCCGCGTCATACAACCGTTCGAGAAACCGCTCGATCCGACGCCGGCCCTGCCAGCGGACGATGGACGCGGGGATTTCATTTCCAATCGTGTAACCCAGTACGGCCGGATGCCCGGCGCATTTGCGCACATGATCGCGCACCATCTTCTCGATCGAACGAAGGCAATCATCGTAATCCAGGAAGGCCGCCGAGCGTTCGACCGGCAAACCGACCATGATCCGCAGTCCGTGTTCCTGCGCGGCGTCCAGCAGCCAGCGCGGCGGCGGCGTGTACGTGCGCACGGTGTTGATGCCATTCGCGCGCATCAATTCAAAATCATGTTTCACCAATTCCCGGCGTGGAAATTCGTCGCCGTTGGCGTCCGGTCGAAAAGTTCCGTAGGTGACGCCGCGGATGAAAAACTTCTCTTCGCCGACGAAAAGGAATTTGCCGCGCACCTGTGGCCGGTCTGCACCCGGCGCCGCAGTTTCCGCTGGCGTCAGCCTCACCGCCGGGGCGGGAACTTCGGCAATCCCGCGCAGCCGGAACGGCAGTTGTATGAAGCGGGTGTTCATCCTGATTAACGTGGAACTAATCTTCCGAATTTGGGTCCGTGTGGACCTCACCGCCAGGTTCACGCTGGCTTTCAACGATCGCAAATCGGCTCCAATCTCTATCCCGGGCAGCATCACATTCTTCGACCGTTGATCTGATTCGCATAGGTGATTTCCTGATTGCGTTTGGTGCATTTTAACAGGGGATCCCAACCCCGCAACGGGGGTGTCGTACCCCTGCCAAAGCGGGCTTTTGCCCACCTGTTCAACGATGCCGCAGTTGCATAAATAGGTGGCTAATGCTTGTCAGTCTCCATCCGGAACACAAACGCCGGGACATGGGCCCGACGGCACGAAACAACATCTGAACAAACCTTAACGGCTTGGCCGTGAGTCAAAAAACTATGAACATATTAATCGAACGTAACGCCATCGAAACCGACCGCAGTCACGCCGGCATCGAAGAGACACTTCTTCCGAGGCCGGGCGACTCCGAACGGAATTCCGGCCGGGCGGCAGAGGGATTGGCTGGCGGGATGGGAATCTATTGGTCCTGGGCTTGCCGCAAGGTGAAATCCGCCTCGGGTCTGGAACTCGAAGAGTCACCAACCGCACCACCTGTGCCGGGCGATCTGGCCCTGCTGCGAGTGGACGAGATGGGATTCCACAAACACATCACCACCGCCGAGAACCGGCGCTTGCGCCTTTATCCGGGCGCGCAATTCGTCGGCGTGTTCGGCAACCGCTACGCGTCCGACGCTTTTGAGGCGGAGGTCGTGGGGATTGAAGACATCGGACTGCTGACCGGTGCCGGCATGATCGGCACGGTCAAGTCCAAGTATGGAAACATGGCCGACGCGACGCGCCTCAGCCTGGTGGGCTTCGCCCGCGGGGCGGACGGTCAGCGCCTGAATCTGAAAAAGGAGTTGTTCCGGCCAACGACGTCACGACAAAAGCCGGCCAACTTGATCTACGTGGTCGGCACGTCCATGAACAGCGGCAAGACCACGACCTGCACGCGGTTGATCCGCGCGTTGAGCGACCTGGGTTTGAAAGTGGCCGCTTGCAAGTTGACGGGCAGCGTCTCCAATCACGATCCGGACGAACTTGCCGCGGCCTCGGCGCACAAGGTTACCGACTTCAGTGATTTCGGTTTTGCCTCGACCTATCTGGCTTCGAAGGAGGATCTGATGGATCTGTTCCACGCGATGTTGGCCGACGTGGCGGCGGTGTCCCCCGACGTGGTGGTGATGGAACTCGCCGACGGACTGTTGCAGCGCGAGACGGCGATGCTGCTGAACGACCCGGAGATCAAACAGGCGGGTCGCGGTATCGTGTTGAGCGCGGGTGGCTCCATCTCGGCGCTGTGGTGCGCGGATCACCTGCAGAAATTGGGTTACCGTGTCATCGCGGTTTCAGGCCGGTTCACTTCCTCGCCACTGGCCATGCGGGAGTATGCCGAGAACGACTCGAACATCCCGGTGGTTTCGTCCTTGAATACACACGACTCGAACACGGGAACGGATCTGGGTACGCGGATCAGAGCCTTCCTGGTGAATGAATAATCCGGCTGACAAGTTATCCCCCTGGCGATTCGGCCTGCGGCGGCTCGTCCGGCAAAAGCTCCAATTCGGCCTGGCGCTGTTTTGGTCCATGATTTTCGTGCTTGTGCCCATGCAGGTACCGGTCATCACCGGTGCGCTCATCGACAGCCTGCGGTCCAAGCACGTACGTCTTTACGGATTCGAGCTGGACCCGGACAGCCGCCGCCGAAGTGTGGAAATCGCCGCCCTGGCCCTGGTTGGCGTGGCCGTGGGCCGCGGGTTCAGCGCTTACCTGCGCCAGTTGAGCGTCAACAAATTGACGCGGCGGTTTGTGTTGGGCATCCGGCACGCCCTGTTCAAACGCCTCGCCACCATGCCGGTGGAATATCACCTGCAATTCGGCTCGGGCCAGTTGTTCCACAGCCTGATGGCGGACACGGCCAACTTGCGTGCGTTTGCCGGGCAGGTCGTGATTCGCAACATGACCAACGCGCTGCGGATCATCTGCGCAGTTTCGTTGATGTTCCTGCATCACGCGGTGCTCACGGTGATTTGCTGCTCCGTCATTCCGGTCCAGTTGGTGCTCACCGCGCTGCTGCATAAACAAGCCCGCGAAGCGCGCAAACAGGCGCGCCGCACGCGGGTGAAACTGGCCACCGTGGTCAAGGAACAACTCGACGGCACGGAGACCATTCAATGCCTCGGGGCCTCCGAGGCCGCCACTCGCCGCACGACGCGGAGAGCCAACCGGCTCGAGAGGGAGGAATTGGTCCAGGCTCAATGTGAGGCCAGGAAGTCGGGCGTGATCTGGGGCATGACGACCCTGGCCTTTGCGCTCGCCTGGGGACTGGGTGGCCTGTGGGTGCTGGAAGATAAAATGTCCACCGGCGAACTGGTCGCCTTTGTCGGGCTGCTCGTGTTCGCGTTCACCCCGTTCCGCCGTTACGCCGTTACGATGGGCACCTCGCGAAGAATTCTGACGAGTCTGGCGCACGTCCAGGAACTGATGAGCCTGCCCCGCGGACCGGCCGAGCAACCCGACGCGCGACCGTTGGTGGTGGGTGAAGGCCGCATCGAGGTGCGGAATGTAACCTTCGCCTATAACTCGGAACCGGTGCTGCAAAACATGCACCTCATCATCCAGCCGCGCAGCCTCACGGCGGTTGCTGGTTGCAGCGGCTCCGGCAAATCCAGTCTGCTCCGGCTCCTCAACCGGCTTTACGATCCCAAGGAAGGCCAGGTGCTGATTGATGGCGCCGATATTCGGGAATTCACGGTCGCTTCGCTCCGATCCGCCGTCGTGTTGGTGCCACAACGACCGATGATCTTCACCGGTTCCATCGCCAGCAACCTGCGGCTGGCCAAGCCGGACGCTGACGACGAGGAACTGCTCGCGGCCTGTGAAGAAGTGGATCTCCTGCGGTTTGTGCAACGCCTCAAGGACGGTTTGCGAACCCGTCTGGGCAAACGCGGGGTCCAACTTTCCGGCGGTGAGGCCCAGCGCATGGCCATCGCCCGCGCGGTGTTGATGCGCTCGAAGATTCTCCTGCTGGATGAACCGACTTCCTCACTCGACGTGCTATCACAAGCCACCATCATGGACACCCTCTGCCGGCTGAAATCCCAGATGACCATTGTCGTGGCGGGACACCGGCTCGAAGCCCTCCGCCAGGCAGACCATCTGGTTTTCGTGGCGCAAGGCCGGATTGTTCAACAAGGCCCGCCCGCCGAATTGCTTTCCTCCCCGCTGCTCTACCGTGCCCGATTGGAGGAGCCGGAAGATTCGCGGAATGGAAAAGAAGCTGTTACCAAAGCCATAACCCTCAAACCCCTCAAACTCGTGGAGCAAGTATGAATGATCCTGCCGTAAATCCCCCCACCCCGTCTGACGCACCCACCTTCGACCGCCGGAAACGCTGGGCCGCCTATTTCAGCCTGGTACTGATTGCGGCCGTGCTGTGGCCCATCCAGCAAAACTGGCGGGAAGACCCGCGCGACAGTTTTCCGCTCTCGTACTACCCGATGTTCACCAACAAACGCGACCCGGTTGAAACTTTCTACTACATGATTGGACAGGACGCCATGGGGAAGCGCCACCACATCCGCTACAAGGACATTGGTGACGGCGGCGGCAACCAGGTGCGCCGGCAACTTCGCCGGATCATGAATGAGGGACACGCGCCCGAACTGGCCAAGGATGTCGCGGCCCGAATGGCCAATAAGGATGGCAAGCCGTGGTCGGAGTTGGTGTCCGTCGCGGTCATCAAAGGAAAGTATGGGCTGGATCCGTGGTTCGTCCAGGGTCACAAGGAGCCCGTATCGGAAAAAATCTACGGCTTCGCCAAAGTGGAAAGGAACAAGTGATGAAACCGATGAATCAAAGGCTGTATGATTTCTGGTTTGGACCGGCCCCAGCCACCCGGCTCGCCTTGTTGCGGATTCTCGTGGGCGTCTTCATTCTGTGGTGGTTTATACCCCGGGGCGAATACGACGACTTCCTGGAAGTGGCCCAGACCGATCCGATCCTCTACGCGCCGGTCGGGTTGGCGGTGTTTCACGGTATTGTTGACTTCCAATTATTTGAGTGGCTGTTACGCGCGACCATGATCACCGGCCTGTGCTTTACGCTGGGACTTTGGTTTCGCATCACCGGCCCCGTCTTCGCCGGGCTGTACCTCTGGATCATGTGTTACCGGATGTCGTGGTCCATGATCTACCACAGCGACAACCTCGTGGTGTTGCACGTAATCATACTCGGATTGACCCGCTCCGCGGATGCCCTGTCGCTCGACGCGTTGTTCCGCAACTGGGGCAGGCCGAACGCATCGGCGGCGGCTACAACCCCGACCGGCTGGCAATACAACTGGCCCGTGCAACTGATGTGCGCGCTGGTGGTGAGTTCGTACTTCGTTTGCGCCATTGCCAAGCTCGCCGCCCCGCTCGGTCTGAGCTGGATGTCGGGCGAAAACCTGCGTGCGCAAGTGGCGGTGGACGCCATCCGCAAGGAACTACTGGGCTCGGCCCCGAACCCGGTGGCCTACTCGTTGTACGGAAAATTACCGCTATTTACCGTGCTGGCAGTTGGCTCGATGATTCTGGAGTTCTTCGCACCGCTGGCCTTGCTGAAGCGACGGTGGGGATGCATCTGGGCTGTCAACGCATTCCTCATGCATTGGGGCATTCTCCTGGTGATGGATATCACGTTCCATTACCAGTTGACGGGCGTGATGTACCTGGCGTTCTTCCGGGTCGAACGCATTCTGGATTTGCCGGGCAAGTTGGGGTGGCGGCGCAAAACCGGCCAGGCGGAACGACTCCCGTCGCAGTCGGCACCGGACCTCGCCCCGCAACCCGGGATCCCGCGCGCGACGCTCTACTACGACGGCGAATGCGGACGGTGCGACCGCTTTGTCCAGTTCGTGCTGCGGCACGATGAAGCTCAGTATTTCCAATTCGCCACGCTGCAATCGGAGGCGGGCCGCGAGCAGTTGCGGCGGCTCGGACTTGACGAGCGGCACTTGAACACGGTGGTGCTGGTGGAGAGGGACCAGGCTTACGTGCGTTCGACCGCCACGCTGCGCGTGTGCCGCCGGCTGGCCGGGCTTTGGACCCTGCTCTACGTCTTCATTGTGGTGCCCCGGAGCTGGCGTGATGGCATCTACTCGCTGGTCGCCCGGAACCGAAAACTTTGGTTCAAAGCTCCCGACGCGTGTGCCGTGATGCCACCGGAATGGCGCCGACGATTCGTCAACTGAGCCGAGCGCGGCAGGCATGGGTAAAACCTCCAACTAATCACCAACCAATCTTCAACTTATGAACATGAGCATAGACACAACGATAGTGCCGGTGAACGCAGCCGAAGTCATGGAACAGCCCGGGAACGGAGCGGGCGTTCCATTGCCTGAGGCCACCGGTCACGTCAAAACCCTTTCGGAACTTGTGTCCGACATTCACATCATGGAGAACATGGTGTTGTACTACCAAAACCGGATTCTGCGGAAGCGCATTGCCATCGCTGAAATCCTGCATGGCAAGGAGTGCCGGGAAATTGGCGGCATGAAGGGGCCGCCCGCGGCAAAACCGGTTCGCCAGGGCAGTACCCGGTCAGAACCCAGTGTGCGGCAGATGCTGGAAGGCATCCTTCCCGCCATGAACGGCTCTACGTTCAGCTATAGCGACCTGTGCGAGCGGCTGTCCAAAGAGTATCCGGAGTACACCGCCAAGATTTGCCGTGGGGTGGTTCCCGCGTGCCACAGTTTATTTCGTCGCGGCACGCTGGTCAGGGTATCCCGGGGGCGGGCGAAAAGGAAAACCGCTCTGTGATTACCGCCGCCACCAGGACCCCCGCGATTGAATCGGGCGGGCGACCGTCTTCAGTGCCGCCCGCCACCGCGACGCGCAGTTTCGTCATCGGCTTCTCCAAGGAACGGCGCGCCATTCAATGCCTTTCCCGGGGACGGCCTGATGCGCCGTTGAAGGTTTTGATCCTGGCCGGACAGCACGGAGACGAACGACCCGCGCGACGGACCGTCGAGTCGCTCCTCACGGTAGGTCCCGCGGAATTGGCCGGGCAACTGCCAAATCTGCAACTGGCCATTATTCCCGAGGCGAATCCGGATGGCTGTGCCGTCCGGTGCCGCCTTAACTCGGATGGGATTGATCTGAACCGCGACCATCAACTCCTGCGCAGTGGCGAAACGGTGGCCATCCATCATTTCGTTCGCCAATGGCAGCCGCACGTCATTCTCGACGTGCATAGTTATCCCTCCCGCCGGCGTCATCTGCTCGAACGGAATGTGATCTTGAACCACGACGTGTTCATCGACGTGCCAACCCACCCGGCCATCCTGGCCCGGCCCCGCGGGGTGGCCGGCGGCGATGTCCTCAAAGGACTGCTGCGGACCTTGG